>Ga0310345_10004324_pt1 | contig 12924 bp, 10 predicted proteins | sample HC15DNA20500_MG_FD_204667 | JGI IMG/M metagenome (GOLD analysis project Ga0310345, IMG submission 204667) | Marine microbial communities from station ALOHA, North Pacific Subtropical Gyre - HC15-DNA-20-500_MG | ecosystem: Environmental > Aquatic > Marine > Oceanic | place: Pacific Ocean: North... | reverse complement strand
GGACGATGATCTGAATCTGACCGCTGATGACACTATTTTTGTCGTCGGGGATCAGGGCGGGTACACCCTTCGGGTAGATGCTGTTACTTCTGGTTCAGTTGCAACCGAGTTGGGAACGGGTTCCCCGATTATTCTTTCAACTCATATGTTGGCAATTTCTACAGCAACAAGCGCATGGGTAGTATCTCCATGCGACGGCATTATCAGCCGTATGTGGACTGTTATCCACGGTGTCGCACAAGCTGATACTGTTATGGGTATGGAAATCGCCGGAACTGATGTAACCGATGGCGGTTCTGCTAGCATTATCACAATCACTGCTTCAGGTTCTGCGGCAGGTACTGTGGATACAGGGACAGCCGACGCAGCTAACGCGATAACCGAAGGAGCAGCTATCGAAGTCACTTGTGATGGTGCTGGAAGTACGGCTTCTGAAGCAACGTGTTTAGTTGAAGTTTTACCGGCATAAATTAATCGGAGTGCTTCGGCACTCCGGTTTTCTTTAACCAATAACGAGGATATCGCTATGGCTTTTGATACAGCGGAATTGGCGTTGATTTCACACGTTAATGGTTACAATTTTTATCGCTACGATACTACGGACGCTCATACAGTAGTAGACGGGGCCGGATATTTTAACAATGATGATGACGATCAGAAAATGGTGGTCGGTGATATCATCTATGTTGTTGTCTGGTCTACAGCGGTAAGAACTGGCACTATCTCCACGTATGGTACGCATATAGTTAATGAGGTATCTTCAGGAGCCGTAGACACCAGTAATGTAACCACAGGAACTGTGACCGACTCTGACTAATATTACTATGTAAAATACTGGTTTTTCCTTTGTAACATTTTAACCTTCTATCGGAGAAACTGGAGAAACCAGTATTTTCACTATTCTAAAGGAGATTTTATGATCAAGGCGCGAACCAATAGGCTGAATAAACCGGAAGACGGTAATTTTGGCAAAGTTTGGAATTATATATGTGACCAACATGAAATAAAAGAATGTTTTAATGAAGGGTTTTTCAGCACCGTGGGAGGAAATCTCATGGCGGGTGATACGGTTCGGATGATGGAGATAAGGCAGAATCGCGTCATGGCTGTGTGTGAAGGAATTATTCTGGAAGTAAAACACACCGAAACCGGATATAACGTTGAATTTCATCCCTTAAGTACAAAAATCTCTAAATTCCCAAGACCGAAAATAGAAAAAGAGAAACCGAAAGAAGAAGAAGCTCCTCCGGAGTTTATTTTAGGCACTGGATTAGTAGAGTGGAATCTAGGAAAACGGGCGTATACTGTTTTTGCCAATGGAAAACCTGTATGTGAAGTAGAAAATAAGGCGGAAGCTCACGCAATTGCGAGAGGGGATAAACCTATACCTGTTACGGCTTAAAAGGAATATTGTATGCCCAGTGAAACTGATGTGGCAAATGTTGCGTTGAGGCTAGTTGGGGGTACTCGAATTACCTCCCTGACACAAGCCACGCCAAACGCCAACGCTGTTAACGATATATATTCAGAGATTCGAGATAATATGCTCGAATTCCCGTGGAATTTTGCTACGCAGAGAGTTGAATTAGCTCAATCTGCAACAACTCCTGCTTTCGGGTATGATTACGCATATACCCTACCTTCCGATTGGCTATATACAATTTCTGTTCACGATAATGACGGCGGATATGGAACCATTGATTACCGGGAAGAACAAGTCGGGAGTCAAAAAGTTCTAACTACCGATCATTCCTCTGTTTTTCTTGTATATGTAAAACGGGAAACAGATCCTAATTTAATGCCTACTTCATTTCGAGTTGCTTTGGCTTCTGCGTTAGCAAGAAATTTAGCTATAACTCTAGCAAATTCAAATGTTCTTGAAGATCAGCTTGCGGCAAGGGCCGAGAAGGATCTGGCAAGAGCTAAATCTATCGACGCCATGGGTTCTTTTCCCGAACCCCGTCCCCGAGGTACATGGGCTGATTCTCGCAATGGATTCCGATAATGCCAAAAGTTCATCCTATAACTCCGTCGATGAACACCGGGGAATTAACTCCCCGACTAGCCGCCCGTATAGATTTCAATAAATACCCCAGTGGTCTGGAAACCATGGAGAATCTCATTCCTCTTCCCGAGGGGGGAGCCATGCGCCGTTCCGGAACACGTTATGTCGCGGCAACTAAAACCGGGGCCACTATAAAATCCCGTCTCAAGAAATTCGAATTTTCCACGACCCAGAATTATATAATCGAAATGGGTACGAATTATATGCGTTTTTTCCGGAACCAAGGACAGATCACGGTTCCCAATATTACCGCTTCGATTACCAATGGAACCTTTCCATCCGGTATCAGCAGTTGGACAGACAGGTCGGGAAGCGGATCGTCAATCGCCCACGATGCTACTAATGATAGATTAAGTCTGGTTTCCAATGGAACAACTACGGCTAGTGCGGAACAGGTTGTTACGAATTCTTCCGCCATAGAACACGTTCTTCAATTTCAGGTGATTGGCGCACCGGGGGATTATGCTTTTTTTCGGGTTGGGACGTCTTCGACCGGAACTCAAATAGTCAATGATTTTATAGCTGAAGTCGGGTATCACTGTTATTCCTTTACAGCGACTGCGGCTAATTTTTATGTACAGTTTTTAAGTGAACAGGCAAAAACAGTCCAGATAGATAATGTTGCACTTTTAGATAACGCACCCGTAGAATTAAATACCCCCTACGCTGAAGCACATTTATACGAGATTGAAGGCCCGCAATCAGCGGATATTCTGTATATGTTCCACGAATCCTATCCGACTTACCGACTGGAAAGACGGGGACATACGACATGGTCATTAATTGAAGTCCCGTGGCAGGATGGCCCTTGGCTGCCGAAAAATACTACGGCGACAACTTTCACCTGTAGCGCAGCTACTGGACTCGGTAAGACATTAACTGCTTCTTCGGTTACCGGGGTCAATGGCGGGTCAGGGTTTCTCTCCAGTGATGTAGGGCGATCTTTCCGATTGACAGATGACGGCACTACCAACTGGGGGTGGGGGGTTATAACAGGAGTAACAAATACGACTACGTGTACGGTAGATATTGATAGAACAGTAACAGTCACTACCGCAGAAACCGACTGGCGACTCGGCTCTTGGTCGGGGACAACTGGATATCCTTCTACAGGAGCATTTTTTGAACAGAGGTTATACGCCGCCGGAAATACAGATCAGCCCCAAACATTCTGGGCTTCCCAGACAGGGGATTTCGAAACCCATTCTCCAGACAGTGATCCTACAGCCGGAACCTATGATGGAACGGTACAGGATGATGATGCCTTGGACTTTACAATTTCCGCTGATAACGTCAATGCTATCCGTTGGATGTCGGCGGGGGAAGATACATTATCAATCGGTACAACAGGCGGCGAGTGGATTCCCTCTTCTACGGAGGCTGTAATAACGCCTTCTGATATCACGGTAAGACGCCAGACTACGCACGGATCGGCCCAATCAGCGCCCGTGCGAGTGGATAATATTGTTTTATTCGCACAGCGGGCGAAACGAAAAATAAGAGAATTCGGTTTTACTTTTGAAACGGATGGCTACCGGGCATTTGACATGACCCGGTTGGCGCAGCATATCACGGTAAGCGGGATTGTAGAGATGGATCATGCCGAAGAACCGGATTCCCAAGTCTGGGTGGTTCGTTCAGATGGTCAATTACCCGCCATGACATTCCGCCGACAGGAAGATGTGGTCGGGTGGTCGAGACACATACTGGGCGGGCATTTCGGGCAGGTAACAGTCACGGTTACAGACTATTCGAATATAGCAGTAGGAACAACTTTAATACTGACAAAATCAGACGGGGAATCTATCACCTTTACTTCTGAATCCAGTGGCGGAACAGCCCCGGATGAAACACTGGGATTCCGTCCAAATGAATCCAATGATACGACCGCCGATAACATATATACCGCTGTTAATGCTCATGCTGATTTTACCGTCGCCAATCCGGGGGCAAACATAGTTATTATAGAAGAAACTACCCACGGAGCGACCGGGCTTCTTACGATTGCCAGTTCCGATCCGGTACGACTTGCGGTCGCAAGTGAAGGTCATTCAGTCGTTGAAAGTGTCGCCGTGGTCGCCGGAACTGACGGGGCGGGGCAAACCCACGATTCGACAAGCCGGGATGAGGTCTGGATACAGGTCAAACGAACTATAGATGGAGCAACCGACCGTTACGTGGAATTTTTTGAACGGGATTACGATGATTCTCAGGATGCGGAAGACGCGGTTTACTGCGATTCCTGTATCACTTATGACGGTACAGCAGCGACTACGATCACGGGTCTTGATCATTTGGAAGGTGAAACGGTCAAGGTATGGGGAGACTCGTCGATACAGGCTGACAAGACCGTGTCAAGCGGAAGTATAACTCTGGACACGGCTGCCAAGGTTGTACAGATAGGAATGGGATACCCTCACAAGATTAAAACACTTAAAATAGCAGATGGAAACAAGGCAGGAACTGCTGTCGGCAGGACCAAGCGGATAAACGGGGTTACTTTTATTATGCTGAACAGTCACACCATAGAATACGGCCCAAGTTCATCAGCCTTGACAAAGAATGACTTCCGCGAGGTTTCCGACGCCATGGATTCAGCGACACCCTTATTTACCGGGGAACTGTTCGTGGAATTTGACGGCAACTGGGGTTCAGACCCTAGAATTTTTATTGAAAGTGATGACGCAGCGCCGTTTACATTACTGGCGATTGCGCCGGAGGTCAAGATTAACGCTTTAAAATAAAAGGCTGAACGAGTACAATATGCGTAGATACGAAGACTGGCCTGACAGACTGGTTTGTTTTTTAGCGGATAGAGATAGAACCCCTTTGAAATGGGGTGAATCCGACTGTTCTTTATTCGCCTGTGATGCTATAAATGCCATGAACGGTTCCGATCCCGGACACTGGTTCAGAGACAAGTACACTACTAAAAGACAGGCATTTAGATTACTAAAACAGTTTGCAGGAGGGGGTCTTACAGAAACTACTGAAAGAGTAATGAAGGAGATGAGTTATTCCGAAATACAGCCAGAAAAAGCTAATTCGGGGGACTTGGTGTTGATCGACGTTGAAAATGTTCATCCCGATGCTTTCGGTTTGACGGCTGCAATCATGGCGTGTCCGGAAGTAGCCATTGCACAGGGCAAAGATAACTTGGTGTATGTTGAAGATCCTGATATAAAGAGGGCGTGGGCCATATGATGACTCCGACTGAAGTTCTAAACTGGGCGGTTACGACCGGGTGTTACAGGCTTTCTCCCGGGTGCAACAGTTGTCCTTCATACTGGGAACACTTTAACACGGGAAAAGATTACACACCTGTCATCCATGAAGATATTCTGGATGAACCGTTGATGAATCCGAAATCATCTACTTACGAAGTTGCATTCGGTTCGGACTTGTTCCACAGCAGTATCCCGCTTGAATTTCAAAGGCGTGTTTTCGAAGTGATGAACAAGGCCGACTGGCATAAATTTTCAGTCGGTACGAAACGAATTGCAAGACTGGCTTTACTGGGTTTTAATTTTAACTGGACAGATAATATACAGGTCACGGTTCCCGTAGAATCGGGAGAGTATGAATGGCGGATCGATATTTTACGGACGATTCCCGCGAAGAGAAAAGCAGTATCCATAGTTCCGATGCTCGGTCCATTCGATGCTGATGTTGATTTTACCGGGATAGACATTGTCGGCGCGGCTCCTGAAACATGGGGCTATAAACGTCCCTGTGATCCGAAATGGATCGAGGCGATTCGCAGACGCTGTCTGGAACAGGAAATTCCTTTCTCCGGTGATACTATCGTATATTCAACCGAAGGTAATAAATCATATGCTGTTAGACCAGTTTGATATAGAAGAATTATTTGAAACTAAATGCCGTTGTTTTGGCACTGTGGGATCATTAACAGGAGCCGCAATGGTTGCCGCGAATGTGGCGGCTGCCGGAGCCGTAATTTCCACGGTCGGCATGATTCAGCAGGGACAGGCGCAAGCCTCCCAAGCGAAATTTCAAGCGGGCGTTGCTCAAAATAATGCTATCATAGCTCAACAGCAAGCTACCCGGGCGCAACAGCAAGCACTGCTAGACGAAGAGGATTTCAGGAGACAGCAAAGTGATCTCATGGCTTCCCGGAGATCTTTAATGGGCGGCTTGGGAGTTACCGGAGCCGGGTCTCCATTGGCAGTTTCTTCCGACTTCGCCGGGGAATCAGAATTGAATGCCCTGCGGTTACGAAATCAAGGGGCGGTAAATGTCAACCGTCTGCAACAGGATGTAATGAATTATAAATCCCAAGCAGGGCTTTACGGGATGCAGGGACGGCAAGCTGTTACAGGTTCCTATTTCCGGGCAGGGGGAACCCTGATGAGCGGGATGGGACAGGCTATGGGCGGGTTTAAATCTCCTAAGGCCGGAGGTGGCGGCGGCGGAGGAAACCCTTACACTAAAATTTGGGGTGGGACAACGCGTAGCTAATATTTCGCGTTATAAATAGCAAAAATAAAAGGATTATATAAAATGGCAATTCAACTTCCACGCAGACGAGATGTAAGACCAAGCAGAAAATACGCCCGACCTGTTACACGACAAATGATCAAACCGGTTCCGGGCCGACCTGACCCCGGCGTTTCCGGCGGGCCTAGTGCAGCAGCAACCCCGCTTGCTTTCGGCGGTGGTGCAGGATTAGTTGAAGCGGGGAAAAGTATACAGGCACTGGGCTTACAATGGGCAAAAGAAGAAGCAATAGCACAGGCCCAGAGAAACGCGCTTCTTGAAGAAGCTATTGTGATTGACAGAATTCGACAATTAGAAGCGATGCAAACAGCCCCTCCTACGCGAACAGCATTTAAGCAACCACAATTGGGAGGCATACCCTCTTCTGGCGGCGGTTATCAGGGTCCGACAATGAATGACCCGAGCGGACGACAGATTATTCCGCCAACTCAAATGAAGTCCGGGAGTATACCTTGGAACGAATAACATACGGGAGCAGATTATGAGTGATTTCAATATAGGGGCCGCAGAATGGTATTTGGACCCTAATGAAGTAGAACAAAAAGTAGTGGACATGAAACAACTTGTCGACGAAACGGTCGAGCAATATCCGCATCTTCCGGGTCTCAGGAATAAATTAGACGAACAGTTGTATAAAAGCTCGTCGGCGTTAAGATTGACCGCTCAACAAGAAACACAGAAATTAGTGGAAGACCAAGTCTCGGGGAAACTGCAACAAGTTGCAGGTCAATACGGGTATCAGGGAAAATTCCAAGATGTATATATGGGTATGGTTGAGGTAGTGGCTCCGTTCGCTACTGCATTAGGAGGACCCGATAAGGCACGAGATTTATTAACTAAAAATTACGACGCGTATTTTAAAAATCATTACGGGACTATATCTAACTTCCCTAATCCGGGCAATATAAAGTTACTACAGGAAGTAATACTTAATCCAGATATGCAAAGTATTATATCCCCCGAAACAATGGCAGGGGCCATAAAAACTCAAAAGCAGATGACTGCTGCGCTTAATACACATGGTACTCCGTCAGAGTACGCCCAACGAATCGAAGCGCTAAAATATATGGATAAGTACAGAAGAGACAATAATATGTCTCCTATGGATAACAAAGCTAGACTGGATTTTATTCAGTTCGGTACTAGAGATAAAGCAGATCCGAGTAAACTATCAAAAAAAGAAGAAAGAGAAGAGTTATTAAAATGGGCAGACCCGACGGGACAACTTCTATCAGACAAGATAAGAATGCATTATCGATTAGAGGGGAAAATACCAGATAACGTAGATACAAAGATAGACGCTAGAAAAACAAAAATCGATAATATGAACAAAGAGCGGGTTGCGGCAGGACTCCCCAAGTATTCTGATAGAATTTATGATCATTTCGTTCTAGGAGGGGTTTTGCTTGATGATTCCCCATTGGAGAAATCGAAAGCGGAAATAGCTTATATAGAAAAATCTGTTTCGGAGGGAGGGCTAGGTATACTGCTCGATCCTGTGCAAAAAAAGAACATTATAGCTAAAAACTATAAAATGTCTGCTGGGGAATCGGCTGATTTTAAGGTAAAAGAAGTAACAGATATACTGAACGCCAATACAAAAGAAGGAACCACGCCAGTAAAACCGACACAAACACAACTTGAAAAGGTGGCGGGAGTAGACGAAAGAAAACCTCTAGTAACTATAACGGGCGATGAAGTAGAAAGTGAGTATTCAAAGACAGTCGGCAAAGAACTGGGAAAAAGTTCTGCATCAATAGCAGCTTTGAAAGGGAGAGCTATCGAAAATATGGATAGACTCGCTTCGATGGAAGCACTTTTGGATACAGATGAATTTAAACCGGGCGCTCTTGCCAGACCGAGATTATTTATTGGGCGATTCGCGGAGTTTATACACGATATTCACCCTAGCGCGGCAACGAAACAGTTCATTGAAGCGGTAGGAACCCCGGCTTTTGGGGAATCGTACGATAAAATATCGAAAGAAATGCTGTTAATCATGGCAAAATATGTAGGCCGTATCACGAACCTGAGTTTAACTTTCGCCAGAGATACCGTCCCCGGGTTATTAAAAACCAAAGCGGGTAACCTTCTAATTATCGCTCTTATGAGAAGAGCCGCACAAAGAGATATAGACTTAGGAACATTAGAAGAAAAATATATGTTACTCGGTACTCCGACACCCAAGGGTGAACTATCTTTATTTGCCGCTCGAGATAAATACAGAAAAGACAACCCTTTTTTAAACGACGAATTAAAAGAAGCTATTGCTATAGCTAGACAAACACTACCCAAAGACCTTAAAAATGCGCTCTCGCCTAAAAATCTGCGTAATATAGTAACCGATCCCCCAAAAGCAAGTAACAAAGCTTTTCAAGCTTACTTGAAGAAATATGGTATAAAGCTTCCTTACGGAACTCAATATAGCGGCACTGTAAACGGGTTCCATCAATATGTCCACCCTGACGGAACCGGAACAGATATTCCTATTTACTGGGATGATAAAAAACAAACCCCTATGACTGGCAAGGGACATTGGGAACCTTCTACTCCTCCGGTAATAAATAAGCCACGGGAACCTTCTACTCCTCCGGTAATAAATAAGCCACCTTTAACTCTCGACACTCTGGGGGATATAACACTTGATCAAATAATGAACACATCGCCAGAAGAGGTAGAAAAGTTTTTTACCCAAAACGAGGACGATATTAGAAAGATAGTCCCCGCTAATATTGTTGATGAAATAGTAGAAATTGCTAACGAAGTTAGAAAACCCTAATCAATGGCGACTTTACCCGGAAAGATAGTACAAGCGGCCCCAGTAGCGGCTCCAGTAGCGGCTCCAGTAGCGGCTCCAGTAGCGGCTCCAGTAGCGGCTCCAGTAGAAGTGGACCCAAACGCTCCAAGACAGGTATCTGCTGAAGAAGTACGGGCCAGAAGCGGGGGCGCCGATCAACCACTTTCTGTTGTAGAAGACGACAACGCTCCGAGACAAGTATCTAAAGAAGAAGTCGACGCCAGAATACAGTTACAACTTGACCCGTGGGATCGAGAAGATAAATATAAACCGGGAGTATGGTCCCGAGGATGGCAGCATCTGACAGGCATGGATCGACCACCCGATGAATACAATCTTCCACGAATAGGTACTTCCACAGCAGCTTCTATTGCAGGAGGTTATTTCGGGGCTAGAGTTCCTTATGTCAACCCTCTTATAAACCCATTCACAGGATCTTTACTATTTAGCGCTGTTGGCGCCGGAGCGGGAACCTACGCACCAGAAACGACGTTAGAAATTATGGAGTATTTTGGGATAAGACCCGAAGGATACAGGGACAAACACGGGTTTTCGCCGTCCCGTCTACGATACGAAGCTGAAAATGAAATATTCCTTGATGGATTATTGGGCGGCGCTATTAGTCTAGGCAAGCTAGCATGGAGAACAGCATCTGGATTTATTACGGGCGTAGATAAAGCAGGAAGAGAAACGGCAAGACTGGCAAAAGAAAAATATGGTATCGAGTTAATGCCTGTTCAAGTAGGGAATCGAGAAGTTGCAAAAGGGTTTGTTAGTGTTATGGGGAGATTTCCTTGGATAGGAAGCCGCGTGGTAAAGTTAGGTGGAGAATCCGCAGACAAACTTTATAACGCGTATAGAACATTAGGAGACAAAGCGTTTAAAAAAGGAACGGGGGGAGTAACGTCATCCGACAAGATTAGCCAGTTTATTTTTAAGGACGCTAAACTTCTGGTAGAGGATTTTGGCAAGGAGTTTAAGAAGTATTATGACGAAATATGGAAAAAAGCAGACGCACTAGGAGTATTTGTACGTCCTGCAAACGTAAAAAAACAAGCTGCTGAAATCATAGCTCTTTTAGACAAAAAAGCTACTTCTACGAAAGATACTTTTACAGAAGCGGGCGAATTAATTCCGGGAGAAAAAATAGATGGGCCAATTTATGCAAAAATTAGGGAATTCATAACAAAAAATGTGGATGAATTAGAAGACACCCAGTCTTTAGATCAGATGGACGGTTTTATTGACCAAATTGACCAAATGTTGGCGTCACTGGAAAAAAATCAGGTACAATTTGCGGACACACAAATGTTGATGTTACGAAAAGCCGCCATACAAGATGTCACAGAAAACGCAATTGGGGAAAAGGCATTAGAAATTACCGCAAGATTAAGACGTATAGACGAAGAATACAGCTATACCCTTAATAGCTTATTCGAAACCGCGACAGCTAAAAGGATAGAAAAAGTCACGCGAGGAGGGTTACGCCAACATACTAAGTTATCAAAAGAAAACACAAAACAGCATATAGATCAATTAGCTAAAGCAATGATTACTCTTGAATCCCCTCGATCCGTTATTGAGCTACATCGATTAGTTTCAAAGGATACATTCCAAAAAATAGTGTCCACGACGTTAGACGAAGCGGTCCAAAAAGGGAAAGTAATTAACAAAGACGGAACGCAAGCATTTAGTTCCGAAAAATTTGCCGAATATTTAGGACTTGATCCCACAAGAGTATCCGCGAGAACTGAGTCTGTTAGCGAAATGCTCCGTTTGTCGGGAAGTGGACTTACTATAAAGGACTTAAAGACGCTGATTAAAACAACTGAAACTATGGCAAGTCTCCCCCTCCCAGTAGCTTCGGTATTTCTACAGAGAAAAGCTGTATTAGGAGGGATTAAAGGTGCTGTATCAGGATTTTTGCCGGGACTTGCAGTTACGTCAGCAGGTTCCTTTGCACTCGCCGGTTTGTGGGGCGTCGCATTGGTGCTTGGAGGAGGTAAATTAGCTATGCGGCTTATAACAGATCCGAATACCGTAAAATCTGTTCGTGAAGTAATAAAGACAAACAAATACAGTATCGCTAATTGGAAGTTATTTCCTCAAATATTAAGACTCGGTCTTAGCGCTTCATTGGGCGAAGGATCGATAACTCAAGATGAATTTAACAAACTTTCTAAAATGGTTGACCCGTTAGTCGAGGGTCTTAAAACCTCAATCGATGAACAGGAGTTTTACCCTTTATACCCGATTCTAAAATCGGATAAACTGAAGAAAAAGATAGCTGCTAGGAAGGAAAAAGAAGCCTTACTAAACGAATAGATTGCCGATTTACTGAATTACAGGTATAATCACCTTTAGAAAGACCTATTTTGGAGTATTGTAATAATGACACTAACAGCCACAACCAATAAAGTAGCTTACGCCGGGAACGGTTCGACGACATCTTTCGCTATTACGTTTATCTACTGGGATGATACCGATATCAGGGTAATACTGTCGAACGACACTACTGGCGTAGAAACGGTTTGGGTAGATGGAACACAATATAACCTGACTGGGGGGTCAGGTGCTACGGGGACTTTGACTATCGATACAAGTCCCACCGATTATACTCCGGCAAGTGGTGAAACCCTTACTATCAAAAGTAATCTCCCGGATACTCAAAGTACCTCTTTACCCCTCGGCGGGTCATTACCGTCAACCTCTATCGAAGAAAGACTGGATAAATCTGTCCGGCTTGTTCAGCAACTGGATGAAGAACTGGATCGGGCCATTTTATTCCCGGAAAGTTCTACCGCCACAAATATAAGTCTACCTAATCCCTCCGCATTGGAAATGCTTCGGTGGAATTCCGGTGCTGCGGCTTTAGAAAATATTACCTTGACAGATCTTTCCCTCGGTTTGGGAACCGCTACAAAATGGGCATTCGATACATCTACCTCAATGGCAGATCCGGGTACGGGAGACGTTCGTTTTAACAACGGAACTCTAGCCTCGGTTACCCAGATAGCCGTATCCTACAAATCCTCACAATCAGGAAATCCTGATATATCCGACTGGGTTGCTGCATGGGACGATTCTACAAATGACGCCATCCGGGGTCATATTATGATCCACGAAGATGGAACCCCGTCTAATTTCTGGACAGGGTATATCAATGGCGCAATTACAGATAATTCCACATGGCTTCAAATCCCCGTAACCCACGTTGATTCCGGAGGTTCTTTCTCGGCTTCCGATCACATGGTTGTAGGATTCTCCCGGGCGGGAGACTCCGGAGCAGGTGGCTTTGATATGCTGTGGGATGCGGATACTTCTGATTCTGACAGTGGAGCGGGTAAAGTTTGGTTTAATAACGGAACACTGGCTTCTGTTTCCGTAGTCTACATAGATGATCTGGATAATAACGGCGTAAGTATAAACGCTTTAGTCGATACGTTTGATGATTCGACTACAACAGCCCTTCGGGGAACTCTGAAAATAACCCAGAAAGGAACACCCGCCACGTATGCGGTTTACAATGTAAACGGGGTTGTTA
>Ga0310345_10004322_pt1 | contig 12933 bp, 11 predicted proteins | sample HC15DNA20500_MG_FD_204667 | JGI IMG/M metagenome (GOLD analysis project Ga0310345, IMG submission 204667) | Marine microbial communities from station ALOHA, North Pacific Subtropical Gyre - HC15-DNA-20-500_MG | ecosystem: Environmental > Aquatic > Marine > Oceanic | place: Pacific Ocean: North... | reverse complement strand
CAGATGTCAGTGAAGAGATCGAGAGGGAGCGGAAGGTGCCCTGGAGCCTTGGCTACGATGTCTTCAGCTATGGCCGCATCAGCCCCCGTACGATGGCGCATTGTGTTTCGACCCTGAGGAGCCTGCGTGAAGAGTTTTCCGGAATATCCTTCGAAGATGTCACCGCTGTCGGTACTGCCGCTTTGCGGGAGGCCCAGAACTCCGAGATCTTCCGGCGTCTGCTCAAGAGCGAACTGGGACTGAGGATCCAGATCATCGAGGGGGGAATCGAGGCCTTCCTGCTCGAGACCGGCTTCAGGAATATGGTCGAGGAGTTTCCTACGGCGCTCTTCGATCTGGGGGGCGGCAGCAACGAGATCATCGAGTATCTCAATCCCGCCTCGACCCGTAAGACCAGCATCCCGGTAGGGGCCATTCGCCTCCATTGCCAGCTGCGAAGGGCAAGGACTCTCTACGATTATGTTGAGCAGGGACGCGTCATCGTCGAGAGAGAGATGAGGGAGCATATGGCGGGAAGCATGCCGAGGTATTCCGAGATGCTCGGCACGGGCGGTACGGTCAGGGCGATCGTGAAGAGCCTCGAAAGGGACACCTTCCGGATCGAGGATCTCCAGGAGCTCGTCCAGCGGGAAATTCATGGAGAGATCTGGCCCACCATGCCAAAGCACAGAAGGCTGCTGTTTCTGCCCGGCATCCTGTCGGTGGAGGCGCTCTTTGTCACGATGGGTGTCCGGGAAATCACCTATCGCAAGGCCTCGGTGAAGGAGGGGCTCATCTCCTTTACCAGCATGTTGCCGGCGATGGGCGGGCCTTCCTAGGAGAGCTCCCGGTCCCGCTCCAACAGCTCGAGGGCCCTGGTCAGCAATTCGCGCACGGGTTCCTTGCGCAGTCGATCTGAGGCCTCGGCAAAGCCGCACCAGAGTCTCTCCCTGAAATTTTCTTCCTCCCAGTCGGACTCGCCTTCGTAGCGTAGCAGGAACATCCGAACCAGGCAGGGATGCTTGCGCCTGCGGTCAGGATAGCTGCCAACAGCTTCGCCGACGATGTCTCCCCGGACCCCGGCCTCTTCCGCGCATTCCTTCAGGGCAGCCTCCGCAGGGGTCTCTTTTTTCCCAACGACTCCCTTGGGGAAGATCCAATTGCCCTTGCGGGAGGTGATCACGAGGAATTCCCATCCATTCGGTCCCCTGCGGAAGGGGATCGCTCCGGCCTGCTCGATAGGCTCCTTCTTGCTCATCGGAATGTGAGGCTCCCGGGTCGTCTTGGGGTCGAGTCTTCGCGGGCGGGGGTGGTAGCGCAAAAACGGGAAAGAAAAACGCCCTGCGATTCCGGAGACTCCGAAACTGCAGGGCATTCGCCACTCAGGTGGCTGCCTGGTTGAGGCAAGTGGTCAACCGGCTTTACTTCTTGGCAAAGTTCGCCTTGGCGTATTTCGCGCGGCAGTTGTTGCAGCAGAAATACTTCGTCTCGCGCTTGGTGTGAACCACCTGCGTAGCGGAGTTGGCAGCTTTTCCACTGATGGGGCATTTGCCGCTGTCGGCCTTGGCCGCAAGCGCCGCCGTATGTTTTTTCTTGCAGTTACCGCAGCAGAAGAAGGTCTTCGTGCCGTTGACGCTGACGAATTGGTCAGCCTCGGCGGCTTTTCCACTGATGGGGCATTTGCCGGGTTTTGAAGTCTTCTTGCTGAACTTGTTCGCCTTGGCGTACTTGCCTGCGCAATTGTTGCAGCAGAAGCTGACGAGCTGTGATGTCTCGTGGATCAGGCCGGTAGACTTCTTCGCGGCTTTGCCGCTGTACTGGCATTTCCCCGGACCCTTGTTGACGATTGTCGCTGTATAGCTCTTCTTGCAATTGTTGCAACAGAAGCCGACAGCTTTGCCATTGACCTCGATCGTGATCTTGGGGTTGGCAGCCTTGCCGCTGATGGGACACTTACCGGCTTTTTCAGCCGTGGCTACACCGCCGTAAACCAGGAGCAAAGCGACGGGGATGATCGCTAATTTCTTTTTCATTTCCTGCCTCTCTTGAATGGTCATAGAAACCTTCTAATTACTTTCTACAGTTGAAACTAAGGTAAGGATTTCAAGCAGCCTACGCAAGAAGTAATAGCTTTCGCGCCGGAAGCGTTTTGCCGATGAGGAGACCCGGGGATTTCGCATTTGCATCCCGGCCTGGGGAAAAACCATGTAAGTCATTTAAATCTAATGCACTTAGGTCCTATTGTCGGAAGCGGGCACGGGGGCCGGTCTCTTGCTGAAAATAAAAACCGATCGAAAATTCGCGGGTCAATCGTATTGCTCGGGTTTGCGCTGGCAACTCAATTATCTGACCCTGCGGGTTTCTGCTCCGCCATTGCGGCAGCGTAGTCCTTGAGAAATCCATTCAGCGCCGGTATCAGGTCTGAGATCACGAGGTCTACCTCGAGCCCATCTTCTTCTTCCCTGGTAGAGATGACAGCAGCCTTTATGTTCTTGAGAGTGAGCACAGGGATGCTCTTCTGCAGCATAGCCAGGGCGCTGAAGATGGGTTTCGGTCGGAGGTAGAGAACCTTGGAGACCCCGGGAGTCGGCAGGGGAAGACGGCTCTTGTCGTCGAGGTAGCGGCTGCGCAGGGTGGCCTTCAGGATCTCGGGAGACATGGCGATGATGAACTGGTTCTCAATCCGGATATAGCCCGGACGTATCCCCAGGAGCGGCTCGAGATAGTGATGGGTGGCGCTGTTCTCCCCGGCCTTCAGTCGCTGGTCACGGAACTCCAGGTTCTTCGATGCGCCGGGAAGGCTGGCGGCGTATTTCCCGAGGGCGTCTCGAAGGATCTTTTCGCCGGCCACCGGCTCCCTGAACTCGATCGCTGCAAAGTAGAGGGGGCGGTAGATTTGCAGGCCTGAGAGGTTTCCGAGCTCCTTCACCGATGAGGACAGCTTCAGCAGGGCGGCGTTTGGATAGGATCCGATGATGACGGAGCGGACCTCTGCCAGGACTGAATTGAAAGGTTCCGTTTCAAGGAGCCAGGTCAGCGGGGCCCTCAGTCTCCCGGCGTTGGAGTTTTTCTGTTCGCCGGAGAGCGTCCCGAGAGCGGCAGAAATTTCCGTCAGCTTTGTCTTCATATCCCGTGCCGAGAACGCGATGAATCCCAGGGACTCGGGAGGGATTGGCCTGATGATCCCGGGGTCGATTGGGGCTGTGGTCAGTCGGCTCCAGGTGTTCGTCCCAGGAGGGCTCTCCCTCCTTGCCCACAAGATCGCGTGCAGCCTGTCGGTGGAGGGGGTGGTTGAGATGGCGATGGAGATCGCTCCGAATCCGGCGAGTCCCAGGGTCTCGATCGCCTTCCTGTTTTCGGGGCGTGAAAAAGGAAAGTCGTTGTCGAGGAAGAAGAACATCAGCGCGTCCTCTTTTCTCGACCAGGCGTTGAGGAAATCCGGGTTGGTTGCCAGGGAGGTGGATTGGCTCGAGTACCGCTTGACGGCATCCTCGACCATTCTCCGGGAGCTCCCCATAACCACCACGTTTTCGCCGGCGGCGAGGAATGTGTCTTCCTCTTCCATCTTGTAAAGCGGCAGGTCCTGGATGAAACCCACTCTCTTCGCCTGTGCCAGGGAGAGGAGGGAGGTTATGTATCCCGAGAGGGCATCGCTCTCACCGGGCAAGAGGACTGCGATAAAATCTTTTGCGGGATTTCCCCCTGCCGGGATTCCGATCGCGACACCGCCCATTTTCGAGAGCTCCCTGAACAACGATTTATTCAAGAAGGCCGAGATCCAGCCGGCCGGGTTTTTGCTGGATTCCTCGAGAGCGGCCGCGGCGCCCTCCGGATCGGTGGCGAGCGTTCTCGACGCATCGATCGGGTTTTCAAACGGGGTTGAGCGAATCGCCTTCGAGAGCCGGATGAGCTCTTCGCCCGGCTTCACCATCTCGGCGTAGAAGAGCATCTCCTCGGGCATATAGCTGGCCGGGGTGTCCCAGAGGCGGCTCCTGATGTAGCCGTGGGCGATGTCCCGGATCTCTTCCTGCAGGGGGTAGCGGTCGATAATGGCCTGGAATTTTTCCCGGGCAAGCTGGTCTTTGCCGGTGGCATCGAGGCAGGTGGCCTCCCCCAGAAGAGCCCGGGCCATGGCATGATCAGTGGGATTCCCCTTCTGAGCGCCATCCTGGATGCGACGGTAGAGTTGCAGGGCCTCCTCGGGTTTTCCGCGGATGGCTTCCAGGAAGATGGCCTTCTCCAGGAGCAGTTCGGTATCGCCGGAATCTTCAACAGCCGGCAGGCCGGCGGTGAAGGCCAGGAGGATGATGGTAAGGGGGAGCGGCGGAAGTCTCATTTGACCAGCTTGTAGCCGAATCCATGTACGGTGATGATGTGCCTGGGACTCTTCGGGTCCTCTTCTATCTTGCGTCGCAGACTCACGATGTGATTGTCGACGCTGCGGTTCATCGGTTCGTTGTCGAGTCCCCAGATCTCGCTGAGCAATTGCTGCCGGTCGATGATCGAGCCCGGCTCCTGGGAGAGCATTTCGAGTATCTGCGTCTCGTAGTGTCCGAGTGGGATATCCTTGTCTTCGATCTGGATCATCGACCGCTCGAGCAGCACGGTGGCCCGGCCCACCTTGAATTTCCGACGTTTTTTTCCGGTGAGAACAGGCTCGAATCTTCGCAAGGCGGCCCGGATCCGCGCCATCAGCTCTTTGAGATTGAAGGGCTTGGTGATGTAGTCATCAGCTCCCAGGTCCAGTCCCTTGACCTTGTCTACCTCGGTGCTGAGCGCGGTCAGCATGAGAATAGGGGCGCGGATGTTATTCTTCCTGATCGCATGGCAGGTATCGAAACCATCCATCCCTGGCAACATGATGTCCAGCAGCACGCAATGGGGTTGCTCTTTGATCGCGAGGTCAAGGCCGTCCTCGCCGTTGTGGGCGATGAATACCGTGTAACCTTCAAACTCGAGGTTGTCCTTTAATCCCATCGCGAGGTCGGGCTCATCTTCGATAACCAGGATCTTACCGGTCATTTTCGTGCTCCAACTGTGTTTCAGCTTCCAGGGGGAAGACCAGCGTGAATTCGCTCCCCTCTCCGGGGACGCTCACCAGGCGGGTTTCTCCCATATGCGCTTTCATGATGTGGCTGACCAGGGAGAGCCCCAGTCCGCTGCCCCTTGTTCCCAGCGCCCGGGCTTCCGCGGTGCGATAGTAGTCGTCCCAGATTCGCTGCTGCTCATCTTCGGCGATGCCGATCCCGCCATCGGCGACACTGACCAGCAGGGATTTCTCGTCGCTCCAGGCGCGAACGATGAGCTCGCCTTTTTCAGGCGAGTAGCGAACCGCGTTCTGCAGGAGGTTGATGAAAGCCTGCGCCACGGCCTCCTCATCGGCGAGGATCGCGGGCAGCGAGTCCGGTATGTCCCGTCTGCAGGTGAATTCCTGCTCTTTGATCTGGAGGAAGTAGGCGTCGAGGGTCTGGTTCAGCAGGGGGCCGAGGTCGACTTTTTTCAGCGCATAGTTTTTCTTGCCCGCATCGATCTTCGAGAAGTTCAGGACATTACCGATGAGATGACTCAGCCGATCGCTCTCCCTGTTGATCACCTCGAAGTATTCCTGTCGTTTTTCTTCGCCGCTTACGCGGTCAAATTGGAGGGTTTCGGAGCAGAGCTTGATCAGGGAAAGGGGAGTCTTCAACTCGTGCGACACATTGGCGACGAACTCGGTTTTCATCCGGGCCAGCTTCATCTCTCGCCTCATGGTCCTGCGTATTACGAGGAGCCCGCATGCCAGGGTGAGGCCGAGTATCGCCGAAAGAAGGCCGGCTATCACGAATGGTCTGCGAGCGGTTCCCAGGCGTTCTTCCCATTCGGTTCGCGGCAGACCAATTGAGAAAGGCAGGAGGTCACCGGCGAGGGAATTGTCTGGTAGGAAGGTGACCATTTTCCTCGCGGGATCTGAGCCGCGACGGGAAAAAGCCGCCTCCATCCCGTTTCTCAGGGCCACCCGATGCGAACCGGAACTGCCGAGGCCGGACATCTCCTCGTCCAGGGCCCTCACCTCCCTGTTCAGAGCCCTGAGCAGACGTTCCACGTCTACGACGACTCCCGCGGTTTTTATTCCGGCCGTGGTGATGGCTGAAGGGGTAGGCCGCCAGACGACAGCGAGATTATTTTCAATACTGCTCCAGGACCACCTCCTCGATGATGTCGAGCTCCTCCTCGACAGCTCCCGGGGGAGCGAGACATCTCTCACATGCTTTACCGCTCGCACGATAGGTTTTCTTTTCTCGAGCTCTTTGATTGCTTCCTTCAATTCCTTCGGCGGCGGCAGCTCGAGGCCGCGCAGCAACTGGATTGAGCCCTGGAGGTAGGATTCCCGCTTGGCGAATCCATTTTTCTTCGAGCCTGAATACAGGAATGAAAGCCCGTGTGTGAGGACCCCCGGAACCTCCGCTTTCCGGTTGAGCTCGGACAGTGTCGCAGCCCTTGCGAGGCTGAGCTGTGCCGGGGTTGGCCAGGAGATGTTCGCAAGCGCGCCAGGGGCGCTCTCCAGCATGCCGGCATAGATTGATTCGGCAGCCGCAGGCTGATCGTGCCTGCTGTAGAGGGCCGCCAACTGGGTGTTGGCCCGGATTCTCCAGGCCTGTGGGAGCCCGGCTCGCCTGGAGGCCGCCTCGAGAGCCTTGATCTTGCGTTTGATCGGAGCGCGGGAATTGGACAGCCTTACCGCCTGGCGGTATTCCGCGGGCGGCGCCTCGGTCTCTCTTGGGGGAGGTGGGGATGTTCGTAGCGGTTGGCCGAGGCCTTCGATCTCGCCATTGGTCCGAATGCGAAAAGGCAGACCAAAGAAGGCCTCCGGGGTACCAGGCGGCAGTGTAGGGGCTTCGTGCGCTCCGTGGGCGAAAGCCTTGATCGATTCGAAGGTTTCTTTTTCGCGTTCCTCGATCTCCGAGCGCAGCTTGGTCGCGAGGTTGGTTGAGTAGACCCGCTCGGCAACGTAGAGACGCAGGTCCATGTCGTCGTATTGCTTGTAGGTAAGATACGCTCCGAACGCGCCGAGTCCGAGACTGACGATGATGCTGCCCCAGATAGCGGTCTCGTAGATCCTGATTTTATTGCGAACAGGCATATTGCCAGTTTACCCGATCCACGAAGCGAGTTTGTCGCCTCTTGTCGAGGCTTGTATGTTCCGCATAAGGTGGGTTAGAACCACATTCAAAGGAACGAGAGCGCGAATGGATCAGGAAGGACAGACCCGCTATATAGTCTACGACACCGAGTCGGTGGTCGATGGGGGGCTCATGGCGCGAGTGCTCTACCAGGGCGAGGAGCTGACCCCCGAGGCGGCGATCGGGCGCTATCTTGAGGGGCTGGGCGATCCGGACGCTTTCATACCTGTAGCTTTTCACGTCCCCGTGGCCATCGCGGTAGCCAGGGTGTCGAGCGATTTCCGCCTGCTGGACATATCCTGCCTGGATGATCCCGATTTCGATTCGAGGGAGATGACCCGGCTTTTCTGGAAGGGCGTCGGCCACTACAAGGGAGCCGCGCTGGTCGATTTCAACGGCAGGGGGTTCGACATTCCGCTGATGACGCTGAACGCTTTTCGCTTCGGAATCTCGTGCCCGGCCTATTTCGCCGACGATCGCTTCGGCCACAGGTACCGTTACACCGACAAGCACATCGACCTGATGGACTGGCTGACCGAGTACGGTGCCTCACGCATCCGGGGCGGGCTGAACCTGCTTGCCAAGATGCTGGGCAAGCCCGGCAAGATGGACACCAGCGGAGACCAGGTGGCCGGTCTCTACGCGGAGGGGAAGCTCCGCGAGATCAACGACTATTGCATGCACGATGTGCTCGACACCTATTTCGTTTTTCTGCGCACGAGGGTCCTCACCGGGGAATTGTCCATCGAGGAGGAACAGTCCCTGCTGGATGAGGTCGGTGGCTGGCTCGCCGAGAAGGCCGGAGAGGTTGAGGCCCTTCAGGTCTATCTCGACAATTTCGGGATATGGGATCCAGAGCCCTTCGTTTGAGACGATGGCTCAGGCTTGGTCGCAGAGTGCTGCAACTCCCGGAAGGGTGCCGCCCTCCAGGAGCTTGAGGGAGGCTCCGCCGCCAGTGGAGACGTGGGAGATCTTGTCTGAGAGGCCTGCTGCCTTGATCGCCGCGGCCGAGTCGCCGCCGCCGACGATGGTCGTGGCTCCCCGCGCTGTAGCCTCGGCCATCGCGGATGCCACCGATTCGGTTCCCCGGGCGAAGGTCGGCATCTCGAAGACTCCCATCGGGCCGTTCCAGATCACGGTCCCCGCCTCCCGCACGATTCCGCCGTAGAGCTCGATGGTCCGCGGGCCGATGTCGAGGCCCTCAAGCTCGGCCGGGATCTCTCCGGCCGGGCAGACCGTGGTCACGGCATCGTTGTCGAAAGCATCTGCGGCGAGGATGTCCAGGGGGAGGATGAGACGTCCGGGTCCGAGGGCCTCGGCTGCCTCGAGTATTCCTGTCGCGTCCTCCAGTGAGCTCTCCTCCAGGAGGGATTTCCCGATCTCCAGCCCCATGGCCTTGAAGATCGTATAGGACATTCCCCCTCCGACGATGAGCTGATCCACCTTGTCGAGGAGGTTCTCGATGACCTTGATCTTTCCCGAGACCTTGGAGCCTCCCATGATGGCGACGAATGGACGGCGCGGGTCTGCCAGCGCGCCTCCGAGCAGGTCGAGCTCTTTCTTGAGAAGGAAACCCATGGCGCATTGGGCTATCCGTTCAGCTGCCCCGGTGATGGAGGCGTGGGAGCGGTGCGAGGTGCCGAAGGCATCGTTGACGTAGATCTCGGCCAGGGATGCCAGCGCCTGGGCGAACTCCGGCTCGTTGGCGGTCTCCCCGGCGTGGAAACGCAGGTTCTCCAGCAGCAGAACGCCGCCGTCGGCGAGGCCCTGGAGCTTCGCCTGCGCCTCAGGTCCGACACAGTCATTTGCCAGCGGTACATCCCGTCTCAGCAGCTGCCCGAGGTGCAGTGCGACCGGCTGCAGGCTGTATTCTTCGGCGCGCTCACCTCCTGGACGTCCCAGGTGGGACATGAGAATGGTCCGCGCGCCGTTTTCCATGAGCCACTGGATTGTCGGGAGGCACTCCCGGATGCGGCGGTCATCGATGATCTCTCCATCCTGCAGGGGGACATTGAAGTCGGCCCTTACCAGGACGCGTTTTCCGCGTACGTCAAGGTCTGTAACAAAGAGCTTCCGCATTGGGGGTTCTGCCCTGAGGTTTCCGGGGACCGGGAGGTTTTTCCCGGCGCAACACTCTACGCAGATTGTCCGGCTCCGTCAAATGTTGCCCCTGGCTGAGCGGGAGATCGGGAGACGCTTGCCGGTTCGGGGAAAATTCCGTTAGTTGATGGAATCTGATAATTTGCGCCTCTACGATTGGGTTGTCGGGCAGACGATCTTTATCGGAGTTACTCAGAGGAGGCCATCGTTGCGTTCGATTGCCTGGGGGCGGTATTTCCGACGAGTTGGCGAGGCGGCGTGCGCGGTGGCGCCCGCGGCCCGGCAGAATTTCCCGGGGGCGTTTCTTTTCGCCGACCCGGGGGCTGTTCCATTTCGACAGAAACGGTCTTTGGAGGATCCTACTCGGGGGATCCTGTTGTTCAACGCGCGCGGTTGTTCGATCCCGAAGTTTGCCCGACTGGCTTCGACCGGCGTGTCGCGTTTTCGCAGGTCCCTCAATCCCCGGCTGGGGTGAAAACGGGGAAGGGTTCGGGGAGAGTCTCAGGGGAATGACCCCAGCGGGCTCTCCCATTTTTTTTGCTCCTGTGGCGCATGAAGCCGAAGGTGTCACCGCGGCCCGGCCGCCGGCAGAATCCCCTCCGTCTCGGCGATGGCGAACAGGTGGGCTACGGCGCGCGCGCCTTCTTCTCCCAGGTTGACGGTGAAGTCGTTCACGTAGAGCCCGATATGGGCCGTCATTACCTCGTCGTCCATCTCCTGGGCGTGGCGTCGGACGAACTCTCGCGAATCTTCCGGGTGGTTCATGGCGTGGAGGACACTGCTGGAGAGCGCTCGGTCAAAAGCTTCGATGGTCTCTTCGCCGATATCCCGCCGGGCGATGATGCCTCCTAATGGGATCGGGTAGCCGTGGACCTCCTCCCACCAGTCGCCGAGATCGACCATTTTTCGCAGGCCGAAATCGCGGTAGGTGAAGCGGCTCTCGTGGATGATCAATCCCGCGTCGACCTCCCCGCTCTGTACCGATTCCATGATTCGGTCGAAGGTCATCTCGATCAGTGAGGCGGGGGGGACCCGGGGGGCGAAGAGGCGAAGCAGCAGGTTTGCGCTGGTGAGTTTCCCGGGAATGGCGATCCTGGAGGTTGAGAGGTCTCGCTTTTCATCTCCCGGACGAACGACGATGAGGGGGCCGCAGCCGCGGCCGAGGGCTGATCCCGATCGCAGGAGGGTGTAGGTGTCGCGGAGGTGGCCCCAGGCGTGAAAGGAAATCTTGGTGATCTCCAGGGCGCCGTCGCGCGCCATGACATTGAGAGTCTCGACATCTTCGAAGACGGGCTCGAGCCGGTAGCCCTCCAGCGGGACGAGGCCCTCGAAGAGGGCGTGAAAGATGAACGTGTCGTTCGGACAGGGCGAGAGCCCTACGCGAAGAGTTTTCATGAGCCCGCCTTCTCCAGTTCGAGCCAGGAGCGCAGGACCCTGCCGGCGATTTCACAGGCCTCGGAGATTTTCCAGCCTTCCCGTTCCCTGTGTCCCGCCATATTGGAGATTCCGCGAATCTCGCTGAAGCGAATACCGTGTTTCCATGCCACGAGGGCGGCCGCCGCGCCCTCCATGCTCTCGGCCAGGGGGCCCCAGGTTTTTTCGATGCCGGCGGCGGCTGCGTCGGTTCCGCTGCCGCTGGAGACCGTGCAGAAGCGGCCCGCCTCGATGCGGGCCTCGTTGCCGATCGAAGATCGTATTGCCTCGAGCGTCTCTTTCGCGGGCGCATGGACGGGGATCTCGTTGAAGACACGTTCTTCGCCCCTGGTCGCCTGGGGCAACTCGATGTCCTCCATGGAGAGGAAGCCGTCGGGAGCCTCCACGCCTTCATCAGCGAAGATTTCCAGGTTCGCTATGGCCGCATCGCAGGGCGCGAGACCGGAGCCCGGGTAGGCTCCGGCGCAGCCGATCTGGATGATCCAGTCCGGGCTTTTCTGCTGGATGAGCTCGAGAGTCGCCAGCGCTGCGCTGACCTTTCCTGCGCCGGTGGCGGATATCCGGAATCCCTCGCCGGCTCCGGGCAGATCATTTTTCAGGGGAGCCAGCTCGTTTTCGGTCGCGGCGATGATGAGGATCTCGGTGTGCGGTCGCATCTCTGTGGAATGTAGGGGGAGGCTCTTACTGTCCGGGAAGGATCAGGCCGCCTTCACGCTCTCCTCCTGCGGGGTTGTTCGTTTTTTCCTCGAGTTCTTCGAGGGGCGAGTAGTCCAGATCGGCCTCGAAATCGAGCTGGTCGAAATAAGAGCTGATCTCTTCCAGGAAGGATCGGCTCTCTCCGGCATCTTCGGTTTCTTGATGTTTCTCGGCACAGGAGGCGAGCGCCGCCAGGACTTTTTTCTGCGCGTCCACATCGAACCCGTTTTCCCCGAGGGCGGCGTACCTCGAGCTTTTCCTGAACAGCTTGCCGAGAAATTCAGCCAATGGATCTTCGTTTTCCTGTTCGACGATGACCAGCCCGGGGGTAGAGGCCGAGGCCTCGAGGGCCTTGGCGATCGCGGGATTCGAAAGTCCTCCGTTGCGGGAACACCACCAGTAGAGATCGGCCTGGATCATGAAGGCAAAACCTTGGGCCGCCTCTGAGTGGAAGTCATTTCCGACACGATCCAGGAATTTCTTCCCCCGCGACCGGGCCTTCTGGTTTCGGCGGCCCTGCTGGTAGAACTCGGATTGGAGATAGATGCAGTCTGCGGGGCATTGGATTGTATCGAGCCTGTGCGTCGCGCAGCATTGAGCGCAGATGACATCGTCGAGCGCGGGGCACTGCCGCTTGCCTTTTTTCTGACCGCAATGCTTGCACTTAGCCATGGAGACGTCCGGTAAAAAGCTGGGAATCGGCGCATTGTAGCGTGATGAGGTGGCAGTCCCAACCCAGAAGAGGGGGATGCTGGCAAATGAACGCCGCTGGTAATAAACTGAAGCGAGTCGGTTACCCTGCACGTGTAAGTGAAAAAAAACGGAAAAGCGGAATCAAATGAGGCGCCCCTCGTTTATCTCCATCCTTCTTCTTCTTCCTGTCTCCTTCGGCTGCGGCGGCTCTGAAAAGGCTCCGTCCGATGATGGGCAGACGGCTCGCAAGCCGGTGGTGCGGTATTCTCGTTCCGGGGATGCCGCGGCGCGCAGGGCCATTGCCGAGGCTGCCCTGGGCAGGAAGGCGGCCGGCGCTGAAGAGGTGACGAAGCCTGCCGTGAGAGCTCCCGTCTCCGGCGGGCGGGAAGAAAAACAACCTGCCAGTGAAGCCTTGCCCGTTGAGCCTCGTACAGAGCCGGGGAGTGGGGTGGTGAGCGGGAAACCCCGGGAGCCTTCGACGCCCGCGGCTGCCGCGCCGAAGGCCGGGATCGAAAAACCCGCGGTAAAACCGAAGACTCCCGCCGAGAAGGCGAGCCTCCTGCTCAAGCGACTTACGGGCCCCGCCGTGGGGGCGAGAAAGGCCTACATAGCCTTGTGGAAGGTGGACAAGGAGCAGCTTCCGGCGCTTATTGTCCAGGTCGCGAGCAAGACCCCGACAAATATCAGGGAGCTTGACGTGCTGGTATTGCAGAAGGACTTCGCCCGCTACGATGAGAAAGAGCAGCGCTGGTTCTACTGGATCAAGGGTATGGGGAATTTCGAGCTCGACGACATCGCCATGAGCAAGGTCGCCCGCCCCCGGGGCGCTGTCCGCGTACGCCTGAAGAAATTCAAGGGCTTTCCCCTCGGT
>Ga0310345_10004320_pt1 | contig 12935 bp, 14 predicted proteins | sample HC15DNA20500_MG_FD_204667 | JGI IMG/M metagenome (GOLD analysis project Ga0310345, IMG submission 204667) | Marine microbial communities from station ALOHA, North Pacific Subtropical Gyre - HC15-DNA-20-500_MG | ecosystem: Environmental > Aquatic > Marine > Oceanic | place: Pacific Ocean: North... | reverse complement strand
TAGAGAAGTATCTGGGGGGGATGGTTGGAGAAGTCGAATGTATTTAATGAAAGTTTCAAATTTTCAAAAATACAAAGTGGAAAAATTAGATTAATCAAATGGTATTATATATCCAATTGATGTACCAATTACAAAAACATGTAATACATCACTAATAATTTCAAATAATTCATTTTTAAAATTTTCAAATGACAAATATTTACAGGGCAAATTAATATAACATCGACATATTGGACAATTATTTTTATATTTATACCATTCTTGTAAACAATTTGTATGAAATTTATGATTACATTTTGTAATAGAAAAATTACAAGCAATATTATCTAAACAAATAACACAAACTTCCATGTAAAGTAATAGATTTATTAATTTATATTATATTATATTATTTATTAACTTAACAAATTATATATATTTTTATGATTTTTGTTTAATATAGAATTACAATAGTTTTATAGTTTTGATAATAATACAATTTATATTGAAATTTTTAATATAGCTTATCCCCTTAAAAATTAACAATATAATCTAGTAGATTATATATATATAGGCGTATAATGTCTATAGATTTTCAAAAGGAGATATGTATCAAACAATTTATTATTAATTGTGGTACCATTGCGTTACAATTTAATCAATCGTTAGAAATTATTTGGGAAAGTGTCGAATTTAAACGCCAATTTTCAGATAATGGTCTAACGATTCAGGATTATTTTATTTTAAATGATTCTCTTGAAAAAACATTAAAATTAATAAAAAATGGTGAAAAAATACGAGGACATATGCTTAAAAGTCATTCAAATAAATATTATTATATATCTACATTAATGGTAGTGCCTAATAATCGTCATTTTGTTTCATTGCGGAAATTGGGAGAACCAATTGGTTCTATTAATTATTTAGATATAATTCAAAGGTTACAAAATGATATAGAAGCAGCAAAAGAATTTTCAAACAATAGTTTTAAATTTCTAGCGAATATGAGTCATGAAATCCGAACACCAATTAATGGAATTGTTGGTATGCTTTCATTATTGAGCGATACTTCTTTAAATGATCAACAAACTGATTATGTAGAAACAACTCGAGAATGTTGTAATAATTTATTGGGTATAATAAATGATGTTTTAGATTTTACTAAATTAGAGGCAAATAAAGTTAAAATAGTAAAAAAGAAATTTTGCTTAAGGGAATGTGTTGATTCTAGTATTAGTGTTATAAATTATAAAGCAAATCAAAAAGGTTTATGTATAAATTTAAGTATAGATGATGAAGTTCCTACTCATATAGTATCTGATTTTAAAAGATTAAGGCAAATTTTAATAAATCTTTTATCAAATGCTGTAAAATTTACTAATTCTGGTTATATTTATATAACAATTCGGGCTATTAATATTGAAAATGATATATTTGATATTATATTTAATGTACGAGATACTGGGATAGGGATTAAAAAAGAACATATTAAAAAAATTTTTACAAATTATGGTCAATCAGATAATAATACATCTACTTCTTGTGGAACAGGGTTAGGTTTAGCTATATGTTCACGTTTATGTACATTATTAAATGGCAAAATTAGTTGTATAAGTACATTAGATAAAGGATCTACATTTAAATTTAATATTCAAGGAAAGTGTATAAACACAATTAATACTAGATTATTACCAAAAGTAAAAAACTTTATTGGTAAAAAATTATTAATTGTTGATGATAATGAAATAAATCGTCTTTTACTAATGACAACAATTTTAAAATGGTCAGAACAAATAATTCCGATATGTTGTTCTTCTGGGGAGGAGGCATTAAGATATATAAAACAAATGCATTTTGATATAGGTTTAATAGATATACTTATGCCAAATATGAATGGATTACAATTAGCAAAAAATATAAAAAAAATTAATAAAAAATTTCCACTAATTGCATTATCTTCTTTAAATGAAGAAGATATAAGAAAAGAACGTGATTCTAATCTTTTTGAATATATATTATATAAACCTGTAAATGAAAAAAAATTATTTAAAATATGTAATTCATTATTTAATAAAAATATAAATATTATTAAACAACAAAATATACCAAAAGCAAAATTATCAAAAGTAATAATAGCTGAAGATATTGTTGAGAATCAAAAAGTTTTAAAAGGATATTTAAATAATTTTGGATATACTAATATTACTATGTGTAAAAATGGTATAGAAGCATTAGATAAAATTCGTGAAACAGAATATGATATTTTATTTTTAGATATTAAAATGCCGGTAATGGGTGGTGTTGAGCTAGCAGAGGTTTTACATAAAAGTACTACAATTAATAAAATTCCATATATTATTGCATTAACTGCTAATGTAATGGGGGAAGATAAATTTTATTATTTAAATAAATGTAAAATGGATAATTATTTAACAAAACCAATTGACAAAAATCACTTATTTGAAGTACTACAAATATTTCATAATCCAATACACATTGTATAAAAAAATTAAACTATATACTAAATGTAAAATACCAATCTTCTAAATAAATATATATTTAAAAATGATTTTTCAATATATATTTATAGAACAATTTCTTTTATAAAAGTAGTTTATAATGTCTAATCAAATAAAAGGAAATAAAATTAGTAAAACTTTAAGTTATATTTTACGTCATGGGGCATTAAAATATAATATAGATATTGATAAATATGGTTATATTAAAATTGATGATATCTTGAAATTATCACAATTCAAAAATAAAACATTAGATGATATTTTTGAAATAGTATATGATGATAGTAGAGGAAGATATACAATAAAAGAAAGTTTAGATACTTTTTATATTAAGGCAAATCATGGACATTCAATTTTAATACCAAATTCACCAATTAAAAAAATTTTAAATACAAATTCATATAAAGTATTAAGTTATGAGTGTACTTATCAAGAATGGGTATTAATAAAAGATTGTAAAGGAATACGAAGAAAAAAAATAGAACTTAAAGTTCCAAAAAATAATTATAATAAAGTCTATATTCGATATAATAAATCAGTAATTATTCATATTAATCTTGAAAAAGCATTAGCACATGGGATGGAATTCAAAATATATTCAAATCAGAAAATATTAACACAAGGATTGAATGGATTTATACCAATAGATTTTTTTGCAAAAGTATATGATATAAAAAGTGATTCTTTTTTTGTTTTTTAAAAATGATTTTTATCTTTATTTCAGTAATATAAAGATGAGTCTTAAATTAACTTTAAAAAAAATGCCATTTCAAGTAATGGTTACTGGGGAAAAAAATATTGAATTTAGATGTCCATCTAAATGGATTGAAAGTAGATTATTTAATAAAGAAAATAATAAAAGAAATTATAAATTTATTGAATTTACAAATGGATATGGAAAATCCCGACCATTTTTTAAAGCAAAATATAATGGATTTTACGTATCAGATAAAATAAATAAGATATATTCAAATGGATTAAAAGTTGAGAGTAATGAAAAAACTTATTGTATAAGAATTGGAGATATTATAGAAATAAAGAATTACGATAGAATATAAGATATATAAATAAAACCTGTTACAATACCAATAATAGATGCTATAAATACAGATTTTTTTTTATATGTTTGCCGTTTAGTAGAGTAATTTTTATCTGAAGACGAGTCATCAAATACTTTAGTTGGAATAGGAAAATTAGTATTATCTTCATCATACATTATACTTATAATTGAAAATTGTATCTTTTTTACAGACATTTTTTATTTATATAATTAAATATTTTAATTATATAAATAAAAATCAATTATATGTTTTTATTTACAATAAAATTGAATATTTTTCATAAATAATAATATATTGTATATAAATATCTAAATGTCTTATAATATAAAACCAAGTGCCCCACCATTAGATACTCTAGACGAAAACATTATTACGCGAGAAGAAGGACAAACAATTAAAAATTATAATTCTTATCAGCAACCAATTCAGCAACCAATTCAGCAACCGCAAGGAAATTTAGTATACACATCTTTTCCATACTCATATCCTGCAAATAAAACACAATCACCATCTCGTTATTATAGATTGCCTTTTTCTAATCAAATTAATTATGCTACAAAACAAGGCCAAAATTGTGTATGTATATATTGTCGTAATTATCAAAAAACAAGAGTAAAATCAAAATGTAGTTTGTTTTCATATCTTTGTGTATTCGGACTTGTAATTACTGGTTGTTGTTGTTTTTATCCATGTTTTCATGAAGGATTAAAAAATCAGTATCATTATTGTTCAAATTGTCATAGATTATTAGGACATACGTAAATTTATTGTGATTTTATTTCATTAATAAGTCCTTTAGTTCTTGCCCACATAAATAAACCTAATCCAATTAATGCTCCGAATGGGGCTAATAAATGAAAGAAAGCTAGAATAGAGCATTTAGATGCTTTTAAACAAGAAGATGTTAAAGTTGCAATATAAAAGATAAATATTAATATAGATATTGTTGGTATCCATAATTCATAAGTAATTTTTTTATATTTTTTTTGTTCATCATACATATTCATACCTGTCATTACTATTAAAAGTAATGTAGCAGCAAGAAGGGTAAATTTTGCTGGACCCCACCATTTAACATTTACGTCAGAATGTGTAAAAAAAGTATCAAAAACCATTATATATTATCGCAATAAAATAATTAAAATAAATTGATATTATATTAATTTATTTTAATAATATAATATTACAAGTAAATTTGAAATTCATATCTTTTTGTATAAACTATCCATAAATCTACTATAACGAATTATCGGTTCATTATTATTAGAAGATATTAATCTTCGTATTATATTAGATACTTCATCAACATCGTTAAGATAAAAATCAGCAGTAGTTGGTCGAAGTCCAATAGTAACAGTGTACTTATTTTTAATATCATCAAATTTATCAGATATAAGAGAACAAATTTTATCATCAGATATATCATTACCGATAGACATAACAAATGTATCATTTCTATCAATATTTTCTAAAAGTAATTGTGATTGGAAATATCCTAATGCTATTTTTGTAGCATTTCTTTTAGAAATATTTTTAAATTTTATTTCTAATAATCTTGACATTTGATAATGAGTTCTTACTACATTTTTCATTTTTAAAATTTGTCCTAAATATTTAGATAATTCGTATGCTTGCATTTTACCATATTCTGGATCACTATTTTCATAATTCCATAATATATATGTTTCTTTTGATTCTTTATAGGAACCAGGTGTCATTTCTGTATAATTTTGAATTGTTTTATTTGCTAATTTCATCCACTCAATATCAGTATTTTTATAAGATTTTATCCAATTAGTAGTATTTGGCCATTTGATGAAAGCACCTTTTTCAGCTATTAAACCAATACTCTTACATTTTTTGAAAACATTTTCCAATGTTTTTCTAGTTTGTCCAGATACAATTATAACAATATTTTTAGGATCAATCGATAGTTGTAATATATTATTTAATATATCTTTAGAAGGTTTTAATAAAATATTACTTTGTCGTTCAACTATAGTACCTCCATAATCGAGTAAAATAAGTCTCTTTTCACTCTTATTGAAAGTAGTAATAAAATTACTTTTATTTAAGTGCTTAACTTTGGCATCTAATGCTATTAACTTTGTTTGCGAACCCCATCCAATTTCCATATATTTTTTTTGTGAATTGTTTGAAGAAATACTTGATAATTCAGTAATAAAATCATTAGCCCAATAATCAAAATTATGTTTAATTACATAATTATATCTCAAATTGTGTAAAATTTTTCTTTTTTCAATATCCATTGTTAATGCTTCCGAAATTTGTAAGGAAACTTTATCTAAACGTAATGGATTTACAGATAAAACACCTGGAAGATTTCTATAACAACCCATAAATTTAGAAATTATTAAACTTCCTGGATTTTCTTCATCAAGCAAAGTATATTCATAGGGAAATGTATTTAATCCATCCCAATATGATGAGAATAATCCTAAACAAGATATTTTACATACTGATGCTAAAAATAATAAACTATCAAAATTATTTTTTTTAAATGTAATTATTTTAATAACATTATTTCCAAAATCTTTCTTTATATTTTCAATTTCTGTATAAATTTGTCCTCTTCTTTCTGTATTTAAACTTCTTTCTTCTAATAAAAATTCAAATAATATTACATTATCTCTAAATTCAGGATAATTTTCTAAAAAATTATGATATCCTTGTAATTTTAAAGCACCGCCTTTTACAACATCTGTTCCATCTATACTCAATATTATTTTTTTGTTCTCATATTTTTTTTGTAAATCTGAAACAATTTCTTTTATTTTTTTATTTTTACTAAATCTTATTGTATTTGTAGAATTAATTCCAAGATGACTTATTTTTATACCTACCTTGCGACCATGATATCTAAAACCTAAACAACCATTATGAACTACTTCTAATTCTAAATATAACAGTCTTCTACAACATGAAAAAAAATGTCTAGCATAATCATATGTATGAAAACCAATCATATCACAACATAACATACTATGTATTATAGTATTAGATTCTGGTAAACAACGAAATACATCTGAACTAGGAAATACTGTATGAATGAAAAAGCCAATTCTTCCAGCCGGTTTTTTTTTCCTGAGTAAGCTTGGAACTAAAAATAGTTGATAATTATGTATCCAAACTAAGGTATTTTCATCCTCCATATAAATAGATATTTTTTTCACAAACAATGAATTTACTGCTATGTATGAATGCCAATATTTTGCCCAATTTTGTGAATATTTAATATCATTTGTAGATGGTATTGAATAATGTAATACTGGCCATAGTAAATTTTTACAACATTTTTCATAAAATTTATATTTTAGTTGTTTATTTAAAAAAATTGGAATACAATTAATATCATATAATAAATCTTCTATTTCTTCTTTATCTTCATTGGGAATACATTGACTTAATATTCCAATCCAAATTTTTTCTATATTAGGATCAAAATTTTTAAAATTCGCAATCGATGAACGACTATTATTCCAAATAACTTCATATTTATTATTTTTTTTTTCTAAAGTTAATGGGAGACGATATGAAACTATTATTAAACGCTTATGTTCCTCTGTATTTTCCATTTATACAAAATTAAAATAATATACTTAAATATTTTATATTATTTTAATTTTAATTTAAAATTAAATTTTATTTAATAAATAATCTGGAAATCTATTTGAAAAATTAGAATAAAATAAATTTATTTTTAAACAAATACTAATATCTGCCGGTAATATTTTGTAATTTTTTAAATCACACGGCAAGACCCATACTAAATTATCGTGAACTCTTTTTTTAAAAGTAGTTTTTGGATTATCTGTTTGAATCCAATAACAAAATAATTTTATTTTACCAGTTTCATATTTATATATTGTATCAGCAAAATGTCCAATAATTTTACTATTTATATCAAGTTCTTCTTTTAACTCTCTCACTAAAGATTGAGGAGCAGTTTCGCCCTTTTCTAATTTACCTCCTGGAAATTCATACCAACCAGATAAAGGTTCTGTACTAGAACGTCTTGCAATTAATATTTTTCCTTCCTTATCTACAATAAGTCCTGCTGAAACTAATTTCATCTTTTTGTTATATATATTTTCAATAGAATCAATTTTTAATTCTAATTAATATAGATATAACAATATAAGTAAATATATAGTAAATATATATTATATATATATAACTATATTTAGGTATATTATGACTAATTCTGAAAATCAAAATATTTTAAATATATGTTTTAATCAAGACTCGTCATGTTTTGCATACTCAGGAAATAATGGATTTACTGTTTATAGCTGTGATCCATTTCGTCAATCAATTAAACGACTATTTAATGGAGGGATAGGTATAGTTTCAATGTTATTTCGCTGTAATGTTATGGCCATTGTAGGTGGTGGTGAAAATCCAGAATTTTCACCAAATAAAGTCATTATATGGGATGATCATAGTCAAAAATCAATTGGAGAACTTTCATTCAGGACACAGGTCAAAAGTGTAAAATTAAGAAGAGAAAGTATTATTATTGCTTTAGAACATAGAACTTATATATATAATTTTTCTGACTTAAAGCCAAGAAACACAATTGATACCAGAAGTAATCCAAATGGTATTGTATCTATATCAATAATATCTAATTCAAGTGTTGTAGCAACTTTGGGAATGAATAAAGGAATTGTTCGTATTGAACATTATCAATTAAATAAAACGCATATCGTTGAAGCACACGATTCAGAAATTTGTTGTTTAAATTTATCTAATAATGGTAAATATTTAGCAACGGCATCAGTTCTTGGAACTATTATTAGAATATGGGATACATATACTGGTGAAAAAATCCAAGAATTAAGAAGAGGAACAGAACCGGCTACTATTTATAGTTTAGTATTTTCACAAGATAATAAATATCTTGCTTGTTCTTCAAATACTGGAACTATTCATATATTTAAATTAAAAACTGATAGAGATCGTTTTAGTGAATTATATAATTTATCTAAAATTAAAGATAATGTTGACAATTCAAAATCATCATTATCATTATTAAAGGGATATTTACCTACATATTTTAGTTCAGAATGGAGTTTTGTTCAATATCGAACAAAACATACTAAAATATTTGTTTCATTTGGCAAACAAAATAATAAACTATTACTAATAACGGATGACGGATTTTTTTATAAAATTAGTATAGAATTTGAAAATAATATATGTAAATGTGTAGAAGAAGAACAGTATAAATTTTCATAAATAAATTACTTATGTAAAAAAAAAAATTTAATCTTATTACGATTTTTGTTAAAATTTTCTCTATTATTAAATATGTTTTTTTTCTCTAATTCTATTTTTGATGAACGAATGAATAATTGTCGATTTAAATTTTTGCTTATTTTCCATTTATTTAATTTATCCATTGGATTATGTAATTGTGGAGCGATTCTCCTATTATCATAATGAATAATATTATTATGTAATAAATAATTAGGATTAGGTTTAAATTTTAACTTAGATTTAATTATATTCCGATTTCTATTATAACTCATTTATATTATATACTGTATAATTATTATTATTAAATATATAATATTTATTTACTTATTTTACTCTTTTTTCTTAAAGCAGCTTTAATAAGACCATTAAACATTGGACGAGAACTAAAAGGAGTGGATTTAAACTCTGGATGAAATTGTCCTGCTATAAAAAAAGGATGTTTAGGAATTTCAATTATTTCTGGTAATAATCCATCTAAAGATAGCCCAGAAAATATCATTCCATTTTCTTCAAATTGTTTCTTAAAATTAATATTTACTTCATATCTATGTCTATGCCTTTCTTTTATTATTAACTCTTTATACAATTTATGAGCCAACGAATCTTTTGTTAATTTTGCATCATATTCACCTAATCTCATTGTTCCACCAAGATTACCATTCTTTTCAATTATTTGTTTTATACCCTTTTCGTCAACCCATTCTGACATTATATCTACAATAAATGTATCACCTTTATTTCCAAATTCAGAAGAACTTGCATTCTTTATTCCTAATACATTTCGAGCAAATTCTATTACTGATAATTGCATACCTAAACAAATACCCATTGTTGGTATCTTATTTATACGACAATATTCTATACCTTTAATTATTTCTTCTATTCCCGATGCCCCAAATCCACCTGGAATAACAACACCATCCACATTCTTTAATATTTTATACATATCATTAACCTTTCTAGCATCAACCCAAACAATTTCAACATCACAACTGTGTTTCCAACCAGAATGTTTTAATGATTCAAGAACAGAATAATACGCATCTTCTAATTCAACATATTTTCCAATCATAGCAATTGAAACTTTTTTTTTTGTATTTGCTATCTTTTTATTAAGATTTATCCATTTAGTAAATCTTGGTTTTTTAAATGTCTTTAAACGGAAATGTTCCTCTAAACATTTTACTAATCCTTCTTTACGAAATTGTAAAGGAATTTCGTAAATTGATTTAACATCCAATGTTTCAATAATATTTTCTGTTGGAATATTTGTATATAATGCTATTTTTCTTCTAATTTTATAATCAAGTTCATATTCAGTACGAGCAAATATTAAATCGGGTTGTAATCCACTAGTCATTAATTGTTTTACCGCAACTTGTGTAGGTTTTGTTTTTAATTCCTTTGACGCTTTATAATAAACAATATAAGTTAAACAACAAATCATTATTTTTTTTTTTGTATAATCTAATATCATTCTTCTGATTGTTTCAAAATAATAACTAGCAGCATAGTCACCAGCAGATCCACCAATTTCACATATTATAAAATCATATTTATTTGAATCCTTTTCTATAAAATTACGAATACTATTTGTAAAATGTGGAATTAATTGAACCGTTTTTCCTAAAAAATCTCCTTTCCTTTCAGCATTTAAAAGATTAAATAATAATTTACCAGAAGAAACTGAATTATTTCTTCCCATTCTTAATTCACCAAATCTTTCATAATATCCTAAATCCAAATCTGTTTCAGCACCATCATCTGTAACAAAAACTTCACCATGTTCAACAGGATTCATTGTACCAGGGTCAATATTCAAATATGGATCTAATTTTTTTATTGTAATTTTATTATATCCCATTTCCTTTAATATAGCAGCGATTGAACCACTCGTAACTCCTTTCCCTAAACCCGAAATTACACCACCTAATACAAATATATATCTTGTATTACTTGGAATTTCTTCTTGTGAAATATAACTATTCATTATTATTTGATTATATAATCTATTTTATTATTATATTTTATAATAATAAAATATATTATATATTAAACACATTTTTATATACTCCATTATATATATATATATATGAATATCAGATTATCATAATATATATATATATTTATGAATACGGAATTATCAATTGCAGCATTTTATTATCTTATTTCTCAATTAATTTTTTTATTATCATCAAAATTTACTAATTTCTCTAAAAGAAATAATATTCATGTAGCTTCAAAAATTAATAGTTGTATTAATGCTGGATTTGCCGTATATTATTCTATTAATTATTTATGTGGATGGAGTAAAATAGAAGATATGGAACAAATGACTTTAATATTACGTGGATATCTTATCTATGATACAATCAATATTTCATATTATTCAAATAATTTTGATTGGAATTCTATATTCGTCCATCACTTAAGTTTATTTGGAGCATCTTATGTTAATTTACATGAACAATCAAACGCATATTACCTTGCCCGTGGATTAATGGGTGAATTTACTAATTTTTTCTTATATTTTGGATGGTTTTTATTAAAATTTAAAAAAGATAAAACAAAGGTTTTTAAAATTAATGCTTATCTATTAATTATATTATTTTTTACATTCAGAGCATCTAATTTTACACATTTATTATGGGAGGCATTTAGAACACGAGGATTCTGGACAATATTGCCTATATTTACATTATCTTCATTAAATAACTTTTGGTTTTATAAATTAGCTAAAAAGGGTATAGAAATGAAAACTACTAATAAAATTACTTTTTCATCACACGAAAAAAAACTTTAATTTATTTTTTGGATTTTACTTTTAAAATTTCTGGCATTCCATTTTTCAATCTTTTACCAGAATATTTGTATCCTTTTCTTAATCTACCTGTATTGCCACCAGTTTGAATAATACCTCTATGTTTTCTTGTTTTCTTGGATTTTTTTTTGCCTCCATAGTCAAAGTATTCATCATACGTCGCCATCTTCTGTGCACGTGGAACGTAAATATGAGGGATGTCGGACTCGTTGTACTGAGGCGGGGGCGGGAACTGTTGATCGTCGAACTCGTCGGACTCGTTGTACTGGGGCAGGTACTGTTGATCGTCGGACTCGTTGTACTGAGGCAGGGGCGGGGGCGGGAACGGGAACGGGAACTGTTGATCGTCGAACTCGTCGAACTCGTTGTACTGGGGCAGGTACTGTTGATCGTCGAACTGGGATGGGGTGATGCTGGGACTGCTGGGACTGTTGATCGTTGCTTCTCGTGGTGGAAGTGGTGGGGGCCCCCTTGGTTGACGAGGTTGGGTCCTCTTTGGTGTTTGTGTTACTGATGCTGATGCTGAGCGTGTGGATGAGCGTGTGGATGGTGTTTGTATTTGTGTTGGTGGTGGTGATGTTGATGCTGATGCTGATGCTGATGCTGATGCTAATGCTAATGCTTCCTTAGCTTTCTTAGCTTCCTTAGCTTTCTTAATAATATCATCTATAATAATATTACACACTCCAATCCAAGATTCCCAATCGGGTTCTTCTTTAATCATTGCTAATACATCTGAATTCTTATCAGAACTATTGAATTTAAAATCTTCAGCAATCCGCTCGGCGATAATAGTAATAGCATCTTTAAAAAAAACTAATACCCACTGAGCAACTTCTACAAAATTTGACTTAGCATTTAAAATATTTCTTTTATCTATTAGATAAGTTTCATATTTTTTACCATTCCTAAATTTAAAATTGAATTCTGTTTTTTTCTCCGCATTAACGTAATTATCGTCAAACTCTTTCTGACTCTTCGTCGGGGTTGGAATAATATAAACATTGTCAATATCTTCGTCCTTTACCCATTTAAGAAATTTGAGAAGGTCAACAGGTTTTGAACCATTTATAGTAGGAGCACCTCCACCTCGTTGTTTTCCTCTTTTTCTCAAAAGAACAAGACATCTTTTTCTTGCTTTATTAGTTTTTCTTGCTTTATTAGTTTTTCTTGCTTTATTAGTTTTTCTTGCTTTAGATACTTTATTAATTCGATTAAGCATTATTTATTATATATATAATAGAATAGATAATATATATATAATAAATTTAA
>Ga0310345_10004317_pt1 | contig 12940 bp, 7 predicted proteins | sample HC15DNA20500_MG_FD_204667 | JGI IMG/M metagenome (GOLD analysis project Ga0310345, IMG submission 204667) | Marine microbial communities from station ALOHA, North Pacific Subtropical Gyre - HC15-DNA-20-500_MG | ecosystem: Environmental > Aquatic > Marine > Oceanic | place: Pacific Ocean: North... | reverse complement strand
GTCAGCGTATTCATATGACCCCTGAATTTAGTTAAGGGTAAGCTCATTTGAATCAGTGTCTAGTAAGAGTTTCAATCCTTTATGGATCTCGCTATAATTTCATATAAACAATGGGTAAAATGCAATAAATATATACATCGATCTGACCCTCGATTGGGAAAATGGTGAACGCTTTATGAGTAACCTTCCAAGCAGGAGAATGTTTCGTTTGAAGGAGTTGGCTCTAGTTTTTTTGAAACTAGGAGCCATTGGATTTGGGGGACCGGCTGCCCACATCGCCATGATGGAGGAAGAAGTCGTTGCACGCCGACGCTGGCTGGACAGACAGCACTTCCTTGATCTACTGGGCGCTACCAACCTCATTCCAGGACCCAACTCGACCGAAATGGCAATACATCTCGGCTATTATAGAGCTGGTTGGAGTGGCCTCACGGTTGCGGGAATCTGTTTCATTTTACCTGCCATAAGCTTGACCGCCGGCTTTGCCTGGGCCTATACCCAATTTGGACAGCTTCCGCAGGTAGCGCCCTGGTTGTTAGGGATTAAGCCCGCAGTCTTGGCGGTAATTGTTACTTCGGTCTGGAGACTGGGAAATAAGTCCTGTAAAACTTGGCAATTGGGAGCCATCGGCGGTAGCGTTTTAATTGCCTCTTTACTCCAGGTAAACGAAGTAATGGCACTATTGCTCGGGGGCACCCTAGGCATGCTTTGCCTCCGGCTACCCAAGACAATCACTTCTAGGTATAGAAAAATCTTCCCTGTCCTTCTAGGAACATCATTGGGCGTGCTGTCGGCTCGAAAGACGCAGGTCTTGATGGCCGTCATTACGGGTACAAATGGTGCTGGTTTCGCCTCTTTCTCACTGTGGCAGTTGGGCCTCTTCTTTCTTAAAGTCGGGGCCGTGCTCTACGGAAGTGGCTACGTTTTGGTCGCATTTCTAGAGGGAGGCCTGGTCCATCAATACGGCTGGCTATCGCAACGACAGCTTTTGGACGCCATCGCTATTGGACAGTTCACACCCGGCCCAGTACTCTCAACCTCAACCTTTATCGGTTATTTGATAGGTGGAGTCCCAGGTTCGGTGGTAGCATCGGTCGCAATTTTCTCTCCATCCTTCCTCTTCGTAGCCCTCATTAATCCCTGGGTACCTCACCTGCGCCGATCCCGCTGGACCGCGGCCTTTTTGGATTCGGTTAACGTCAGTGCAGTGGCACTGATGGCCGCTGTCAGCATTAAACTGGGGCAGGCCACCCTTACCTCCTGGCCCACCTGGGTAATAGCCTCGGCAGCCACTATTACTGGGCTCCACTGGAAAATCAACCTAGCTTGGGTTGTAGTTGGTGGAGGGGTCTTGGGCTGGTTGTCTTCTCTAATAAATACTTGCGCAAACTAGTTCTTTACTATGGACTATCAACAAGAGTCTTCCGGAATGGGTGATACTGAAGTAGCTGTACTCATAACGTCAATAGAGTGGACTAATTGCCTACGGACTTCCTATACCTTATGGGCAATCGCTTGTGCCATCTCCAGTGTGGTATTACTACCACCCATGTCGTATGTACGCGTCTTGCCTTCTAGAATAACTTCTTGGACTGCCTGCTCTAGCCGTTGACTCTTTTCTCCTTCACCCAAGTATTCGAGCATCATTTTAGCCGCCAAGATTGTAGCTATAGGGTTTACTTTGCATTGTCCTACATATTTAGGTGCAGAACCATGGGTGGGTTCAAAAACAGCCAATCGATCTCCGATATTACCAGAACAAGCAAAACCCAAACCACCCACCATCTGAGCACACAGATCGGAAATGATATCACCGAATAGATTCGGTGCTACGAGGACATCGTAACTTAAGGGATTCTTGAGTAGCCACATGGTTATGGCATCCACATTAGCATGGTCCCATGTAATTTCAGGGTAGCAACGAGCCATCCTCCGAGCTGATTCCAAAAACAGTCCATCGCTGGCTCTGACCACGTTCGCTTTGTGAACCACGGTCACTTTCTTTCGTCCATGTTTTCTGGCAAATTCAAAGGCTGCCCGAACAATTCTCTCCGAGCCCTTCCTCGAATTAATCTTGCAGGAGATAGCTAGCTGATCACCCGCGAGCCCTTTGAACGGGGCAAATGAGGGAGATATCTCTTCCAGAACTCGGGATAGCCTCTCTGGCACTGGGCTAAACTCGACACCTGAGTATAGATCCTCTGTGTTTTCACGAAAGCTTTGCAGGGCCGCAAGCAGATATAGAGGTCAAAGAGTTGGCGCAGTCGTATTATGGGAGAACGATAGACTAGATCCTGGCCTTGCAGTTGCGGAGCTAGTTCCCTCTCAGCTTCTTCGACTGGCTTTGAAGTAATGGCTCCAAACAGGGCAGCATCGACATTCTTAAGCAATTCTACACTACGTTGGGGAAAAGGATTCCCTTCCAGACACCAGAAGTCCCAGCCAATATCTCCGTGTGGATACTCGGCGTCGACTGCAAGTCGATCTAGTACTATCCTGGTTGCTTGCAGCACCTCAGTGCCAACTCCGTCTCCTGGAAGCCAGGCAATCCTGTACTTAGGCATTGTCAATCCTTCTTTCTATAGCAACAGTCCCTGAATCATCTTTTCTGTCCTGACCAGATTCAGCTACTCTTAATTACTGTGATTAGGTGCTTCTCTTTGAATATCTCAACCTTGAGGGGGAGTATTTTTTGAAAACCCGTTCGGGGTAGATTCCAGAGCTGCTCTTTAGAACCTAAAGGAAATTGTATCGACAGGTCTCTTGACACGGTAACTGTGTGGTTTGATCTAGTAAAAAGGAGCCCTCGCCACGGGTGATATTAGTCGATTGAAAGATGCTGATTGGCTGGGCGATTCCGCAACAGGGAACTAGGCAACCCAACTTTACCATTATTGTGCTCAAAGTTTAACCACAGCCGCCGCTGCTGCAAGCATATCCCGATCCCCTTGTTTTTAACACTCTCATTATTTATCTCTTGAAAACCAACAGCTTCACGATATTAATTGGGTGGTTGCCGGATAAAGACAGATACTTTCCAGACGGCATGCCTGCCATCGTCAACAGTTACTAACTAATCGATTGCGATCTCCCAAATGATTTACTCGTTAGCTTAGGCGTAATCAGTCGATGGGATTCAAGGTCAGGGTCTATAAATACAACTAAGTACCACTGGAAAACTCCACCAGGTTTTCACCAAGACACACTGGAGTTTGACTTTCTCTGGGGGTCAAATAAACATGGTCTGAATGCGGTAAACGCCAACACTAATTGGATATGGAAATTAACAAGGCAGGAGGACTATGACTCGAGTTCCAACATCTGCTGAACTCTGAACCTGAATCTCCCCTCCGTGTTCTCGCACCATTTGGCGAGCTGCGAAGAGACTCCAATTGTCCGTAACAATACGTTCACCTTTTACTTTGAACGCTGGATCGAAAATGTTTGCTAGTTCCTGAGCCGACAAGGTTCTACCATTATCCTCAATCATGACCTCTAAGTCCACTTGGCTTTGACGAGTGACAACTTTGACCCGACCTCCCTCGCTAACCCCCTCCAACGCATTCTGTATAAGGTTGGAGAAGACCGCACTCATTTGCTGGGGGCGCAGACGCATCTTAGGCCGAAACTGAAAGTTAGTTTCAATGGTGATTTTTTTCTTGATATCTGAATTAACAACATCCACCACATCCTGCAGCAGTATCCCTATATCCACCTCCAGAACCTCGTTTCGATCCAAATTAGTATATCGCTGCATAAGCCGCACTGTTTGGTAGAGGCGCTCTACCGATTCTGCCGCTGTTCTATTCAATGCTTCTTCTGTTGATTTGATCTCGGCTTGTTTTGCTGCAGGTAAATTCGCTCTTTTTTCCGAGAGGACCTTAATGGATTGAAGACTGCTCTTTAATCCAGCCAGGGGAGTATTTAGTTCGTGACTAAGCGCAGCAGCAAATCGCCCCATTGAGGCAGCATACTCGGACAGCAAAATTCGTGCTTCAGCTTGTCTCAATTCCTCAACAGCTCGCAACTCTTGTTCCAGGTTTTTTTGCTTTTCCTGCGAAAGCTCTAGTTGTAGCTGCTGACTCTGACGCTCTTCCAATGTCTGGACCAGTTCAATCTTTTCAAAAACATGTCCTGCCTCTAAAGCTAGTCTATTGAGGAGTTTTTCATCCAATCCCGATAGGGCCGTCATGCTTCGAGTGCTATCGAGATAAAAGATTCCTTGGACCTGGGCAGTATCTTGGGAAGCTGTTATCCAACGTAGGGGCATACACGCTAACGAGCAAAGCTGCAAGCTCATTACACTCGCCTGGTTAGCCAGATCACCTTCAATTTTTTCGGTCATAAAGATTGGATTCCCGGTAGAGGCAACCTTACGGTTTACAGAGTGGCTGGCTTGAAATGTAGATTGCGGTAGCTTTTGTCCTTCACCATCCATCCCAATGACATAGTTGTAGCCGTCTCCCTGTTTTAGCAGAATATAGCCTCGCCCTGCTCCGCTAATTTTTAAGGCCGACCTTAGGATTTGCTCTAGTGCCTTCTCTGCAGAAAACTTCTGTCCCCATTGATACTGCAACTCCAATAAAGAGGCTAATTTTGTTAGGTCCGAGTGATCAGAGGACTCAGGCCCCAATACGGATGCAACCTGAGCCAGAGATTTTTCTAACTGGTTATCTACATCCTCAAGAAGGGTCGCGGATGGGGAACTCTTACAGACATACTCCAGGACTGTTCGATCACGACCAAGGTAAACCTGGTCCCCAGAACGAAGTTCTTGCCTCTGCACCTGTCGGCCATTGACGTAGGTTCCGTAGGAACTTTGCAGGTCTTGGATACAATACCCCTGGTCTGTTTTGATCAGTTTGGCATGACGTCTTGAAATATGTGGCTCGGATAACACAATGTCTGAGTCGGACTTTCTTCCCAAGATAATTTCACGACCCGTAAGCTCCCGAACCTGTACCTCACCAGCACCATTTCTCCATTTAAGACTATTGGATGTCATCTCTTACAAGAATCGGCTTCCACTAGAGACAGGTTTCAGCTTTAGAACTCTGTTCAGGAAAGTTGAACGAGTTGTAAGGACCCTGCGGATGACGAATAACAACTCAAGCCCAAAACCTTTTCTTGACAACGCCTCCATCAAGAACTTTCAAAAGTCTGTTGCCTCCAGCCGATTTCCTTTTCTAAATTCTGAACTTAATTAGCCCTCCAGATCCTCATAGTTGAGAGCCTGTTACACACCATTGTACAATCATCCGCCAAGATGGATAACACCTTATTTAGGTTCTAGATTATTTCGTACGCCCAGACGGCAAGCTTGATGAAAATATTCAAGTTCCCCAACGAAGGGAAAGGATTTCCGATATTGTGATTACTGACGGCTGGCATCATAACAGGCGAACCAAAGATAACTTAATTATTAATTAACATACTACATAAGTAGTTATAGTTCATTAATATTCCAATCCAACCCCCCCCACCACGGGGTCCTTGTAGTTGACAGGACTTCGAGTTCAATGGCACCGACTCTTTCGGAAAGAAGTAGTTGCTACATCCTAAACCATTGAATAAAGACAAGAAAATGAGGCCAAGAACAGGTGTCCGTAACAGGCGAAAGGCCCGCTGTCAGACAAGATTAAAACTACAGACATAGTAATATAATTGACTTTTTCAGGTTCCTTTACCAAGATATAGGGCTAAATCCACGTTCATCCTTGGGGGAGATTCCCTAACTATCTCCTTCATTTAAAGGTCTAGCCACTGTATCGTTCAGTAAAGACTCAAATTTATAGGGTACGGGTCCCAGGAAGAAATGTGTCCGTATCGAGATAATCGCATTCAGAATCACTCGCTGGACCTCATATCTGATTATTGACTTTTAAGGGAATTGCTCAAAGACTCCCGTCGGCCTCAAAACGGTCGATTTTGACTTCGTTGATAGGGATACGAGGTTTTCTCAGCAGGACTAAATCCGTCAGCACCTTGGCTGTAGCAGGAGCCTGCATCATTCCCGAACTCGAATGGCCAGCTGCCCAAAGATAGCCTTCCTTTACTCGAGGATCAGGACCAACAATAGGCAGTCCATCTGGAGTCATCGGTCGGAGTCCAGACCAGATATCAACTATCGGTTGATCCATTATTCCCGGCAGTACTCTTTGGACGATATCAACCAGATACCTCAACCCTGAAGCTGTGAGTTTCTTCCGAAAACCTATCTCTTCATGGGTTGCTCCTACCACCATTCTGCCATCAATTCGGGGTGTTATATATCCGTAACTGTTGCAACGAAACAACGTATGACGCAAACCAGTACTAGGACCTTGAAGAGACATAATTTGCCCATGTTCCGGAATAATGGGAGCGGTCAGTTTAAGGTCTAGGTGCCCCGCCCAAGTTCCTGCAGCGTTGATTACCCAATCGGCCAACAGCTGATTGGGGCCCGACCGAACACCGACGACCTGCTTTCCTTGCCAGACCAGGCCGGTGACGGGCCAGCCCTGTCGAATCGTTACACCTTTGCCCTGTACTGCTTTGGCAATCGTCGCTGTGTAGTTACGTGCATCTAGAAATCGACTTTGAGGGTACAAAATAGCTGCCATGAGATTATCCGGCAGTATTGACTCACATTGGCGAGCTTCCGTCCCCTTTAATATTTCTACCGGCACCCCCGCTGCAATTTCTTGTTTCGCCTGAATCTTGGCGGCCTCTGCTTCCTTCTCACTTAGTGCCAATATCATGGTGCCCTGGCCCCCGTAGCCAATCCAAACCCCCGTTTGTTCAAAAAGGGTTGAGTTCAGCTCGTCATATAGTTGCTTGGAAAGGTTCGTTGCTTGTAGAAACCACTGTTCACCTTCGGGCATAGACCCTGGACCAATTATTCCAGCCGAGGCCCAGGATGCTTCTTTGCCAACTTCACCTTTATCCACCAAGGCCACCTTTAGACCTTCTGACCGTAGAAAGTAGGCCGTGCTACAACCGATTGCTCCCCCCCCGACAACAATCACATCATGGTGTTGATTCATAAACCTCCGTATTATTTTTTACCTATCTACTAGTAGATGACTTATTAAGACCTACGTCCTGCGCCAACTATCCCGCACACAAAATACTACGAACCATCCATAATCCAAACTTATCTCGACATCCACTAACTCCCCTTCTATTTTGATTCTCCTAACCTATCATAAAGATCTTTTCATTGATTTAGCTCCTTAAGAGTAGCCTAAAGAATGAATTAAGAATTCTTTGTCGCTGATTTACCAATTCATAACAAGACCGATTTTGACCAAAACTTCGCAAGGCCCCAAACAGAGCACCTAGTAGGGGCTATATACCAACTTCTCCCTTGCCGCTATCTGCCATCTTCAGGAGCCCACAACATAACCAACCCGCAACCAAACCTGCTGCAGAGTAGTACTACTCTGCTTCGTAGCACTGTGTTTGACCCAAACATCCAGCTGGTTCATTCCCTGCTGGATCATTCTGGCTTCCAGAGGACAACAAAAACTTACCCAGGACCCGGAAGAGTCATCCTTCGGCACAAGACTCCTCTTAGGCTCAAGTGTTTCTTGATTTAGTCGAGCGCCAATCCCTTGGCCTGGGGCTAGGTCTCTAAATCTCAGCTCCAGACTAGCCTGACGAAATTTTCCCGCACGATCGGCAGCAGCCACGTCATCTCCCACGGGAACTTGGAAGGTCTGCCGTGGTCCCGGGTGGCCAGACGTCAACTCCAAAGGCAGTTGTCCTAGGGAGCTGGCAATTGCGTAAGGACCTATATCTTGATGGTAATCTAAGCCGAAGAGCTTATCTCGAAAGGTCAGTCCTGGAGTTGACCCTATATCCTCAAGCACGCTATACGCAGTGGACTCCGGCTGTCCGTACGCAACCATGGGAACCTTACGATACTGGTAGTTCCAAAGGTAGATGCCATCCGCTCCCGCCGAGAAGATATTGGAGGCAGCACCCCGCATAGCTTCATCTGAAGCAAAGATATCCAGTCCGCAGTTGATACAGGGATAGACTGGAACTTCATGCCGGTGTCCCAAACGTACCAGCTCTTGGACTGGATTAGTAAACACGGTATACCCTCCACCAACCAATAACCGATCCACCAAATGCTCCTTGAGCCAGGTTTCTACGTCCAAACCAATACGGCGACATGTCACCAGGGTTCCTGGGGTCCTGACACCCAAGAGGATAGGTCTTTGCCGCGATTCTGCTACTTCATCAACAATACGGCGGGCACTCCTGATTAGATCTGTCATGAGCGACATGTTAGCCTCTTCTTGGCCTAGCTTGAAGTACCACGGCATGCGAAAAAAGTTTAAGTCTACCCCGTCGATTTCGTAGCTTTGCACGGCATGGCGAATCCACCATAATCGGTCTTCCCTCACTTCTGGTACCGCGAAATTCAGCCCTGACCACATCGCAGCCCCGAGCGAGGTAAAAGGACTTCCTTTCTGACTTCGGTCACCCAAGAGCCACTCCGGATGTCTCACTTTCAGCGGATAAACTAGTTTTCCTTCCGGCATGCCAAAGGCATCGTGGGTGTCATTCATGCGAAGAGATCCAAAGATCTCCAGACAATTCCGATGGGCACCATCAACCATGATGGGTGTCGGGTCCTGTATCACATTATTGAGCGGGCGACCACACTGTTGCATTTCCCAATAACGAGTTTGCCCCGGCCCTTGTGCGATGCCCCACATGATGCACCAGGCAATGCTGTCAATAGCAGTCCCTAAGATTGGCTGTAGACGCAAGGCCAGAAAAGCCTCTGCTCCTTTCATGGTCTGGGCAGCGTAGACAAGATCCCCATCATCATCGAGAATCAAGCGCCGTTGTCGACGAATGGCCCTGCTTCGTTCCCGGTCAAGAGGTCTTCTTCTTGGTGAACGACTTAGTAGCCCGGTTAACTCGGAACTCATTAGTATGGCTCCCGCTTTGCCGAGGAAGCAACGTCGACTTGACACACACTCACTATTATCTTTTTGTGGTCCACGACTCAGCACGAGTCATCTATCCTTAGTGGTTGGTTTGAGAAGCAATCGGCCCCCTAGCTTAAGGTGCCAAGGTGGGCAAAACGAACGCGACTAGAAAAAAGCACCGTTAATAATCCCCGACGCTCTAGGTAACCCCTATCATGATAAGCTATCTCCACATCAGCCCGATGAGGTGTTAACTCAGGAGTCCTCCCTAGTGATGAAACTAAATAATCTTAGCAGCTCCCACAGCTAGGGTCTTCCCTAAGTGTGTTTTTTAGCCGACTGCCACGCACTTCGAGGCCAGTAGAATCCTGATAGAGAGAATCTAGCTCTCCTCTATCAATAACAAATTTCTTGCGAAGATTATATGTAGTTACTTTTCACTTCTAGTTAGTGGTGGTCCATGATGTCAGCTGTATTTTAACTGATAAACATTTTCTCCATCTTCCTTATTGTTGCCCAATGATATGCTCTTCACTGCTACTCCAAAGGACCCTTCACATAGCACAGTCGAAGCCTTTGCATTTGTTCACCCCGTTTGTATGCTGAGAGTAGCTACTTCGCAAGCTTGGTACCAACTGCTTCCAGGCAACTATTCCTAGATGCTCCGACCATAGATTATTGTAGGGGGACAATTCACTGAAACCCTGGAAATAGCCGCGCGATCACCAACACTTGAGCCGGCGTTACACCTGAGCCCCCCTGATTTATCAATAAACTCTAAGCAATGTGCTCTGGTAAGTATTCATGGTAATCTTCCACTTGTCCCTAGCGGATTTATGTGGGGACAACAGCCTCTGAGAGGAAGGAGTTGGAGCAAAATGACAACTAAGGTTGTATTTCTTCTCGACGCGGATAACACCTTGTTGAATAACGACCGGATTCTGTCGGACTTCAAACGTTATATCAACCAAATAATTGGCTACGAGAGCACGCAGCGTTACTGGGAAATTTTTGAGGAATTACGGGTCGAGCTCGGCTATGCTGACTACTTGGGAGCTTTGCAGGGTTACCGAATCAAGTATCCACATGATCCTCGTCTCCTCTCGATTTCCTACTATCTGCTGAATTACCCCTTCTCCAACCGACTCTTTCCCAATTCACTTGCTGTGATCGACAAGCTCGAGAAATCAGGGCCGGTAGTTATCCTTTCAGATGGCGATCTGGTTTTCCAACCTCGTAAAATAGAGCAGGCAGGACTTTTCGAAGCCACAAATTCAAATGTACTAATCTACGTACACAAAGAGCTCGCATTGGAAGATGTGGGGAGGCGTTATCCCGCAGAACACTACGTGTTGGTTGACGACAAGTTGCGAATCCTGACTGCAGTTAAAAAAGTATGGCAGGACCGAGTTACCACCGTTTTTCCACGCCAAGGCCAATATGCCCTGGACCCGGAAGTTTTGGCCAGCTATCCCCCAGCTGACTTGAGCATTGAGCGGATCGGCGACTTACTCGGATACGATCTGTCGGTCTTAATCAAGGCTGGGCATCTCACCTAGTGCCTACGCCTGTTTATAAGAGCATACGAGATTGAAGTCTCTATTCTTTGTCAGGCCGAACTTACATTTGAGGGGAAATGGATGCTGATCGACAGAAAACTCCTGGCTGAGTCATTTCACGGAGCACTAGCGGTGCTTCTACCCAAGTGTCATACTAAACAGATCTCTACTAAGTACGCTGTCTGATGGGAATCATGTTTACTCAAGGAGTTATTCCTCTAGCCTATGCTGAATAATGAATGCTATCAAACTCTGACCCAGCGTCTTGCACCGATAATACCCCGAGAACGCCTAATCCAGGACAATCTCCGGACCTTGGCTTATGGGACTGATGCGAGTTTCTATCGCCTGATCCCTCGGCTCGTGATCAAAGTAAACTGCGAAGCAGAGGTGTCCACCATCCTACAGCAATGCCGTGATCTTCAGATTCCATGCACTTTCCGAGCAGCAGGAACCAGCTTATCTGGACAGTCACTGAGTGACTCAGTCCTCATTCAATTGGGTCCTGGTTGGCAAGGAATCAGAGTCGAAAACGACGGACACCAAATCACGCTCCAACCAGGAGTGGTTGGTGCCCACGCTAACGCCTCTCTCACTCCTTATCAAAGGAAAATCGGACCCGATCCAGCGTCAATTAACTCTGCTATGGTCGGGGGGATTGCTGCCAATAACGCCAGCGGGATGTGCTGCGGAACGGCACAAAACAGTTATCGGACCCTTGAGGGTATCAGAATAATTTTAGCTGACGGTTCGATCCTCGACACCCGTAGTGCCTCTAGCCGCAGTCACTTCCAGAAGACTCATCCGGAAATGGTCTCTGGCATACACAGGCTCGCCCAGAGCACGAAAAAAAATCAGCCACTAGCTAGTCGTATTCATCAAAAATTCAAGATGAAGAACACTACGGGCTATAGCTTAAATGCATTAATTGATTTCCAAGATCCGCTTGATATCATCGCACACCTGATGATTGGCTCTGAGGGCACCTTAGGCTTTATATCTGAGGTCACCTACCGAACTGTTCCCGACCATCCCCACAAAGCTACAGCCCTCATGTTATTTCCAGACATCAAGACCGCATGTGAAGCTACTATTTTGTTGCGAACTTGCCCAGTGTCAGCAGTAGAAATCATGGATCGAGCAAGTCTACGTTCCGTAGAACAAAAGCCCGGGATGCCCCCATATTTGAAGACACTTGATGATTCTGTGGCAGCCCTGCTGGTAGAAGCCCGCGGGGCAACCCAGCAAGAGCTGGACGAACACATCCGCCAGACCACCCGGAGCTTGGCTGAGTTAACTACTATCACCACATTTTTCTTCACGCAGGATCCTACCGAGCACAAACAACTTTGGAATATTCGCAAGGGTCTTTTCCCTTCTATCGGGGCTATTCGGGAAATTGGGACAACCGTTATCATCGAGGACGTGGCCTTTCCTATTGACCAGCTAGCCAAGGCTACCTTACAGCTGCAAGACTTATTCCAGAAGCACCGCTACACTGAAGCCATCATATTTGGACACGCACTGGAGGGCAATCTCCACTTTGTTTTCACTCAAGATTTCAATCGGCCTGAAGAAGTTCGCCGATATCAGTTGTTTATCAGCGACCTCACCCAGATGGTGGTCCAGACCTACAACGGTTCGCTCAAAGCAGAGCACGGAACTGGTCGCAATATGGCTCCTTTTGTGGAATTAGAGTGGGGAGAAGATGCTTATCGATTAATGAAAGAAATCAAAGCAATTCTTGATCCAGAGCATCTTCTTAATCCGGGTGTAATACTCAACAATGATCCAAACGCTCACCTCAAAAATCTCAAGCCTTTACCCAAAGCTCATTCAGTAGTGGATAGATGCATCGAGTGCGGTTTCTGTGAAATTAATTGTCCATCCAGAGATCTGACACTCACTCCTCGCCAAAGAATCGTTGTCTGGCGGGAAATCGCACGACTCCAATCCAGTGGCGATGATCCGTCAAGGTTAGCTGAGCTTACCAAGCACTATGCCTATCAGGGTGACGTCACCTGTGCAACGGATGGTCTCTGTGCCGTCAGCTGTCCGGTCAACATTGACACGGGCAAACTAATCAAGGACTTACGGCACCAACAGGCGTCTCCTCTTCAAAACCATCTTGCAACATTCCTCGCTCGCCATTTCGGTCTGGTGATAGGTTCGTTACGGCTCCTCTTAGGCTTCACTAATCAACTCCACAAACTGTTTGGTTCTGAAGGGATGTGGCGAATTACAAGTCTAGCTCGGAAAGTTTCTGGGAACCGGCTACCCCAATGGAACCCCTATTTGCCCAATGCCGCCCAACTGATCATCCCATCCCCCATTAGGGAGGAATCTTCTTTGAAGGCCGTCTACTTCCCTAGCTGTCTCAGTCGAACACTGGGAGTCAGCAGCCAAAGCTTGGAAGCGTCCTCTCAGAACACCAAAATGGATTCACTGATA
>Ga0310345_10004316_pt1 | contig 12943 bp, 10 predicted proteins | sample HC15DNA20500_MG_FD_204667 | JGI IMG/M metagenome (GOLD analysis project Ga0310345, IMG submission 204667) | Marine microbial communities from station ALOHA, North Pacific Subtropical Gyre - HC15-DNA-20-500_MG | ecosystem: Environmental > Aquatic > Marine > Oceanic | place: Pacific Ocean: North... | reverse complement strand
TTGTAGGGGCGCACTGAGTGCGCCCGCAGCAAGTTCGTGAAGCCAGGAAGGGTGCAGGGCTCAGGCAAAAGGAAACCCCAGGTAATCCGGAAGGATGGAGCCGGGGTGCATCCGGTGCACCCTATACAAGCCATCGATAAAGCTTGTCCTGTGGGCGCACTCAGTGCGCCCGTACACTCCGGAAACCTGGAACGCGGCGGCCGGCGGCCGCCGCTCTTTCACCGTATCGGTAACTCGATGGAGGAAGGATAACGGCTGTCGTGGTAGATGCGGTTGCGAGCGGTGACGGCCTGGGTCACCAGATGCATCGGACCCGCCGTTCCGGGATTGGGCAGGTAGGACGGGAAGCTGCTGGAGGCGATGCTGATTCGAATCCGATGTCCGGCCTTGAACAGGTTGGCAATCGCATCCAGCGAAAAAGAGAACTCATACACTTGATCGGGCTCCAGAAGCGATTCCTCTTCCTGGCTCAACCGGTAGCGGCCACGAATGACGTTTTGTCGCAAAAGAGCCGAGTAGCCGTTGGGGTAAACATCGGTGAGGGTGAGGACAAAGTCGGTATCCGGAGCCGAGGAGGAAGCGAAGAAGCGGGTCTTGATCTCTCCGACCACCTCTAGATCCTCCTCCAGGACATCGGTGGTGAAGGTGAGGATGCGGGACTCAGCCGGCCGATGATCCTGGGGACCCATGGTCCACATTCTCCCAAAGCCGCCATGCCCGCCAATGGTGGGGATGGGATTGTAAGGGTCATGCAGGTACTCATCCGGTGTCTCGGAATCGGGCGGCTGCTTTAAAAGCCGGCCATCGTTGAGTGATCCGGTAGGGTCTTCAGTCCCCGCTCGCAGATAGTAAGGGATGTACTCGGTGCCCGGAAGAGGCCAGGTGTCTCCCTCCAGCCAACGATCAGCTCCCATCAGGTAAACCCGTACGGCAGGCTCGGCCATGATGCCTGTTTCTATTCCCTTTAACCAGAAGTCGAACCAGCGCAGTTGTAAATCCAGACGATCAATTTTGGCGGCCGGGCCGAAGCGGACGGTTTCAGTCTCCGGCGGCATGTCTCCGCCGTGGACCCACGGACCCATGATCACTTTTTGTGACTGTCGTGTTTTCTGAGAACGACCCTCCCGGCTGATGCGATTGAAGTTTTGAAACGACCAACGGACGTAACGGTCGTACCAACCGCTTTCGTGGTAGATGGGGACATCCATGTCCGAATATCGGGTGGCGGGATCGATTTCTTTCCAGTAGTCATCGTAGGCGTTGTGAACGAACTGCTCCACGATTTCCGGGTGTAGAAAGCTGGCAATGAAGGGGAGTCGTGTCCGTTCCCAGTCCGACAGCCATGAGTTGTAATCCTCCGGTGTGCGCAGGGGACGAGGCATGGCGTCGTTGTTGTGATGCCAGGTGGGGCCTGCCGAGGTATGGACGCCGCGTTCCATTCTTCCGCCGATGCGGTGGTGGGCGGCATAACTGGCGAACATGGCGCGCAGATGAGGGGGTCGCGTGGGAGCTGTCGAGAGCTGCCACTGGGCATCCGAGGAGATTCCGTAGGTACCTATCTCACCGTTGGACCAGGACTGCCGGGCCGCCCATTCAATGGTGTCGTAGCCGTCCGGGTGTTCCAGCCACCCTTCATTTCGAGACTGGTGAAAGACCCCTTCGGAGCCAAAGCGGCCTCGTTGACTGACCACCAGAACGGCATAGCCGTTGGTCGCAAATAGCTCAGCCGCCTCGCTGCGCCGTTCCCGGGTGTAGGGACTTTTTCGAACCAGCGTGGGGAAGGGACCCTCGGCAGCAGGGAGGTAAAGATCAGCTGCCAGATGGATCCCGTCGCGCATCTCGACCCGAACCTCTTGCTGGTTCACGTCAAGGCTTCCCAGCGAACCCGACATGCGCGTGTCGGGTTCAATCAGGGCAAACAGACCCAAGGCGACGACAATGATGCCGCCCAGGGTGAAGAATCTTTTTCCCATCAAAGTATCAGGGACCTCAGGCGGCCGTGAAATCGGCAGTCAGGCGCGCGGTTCCCCACTCCACGGTCAGGGTTCCATTGTTGCCCTGGCCTGTGAGATCGATGGTCAGCATATCCACCAGACTAGAGGTTTTACTGACCGATCCGGGCAGTTCTACCACGATGGTGGCAGGGTCTGGTTGGCGACGCGATGGGGCCGAGGCCAGTGTCAGCGACCAGTTGTCGGAGTCCTCGAAATGCGCCCACAGGATGTACTCTCCCTTGGGAACCGTGGTGTCGCCAAGCTGAAGATCCACATCGGTGGTCAGGGTGGTGGCTTCATCCGCTCCCATTCTCCAGTACGCTCCCGGCTTGATCATGGAAAGCAGATCACGTCCATTGGCCAGGGGCCGATGGTAGTCGACGCTGACGGTTCCGCCTCCCACAGTTGCCGTGACATGGCCATGTTCGTTCCCGTGACCAAAGGTGAAGACCGCCGCCAGCAACACAAAGGAAAAAATGCCTGCAAAAATTGTCCTGTTCGTTCGTGAACCCATGGATACCTCCTGTTTGTTATCAATGAGGGGTTGTAAATGGTGTCCGAAATTATAGCTCAGCCGATGGGGCCGGGCAATGTTTTAAAAGAGGTAAGCCCATTTTATGTATGCATGATCCGGGCTACGAAATGACTGGATCGGGCTTGATTTGCTCCCGGATCCGGGAGTACCAGCGCATGGCCTGGAGGGATTTGATGGCCAACCGGGTACTTTCAAAAACGGGCATGTCGAGTCCGTCAATATCCTTTAACCACTTCTGCTTCACCTCGCCCCCCAGCATGACGGTGAAGATAGGCTTATCGGGCTGCTGTTGGCGGGCCGTCTGATAAATCTCGCGCATGCCGTCAAAATCGGCATTGGAAAGGGCGAGGAGGATCACCAGCACAGCATCGGTATTCTCATCGTTGAGCACCGACAGGATCCCTTCCTCATGAACCAGTCGGTTGCCGGCCTCCAGTGCTGCCCACAGATCCAGAGGATGTGAAGGGGGCTGCCAGGAAGGGAGAAACTCCCGGATTCGCTTCAGCGTGGAATCCGTCAGGTTGGCCAGTTCGAATCCGTGATCGCGCAGTTCATCGGATGCCATGACGCCGTTGGCCCCACTGAAGGTCACCAGCCCGATCCGGTTTCCCGGGGGCAGAGGCTGATAGGAGAAGGCCTTCATGTAGTCCAGAAACTCGGACAGGTCGTCGGCCCGGACCAGGCCATACTGGCGGAAGGCATGGTCCAGCAGCTCGTCATCCACCGCCAGCGAACCGGTGTGGGAAGCAGAGGCTCGCGCCCCCAGATCGGTCCGTCCCGGCTTCAGGACAATGATGGGTTTGTCGACCTTGACCCTGTTGGCCAGGGACAAAAAGGGTCGCAGACGCTTCAACCCTTCCAGGTGCAGGGCAATAACTCGGGTGGAGGGATCTTTCCAGGCATATTCGATGAAGTCGGTTTCGTCCAGATCGATCTTGTTGCCGAAAGCCACGCTTTTGCAGATTCCAATCCGCTGCACGGTCCGGGCCATCAACTCATCGGCCACCGCGCCTCCAAAGATGCCCGACTGGGCCCCCAAGGCAATGGGGCCGTCCTGCCAGTTGGTGAAAAGCACGAAGCTAGCCACCAGATTGGCCTGCATGTTAATGAAGCCGATGGTATTGGGTCCGATACAGCGGATCCCCGAATCCTGGACCAGCTGGCGCAGCTTGTCCTCGGCCTCGGCCCCTTCCGCTCCGATCTCGCTGAACCCCGCGGCCACGATGACGGCGGCTTTGACGTTTTTTTGCCGGCAGTGGTCAAACAGATCCCCGATGTACTGTCCGGGCAGGAGGAAGAAGACCAGGTCAATGTCGCCGGGGACGTCCAGGATGGATTTGTAGGCCTTATGTCCCAGGATCTCCTCGGCATGGGGATTGATGGGGTAGATCTTCCCCTGGTAGTTGTTGACGATGATGCTCTTGAGCAGGACGTGGCCGGACTTCTCGGGTTTGGATGATGCCCCGATAACTGCCAGTGATCGGGGTTCCAGCAAGGCGGAAATATCGTTCATGTGGGTGGGTCGATTGTCTTTCGATTCGGTGAAGTCCAGTTGAGTCCAGCGGACCCGTCCGGATGATGCAGGATCAGGGCTAATGCATGAGCTGACCGCCGTCAATATTCACGGTCTGACCGGTGATGAACTCGGCCCGATCCGAAGCCAGAAACATCACCGTACCGACCAGATCTTCAGGCTGCTGCTGGCGCTGGACGGAGCGCGCCGTGATCCGTGATTCCAGCATTTCATTTGAATAGTGCGCCTTCACGCCTTCCGTGGAGGTCAGGCCTGGCGTGATGGCATTAACCGTGATGCCTTCGCTTCCAATTTCCCGGGCCAGCGCACGAGTCAATCCTATAGCGGCTCCCTTCGAGGTCACATAGTGCAGAATCCCAGGGACACCGTGGAGAGCCGTGTTGGAAGATAAATTGATGATGCGTCCCCATTTGTTTTCTTTCATGTAGGGGAAGACCGCGCGTGCCGCCAGAAAGTAGCCCTTGACGTTCACCGCCATCACCCGATCCCACTCCTCTACCGGGATTTCATCCCAGGGCTTCATGGGCAGAATAGCCGTCCAAAGGGCCGCGTTGTTGATCAAAATATCGATTCGTCCAAACTTCTCATGAGCGGCCTGGGCCATCGCTTTGGTGCTGGATTCATCCGAGACATCGGTATGGACGGCAAGGCCATTGATTTCCTCGGCCACCTGGTTGGCGGCTTCATCAGCGATGTCGGCCACCACCACCTGAGCTCCGGCGGCAGCAAATCCTCGAGAGAAGGCCTCGCCTAGCCCCAGTCCCCCTCCTGTTACCACTACAACCCGCCCGTCAAATTCTCCCATCCTGTTCTCCTGTTCTATCGAAATTTATCAGCAGACATCGACGATTTCTGTGTGCCGTCACACGGCCCTCGAAGTGGTCGAAGTTAGTAAACATTCCCCGGCATGTCAAGGAAAAAGGGGGCGCTTGCTTCTCGCATCCTCTGAGATATATGTTGGGAGTCGTAGTCGATAAAACGGCGGGAGGAATGCCATGGATGTTCAAGGAAAAGTAGCCCTGGTAATAGGCGGAGGCAGCGGAATCGGACGTGCCTCGGCACTGGCCCTGGCGCGGAATGGTGCTTCGGTTGGAGTGGGTGATCTGGTCGCCGAGCGAGCGGAAGGAGTGGCGTCCGAGATCACCGAGGCCGGCCGGCCGGCTCTGGGGGCAGCGGTGGATGTGACCCGGTCCGGACAGGTGAACGATCTGGTCAAACAAACGATCGAGTCCTTTGACCGGATCGATATTCTGATCAATTCGGCGGGGATCTTTCCCCAGGACACGGTTCAGGATCTGGAGGAGGAAGAGTGGAATCAGGTGATCGCCGTTAATTTGACGGGGACCTTTCTGGCTTGCAAGGCAGTGGTGGGGCACATGATTGCCAACCAGGGCGGAAAGATTATCAACATCTCAGCCGGACACGGAGCGCGGGGAATCGTGAAGGGGTCTCACTACGCCGCTTCCAAGGCGGGAGTCAACGCCCTGACCAAGAGCCTGGCTCTGGAAGTGGCCTCCCACGGCATCATGGTCAACGCCGTCGCGCCGGGCCCCGTCGATACGCCTTTACCCCGGGGAGGTCGGCTCTACACCGAGGAAGAGAAGCAGCGAATGGGCGAGGCTCTTCCTATGGGCCGGATTGGACGGGTTGAAGATCTGGCCTCCATGGTTGTTTTCCTGGCCTCGGATGCCTGCCAGTGGTTCACGGGGCAGATCGTCTATCATAACGGCGGCGATCTCATGCTGGGCTAGCACCACAAAGGCACAGGGGCGAGATTCACCACAAAGACACCTAGAAGAAATGAACCACCAAGGCACCAAGACACAAAGAACTCCAGCCGGAACGGCACAAATGAGTTTTGTGCCGTTGTGCCTTTGTGGTTGGAATTCTGTGCCTTCGTGGTGAGAAAAATGCCGCCCTTTATTGAACTCCGAAAGGTCACCAAGACCTACCCGACCCTGCAGCAGGAAACCCTGTTGGCTCTTCAAGACATTTCCTTCGAGGTGGGACAAGGTGAGTTCGTATCGGTGGTGGGCGCAAGTGGCTGCGGCAAAACCACTCTCCTGAAAATCGTGGCAGGACTGATTCCCTATGAAGGTGAGGTAAGGATTGGGGGTGAACCCGTCAAGGGGCCCCGGCAGGACATCGGGTTCGTCTTTCAGCAGCCGGTCTTGCTGCCCTGGCGAACCGTCCTTGAAAATGTCCTTTTGCCGATCGAGGTCATGGGGCTGGAGCGTTCCCACTATGAAAAACGGGCCAGAGACATCCTGCAGACGGTGGGTTTGGCGGAGTTTGTCGACAAGTACCCCTTCGAGCTTTCAGGCGGAATGCAGCAACGGGTCTCCATTACCCGGGCGCTGGTTTATGAGCCCGATGTGTTGCTCATGGACGAACCTTTTGGAGCCCTGGATGCCATGACCCGGGAGGCTCTGAATTTGGAACTGCTCCGGATCTGGAGGGAGAGTCAGAAAACGGTCCTGTTTGTCACCCACAGTATTTCCGAAGCGATTTTTCTCTCCGACAGGGTAGTGGCACTGACGCCTCGGCCCGGTAAGATTGCGGACACCCTCACGGTGAACCTGCCTCGTCCCCGGCGTCTGGAAACGATCCAGACTCAGGAGTTCGGGCGGTTGGCGAAACACATTCGCTCGTTGTTGGGTATCGGTGAAGAGGCCGGGGGAATAGAATGAAGGGCATGGCCAAGGGACCCGATCGATGGTGGGGCGGATTGCTCAAGGCAGAGTGGCTATACAGCCTGGGCTTGTTTGTCATTCTGATGGGAGCCTGGGAACTGCTGGTGAGATACCTAGAGGTTCCCTTTTATCTGGTGCCGGCTCCCAGCGGTGTTCTGGTCGCACTCAAGGAAGGGTTCAGCGAAGGTCTGACCAGTCGTGTGGGATTTTATCTGCATATTTACTACACCCTGGGCGAGGCACTTGCAGGATTCGTCATCGGAAGCGGCTCGGGAATCATTCTGGGCACGCTTATCGCCCAGAGCCGATTTCTGGGAAAGGTGTTCGTGCCTTACCTGGTGGCCTTTCAGAGTCTTCCCAAGGTGGCGCTGGCGCCTCTTCTGGTCGTCTGGTTCGGGGTTGGGATGACTTCCAAAATCGTTATTGTGGCCATGCTCACCTTTTTCCCGCTGCTGGTGAACTCCATAGCCGGATTCGAGTCGGTGGACCGCGATGTTCTGGAGATGATGCGGTCCTTGAGGGCCACCCGCTGGCAGATTTTCATGAAGGTACGCTTTCCAAGCGCGCTGCCCTTTATTTTTGCCGGCCTCAGCATGGCGATTGTTTATAGCTTGATCGGAGCCATCGTGGGTGAGTTTATCGGCGGCCGCTATGGTCTGGGAATCCTGATCACCCAGATGAGTTCCAACATGAACATGCAGGGTGTCTTTTCAGTATTTGTTGTCCTTTCGCTCATTGGAATTGCTCTGTACCTCATTATGCGCTGCATCGAACGACGCGTCGTGTTCTGGACGTCCCGCAGCCGAGATGTGATTGGGCTTTGAGAGTTTCTACAAGAGAGGTGGGTTGGAATGGTTAATCGGGTTCATTTTCCTTCGTTCAGCGATGAAGAGTACCAGAGCCGGTGGCGGAAAATTCGTGATGCCATGGAGGCTCGCGGCCTGGACTGCCTGCTTATTTATGGGGCCTACTGTTCCTTTGGAAGTGATCCTGGCGAGGTCAATTTGCGCTATGTCAGCAACTTCGTGGATCAGTTCCAGGCCTACTGCGTATTCCCGAAAAACGGCGAAGGAACCTTGATTACAAGCTTCAACGGACATATCGCCACGGCCAAGGAAATCTCGGCCTTCCAGGACATTCAGTTTGGAGGATTAAAACTGGATGAAAAGGCGATCGAAATTTTGCGCGAAAAGGGAATGGAGAAAAGCAAGATTGGAATCGTGGGAATCAATTCAGCCCGACGAGTTTCCATTCCCCATGAACAGTACGAACGAATTACCAAATTTTTGCCCGGAGCTGAATTCGAAATTGCCACCGACCTGATCGAGAATTTGCGGCTCCTGAAATCGGATGAAGAGATCGAGTTCCTTCGACGAGGTGCCGAGATTACCGATCAGGCGCTGGATGCCTATGTGAGGGCCATCAAAAAGGGTGTCAGGAACGTCGACCTTTATAATCAGGTGCTCATGGAAACCCATCGAGCTGGAGGGACTTTGTGTTTTACACTCCTGGGCTCCACTCCCATGGAAAATCCCAGTATGGCTTTTCCCGATGCCTACATGTCGGATCGACCCATTCAAAAAGGCGACGTGATTATCAGCGAACACAGCTCAGGTTACGGGGGATACTCGGGACAGATTCTCCGAACCGTGTTTGTCGGTAAGCCGACGAAACATTATGAAAAGCTGTTTGAAATCGGGTTGGACGTGTACCAGAGAGTTCGATCCACCCTCAAGCCGGGCAGCACGGAAAAGGAGGTTCAAGAGGGAGCCCAGCCGATTTTGGATGCCGAGCTGACCGTGAAGGCTCCGCTGCTTCACGGCTGGGGGAATTTTATTGAACCGCCGATTATGGGCGTCAAAGGGTCGGTGCACCCCATACAGAGTTATACCTTTCAAAAGGGACATACGATTGTCGTGGAGCCGAATCCCTCTACGCCTGATGGCATGAGTGGAATTTTTCTGGGAGACCTGTGTTTGGTGACGGAGAAGGGAAGCGAAAGTCTCCACAGCTATCCACTGGACCCCATCGTGATCGATTCTTTTTAGGAATGAAAATGCGCAGATTTTGGAGCCGGCTGGGGTTGATCTGTGTCTTGGGTTTGAACCTCGGTTGTGCCCAGGAGAAACAGTCCGTTGAGAGCCCTCGAACCCTCTTGAGATGGGCCTTGGGCGCTCCTCAAATCGATCCTCTCCTGTCTCAGACCAGTGTGGCCAAGGAACTGGGCTACTTCGAGGAGGGAGGAATTGAGGTGGAAGTCACTCCTTTGGGTGGAGGGGCCCGATCCGTGCCATTGGTCGCTTCCGGACAGGCTGAGATAGGCTATATCGGTGCGGAGCCGATGATTTTCAATGCCGTCGAGCGTAAGGATGCGGGGATCGTACTGATCTTCAACCAGAACCGGGACCCCCTGTTTCGTTGGGTGGTCCTGCCCGAGAGTCCCATTCAGTCGATCCAGGACGTGCCGGGGAAGTCGGTGGGAACACTGAGTCTAGCATCTTCGGGAACTTTCTACGCCAAGGGAGAACTCATGAGCCTCGGGATTGATCCGGAAGATGATGTCGAATTCGTGGCCTCTGGCACGGGGCCCAGTTCGGTGGCTTTACTGAACCGGGGGGACATTGATGTGCTGGTTCAGGCTGACACCATCCTGGCTGCCATGGAACTCAACGGTGCGGTATTTCGCTACCTTCCTACCACCGAGTACACCGACGCTTACTTTCAAGGAGGGCTCTTCGTTCGGCGGGATTACCTGCGAACACATCGGAACGAGGTCTGCGCCTATGTACGGGGAATCTCCAAAGGAGTGGAATTTGTGCTGGAGAACCCTGAAGCTGCCATTTACATTCATTGGAAAATCTATCCGGAATCCAAACCCCGGGGAATCAGTGAAGAAGAGGCTCTGAAGTTCTCTCTGGGTGTCTTGAAGTCCAGAATGGAAAAGTGGGATCCCAGTGACGAGGTAGTTCAGAAACATGGGGCTTACAGTTACGAGGAGTGGATGAAGATCGTCCAACAGATGGGACTCAGCGAGAGCGTCGACGAAGCAATGATCAGGGCGTTGTACAGCAACGAACTCGTCGATTGCGCCAATGATTTCGATAAGGAAGAAATTCGGAAACAGGCCAGAAACTACGTGGTGAAATGAGCGGCCTCGCTCCGCTTGGCCGCGTTCCAGGTTCCAGGTTCCAGGTTCCACGTTTCACGTTTCACGAAGAGAAGAACGGAACCTCGTGCCGATTCCGGAGGGCGGCTCATACGTGTGGCCGCTACAAAACCGAGCCATCGGCCTGAAGGGCGGACGGCCCAGGTTGTCTCAAATCCTAAAACATCTAGGTCATCACAGATGGGCGTCTTTCGATCAGGTGGCAAGCCCAGTGTAGCGGCCGCTCTGTGAGCGGCTTTCCGGATTCGGCGCCCTGAGGTGCCTCCCACACTCCGGACACACTCTATCCGAATTAACTGGGTTTTGGGACGGCTTGGGCCGTGCGCCCCTATTGGTGTGACTGAAATTGGAGGGAAAAGAAAAAGAAGAAATCATCTTCTTTGTGTCTTTTTGTGTCTCTGTGGTGAAACCCATTTCTGTGCCTTGGTGGTGAATGGCTACAGCCCTCTTCGCCAGCATCTCACCACAAAGAACAACGAAACAGACAGCGTCAGCAGGCTGCACAGGAATCCCCACCACAGTGTGGGGGGCTGATAAAGAAAGCGGACTTCACTGTTGCCGGCAGGAACCGGAACACCTCGCGCGTAAGAATTGGTCCGGAAAATGGGGGTCTTTTCGCCATTGACCCAGGCCTGCCAACCCGAATCATAGGTGTCGTTGAGGATCAGCAGGCCGCCGGGAGAGGAGAGCTGTTCCACCTGTAAAACCACACGGGTCGTTTCGTCCTGAACAAAGCGTACGACAGCGGGTTCTTCTCCCCCCGGCTCCGGGGCCTGAGATCTCTGCATGAGTAGGCCCAAGGGTTCAAGGTCCCCAGCGTCGTGAACCAGCCCCTGATGATGAGGGTCAAAGTTCGGAGCGAACAGCTTTTCCAGGGTCGTCTCCTGATCCATCACACCTAGAACTGACTGCACAATAAGAGCTCGGGGAAGCGCTGTCGGCCGCTGAAGGAAGGCCATTTGGGCGTACTCCGTTTCCCATCGGCTGGCCGGGAGCTCAGGGATGACGCCGGGAATATCCTGTCTTCGGCGTGCCAAGGCCAGTTGGCTCCCCGAAGTCGCGATCCAGCCTGCGGCGAATAGATCTACTGCACGCGCGACCTGACCTCTTTCGATGGCCATCTTCCAAAGACGCTCGACTCTGGAGTAGCGAAAAGTAGTGATCCCGGATACCCGCCTCAGTTCGGCTCGTGAGGCCGCGTTGCCCAGCATGGTGTGTAAGTTCCAGGCAATCAATCGCGTGCGTATCTCTTGATTTTCGCGCTGCTCGAGATCCCCCTCGACAGGGTCTGCGTTCAGGCCGCTCATCAGGCCATTGGTCGGCAGGCGCAGTACACGATCCTGAGAGGTAAAACCATCGACATGCACTGTTGGATTCAAGGCCGTTTCGGTGTGATAAGCCTGATCCTCAACCAGACGGTTGGAGAGAAAGGGACTCATGGCGAGCATCAGCTCGATCACCATGACTGTTGCCAATCCGACTACCCAGAATCGGTGCCCCAGACGTAGTGAAGAGAGTCCACAGGCTGCCAGAATGGAGATTCCGCAGGCGAAAAGGCCCAGCCATTTCTGGGGGAAACGAAATATCTCCAGGCCCGGTAAAACGTAGCTGAGGGGTTCCAGTAAAGGGAAGTGTCCTCCCAGCGCCAGGAGAAAGGCCGTCAACGTGGTAACGCCAAAAAAGAGTGTGAGGCGGCGTAACCGGTTGTCTTGACGAAAGCACCCGATGATTCCGGCAATAGCCAGGGCAAAGGTGAGAAGGCCCAAGTATTTACTGGCAATGAAATCCTCCGAAAAGGCTGCCATTCCCTGTCCGAGAGGGTTGACCAGGTCCGCCAATTCGCTCGGATCCAGAGAATCAGTAAAGCGTTCTTCGGTGCCCATTTGAAAACGATCACTTTCAGCCAGTGTCGCCATGGAAGGAAAAAGTTGAATCGCCGTCAAGGCAGCCATTACCAGTCCCGCACCAGCCAGTTTCAATGAGCTTTTCCAGATACGCCGGGCGTTCAAGGGATAGAAAGCAAACGGGAGAAGGAGTGCCAGAAGGTATCCAGTGTAGACGGTCTGCAGATCACCATGAAGGAACGCAAAGGCAAAGCCGAAGACGGCCAGCCACCACGCCTTCCATGGCTCTGATGACGGGTTTCCTTCCCGCTCCACAACTCGCCACCAGAGCCAGAGCATGAGAGGCAGGCACTCAAAGGAGAAGGCCTGGAAGTCCGAGATGGAGAGGAGCGGGCCGCTCAGAGCGAAGACAATTCCTCCCGCAACGCCTGCGATCGTTGAGAGTCCCAGCCGACGCAGCAGGAGAAACTGAAAGCAACCTGCCATAAGGTGTTTGAGAAGGATAAATAGTTTGAAGGCCAGAGGGAACGGCAGCAGCAGGTAGAGCACGTTCTGAGGCAGGAACGCGCCGAAGTTGTAAGAACCGATTATGGGATAGCCGCACAAGGAAAATGGATCCCAAAGAGGGAGCTTTCCCTGGAGCAGTTCCCGAGTCATGAGTTCCTTGACGGGATAGGTCAGGGCATGAGTGTCGCTATGGTAGAACTGCAGTCCCAGAAAGAGGGGACGCCAGAAAAAAATAAAAATAACCAGGACCACCAGCAGACCGGCGAGCAGCTCTCGGTTCGCACCTTTTCCCGAAATGGTCTGCCTCACCGGTGTCGTGCTTTCGTGCTCTTGTGCTTTCGTGCCTTCGTTCCTTTTTTTGTCTCGATGGTTCAATCAGGCGGAAGCGGCTGGCCCGCCAACAGCGGCGGCAGGGGGCAGTCCAGGGCATCCGAAATGGCTCGCAGCAACTCCCCCTCCTGGACGGTCACCTGGTTGTCGTGGCTGACACCAGCCCCACAGGCCTGAAGTAGACTGCGTTTGAGCACCAACGACACCAGGGTGAGACGGTCCAGGGCGGTGCTGAGCGTGGTGAGATCGCACTCCTGGCGTTTCAGGAAGGTCAGTGCCGCTTTGCTTTCCCTCAAGACCTGGGCCGCCCCCTTGAAGGCAGCCTCCGCTTCTTCCTCTT
>Ga0310345_10004315_pt1 | contig 12944 bp, 13 predicted proteins | sample HC15DNA20500_MG_FD_204667 | JGI IMG/M metagenome (GOLD analysis project Ga0310345, IMG submission 204667) | Marine microbial communities from station ALOHA, North Pacific Subtropical Gyre - HC15-DNA-20-500_MG | ecosystem: Environmental > Aquatic > Marine > Oceanic | place: Pacific Ocean: North... | reverse complement strand
GTCAGCCAGGTCGGTCTTTGTCACCACCACCAGGCCGCGGCGCACTTGAAGCAGGTCTAGGATGGCAAGGTGTTCGCGGGTTTGAGGCATGACGCTTTCGTCGGCGGCGACGATGAGTAACGCTAGGTCGATGGCACCCACACCGGCGAGCATGTTCTTGATGAACCGCTCGTGACCCGGCACATCTACTATGCTGACCTCTCTTCCGCTAGGCAAGACCATCCAGGCAAAGCCAAGGTCGACCGTCATCTCCCGTTCTTTCTCTTCCGGCAGGCGATCGGGATCGATGTCGGTCAAAGCCTTGACTAAGGTGGACTTGCCGTGGTCCACATGGCCGGCAGTACCTATTACGTACATTGTCGGTGATCCTCTAAGCTCCGCTTAACCTATGGACGTCGAAGGTTGCTTTGTTGCCACAAGTGGCGGTTCGGTCCTCGCCAGTCAAAATGCAATCTCGAAGGCACCGGTCTCCAGATAACGATACATCACCACTACGACGTCACCCAGTTTCTATCCTATTGTTGTGCCATTATGGCATTCCTACGGCGGATAAGCGTTCACAGACCTGTCTGAGTCTCTCCAACCCTCGCCATCTAGACGGTTCGCGATGAAAATCCTGACCGTCTGAGGATTTCGTGAATACGTCGTTGGTGGTATTCCGTGTCGTACTCGAAAGTCACGGCTTGAACTCCAAACTGTTGGTAGACGATGGTTAGCAGTCCTAACTAAAACTGGACAGGTTCGTCGATATCATACCTCAAATCGGTGAAAATCAGGGCTTTCCGTCTACCTATAAGATGATCGATAGACAACAGATAGCCTTTCATATTGGCTGATGGAACATAGGCCGTCTCCTGGTTTAGGAGTTCCACCCCAACTGCATCACCCGACGAACTTCGTAAAAACCTGGTTGGCTACGAGATAGGCAGATTTGGTCAAAAGCAGGCGAGAGCCTTTCTTCTCCAGAAGCCCTTCTGCCAACAATTCTTTGATTTGGGGGGCAAAGTGGGTTTGGAGGTCGCATCCGATGTTCGCTGACGTCTCTGCAAGGTCCATTCCTCCCAAGAGCCTTAAGCCCAGAAACATGGCCTCTCCACACGCCGTGTCGGAATCGATGTATTCGTAGCCTCCCACTTGCGGCATGATGTCCAGCGCATCAACGGTTATCTCGTCCAACGAACTAGGATTGGTTTCCTTCCAGTTTTGAACCTGAGTGATGTAGCTACGGGGCGAGTCCATGTCCCAAAACCGGAAATGACCGAGGCTGGAATGGGCACCGGGGCCCACGCCGAGATAAGGGCGTTTGAGCCAGTAAGATAGATTGTGCTTCGCTTGATAGTTGGGGAATGACCAGTTGGATATCTCATAGTGGTCATACCCTGCTTCTGCCAGGGCATCTTCGGCACGGTGATACATATCAGCCGCCAGGTCCGGGTCCGGAGCGGGAAGCTTACCCTGACTTACCCAGAGTTGAAGCGGTGTGCCCTCTTCTAATGTTAGCCCATAAAGAGAGAGGTGTTGAGGGGAGAGGTCTGTGATCCTGATCAAGGTGTCTTCCCACTGGGCCATGGTTTGGTGGGGGATGCCATACATGAAGTCCAGATTAACGTTGGCGAATCCGGCCGCATAGGCCGCCTCCAAGGCAGTCACTGCGGTGCCGGTATCATGCCGGCGGCCCAAAAGAGTGAGAAGATCGTTATTGAAACTTTGGGTCCCGATACTCAGGCGGTTGACGCCCTGTTGTAAAAGTCTCAGGCATGCCGCCTGGTCCAGGTCGCCTGGGTTAGCCTCCACGGTGATTTCCGCAGTCTCTTCGAAATTAAAAGCTGTGCGGGCCACCGACAGAACTTCTCCGATTCGGCCGTCGGGCAAATATGAGGGCGTGCCGCCTCCGAGGAAAACGGTCTTCACTGATGGATGGCGAAGGATACGGCCCCATAACTCCAATTCCAGGCATAACGCACCCAGGAAAGGATCCATCAGATCTTCGATGCCTTGGTAGGTATTAAAGTCGCAGTAGGGACACTTGATTTTACAGAAAGGGATGTGGATATAAAGCGAGAGTCCGGCTTCCATTGAAAAGGTCATATCTGATGGCGTTAACCGTCGTCAACTATGCGGGACGAACCGTCCACTACATTTGATGGGTCTTTGTCTTCTGGACGGTCACGATTGAGAGATGCTCCTGATAACTCGTCGACTATGTGTTTGGGAGTCAATTTGGTCAATAGTAGGGCCGCTAAAGCTAAAATCAGCAAATCATCGAATCGTCCGACGATGGGTATCCAGTCCTTGAGCAAGTCGTAGGGAGAAACGACGTACACAATCGCCAAGGGAACCAGCATTCGAAGAAAGATCGATACCCTTTTGTCGAACGTGAGGCGCCAAATAAGACGCAAGAACTTGATTATGGGCGGCAATAGCTTCGGGCCAAACATGTAGAGCAGGGGTATGGCGAGACGAAGCATGGAAGCACCTACCTGAAAACGACTTCCTCGCTTAGATTATATCTTAGGGCTGCGTAACTTGAAAGGAACAGTCAACCACATTTACTAAACCCAGGTCGCCTCCCGAGGCAGCTGTAATCTGTGCTGCCCTGATATGAGGAATACTATATACTGTACGGCGACGGGCCGAACCGGCTTCATGCCTATATGCCGCTAGATTTCCGGCCCGTCTATGTGGGTCCAACGGGCATACGACGTTTCTGAACCAGATGAAGGTGTGGTGAATATGACCCCAGCTGGACAGGCCAAGACCATTGGAGAGCTAAGGGCAAATTCCTATAAAGTAGTACCGGTCCGGGAGGAGTTGCGCAGCAACCTGATTGCTAAGATCAAAGCCGAAGAACTGGTATTCCCCGGCATCATCGGTTTTCACCAGACGGTCATCCCCCAGTTGGAAAATGCCATATTGGCAGGACAGGATGTCATCCTGCTTGGGGAGCGGGGACAGGCCAAGTCCCGGTTGATTCGGAGTCTGACCAACCTGCTGGACGAATCCGTGCCCAAAATCGCAGGGTGCGAGATTAACGACAACCCATTTGCCCCGATATGCCGGACCTGTTTGGACCTGGTGGCAGAGCATGGCGATGAAACCGAGATTGAATGGATTTCTCGTGAGGACCGATACTCCGAAAAACTTGCCACTCCCGATATATCGATCGCCGACCTCATCGGCGAGATAGATCCAATCAAGGTCGCTGAAGGCCGTCACCTGTCCGATGAATTAGTTATACATTATGGTCTGGTACCCCGAACTAACCGTGGAATCTTCTGCATAAACGAGTTGCCCGACTTGGCCGAGCGGATCCAAGTCGGGCTTTTTAACCTGATGGAGGAACGGGATGTCCAAATAAAGGGATATCGTATCAAGTTGCCTTTGGATGTCTTCGTAGTGTCTACGGCCAACCCAGAAGACTACACCAACCGTGGCCGCATAGTGACCCCACTTAAGGACCGGTACGGTTCCCAGATCCATACCCATTACCCGAAAACCACCCAAGAAGAAATCACTATCATGGACCAGGAGCGCGCTCGGTTCCCAGATGAAGACCAGGTTGTCATTCCTGAGTACATGAAGGAGATTCTGGCCGAGATCACCGCTCAAGCAAGGCAGAGCAGCGAGATAAACCAGCGGTCAGGCGTTAGCGTTAGGGTATCTATATCAAACTACGAGACGCTGTTGGGCAACGCGGTGCGCCGCTCCATCACCCACGGCGATGAGTTGATCTGCCCTAGAACCAGTGATTTGCCCTACATCGTGGCTTCATTCTCGGGCAAAATCGAACTGGAAACCTTCGAAGAAGGCCGGGAAAACAGGGTCACCGATGATTTGACGCGTAGGGCAGTGTTGCGCGTGTTCGGCGACTACTTTGAAGTCGAAGAACTCGAAGATGTGGTAACCGCGTTCGACCTGGGCGAAGCGGTGGAGATAGGCAGCGAAAAAAAGGCTTTCGAATATTCCCAGGTCATGGAGAAGGTCGATGGTATGGCGACGGCCGTGATGAAACTCACCGATGATCAGCGGCCGGAAGTGGTGGCTTCAGCAGTGGAGTTCGTCCTGGAGGGGCTCCACCTCAACCGGAGGTTGAACTGCGAGCGGACGGAGACCGGGTCGATATACAAACGTTAGCTAAGATTCCCTTGTAACGAGGACTTAGTTAAACGTGTTGGCTGGCCTTCAGGTAGCCCATCGCTTTAGCCACGGTTTCACGTTGCTGGGGTGCAGTCTTGCCCCGAGCTAAGTCATAGATTTTTTGCAGCAGGTGGTATTCCGGCTCGAACGGCTTGGACGAATATAATCGGTCGATGGCGGTCTTTCCTTCTTCTAAAAGACTCAAGATATAAAGGGGTCCATCCCGGGTAATCATGATCGACATGTCGGGAAGCGCGACCCCGAACGCATTTCGCATAGGACCTACTTCCCAATCGACTTTCCCGCTGTTGGCCCGCCGCAATAATTCTTGGGCCAAACCGACCATGTGTGTTTTATCCATTAAATTCTTCCATCCGTGGACCCTAGTTAGGGTCATGGCCGCCTCCGAATACCCCTCCACCGCGGGGCATATTAGCAGATTTGCTATCAGGTTCCATTATCCAACATGGGCGAGTTTCAGCGAAAATCAAGCGATTCGTTTACTTTCTAATCACCACTGAGATGATGAAACGCCAACCGGGTTTCCGGGGCAGCGACGTAGCCTTTTCACACATCCACAGGTGCAGAAGTATTGCGGCGGTTAAGACTGACTCGATGCGACAAAATAACCTTGACCTTGGGTATCCCCTAGCCTATTATTAGAACAGATGTTTTATATTAATGCTAATTGCACCACTGGGACGCGGAGGAAATATGTCTGGCGCAGAGGTACAAGAGATTCACTGCAAAACGATGCTCAATCGGATTGACGTACCGGGGTTTCCATTCAAGTGGACCTTGAATCCCTACCGGGGCTGCCGCCACGCCTGCCGTTACTGCTACGCTCGTCCAACCCATGAGTTTTTGGGCCTTGGCGCCGGACGCGAGTTTGAACAGCGCGTGTTCGCCAAGATTAACGCTCCAGAGGTACTGAGGTCCGAGATACGCAAACCCAAATGGATGAGAGAACCCATAGCCATAGGCACTGCCTCGGACCCTTACGAGCCCGCCGAATCCCAGTATGGGATCACCCGCCAGATACTGGGAGTGCTGCGTGATTTCCTCAACCCCGTGTCAATCACCACTAAGGGCGTGCTAGTTCGACGGGACGTGGATGTGCTCAAAGAATTGAGCCATGAAGCCGGAGTCCAAGTGGCCTTCAGCGTGGGGTCTATAGATGAACAAGTATGGAAGGAGACCGAGCCGGGAGCACCCAGTCCAAAAGCGCGTCTTGAAGCTATGAAATTTCTGGTGGATAACGGTATCAATGCCGGTGTGTCCATAGCGCCGATCCTTCCCGGCTTGTCGGACAGCCGGGAGAGCATAGATGCTGTGGCCGAGGCCGCTTCCAATCACGGCGCCCAGTTTCTTTCGGCCAATCTGCTGTTTCTCAAACCCGGTTCCAAAGAATGGTTCATGCCGTTTATACGAGAGTCCCATCCGCGCCTGGCTGCTGGGTACTCCCAACTCTACCGTACCACCTACGCTCCTCGAGATTACACCCTAAGCGTCCTGAAAGTGGTCGACGAGGCCAGGTTGCGTTGGGGATTGCCTGTGCCCAAGCCTCCAAGGCTCCTGCCGGGGCCACAGATGCAATTGGAACTGGCCCTCACCGCTTAGGCGCTGGCTACGATTAAGGAGAACGTTTGGGCTGGGGCTGTCCAGGCTACTGACGTAGCACAATCAAAAATCGAGGTTGGGGGCTTAGTAACGGGAGACGTTGATCTCTACCAATTTGCCGGTGATTAAGAAAATCACCCGCTCGGCGATGTTAGTTGCTCGGTCGGCGATACGTTCCACATCGTGCGCGACCCAAAGAAGATGAGTGGCCCGCTCAATCGTCTTGGGGTCCTGAATCATGAAAAGCAACAGTTCCCGGTAGACCTGGTCGTATAGCTCGTCAACCTCGTCATCACTCTGGCAAACGTGTTGGGCCTTGACCAGATCGCGATTGGTTAGGGCGTCTATGCTATTGCGTAACATGTCAGTGGCTTTGTCGGCCATCCGTGGGATATCTATGAGAGGCTTCAATGTGGGTTCTTGCCCCAACATCAAACTGATCTTCGCTATCCCCTCAGCATAATCTCCCATCCGTTCTAGTTCCACCACGATGTGCATCAGCGCGATTATCGCCCGTAAATCCCGCGCCATAGGTTGTTGGGTAGCGATCATATCCATGCAGCGTTCTTCGATCTCGAAACGCTTTTGGTCTATGTAATCATCCTCAGCCACAATCTGGTTGGATTCGACCAGATCTCTGCTCTTGAGTGCGTCAACCGACCTTAGCACGGCTTTGCCAACCACGCCGGCCATTACCGATACTTCCTGCTGGAGAATGTCCAGTTGTTGATCCAGGTCCTCCCTTGGCATTTTAGGCCTTTGTCCAGAACGGCGGCCGTTGACGTTGTCTCTTCAATAGGCTCTCATCCAATAGGTCCGGTTGCCCAGATATATCTGGCTGGGAGTTGGAATACCCCATAGCTTGGAATACTCCCGGATTCGTGTAATAACCGTTGTAGGTCTGCCGCACTAGTTCATCAAAGAAAAGAGTATTGGAGGATTCTACGCTCTGGAGGATTTGTAGTTGATCTTGCTCGGTGGATTCTGGGAAGGACTTCCCTGATAACTGGCTGCAGGTGACCTCGATGGTTGCCAGGCCTTGGGTAAACAACCGGGTCTTGCCGGGATTTTCTGCGGCCGCCCGTTCAACAAATTTGGCCAAACCCAAATCTCCGGCCGCGGGCATGTCGCCTTCCGCAGGAATGATTCGGTTCATGGCTGAGGCAAGGGTTTGCATCTGGCTTTGGGAGAAGATTTGATTCGCTTCCGACATAGTTTGCCAACCCCTGGAAACTTGACTGCTTTAATGAAAACGACTCGGCATGTTATTACGGTAAAATACAGCGATCAGGTTCTTTTGGTTGGAAAGCGAAGACGTTCGTTACTGGAAATCGCCGATATGATTCAGAGTACTCTTTTACAGAGAACGGTGTCAATGAGAATTCATTGGTAATAAACCAACGAGACCCAACATTCTGAACTAATGAGAGAGGAATCCGATTAATCCTAACTTCGGTGGGAACCCAAACTAGCACAACTAGGATCAACTCGATGCTGTGCAGAACAAATCTTTTTGGGGTTGGGAATGCGCTAGTGATGAAGTCGGGACTCGCAATGTTCAGAAGAAATAAACCTCATATCTTAGAACTAGGCGTGATATGTGGCGCGTACTTAGTTTACCTGTTGTTCCAGGGCCTCGGAGTGGCAGATATAGAATCTTTGGGTACGTCCAACGCCGAGAAGGTCGTATCCCTAGAAAAAAGCATGGGCATATTTTGGGAACCAGGATGGCAAGGGTGGGCTTTGGAAAATGCCCAACCATTAGTGCTGGTTCTAAATTGGATCTATATCTTGACCTACTGGCCCATCATCTTTCTATTGGGTCTTCTGTTTTACTGTAAAGAAAGGTCGATCTATTATCAATATAGGAATGTAATCTTGGTGGGCTTCGTGATTGCCATGGTGATGTTCACTGTTTTCCCTCTGCCGCCCCCGTTTAGAGAGGCAGGTGGCCTTGTGAATACGATTCAAGAACTCGGTCCTGCATCCTACGGCGGGCCCAGTATGGCTCGCTTCTACAATGTTTACGCTGCCATGCCCAGCCTGCATTTCACTTGGACGGTTGTGTTGGGAGTTTTACTGGTGCGGCGAACCAGTGGCTTTTGGAAATCATTGGGTGTTGCGTATCCGGCCGTCACCTTTTTCGCCATCACGATCACGGGTAACCACTTCATAGTGGACGCCATAGCCGGCGGCTTGTTGGCTGGGTTGTCTCTAGGTTTGGTTGAGTGGTGGACCCGCCGCCGTAGTAGTGATTTAAGTGATTGTGTCTAAACAGGTTTTGACGCTTCCCTCGAACCTAGATTCAATCGGACTGAGATTGCCCGGTCGTTCCAATCTATCATGCCGATAACCGAGCATATGATTTCCGGATACCCCATCTTGATTGTGGTCACTGGGGACTGAGGCATACTTCTCCAATACACATTCAACTTAGGCCTCACGTACCTTAGGAACGCTGCGGATATGAATGTTCCCTATTTTCAGCGGCCAGCTTGACTCCAGCGACTCATGTGACGTTGAATTTCGGGCCTTGCCACATTCGTGAGACCACGAAGTAAACCGTGGATAAGGTCAGGGGTACTGGCATCAACACTACGCTAGGCTTGGAACTGATAGTGGGAGGTAAACCTGCTTGAGGAAGCAGATTATTGCAGGAATCTACGGGGCAATCGGATTTGCCCAACTCCCGATCTGGTCTCACTGGATTGTGACAATCGCTCAGGGCCGTGGTGTCAAGAATCATAGATTAGAACCTGGGTGGCTTTGATGCGTTTATGGAGGACGTGGGGAATATATGCTTCTTCGAAGGTCTTGGGTATGTGGGTATTGATGTTGCCCTGAGCTTAATTCAATTGACACTTCAAACAAGCCGTCGTAGGATTCGAACTAATGTGGAGGAAGATCGCAGGCGTGGAGTCAAGGGATTTCAACGGCATAATAGATTAGAAATGGAGATATTCACATGACAACGGCTGTTTCGTGGCGCATGCAAGGCGACATACTGGAACTGTGTAGTTGCAATATTACATGTCCCTGTAACTACGGTGGCGATCCCACCAAACTACCGTGTGAGGCGATCTTAGGTTTCCGAATACAAGAAGGGAGCTATGGGAACACCTCCCTAGGGGGCGTGAACTTTGTGATTTACGCACAGATACCAGGGAAGGTCTTCGACGGTGGCTGGACCCTAGGCGTGTTTCTCGACGAGCGGGCTTCTCAGGAGCAAGTGGAAGCCCTAGCCACCATTCTATCAGGTCAGGCTGGAGGATGGTTCGAACCTTTTAGTGGTTTCATCGCGAACCCATTGCCGCCCAAGCAGGTCCCCATAAATTTCGAGTCCGTAGATGGCGAGCTTCGCATATCGATACCAGGGGTTTTGGAGGCAGGATCAGAACGTATTCCCAACCCAATACCTGGCCAGCCTCCTTTGGACACCACCGTAAATGATATGGTGGTACCTTTCTTCACGGAATCGGTACATGTTCGGCGTAGCACCGCCGTGAAACTTACAGACCCAGATATGAACTTCGAGTATGTTGGTCAGTCGGCCAACATATCCCACTTCGAATACAGTGGACCGTAGGAGAGAGCATCAAGTCTTGCGACGAGATCGCGCTGGACATAGTGTGATTGTCAAACGGATGGTTCAAATCTAAATCCGCAGACGCTTAGTGGAGCTTGATGACTCGTGAAATTCAGTGGCACCTAAAGGGTAGTTTAATATCGGCATGCAGCTGTGACTGGGGTTGCCCATGCAACTTCGACGCACGGCCTACTAGAGGTTGGTGCCAGGGGACTTACGTATGGCACGTCGAGGACGGCCGGTTCGGAGACGCATCGCTAGATGGACTGTACATGAGTTGGAGCGGCGAGTTCCCGGGTCCGGTCCATGAGGGGCATGGCACCGCTCAATGGATCGCCGATGCAAGCGCCACTGGCCAGCAGCGAGAGGCCATCTTTGCTTTATTCGAGGGTGGATATGGGGGGCCATTCGCCATATTTGCTGCGGTTACGGAGACCGTGCTTGAACCGATATTCGAGAAGTTCGAAGCTAACATTGATGGTTTAGACAGCCGTTTGAGGGCAGGGGAGGCTCTTGAGATTAGGCTGACTACTATCAAGAACCCTGTAACCGGTGACCCTGAAGATGTGCAACTGGTTAAGCCGACTGGCTTCACTTCCCAAGAGTCCCTTCTGGGTGCCTCGACTCTTTACCGTTTCAATGGCGGCTTTCAACATGACCACTCGGGTCAATACGCTGAGTTCGCCCCTTTTGACTACAGCGGGCCGTAAATAAGGCACAGGTGCGCGTGGATACTCCTTTGGAATCAGTGCTCAAGCGGGACCGGGCGGTGGTGTTAGCCGGGATTGTTTGCGTTGCCGGGCTGGCTTGGGCCTACATGGCTTTTCTGGCCTTCTCCATGGGTGGTATGGACACCAGTATGGCCATGGCTCGTTGGCGAGCTTGGACCGTCGCCGACTTTGGCCTGATGTTCCTGATGTGGGCAATAATGATGACTGCCATGATGGTACCCACTGCCGCTCCAATGTTGTTGCTGTTTGCCACCGTCAACCGTCAGCGTCGTGAGAAGAGCCAGCCCTACGTGCCCACGGGTGTGTTCCTTGCTGGATACGTTTTGGTTTGGTGCGCGTTTGCTGTCGCTGCCACAGTGGCGAACTGGGCGCTTCACGTCAACTCCTTGCTCACGTCGATGATGGGTGGGAGTACCAGCGATTACCTAGGCGGTGCTTTGCTCATAACGGCGGGGGCATTCCAGTGGAGCAATTTGAAATACGTCTGTTTGACCCATTGCCGCTCCCCTTTATCTTTCTTGATGAACGATTGGCGGGAAGGGCATAAGGGAGCGCTGTTGATGGGACTGCGACACGGCTTCTACTGTGTGGGCTGCTGCTGGATCTTGATGGCGTTGCTGTTCGTCCTGGGGGTTATGAACCTATTGTGGATCGCTGCCCTGGCTGGATTCGTGCTGCTGGAGAAAGTGGCGCCAGCTAGATTCCATATCAGCCGGATGTCGGGACTGCTTTTGGCGGGGTGGGGCGTATGGATGGTATTTGCTGACCTGGTCTAGCTCTTCTGACTGCGGACCCTATGGCACACTGGCAAGCACTTGAGACTATATCCAATGGCTTCATGACCATCTGATTCATGATGGCCAAGGGCTCGCTTAACAGTGACCTAGCCCTGACCTCGTTGCCATCGGTGTTGCAATTGCCGAGACGGTTAGCGTAGTCATGGTAGGTCCAAACAAGCTCGGGCGATAGCTGGCTTCCGACAGAAATCTACGTGCCCCATTGCTCGGGCTAGTTTACCTAGATTGTGCTATTGGATCAGCATTTTTAGCTTGGTGGGATTGTACAGTCCATGTCTGCGGAGTTTAATGCAAGGATTATCGTTAGGATTCTTTCTTGAGGAATTGTTATGAAATATATGGTGACATGGTGAGAACGCGGCGGTGGGTCTGCTGCCGACTATGAGGCTGCCCAAAAGCGAGTGCTAGGACTTTTCTCTCAATGGCAGATGCCGGAAAGCCTCAACTTCCAACAGTTTCTCGTACGGGTCGGTGAGTTCGGCGGGTATGCTGTTGTGGAGACGGATGAACCAAATGAGATCCATCGTATCTGTACAGCGTTCGCTGTATTCCAATTTCGGGTCGAGCCCGTGATTGAGGTCATGGATGCGGTCGCGATCGAGAGCGAAGCTATTACCTGGCGGAATTCCGTTGGATAAATAACGGGCGCAACATTGAAACACCCCTGGCATTTCCAGTGGCTCTTAAAATCGGACTAGGTCAAGTACACCACCGGTTATGGCGTAGTGTTCTCATGCGTTCTTGGACTTTGCCCAATCCATTTGGCTATGGTGCTCACGAGATGTCGTTTGGGCCCGGCTTGTGGGCCTTGCACAAAGGATTGGACTAACAGCGAGGACAGATTGCCTATCACCTTCCTCTAGCAAGCCTGCCTCGCCACCGCCGCCCATCTTCTCGGTAACCATCTAAGGTTGGTCCAATTCCTTGCCTCAGGTTCAAAATGGTGACTATGTGAGTGCGGGAATCTAGGTCGGCCATGGCTTGGTTTCCCACCGGCTGCGGCTGCGGGAGGTCTCGTCCAGGCTTTCGTCTTAATGAAGCGAAGGATACGTCCACTATCATTGATAGTGGCATGGCCCAGATAGCCAGTTTTCTTTGCTACTGCGTAGACGAGCCTGTGGATCTGGGAACGCCGAAAGGCGAAGAAGACAGGTTGTCGTCGAGCCGGTAGGGTTGAGGCTGTGTTAATGGGCTGCGATCGCTCAGCCGGTGATGCCCGGGCTATCTTTTCCGGCCCCATATTGGATGGCGAAACGTGGGAAGGTGGTTGGGATCCAGGTTTTGGATGTGGGCCTGGTCTCCCTGGGATGCAGGGTCACGGTCCGGCTCGTCGGAACCGGCAGGTTGGTGCTTGTGGCCCGGGCCTCGTCGCTGGCCTAACTCATTCAGATGGCGGCCAAGGGACTCGAGGCTGTTGAAATTATGCACCGGCAAGAAGTCATCTACGTGCGGAAGAGCGGCCTGCATTCCTCGAGTCAACGGTTGATACGATTCTGATCCCAACAGAGGATTGAGCCAGATCAGCCGGTAGCAACTGCGTTGAAGGCGGGACATCTCTTGGCTGAGCATCTCGGGCTCGCCTCGATCCCAGCCGTCGGATATCACCAACACCACTGCGCCGCCCTTAATCACCCTGCGCAACCAACGATAGTTGAACGTTTTGATGGCTTCCCCTATGCGGGTCCCGCCCGCCCAGTCAGGAACCGATTTTGAGACGTCCGTGACGGCCTGATCGACGCCCTTGTGACTCAGATGGCGGGTGATTCGCGTCAGACGGGTGGCGAAAAGGAAGGCTTCCACCCGTTCCACGTCCCGGGCTATGGAGTGGATGAAATGGAGCAACATCCTGGTGTAGCTCTCCATAGACCCGCTTATGTCGCATATCAAGACCAACGGCCGCAACCGGTCTTTGGGCCGTCGTCGGGATAAATTCAGGAGTTCTCCGCCGGATTGCATATTGCGGCGTAGGGTAGCGCGGAGGTCCAGATCGGCGCCAGGACCGGTTGTCAACCGGCGGGTGCGGCGTCGGCCCAATTCCCAAGATAGCTGAGCCATCATGTACTTGGCGTCTTT
>Ga0310345_10004314_pt1 | contig 12950 bp, 14 predicted proteins | sample HC15DNA20500_MG_FD_204667 | JGI IMG/M metagenome (GOLD analysis project Ga0310345, IMG submission 204667) | Marine microbial communities from station ALOHA, North Pacific Subtropical Gyre - HC15-DNA-20-500_MG | ecosystem: Environmental > Aquatic > Marine > Oceanic | place: Pacific Ocean: North... | reverse complement strand
ATCTCGCACGGGAGCCACACGCACTACGTCCCGAACGGGTGGGACGGGAGCACGAGCATTTCGGCCTTCCCCACCAGGCCGCCCCCCGAGGGCATGACGGTCGCCGCGGACGGCCGGATCGTGCCGGTGGAGTGAGCCGGTGCCCGCTTGCCCGCGCGGCTTCCGTCAGACGCCCGTCTCAGCGGGGCCACACGCACCCCGCCCCGCCGGCACGGGGCCGACGGGACGGTGAGAAGCGACGGCGGGACTACGCCTCGTCGGGGTCGTCGGGCTCGACGAGCGAGGGCGGTGCGGAGCCCGCGGCGAGCGGGGTCGACCCATCGCCCGAGGCGGGCGTGGCCGGCACCTGGCGGTCGGCCGTCAGGCGTTGTGCGAGCGCGGCGAGGTCGACGCCCGCGATGCTCTTGACGAGCTCCGGCGTCGTCGCCATCAGCCCGGCGACGGTGTCGGTCACGCGGCGGACGCCCTGGCCCGAGCCCGTATCCACGACCGTCATGGAGTCGATGGACGCGAGCGGCTTGGCGACCTCGCGGGCCAGCTCCGGCATCATCTTGGCCAGCAGGTCGAGCACGGCGGCCTCGCCGAACTTCTCGAACGCCTCGGCGAGCTTCTCCTTGGCCTCGGCCTCGGCGAGCCCGCGCTGCTTGATGACCTCGGCCTCGGCGAGGCCCTCGGCGCGGGTGCCCTCGGCGCGGGCCTTCGCCTCGGCCTCGATCTCGAACTGCTTGGCCTCGGCCCGGCGCATCTGGCGGAGCTTGTCGGCCTCGGCGGCCTGCTCGACGGCGTAGCGGTCGGCGTCGGCCTTTTTCTTGACCTCCGAGTCGTACTGCTTCTCGCGACGGTCGATCTCGAGCTTCTCGAGGTCCACCTCGCGCTGCTTCCGGACGAGCTCGACCTGCATCTGCTCCTCGACGACGGCCTTCTGAGACGTCGCCTCTTGGACGGCGTAGGCGAGGTCGGCCGCGGCCTTGGCCGTGTCCTGCTCCTGCTTAAACGCGGCCACCTTCAGCTCCTTCTCCTTGGTCGCCTCGGCCACGTTCGTGTCCCGGATGAGCTCGGCCTTCTGGCCCTCCTCGTCGGCCACGGCCTTCTTGACGCGGGCGTCGCGGATCGCCTCGGCCTCGGCGATGTCGGCGTCGCGCTTGACGGCGGCGATGCGCGGGCGGCCGAGCGCGTCGAGGTACCCGTTCTTGTCGCGGACGTCCTTGATCGTGAACGACACGATCTGGAGCCCCATCTTCTTGAGGTCGCGCGCGGCGACCGACTGGACCTCCTGCGCGAACTTGTCGCGGTTGCGGTAGACCTCCTCGACGGTCAGCGTGCCGAGGATCGCGCGGAGGTGGCCCTCCAAGACCTCGCGGGCCTCGGCCCGCAGCGCCTCGTCGGGCTTGCCCAGAAACTGCTCGGCCGCCGTCGCCACGTCCTCGACGGACGAGCCGACCTTGATGACGGCCACGCCGTCGGTCATGACGGGCACGCCCTCGGCCGTGTAGACCTCCGGCGTCATGACGTCGAGCTTGTGGGAGAGCAGCGAGAGGTGCTCGCGCTGCTGGACGATCGGGACGATGAACGCGCCGCCGCCGCGGACGATTTTGACTTTCCGCGCGCTCTCGTCGGTCAGCACATTCTTGCCCCCGAGCGCGGCCCCCGTGATGATCATGGCTTCGTCCGGCGACACTGTCTTGTAGCGGCTGGCGACCAGCAGGACGATGAAGACGACCGTCGCGATCACGACAATGGCAACGATGCCGCCAGTTCCAAGGATCTCGAGCATGGGGATGGGGACTGAGTGAGTGTGTCTAGGCGCGCGTTTGGAGCCGCGGCGGGACGGCCGCCTGCTCGGGCGAGCCCGCGAGGTCGTCCGTGTTGAGGGGCGCCACGCGCAGGACGCCCTGAGGCCCGACTTCGACCACCACGACGCGCGTGCCGGTGGGGATCGGGTGGCCCGAAAACGACGCCGCGGTCTGGAATGTGGTGCTCGCGCCCATGCGGACGACGACCTCGCCGAACCCGCCCTCGGGCACGCCGGTCGTCAGCTCGCCCGTCTTGCCGGCGTACTCGCGGACGGAGAACCCGGTCGAGTTCTCGCTCTGGCGCATCGGCTTGACGTAGACCACGTGGAGCGCCACGGCTCCGACTAGGCCGACGAGCGCGGCGATGACCGCCTCGGGCACGGTGTCGAGGCCGGCGTAGGTGTCCAGCAGCACGCCGGCCGCGCCGAACAGCGTCACCCCCGCGACCGCCGAGAGCGGATCAAGGGCGTCGCCGAGGTCGAGGGCCTCAAGCGCGACGTCGAGGGCGTCCAGGGCCGCCTCCAAGACCTCACCCACCACCAGGAGGAGGAGGGTCACGGCGAAACCGCCGACAAGGCAGGACCAGTAGAGGGTCGACATCGGTGCGGGGGGAGTGCCCCCGCTACGGACCGGGCGGGCGGGGGTTACGAGGCCTCACCGCGCCAATCTAGACGACGGCCGGGGAACGCACGCGCCCCTGCGCCGCACGTACGGGAGCCCCGCCAGAACCGGGGACGACCGTCCGGGGGCTAGTTGTAGATCGAGTCGAGGATCGCGTGACGCGGCGCCGGGTGGGCCCTCACGAGGAAGACCGACGAGGCGATGCACGCGACCCCAATCACGGCCATCAGGCGGAGTCGGGTGGGGGTCATGGCGGAGGGTGGATCGACGGGGAGCCGTTGTCTCAAGGATCGAGCCGTCCGTTCCCGCCCGTAGTCGAACGACTGCGAATCGACCAGACGCATCTCCGGATGGACGTTTTTGGAGCCTGAACGCACTCAGACGGCGTCGCCGAATGACGACGGGCGCTCGACTTCTGTCAAGTCTTTCCCTCTATGCATTCACTTTCGCTCACATGGGACCCAATTTCATCCTCCGATCTACAACCCCCCGCTTGACAGACCGCCCTGTCAACTCCACCACCACGCACCTACCACCCCCCCATCGGCATGGCCAAATCAACGAAGGCACCCAAGTTCGACATGGACGTCGTCAACAAAGAGGAAGCGGCGACCATTCTGAAGAAGTCCCGCCAGCGAGGCTCCCGGTCGTCGAAGTACACCCCCGTCTACGAGAGCATCGCCGATCTGAAGGACGGCGACTTCCTGGTCCTCCGTTCGCTCGAGAAGAGCTCGAAGCTCGGGATCTACCAGGGCGTAAAGCGGAACTTCGGCGACGACGTCAAAATGGCCTCGGCCCGCGACAACGACGCCGATGGGGAGCACTACACGGTCGTGATCGGCAAGGCCACCGACCACGACGAGATGCGCGAACTGGCCAAGCGCGGCTAGCGCCTAGGACGTGGCCGGGGCTCCGCTCGGTCCCGGACGCGCCTCGTAGAACGGGTTCTCCTTCGGCCGGTCGACGCCTCGGTACATCCGGGCCATCCGGACGTAGTGGACGGCGTTGGCCCGGTTCCGCTCCACCTCCGCCTCGGTGAGCGCGCGGACCACCCGGGCCGGGGACCCGAGCACGAGGGACCGAGGAGGAATCTCAGTCCCGCCCGTGACGAGGGCGCCGGCCCCGATCAGCGAGCCGGCCCCCACGTCGGCACCGTCGAGGACCACGGCCCCCATCCCGACTAGGACGTTATCGTGGATCGTGCAGCCGTGGACGACGGCGTTGTGCCCGATCGTCACGCCGGCGCCGACGTCGCAGGGGTGCGTCCCGCGCGAGACGTGGACGGTCGCGTTGTCCTGGACGTTGGAGCCAGCGCCGATGCGGATCCAGTGGACGTCGCCACGGAGCGAGGCGCCGAACCAGACGCTGGCGCCGTCGGCCAGCGTCACGTCGCCGATGACGGCGGCCGTCTCGGACACGTAGACGGCGTCGCCGAGCGCCGGCGACCGGCCGAGAAACGAGTCGATCATCAGGTAATCGGGAAGGGGCCGAGCACAAGCTCCGACGCTTCCGCGTGATGCGCCACCGGGGGGGACTCAGGGGATCCCCCGCCACCCCCGACGAACCGTCACGACAGAGTTCGCGTACGCCACCCCTCCCGCCGCCGCCATGCCCGACATCCTCGTCTCCCGCCCCCACGCCCTCGGCCTCGACGCTGCGCGCCGCGCCGTCGACGAGGTCGCCGACCGGCTCCGCGAGGAGTTCGGCGTCGCGACGCGTCGGGAGGGCGAGACCGTGTACGTCGAGGGCCGGGGGGTCACGGGGCACCTCCATGCTGGCCCCCACGACCTCCGGGTGGAGGCCTCCCTGGGCCTTCGCGCCCGCCCGTTCAAGCGGCTGCTCCGGCGCGAAATCGAAGCCGAGCTCGATCGCCTCGCCCCCCTCTCCTGACCACCGAACCCATGTCCACGACTGTCCGTCGGTTCGTCCTCGACCGCCTGTACCCCTCCGTCCTCGACGGCGTGCCCGGGCTCGGGACGCCCCAGGCTCGCGCCGCCGACGCCCGCTTGGCCGGCGGCTCGCTCGACGAGCAGGTCGACCGGCTGGTCCGCCGCCACATCGCCGTGTCCGCATCGGCCGGCTTCCTGAGTGGCCTCGGAGGCTGGGTCACGCTGCCGGTCGTGCTGCCGGCGAACCTCGCCGCCGTCGCCTCGGTCCAGCTTCACATGGCCGCGTCGATCGCGGCGCTCGCCGGCCACGACCCGCGCCTGCCCGCCACGCGGGAGCGCGTCTTGTCGTGCCTCATCGGTTCCGGCCCTGCGGACCCCGCCCGCGACGCGGAGCAGGAGACGCTGGACCGGTTCGGGCTGAAGCTGGCCGAGCGCGGGCTCAACCTCGTCGTCTCCAGCACGGTCGGGGCGGCCAAGTGGGGCGCGAAGAAGGTCGTCGCCGGGCGCGTCAAGCGGAAGCTGCTTCGCGGGATCCCCCTCGTGGGCGGGTTCATCGGCGCCGCGTCCGACGGCTACGTCACGATGAAGGTGGCCGAAGCCGCCCGCGACGAGTTCTTCGGAGGCGTCGACCAGCCCGACGCCTCCGACTTCCCGCCCTCCTCAGGCGACGGCCTCCCCTCCGACGTCGTCCCCTCGCCGACTGGCGAGGAAGCCTAGCCTCTCTCCCTTTCCCCTCCCCGACCCATGGACAACATCCCCAATGAGACCGAGGCCGCCGAGGTGGCCGCGACGGTCGACGACCTCGAGCGCGGGCTCCGTCAGATCCCGCTCTCGAAGGCCATCAACAAGATCGACGACTGGAAACGGAAGATCGAGCAGACCGAACGGGAGGACCTCCTCCCCATCGCGGCCGGGCTCGGCGAGCTCCACCAGTCGATGGTCGGCGAGGCCATTGACGGGTCCCGAATCGGGGCCATCCTCGTCCGCCTCGGCGAGCAGACCGAGGCGGCCGAGGTCTCGGAGGCTACGACCGGCGACACGACCGAGGACCTCGAGCGGTCGCTGAAGCGGCTCGGTTCGCTGCTCCGCCATGCCGGCAACGCGCTCGGCGGCGTCCCCACCGACGAGACCCCCGCCGACGAGGCGGCGCAGGCATGAGAGGCTCCACCCCCGACACCGGCCGCGTCACGCTCGAGCAGACCGAGGCGGCGCTCGACGGCCCCATCACCGCCCTCACGCCGTCGGCCGCGCTCGGCATCGTCGACCACTGGCGGACAGCCTGCCTCGACGCCGACGAGCTCGACCTGAGCGGCGTCGCCGCCGGCCTCGCCGACCTCCGCGGCCTCCTCGCCGGCGACCGCCTCGACGGCCAGGCCATCGCGAACGCGCTCGCCGGCCTCGCCGAGACCACGCGCGAGGCTGCCGCCGCCGCTCCCGACGAGCGCGTCCAGCCCCGCCTCGAGCGCATCGCGACGAACCTCGACCGGGCCGCGACCGCCCTCGGCGCCTGACGCCCCCGCCCCTCTCCTTCCCTCCCCCTCCGTTCCCATGTCCACCGATTCCGCCCGCCCGACCGAGGACGGCATGTCCATCTTCAGCACGCTCGAGGCGTTCAACGACGGTCTGACCACCACGCTCTCCCGCTCCGCCGCGGCCAACATCTGCCGGGGCTGGGCCGAGAAGATCGGGTCCGCCGACCGGCCCGACCTCGAGGGCGTCCGGAACGGCCTCGTCACGCTCGCTCGCCAGCTCGACGGCCAGCAGGCCGAGGGTCCGGCGACGGCGTCCGACATCGGCGACACGATGAAGCGGCTCGGGGCGCACACCGCCGAGGCCGCCGACACGCTCCCCGAGGCGCACCTCCGCGACCCGCTCCGCCGGCTCGGCGGCTACGTCAAGGCCGCCGGCATCGCCCTCGCGGGCGGGACCCGGCCCGACGAGATCGCCGGCATCTCGACCGAGCTAGGGGACACGCCCGGCGACCCGGAGCTCCGCACAGCCAACGCGGCCCCCGACCTCAGCGATGGCAACGGCGCCCCGAGCGGCGAAATCGACGTCTCGTCGGACGAGACTCCTGGGACCGCCCTCAACCCGCACTAAGACCTGGCCCCACAAACCCTCAGAGCGGCTGGCGACCCATGTCGCCGGCCGTTTTTTACGCCCCGTAGCGAACAGAGAGGATCGTGAGTTCAGTCTCCCCAGACGGCGTCTGGAGGCGGACGGTGTCGCCGGCCGAGGCGCCCGTCAGCGCCCGTGCGTAGGGGGACGTGAACGCGACGGCGTCGTCGGACGCCGCGGCCTCGTCGACCCCGACGATCTGGACCGTCCGCTCCTCGCCGCTGGCGTCTCGGACGGTCACGGTCGCTCCGAACCGGATGTCCGAGCGGTCGAGCGCTGACGGGTCGACCTCCCGGCTCCGGGCGATCCGCTCGACCACCTGTCGGAGGAGGCCCGTGAGGAGCTCTCTCTCGCGGGACGCGTCGGGGTCCTCGGCGTCGAGGGCGGCGCGACGGCGCTCGAGAGAGGCCTTTTCTGTGCGGAGCGCCGCGAGACCGGTCGGCGTGACGTAATTGGGCACGCCGGCCGGCAACGGCGGGCGGGGGGGGATGACGACCGGGACCTCGGGGGCTCCTTCCTTTACAAAGGCGCGGCTCATAGGGGCGTGGGCGACTGCTCGGGAGTCCAGAAATGAAAAGGGCGCCCCCCGATGACCGGAGGGCGCCCGTAGGCGGAGCGCCGGGGGCTTACATGCCACCCTCCGGCTCGCCCTCCTCGTCGAAGACCTCGCCATCGCCGATGACGTCCTCTTGGTCGCCGACCGGAGCGCCGTCCTCGATGGTCTCGTCAATCTGATCAGCGGCCTCGTCGTACTGCTCCTCGATGGCGTCGCCGGTCTCGTCCATGCCGGCGTCCTCATAGGCCTCGTCGATGGCCTCGCCCCGATCCTCGACGGCGTCGGCCTGCTCGGACTCGCAGGCGGTCAGCCCGACGGTGAAAGTGAGGGCGAGGGCAAGAATGAATGCGCGCATAACTGTGCGATGGGGGTGATGAGGGTGATGCGACAGCGGCGCGAGCGATGTGCGCCGCCAGTCGGGGCCGGCCGGGTGGCGGACGGCGAGGGGCATCTACGGCCCGGTTCCCCACGGGCTCCCCACCGGCCTGGAATTCACTGAGCCGGCCGTCAGGAAGCTTGGTTCTCAGCCGTTCCCCGCAGCCGACCGTTTCAAGTCCGCGAGGGCCATGAGCGCTTCGATGGGCGTCATGCGGTCCGGTTCGAGGCGCTGGAGCTGGTCGAGAATCTCTGTCGCAATGGGGTCGGGCGCCGCGAGCGCGACCGGGGCCGCCTCGGCAGCGGGGAGGGCGGACACCCGGGGCCGTCCTGTCGCCGGCATCCCGTCGCCCGAGACCTCCGGCGGCGCCCCATGGACCCCGACCTCGGCGGCGACGTCGTGGGCCTCGAGGTGGCGGAGGACCGACTTGGCGCGGGCGACGACCGAGGCGGGGAGGCCGGCCATCCGAGCCACCTCGATCCCGTAGCTGTGGTCGGCCCCGCCCGGCACGAGCGTGCGAAGAAACACCACCTTCCCCTCGTGCTCCCGCACGCGGACGGAGTAACTCTTGACCCGCGGGAGGCGCTCCGAGAGCGCGTCGAGCTCGTGGTAGTGCGTCGCGAACAGCGTCCGTGCCGCGCGCTCGGGCGTCTCGTGGAGGTGCTCCACGATAGCCCACGCGAGGCTGAGCCCGTCGAACGTGCTCGTCCCCCGCCCCACCTCGTCGAGCAGGATGAGCGACCGGGCCGTCGCGTTGTTGAGGATGTTCGCCGTCTCGTTCATCTCGACGAGGAACGTCGACTCGCCGGCCGCGAGGTTGTCGCTGGCGCCGACGCGCGTAAAGAGCGCGTCGACCACTCCCACCCGAGCGCGGGTGGCCGGGACGAACGCGCCGACCTGTGCGAGGAGCACGATCAGCGCCGTCTGCCGGAGGACCACGCTCTTGCCGGCCATGTTCGGCCCGGTGATGAGGAGGACCTGCCCCGCCTCGGTAGCGGCGTCGGCCTCCTCGCCGACGGGCGCCGCGAGGCGGACCGAGTTGGGGATGAACGCCTCGCCCGCCGGCAGCATCCGCTCGACGACCGGGTGCCGCCCCTCCTCGACGTCGAGCACGGCCGAATCGTCGACCTCGGGGCGGACGTAGCCGTTCCGCTCGGCGATCTCGGCGAACCCGCACACCACGTCGAGCGCGGCGAGCGCGCGGGCGTTCTGCTGGATCGGCTCGACCGCTTCCGCCACCCGCTGGCGGAGTTGGTCGACGAGCCGCGTCTCGAGTTCGACGATTTTCTCCTGCGCTGTCAGGATCGTCTCCTCATACTCCTTGAGCTCCGGCGTGATGTAGCGCTCTGCGTTGACGAGCGTCTGCTTGCGGATCCACTCGTCCGGCGCCTTGTCTTTGTGGGCGTTCGTGACCTCGAGGTAGTACCCGAACACCTTGTTGTAGCCCACCTTGAGGCTCGGGATGCCGGTCCGCTTCGACTCGCGGGCCTGGAGCTCCGTGAGGTACTCCTTGCCCGAGCCGGCGACGTCGCGGAGCCGATCGAGCTCCTCGTCGTGGCCGGTGCGGATCGTGCCGCCCGCGGTGATCTGGGCCGGGGGCTCGTCCGCGAGCGCCGCGGCGACGTCGCGGACGGTCTCATCGCACGGCTCGAGCCGGCCGTGGAGCCGGTCGAGCAGGCCGGCCTCCTCCCCGTCGAGAAGGTCCTGGATCGGGGGTACGCGCCGGAGCGTCTGCCCCAGCGCGACGAGGTCGCGAGGCGTCGCGCGGCCGGTGCACACCTTTCCCGCGAGCCGCTCGAGGTCGCCGACGTGGCGGAGCTCCTCGCGCAGCGACCGCCGGAGCCGCGGCGACGTGAACAGGGCGTCGACGGCGTCGAGCCGCCGGCGAATCCGCCCGACGTCGCGGAGCGGCCTCACGAGCCACTGCCGCAGGAGCCGGCCGCCCATCGGCGTCAGCGTCGCGTCGAGGACGCCGACGAGCGAGCCGTCGCGCCGGCCGTCCTGCATCGAGGCCACGAGTTCGAGGTTCCGCTTCGTCGCCGGGTCGAGGGCGATGTGGTCCTCGGCGCGGTAGCGCTGGAGCCGGCGGACGTGTGGGATCCGCCCCTTCTGCGTCTCGCCGAGGTAGTACAGCGCCGCGCCGGCCGCCGTCACGCCGACCGAGAGGCCGTCGACGCCGAACCCCTTGAGGCTGTGCGTCTGGAAGTGGCGGAGGAGCGTCTCCGTCGCGAAGTCGAGCCCGAACACCCAGTCCTCCTCTTTCGTGACGGCGAACGGCGGCTCGCCGCCCTGGACCGCCCGCATGGCCTCGCGGAGCCGGTCGACGTGCCGCTTGTCGACCACGACCTCGGCCGGCCCGATCGTCTGGAGGAGCCCGCCGAGGCGGCCGGCCTCGGCCTCCGTCAGGAAAAACTCGCCCGTCGAGGCGTCGGCGAACGCCACGCCGACCGTCCCCTTCTGTTTCCCCTCGCCCCACGCCACGGCCGCGAGGTACGTCGAGCGCTTCGCGTCGAGCAGCGGATCCCGGAACGTGACGCCGGGCGTGACGACCTCGACCACGCCGCGCTTGACGATCTTCCGGGCGTACTTCGGGTCCTCGAGCTGCTCACAGACGGCGACGCGGTGGCCGGCCTGCACGAGCTTCGGGAGGTGCTGGTCGAGCGCGTGGTGCGGGAAGCCCGCCAGCGGGATGTCCTCGGCGGCCCCGTTGCCGCGCTTGGTGAGCGTGATCCCGAGCACGTCGGCGACCGTGACCGCGTCGTCCTCGAACGTCTCGTAGAAGTCGCCCATCCGGAAGAGGAGGAGCGCGCCGGGGTGGCGGTCCTTGATCTTCCAGTACTGACGCATGAGCGGCGTCTGGTTCTGGCGCTTGCGGTCCTTGTCGCTCAGGAAGAGGTCGTTCTGCTCGGCCACGATTCGATCCGGATCTCTGGCCGCCCAAAATAGCGGCGCCCGCCGCCACCTCTGTGACAGCGGGCGCCGGATCGGCCCGCCTCGACGTCGAGGCGGAAGGGGTAGGGCTACGACTGCGCGTCGAGGACCTCCTGCTCGGGCAGCGGGAAGCGGTCGAACACGTCGTCGTTGGGCCGGTCGATCGGGAGCGTCCCGAGCCGGCCGTAGCGGCGGAGGTCGAGCCAGCGGTGGCCCTCGGCGTAGAGCTCGTAGCGCCGCTGGTAGAGCACCTCGTCGATGAGCGCACCCGTGCTCGTCTCGCCGTCGTAGTCGCCGAGCGAGGCCGCCTGGCGGATCACGTCGAGGGCGTCGACGGCCGCGCCGGCGTTGCCGAGTTGGGCATTCGCCTCGGCCCGGAGGAGCAGGAGCTCGGCATTCCGGACCACCGGGATGGGCGACGTCGGCGACTCATACACGTCCGTGTCGTAGGCGGAGGTTAGGCCATCGAAGGTGCGGGGGGTCGTCCGCTCGGCGACCTTCGAGATCCGGTCGTCCCCGTCGCGGATGTCGTCCACGAACGAGGGGTGGGCCAGGACGCCGTCGCCGCCACCATCGAGCGGGAAGAAGAACGGGTTCGTCACGTCACCGGCGTTGTTCGAGAACTGGTGGTACGCGCCGATCGTGAGCGGCGCCGCAGCGTCCACGAACGAGTCGTCGAGAGCGTCGAGGACGCCCTCCCAATCCCCTCGGTACGCGTCGGTCCGGGCCGCCAGCCCACGGTTAGTCTGGGCGTAGCCCCCGACCGTGGCCGGGATGCCCTGCGCGATGGAGATCGGGAAAAAGAACGTCGTGCCAGCTTGGAGGTCGGCGTAGGCCTCGTCGAACAGCGCCGCGATCCGGTCGAGCGACTCGTCGTAGCCGACGATCGGGCCCGCCTCGTCGTCACCGGGCTCGATGAAGCGAACCCCGTTCTCGAAGGTGAGGTTCAGGTTGAGCAGGTACGAGTAGGCGATCCACGTCTTGGCGAACCCGCGCGCGGCGGCCTTCTCGCCTTCGGACAAGGTCGTGTTGGCCTCGACGGCCAGGAGCATCGTGTTGGCGTTCCGGATCGTGGTGTACCGGGCGCTCCAGGGCGTGATGATGTAGAACGTGTTGTTGTCGAGGACCGACTCGGACCGGCCGAGGAGGTCCTGCGTGAACCGGGGGTCGGACGGGCTCACGCGCCAGTACTCGCGGCCGAGCACGCCGACGTCGACGAGGTACGTCCCGAGGCCGGCGCGAGCCGACGCCTCGACGCCGATGGCGAGGTTCTGAATGTTGGCCTCGGTCGGGTTGTCGAGGATGTCGTCGAGGGCCGGGCCGTTCGGGTTCGGTCGGTCGTCGATGTCGGCGAGGTCGCACCCCGAGAGGCCGAGCGCCAGCCCGACGGCGACCCCGAGGGCGGCGGTGCGGAGAAAAGAAGTCATGGGTTCAGTCTGAGGAGAGGAGCGTTCGGAGCGGGGCGGCTCAAAGGCCGAGGTTGACGTGGAAGTACAGGTTCCGCGAGGACGGGAACGGGGCCACCTCGACCCCCGACGCCACCGGCTGGCTGCCGAAGTTGCTCACCTCGGGGTCGTAGCTCTTGTATGGCGTGATCGTGAACAGGTTGGTCGCCGAGACGCCGAGCCGAAGGCTCCGGAGCGACTCCGCGAACGGCCCGAAGACCGACGGCGCGACGTCGTAGTCGAGCCGGACTTCGCGGAGCCGGAAGTAAGAGGCGTCCTGGACGAACTGGCCCGAGTTGACACCGAGCTGCGAGACCCGGTAGGGGCCGAGCGTCGTCTCCTCCCCCGTTTCAGGGTCGACGAACGGTTCGTCATAGTCCGGGCTCGTACCCGAGAGGTCCAAGAGGAGCTCCGTGAGGTTGATCACGTCGCCTCCCTTTTTCCAGTGGCCAAACGCCGTGACCCGGAATCGGCGCATGACCGTGAAGTCCTGGAAGAAGGACATCTGGAAGTCCGGCGACACGTCGCCGAGCTGGACGACCTCGCCGTTCTGGAGCCCCACGATCTGGGTCGGGCTCTCACCCTCCTCGACACGGACCGACCCGAGCGTCGAGCCGAACCCGCCGCCCGTCGCCTGGAACGGCGGCACGTCGAGCTCGGTGACCTCGGAGGTGTTGGTCCAGAAGCTCGTCCGCGAGATCCACCGGAACCTCGGGCCATCGACCGGGATCAGGCTCAGCCCCAGCTCGATCCCGTTGTTCTGGAGTTGGCCCCCGTTGAACGTTTCGACGACGAACCCGGTCGAGTACGGGACCTGCCGCGTCAGGAGGAGGTCGTCGACGGTCTTCGAGTACACGGTCCCCTCGAAGTTGACGCGGCCGCCGAGGAGCGTAAGGTCGAGGCCCGCCTCGATCTCCGAGGCCCGCTCGGGCGCCACGTCGGCGAGGCCGCGCTGGCCCCCGATCGAGAGGCCCACGTTGCCCCCCACGGCGAACGTCCCGAACGTCGTGAACTTGGCGCCGAACGGGGCCGTGTTGCCGGTCTGCCCGAACGCCGCGCGGACCTTGAGGAGGTCGACGGCCCCGCCCTGGAAAAGGCCGAGGTTCGTGAGGTTCACGGCGAGCCCGGCCTTCGGGTAGGCGTAGAACTGGTCGACGTTGCCGTTCGACGACGACCGCTCGGCGCGGACGCCGACCGTCCCGATGACGGCGTCGTTCCAGT
>Ga0310345_10004313_pt1 | contig 12954 bp, 11 predicted proteins | sample HC15DNA20500_MG_FD_204667 | JGI IMG/M metagenome (GOLD analysis project Ga0310345, IMG submission 204667) | Marine microbial communities from station ALOHA, North Pacific Subtropical Gyre - HC15-DNA-20-500_MG | ecosystem: Environmental > Aquatic > Marine > Oceanic | place: Pacific Ocean: North... | reverse complement strand
CCCACCAGCGCTTCGCCCGCGTCACGGTCCCGCGCATGACGGAGGCCTACCGGGGCTTCCTCCGGTGGATGCTCCAGCGCGACTATGCCGTCCGCCGCGGGCTCCTCCGCAACACGTTCGCGCTGGGCGCCTTTACGGGCGGCTTCCTGCTCCTGATCGCGGGCGCGGCGCTCAACGCGGCCGCGGCCCCGGCCGGGTTCCTCCTGATCGTCCCGGGCGGGATCGCGCTGCTCGTCGGCGTCCTCGCCATCGTGTTCCACAGCCTCGAGACGGCCTACCTCGGCGGGCGCGCGAGCGTCAAGGCCGGGCTGGTCTTCGGCGCCGTCGTCGCCGTGCTGGCCGTGCTCCTGACGCTCGCCGGGCGGATCGACCTGTCGAGCGTTCAGGGGATCGAGGTCCTGATCGGCATGTTCCTGCTGCCGGCACTGATCATCGGGTTCGGCGGCCTCGGCGTGCTGTTCGGGCCGGGCGGGCGGCGCGAGCGGAAGCAGAAGCTCACGTCGTTCGGGACGCCGTACGTCGTCCTCACCGACAACCGCGCGCGGCTCCTGACGGCCACGCTCGGCGTGCTCGTCGGCGTGATCGCCCTGTTCTTCGTGGCCCCGACCGGCGTCGAGTTCTTCCCGACGACGGACCCGAACATGATCCAGATCACGGCCGAGGCCCCGATCGGGACCAACATCGAGCGCTCGAACGAGGTCTCAGAGGAGGTCTTCAGCCGCGTCCAGGGCCTCATCGACGAGGACCCCGCGACGGCCGCCAACACGCGCGACGTGGCCACGTCGGTCGGCGTCGGCGGCGACGCCATGTTCGGCGGCGGCTCGGCCAGCGCCGAGCGGTCGTCGGTCACGCTCAACATGGTCGACTACGAGCAACGGGCCGAGCCGTCGTCGGAGACGCTCCGCCGGATCCGCGCGGCGCTGACGGGCCTGCCGGGCGTCGACCTCCAGGTCGAGCAGGACCAGAACGGCCCCCCGACGGGCGCCGCGGTCAACATCGAGGTCTCGGGCCCCGAGTTCGAAGGGATCCAGGACCTCGCCAACGACCTTAAGGCCCAGCTCGAGGCGGGCGTCGAGGCGGGCCGGATCGAGGGGCTCGTCGACATCCGCGACAACCTCAACTCGGGCCGGCCGGAGTACCGCGTCGAGATCGACCGCGAGCGCGCGGCGGCGTTCGGGCTGAGCACGCAGCAGGTGGCCCTCGCCGTCCGCGGCGCCGTCAACGGCGTCGAGGCCAGCCAATGGCGCGACGGGAAGGACGAGTACGACATCACGGTCCGCCTCCGCGAGGAGGACCGCGAGTCGCTCCAGGAGCTCGAGTCGCTGACGGTCCTCAACGAGGGCGTCCAGATCCCGGTCGTGTCGGTCGCCGAGATCGTGCCGGCCTCCGGGCTCGGCAGCGTCACGCGGCTCGACCAGGAGCGCGTCGTGACCGTCCTCGGCGACGCCGCGCCGGGCGCCAACGCGAACGCCGTGCTCGCCCAGGTCCAGGCCGAGCTGGCCCCGACGCTGGAGGACATCCCGCCGGGCTACGCCGTGGCCTACACGGGCGCCAACGAGGAGCAGAACGAGAGCTTCGGGTTCCTCACCACGGCGCTCCTGATGGGCCTCGCGCTCATCTCGATCATCCTCATCGCCCAGTTCAACTCGATCAAGAACCCGCTCATCATCATGGTCGCCGTCGGGCTCTCGCTCATCGGCGTGATGCTGGGCCTGATCCTGACGCGGACGCCGTTCGGTCTGATGACGTTCGTCGGACTGATCTCCCTCGCGGGCATCGTCGTGAACAACGCGATCGTGCTCGTCGACTACATCGAGCAGCTCCGCGACCGCGGCGAGGACAAGCAGGAGGCCATCATCGACGGCGGCTCGACGCGCCTCCGCCCGGTCCTCCTGACGGCGTTCACGACGGTCATCGGGCTCATCCCGCTCACGTTCGGCATCAACATCGACTTCGTCGGGCTGATGACGGACCTCGACCCGTCGTTCTCGATCGGCTCGGAGAACACGCAGTTCTGGGGCCCGATGGGCACGGCGATCATCTCGGGCCTGACGTTCGCGACGTTCCTCACGCTGGTGATCGTGCCGGTCATGTACTCGGCGTTCGACAGCGTGGCGGCCCGGGTCGCGTCGGCCCGCCAGCCCGACGACGCGCCGGAGCCGGGCGCCCGCCCGAGCACGCCGCTGGCCGGAGACGGCTCCTCGAGCGGCGAGCTCGTCCCGGCCCCGGTCCCGGCCACCTAGCCCCGCCCGCCTCGGCAGCCCACCGGGTAGACCAGACTCATGCACCCGTCGGGGCGACTCCTCGAGTCGCCCCGACGTCGTTCAAGGGCCCCACGGCCGCGCCGCGGCGGGCCGTGTCGTACTCTGTCGGCCCCGCCGCCCCGCGCCATGGCCGACCGCACCCCCGTGACCATCCCCACGTCGCTGTGGGAGTCCGACGGCACCGAGGAGGCCGTCCTCGCCGAGTGGCTCGCCGCCGACGGCGCGGCCGTCGAGGCCGGCGCGCCGCTGGCCGAGGTTATGGTCGACAAGGTGTCGCTGGTCCTCGAGGCACCGGCCAGTGGCGTGCTCGAGATCCGGCGCGAGGAGGGCGCCCCGGTCGGGCTCGGGGCCACGGTCGCCGTCATCCACGCTCCGTAGCGGCCATGCACACGACCGTCCCCCTCTCCCGGCTCCAGGTCCTCAACGGCCGGACGATGCACGAGGCGCTCCAGGAGAGCGCGCAGGCCACGCTCCACACCGACGCCGACGCCGGCCCGCTCGTCGCCTTCCGGGCGGCCCAGCCCGAGAGCGACGCGGTCTCGGTCGAGGCCGTCGTCGGGCGCGCGCTCGTGCAGGCGCTCCGGGCCCACCCCCACGTCAACGCGCGGATCGGGGTGGAGGGGCTCAACGTCCATCGGTCCGTCAACCTCGGGCTGATGGTGGTGCTCGAGAAAGGCGTGATCGTCCCCGTCATCGCCGGGGCCGAGGCGCTGCGGCTCCGCGAACTCGACGACGCCTTCCGCACCATGGCCGCCCGCGCCGCGGCCGGCGACCTCGGCCTCAACGACACCCGGAACACGACGGTCACACTGGCCTCCTTCGCGTCGTTCGGCGTCGACCATTTCACGCCGATCCTCGTCGGCAACATGGTTGCGACGCTCGGCATCGGGCGCGTCCGCGCCGTCTGCGAGCCGGCCGAGGGCGGGTGCCGGCTGGGCCACCGAATCGCCCTCTCGCTGACGTTCGACCACCGGGCGATCCACGGGGTCGAGGCCGCCCGCTTCCTCCAGGCCGTGACCGACCGGCTGGCCGCGCCCGACCAGCTCTAGCCGAGCCCGCCCTCCGCATCGGTGCGTCCGCGGAGCCTCCGAGGCGGGACCTTCCGGGCGCCGCGAGCGTCGGCTCTGGCCCCCTTTCCCTCCCCGCCATGCTCGAGCTCCTCCCCTCCCCCGGCCCCGACGTCGTCGCGTTCCGCGTGAGCGGCAAAGTCACCAAAGAAGATGTCGAGCTCGCCTGGGCGTCGCTCGACGCCGCCCTCGACGAGGCCGAGACGATCGGGCTCTACGCGGAGATCGTCGACCTCGGCGGGTTCACGCTGTCGGGGCTCGTGGAGGACCTCGCCCGTGGGATCAAGGCGATCGGCGAGTGGGGCCGGTTCGCGCGCTACGCCGTCGTAAGCGACAAGCAATGGCTCCGGACGCTGGCCGAGATCGAGGGCAAGATCTTGCCGGGCATCGAGATCCGGACGTACACGCCGGAGGAGTCCCCGTCGGCCGTCGCGTGGCTCACGGCCCACACGGCGCCGCAGTCGGCGGGATAAACACGGCGAGCGCGAACGCCTACGCGGCGAGGGCCCCCGCCTCGGCCCGGACCGCCCGTGCCGCGAATGGAACCGCGAAGGCGAGCGGGACGATCCCGAACGGCGACGCCAACCGCATCCGCACGCCAGCGCGGGCGAGACGACGGCGTCGATGCTCGCCAGCACCGGGAGGTGGGGGGCGCGACGACGTCCAACAGATCCGGATACACGAACCCGAGGGTGCCCGCCAAGCCGACGGCGTACGTCACGCCGCCCCCCTTCGCGAGGGCGAACGCGATCTGCCCGCCGAGGTACGGCGCGCGCCAAAACGCGAGCCACTGGAGACGGCCAGGGGAGGCGACCCCAGGTGTGGGGTATCGTCCCCCCCGCTCTGCTTTACGCACCGACTCCCGCCCCCCTGACCAGGACTTGGTTGATGCCACCGCTCGCCCGGGCCCTTGTAGGCCCCCCCAGCCCCCACGGCCGGCCCCCAAGGGACGGCGAGGCCCCGCCCTTCCCACCACAGACGAGCGGGGCCTCGACGGCTCTCGGAATTGTGAGAGCAGAGGGCCAACGACCGGAGCCGCGGAGCCTCGATGCGTACCGTCCCACTCGTCAATACGAGAAATGGGGGTGCGAGAGGTCACAGTCGAAAGAAAAACTTGGACGGCCGGCGGGGCTGGCCGGGTACGGGAGGTCGAGATCCGGCCCTATCATGCCCGCGCACATGCCCCGTCCCGTGGCTCACGACGTTACCCGGCTTCTGGCTCAGGCCCGCGAGGGCGATCAGCGCGCGCTCGACCGCGTGCTGCCGCTCGTCTATGACGAGGTCCGCCGGCTGGCGCGGAGCCAGCGCCACCGGAACGGGGCCCCGGCGACGCTCAACACGACGGCGCTCGTTCACGAGGCGTACGAGAAACTGGCTCACCACGACGGCGACTACGCCGACCGCCAGCACTTTTTCCGCGTCGCCGCGCGGGCCATCCGGCAGGTCCTCGTGGACGCAGCGCGCGCGCGGAAGGCCGAGAAGCGCGGCGGCGGAACGCCCGACGTCCCCCTCGACGGGCTGGCCGTCGCCAGCCCATCGCGCGACGACGAGGCCCTCGCGCTCGACGAGGCCCTCGACCGACTCGCGGCGCTCGACGAGCGGCAGGCGCAGATCGTCGAGCTCCGCTACTTCGTCGGGCTGACGGTGCCGGAGACGGCCGAGGCGGTGGGCCTCTCGCCGGCGACCGTCAAACGCGACTGGGCCGCCGCGCGGGCGTGGCTCTACCGCGAGATGCAGCGGGCCCGCGACGCCGCCGAGAAGGCGTAGAGACACCCGTCCACCGGCCCCGCCCGCCTCGGCGTGGCGTAGGGATGAGCCGGATCGACACGAAACTCCGCTTCTCCGGGCGACGCCCTGCCCGCCGTGCGCTCCGACCCCGACTTCCACCGCCGCGCTGCCGACCTTTTCGCCGACGCCCTCGACCGGGAGCCGGACGACCGCGAGGCGACCTTCGAGGACCCCGCGCTCGACCCGCTCGTCGTGGCTGAGGCCCGGTCGCTCCTCGCCGCGCACGACGCCGCGGGCGACGCCATCGCGCCGCCCGACGCCTGAAGGCGCCGCTGGGACCAGGATCGCAGGCACTCCACTATTCTTCATCCCCACTGGCTCACCCCGCCCCTGCCCTCCCCCACGGAGTTCCATCGCCGCGCCACCGGCCTCTTCGCGGACGCGCTCGACCACGCCGACCCCGACGCCTTTCTCGCCAAGGCGTGTGACGACGAGGCGCTCCGTGCCGAGGTGCGCGAGCTCTTGGCCGCCCACGCGACGGCTGGCGACGCCCTCACGCCGCCCGAGGCGGGCGGTCTCGCGGACGCCCTCGTTGGGCGTGAGGTCGGGCCGTGGCGGATCGTCGCCGTCCTCGGCGAGGGCGGGATGGGGACGGTCTATCGGGCCCACCGCGTCGACGGGGCGTACCGACGGGAGGTCGCGCTCAAGATGCTCCGGCCGGGCGTGCCCGGCGCGGCCGTCCTTCGGCGGTTCCTCGCTGAGCGCGACGTGCTGGCCCGGCTCGAACACCCCGGCATCGGGCGGCTCTACGACGCCGGCGTCGACGCGGAGGGCCGGCCGTTCCTGGCGATGGAGCTCGTCCGCGGCGCGCCGGTCACGGGGTGGGCCGAAGGCGCGAGCGTCGAGGCCCGGATCGAGGTGTTCGTCCAGGTCTGCGACGCCGTCGCGTTCGCACATCAGAACCTCGTGGTCCACCGCGACCTCAAGCCGTCGAACCTGCTGGTGACGGAAGAGGGCACACGGCCGCGCGCGGTCGTCCTCGACTTTGGAATCGCCAAGCTGCTCGACGCGCCCGATGCCGAGGCCACTCGGACGGGCGCCGGCCCCCTCACCCCGGCCTACGCGGCCCCCGAGCAGGTCCGCGGCGGAGCCGTCACGACGGCGACGGACGTGTACGCGCTCGGTGTGGTCCTGTACGAGGTGCTGGCGAGCCGGCGCCCCTACGACGTGGCCGGCGCGAGCCCGACCGAGCTCGAGCGGACGCTCGCGACTCGGCCCGCCCGACCGAGCGCGGTCGTGGCCGAGCGCGACCGGGCCCGCCGCCTCCGGGGCGACCTCGACACAATCGTGCTCAAGGCGATGGCGCCCGAGCCCGAGCGCCGCTACGCGACGGCCAGCGCCCTCGCCGACGACCTCCGGCGCCACCTCGCGGGCGAGCCCGTCACCGCCCGTCCGCCGACGGCGCGGTACCGCGTCGGCCGGTTCGTGCGCCGAAACCGAGTCGGCGTGGGAATGGCCGCCGCGGCCGTCGCGCTGCTGGCGGTCGTGGTCGCGGCGTACACGCTGCAGCTGCGGGCCGAGCGGGACCGCGCCGAGGCCCGGTTCGCCATCGCCCGCGAGGCCGCCCGCGCCATGCTCTACGACGTCCACGACGCCGTGGCGGGGTTGCCCGGCGCCACGCCCGCCCGGGCCGTCCTCGTCGACCGGGCCCAGTCGTACCTCGACGCGCTCTCGACCCAGGCCGACGACCCCGCGCTCCGGATCGACCTCGCCGGGGCCTACCGCCGCGTCGGCGACGTCGCGGGGAGCCCGATCGGCAACAACCTCGGGCGGACGGCCGAGGCGAGAGCGAGCTACCTCCGCGGCCTCCGCCTCATCCGTGGCCTCCCGCCGGGCCTCCCCGACTCTCTCGCGGCGGCGGCGGCCTCGACCGAGGGGCAGCTCTGGAAGGGGCTCGGCGTCGTCGTCGCCCACACCTCGACGCCCGACTCGGCCCTCGTCCCCCTCCGCCGCGCGATCGACGCCTACGCCCGGGCTGTCCGCCTCGCGCCCGACGACCCCGCGCACCGCGTCGAGCTCGCCTCCGGCCACGTCAACCTCGGCGACTACCTCGGCCACCCGTACTTCCCCAACGCCGAGCGGCCCGACTCGGCGCTCGCTCAGTACGCCCGCGCGCGGGTTCTTCTCGAGTCGATCCCTGAGGCCGAGCGGTCGCTGTTCGCGCTCCGCCTCGACGGGATCACCTACGAGCGCGAGGGGAACCTCCACCGGTCACGCGGGGACCTCGACGCGGCCGTCGGACCCCTCCGGCGCTCGAACGCGCTCCGCCAGCTCATCGCGGCCCGGCCCGACGCCGACGCCGACGCGATCCGCGACGCCGGGATCGGGAACGAGGCGCTCGGCCTCCTCGCCATCGAACGCGGCCGGTTCTCAGAGGCCGAGCGCGCTCTCCAGACGGCCCACGCGACCTACCAGCGGCTCGCTGACGCGGACCCGCAGAGCGCCAACGCCCAGCAAACGCTGGCCTTCGGCCACCTCCACCTCGCCCGGCTCTACGGCGACCCCGACGGCCCCGACCTCGGGCGCCCCGCCGAGGCCCGAAGGCACGCCGCCGAGGCCGCCCGGATCCTCCGCGCGCTCGCCGAGGCGGACCCGGACAACGGCCGCCTCAGGGCGCTCGCCGGCGAGGCCGAGGCGCTCCGCGACCGGCTCCGCTAGCCGGCTGGCGGACCCGGAGGGCACCGGGCGGAGTACGGCCGGGGCGTCCCACCTCTGCCATGCCCCTCCCCCTCTCCCTCCTCTCCGCCCTCGTCCCCGGCGGCACGGCCGCCGCTGGCAGCGGCTCGGTCTCGCTGCTCGTCGTCTTCGTCGTGCTTGCCATCGGCGTGTCGTTCCTGTGCTCGGTGATGGAAGCCGTCCTCCTCAGCGTGACGCCCGCCTACGTCGGGGCGAAGGAAGAGTCGGCGCCGGCGACGGCCGCCCGGCTCAAAGCCCTGAAGGCCGACATCGACGAGCCACTCGCGGCCATCCTCACGCTCAACACCATCGCGCACACCGTCGGGGCGACGGGCGCGGGCGCGCAGGCCGCGGCCATCTGGGGCGGGCAGAGCCTCTGGGTCTTCACCGTGGTCGGCGTCTTCTCCGTCGTCCTCACGCTCGGCATCCTCATCCTCAGCGAGATCATCCCGAAGACGCTCGGCGCCGTTTACTGGCGCGGGCTGGCCCCCCTCGTGGCCCGGATCCTCGGCCCGACCATCTGGGTCCTCAAGTGGACGGGGCTGATCTGGCTCTCGAAGGCGCTCGCCCGGCTCCTCTCGCGCGGCGAGAAGGAGAACGCCGTGAGCCGCGACGAGCTCGCGGCCCTCGCTCAGATCGGGACCGAGGAGGGCGTGTTCGACGAGACCGAGGGCCGGATCCTCCGGAGCCTCTTCCGCTTCAAGGAGCTCAAGGCCAAGGACGTCATGACGCCGCGGACGGTCCTCGTGGCCTACCCCGAGGACACGCCGCTCGGCGACATCGCCGACGACGCCCAGCCGTTCTCCCGCTTCCCCATCTACGACGGCGACCGGGACCACGTCACGGGCTACGTCCTCCGCGACGACGTGCTCCACTCGCTCGCCCGCGACCGGCAGGGCCGGCCCGCCAAAGAGATCGCCCGCGAGATCCTGACGGTCCCCAACGGGCTCCCCCTCCCGGAGCTGTTCGAGCGGCTGCTCGACCGGCGCGAGCACCTCGCCCTCGTCGTCGGCGAATACGGCGGGACCGAGGGCGTCGTGACGGTCGAGGACGTGGTCGAGACGCTGCTCGGGCTCGAGATCGTCGACGAGGTCGACGAGGAGCACGACATGCAACACGCGGCCCGGCGCCAGTGGGAGGAGCGGGCCCGCCGCCTCGGGCTCGTCGAGGGCGACGCCGAGGAGGCGCTCGACGCCATCGGCCAAGCCGCGCGGGAGCAGCGGGCCGCGGCCCGCCACGGGATCACCGGCGGCGAACCGCCGAAGGTCCCGCCCGCCGGGCCGTCCGACGACCCCGCCGAGGCGGAGACAAAGGCGTCCTAGCGCCCCCGGTCGGCGTCGTCGGCGAGCGGGCGGGCCCGGCGGCGCTCAGACGTGAAGCCGGGCGCCGCGGCGAGCGCGTTCGCCGCGGCCCGGCGGGCGCCTCGGCCATCGCGGGGCGCCCCAGGGCCGCGAACCGGTCGGCGAGCGTCAGCAGCCGGTCGGCGGCCGACCGGTCGTTCCGAGAGGTGGGCATCGGGCACACGGACGGGGGGAGCGGAAGGTGGGCACGCGAGCGTCGCACATTCCTCCGACACCCCCCCTAGATCGCCGGCCCGCCGCTACGCCACGCGGAACTCCCGCCACCCGCTGTCGGGGTCGTTCCCCTTCATGTCGACCGAGGCGAAGGCGCTCCACTCGAACGCGGCGTTCCGGCCCTCGATCGTCGGCGGCGCGTGCGACGGCAGATCGACGACGGCCTCGAACGTGTGGCTCGACCCGGCCTCGAGGCGCGTCGCGGGCGACGCGATCACCTCGCGGTCGAACAAGGTCGTCGTCGCCGTCGCGTCGCTCGTCGACTGGCGCTGGACGCCGTCGGCGCCGGCCTGGCCGTGCGCGGGGCGCGTCGTCGTTCGCGCGTTCGGCACGCGGACTTTTTCCTGGCACCGGACCTTGACGGCCACCTTCGTCACGTCGATGGCCTCGTCGCGGACCTGGACGTGGACGGTGAGACGAAGCGGCTCGCCGCGGACGCCGTCCTCGACGTCGAGCGTGACGTCGGCCCAGGAGCCGGTGAGGGTGCGAGTGAGGGTGGAGAAGAAGCCCATGGCAGCGTAGGGGGTTGAGAGGAACGGAGGGACGGCCGAGCCGCTGCCCCCTCATGCGCGAGCGCCGCACAAACGGGGTCACGGGACCGCCGCACGGGCACCGGAGTAGCTTCTCCGCCCCTCCCCGCCCCGATGCGCCGACTCGAAGACTTCTCCGACGCGGACCTCCGCGTGTTCGACCGCCCGCCGCTCCCCTCCCCCGAGACGATCCGCGACGTGTACCTCATCGGGATCTGCGGGAAGGGGATGGGCGCCCTCGCCGAGCTCCTCGCCGAGGCGGGCTACTCGGTCCGCGGGAGCGACGAGGCGGCCTATCCGCCCATGTCGACGCGCCTCGCGGCGGCCGGCATCCCGGTGCTGGAGGGGTACGACCCCGCCCACCTCGACGGGCCGGCGGGCCCGCCCGACCTCGTCGTCGTCGGCAACGCGTGCACGCCGATGCACCCCGAGGCCGCCGCAGCGCGGGAACGCGGGCTGACGCAGGCGTCGCTCCCGGAGACCCTCGCCCACCTGTTCCTCCAGCGCCGCCAGCCGGCCGTGGTCGCCGGGACGCACGGCAAGACGACGACGACGGGCATGCTCACGCACGTCCTCCGGCACGCCGGCCTCGACCCCGGCTTCCTCGTCGGCGGCGTGATGGTGGGCGACGAGCGGACGGCCGGGCTCGGCGACGGGCCCGTCTTCGCCGTCGAGGGCGACGAGTACGACGCGGCCTACTTCGACAAGCGGCCCAAGATGATCCTCTACCGGCCGCACCGGGCGATCGTCACGAGCCTCGAGTTCGACCACGCCGACATCTACGCCGACTGGGCCGAGTACAAGCGGGCCTTCCACGCCTTCGCCGCGCTCCCGCCGCCCGACGGCCTCCTGCTCCTGAACGGCGAGGACCGCGAGGTCCGGAAGCTGGCGAAGCGGACGTGGGCGCGCGTCCGGCTCTACGGCGCGGAGGGGGCCGAGCCCGAGGGCGTCCCGTTCCACGTCGCGGCGCGCGACCTGACGGCGGTCGAGGGCGGGCAGACGTTCACGCTCGTCGTCAAGGGCGAGCCGGTCGCCGACGTGCGCCTCCCGATGGGCGGGCGCTACAACGCGCTCAACGCCCTCGCGGTCGCGGCCGTCGCGCTCGACGCGGGCGCCACGCCGGCGCAGGTCGCCGCCGGGCTCGGGACGTTCCGGGGGATGAAGCGCCGGCAGGAGGTCGCGGCGGACACCGGCGGCGTGCTCGTCGTCGACGACTTCGCGCACCACCCGACGGCCGTCGAGGCGACCGTCCGCGGCGTCCGCGAGCGGTGGCCGGGGCGGCGCGTCGTGGCCGTGTTCGAGCCGCGGTCGAACTCCAGCCGCCGCGCGGCCTTCGAGGCCCCCTACGCCCGCGCCCTCGCGACGGCCGACGCCCTCTTCCTCTCGACGCCGCCGCTCCGACACAACGACGACCCGACAGATTTTCTGGACGCCGAGACCGTCGCCGCGGCCGTCCGCCAGTCGGGCACGCCGGCCGCGGCCTACGCGTCGGCCGACGCGCTCCTGCCGGATCTCCTGAAGGACCTCGGCGACGGTGACCTCGCGCTCGTCATGTCGAACGGCTCGTTCGATGGGCTCGTGGGCAAGCTGACGGACGCGCTCGGCCGCGGGACCGCGGGCGGGTGAGAGCCCTCGGGCCCCTGCTCGTCTGTGGGCTCGCGCTTGCGGCGTGCGAGCCGCCACCGCCCGAGACGCCACGCCTCGACGACGAAACCCTCCCGAACGTCGTCGGCACATGGACGGGCGAGGTCGAGGAGGACCGCCTCCGCTACAAGCTCGTCCTCACGATCGACCATCTCGAGCCGGGCGCCGACGCCGGCAAGACGTCCTACACCGGCGGGCTCGACTGCACGGGCACGCTCACCTTCACCGGCGCCGACCGCCGCGTCCTCTCGTTCCGCGAGGACCTCCACGACTCGCCCGACTGCGCCGACGGCCGGATCAACGTCCGCCTCCGCAGCGACGGCCGCCTCGGGTGGCTGTGGTACCGCTCGACCTCCGACCGCGTGCCGGACGCCCGCGCCACGCTCGACCGACGATGAGCGGCTGGACGCCCCCGACGCACGACGACCTCGGCCGGCCGGTCCCGCTCGCGGCCCCGCCGCGCCGGATCGTCTCGCTCGTCCCGAGCCAGACCGAGCTCCTGGCCGACCTCGGGCTCGACGCCGAGACCGTCGGCCTGACGCGGTTCTGCGTCCACCCGGCGGGCTGGAAGGAGAGGAAGACGATCGTCGGCGGGACGAAGAACGTGCGGCTCGACCGCGTCCGGGAGTTGGCGCCGGACCTCGTGATCGCCAACAAGGAGGAGAACGTCCGCGAGCAGGTCGAGGCGCTGGCTGAGGTCGCGCCGGTCTGGGTCACCGACGTGCCCGACGTGGACGGCGCGATCCGCATGGTCCGGTCCGTGGGCGCCCTCGTCGACCGGGCCGCCGAGGCCGGCCGGCTGGCGGGCGCGATCGCCGCCGGCTTCGCCCGCCTCGGGGCCGAGGCAGCAGGAGCCGGGTCGCTCCGGGCGCTCTACCTCATCTGGCGCGACCCCTGGATGACGGCCGGCGACGACACGATCATCGCGGACGTTCTTCGGAGGGGCGGGTTCGAGAACGCCGTCGCCGGGCGGGAACGGTACCCAGTGCTCGACGCGGTCGAGATCGCCGCGCTCGCCCCCGACGTCGTCCTGCTGTCGTCGGAGCCGTACCCGTTCGGGCCGACGCACGTCGCGGAGGTCCAAGCGCTGTCGCCGGGTGCCCGCGTCGAGCTCGTGGACGGCGAGCCGTTCTCGTGGTACGGCAGCCGGCTGCTCCGCGCCCCCGACGCGATCGCCAAGCTTCGCCGACGGCTGTCGACGGGCTGAGCCTGCGGGCGCTCGTCCTGCCCACCCCGGGGTGCTGCCGAGGCGGCCACGCTCGCCGGGCGTGGGAGCGAGCGATTCACGGAACGGCGCCGGGCCACGCCGATCCAACCCGGACCCCTTTCGGACCCCTTTGCCTCTCCGTCCATGCCGTACACCGCCACCTCCGACCGCCCCGCCCACGCCTCCGGCACCTTCGACCTGGGC
>Ga0310345_10004312_pt1 | contig 12956 bp, 10 predicted proteins | sample HC15DNA20500_MG_FD_204667 | JGI IMG/M metagenome (GOLD analysis project Ga0310345, IMG submission 204667) | Marine microbial communities from station ALOHA, North Pacific Subtropical Gyre - HC15-DNA-20-500_MG | ecosystem: Environmental > Aquatic > Marine > Oceanic | place: Pacific Ocean: North... | reverse complement strand
TCAAAAAGAACAAATCGAGGTAGTATCTTCATACATAGAGAATACAAACAAAATATCCGAGATAGAACGGACTTCCGCGGAAAGAGATAAAACAGGAGTTTCTACTGGGGCATATGCTGTCAATCCCTTGAATGGTGAAAAAGTACCTATTTTCATCGGAGATTATGTTCTTTCTACATATGGTACTGGTGCAGTAATGGGTGTCCCCGCTCATGATCAGCGCGATTTTATTTTTGCAAAAAAATATGGATTGGATATTCGTATTGTAATTGAACCAAAAAACTGGGAAGGTGGAAATTTGGAGGAGGCTTGGCTAGGCGAAGGGTTGCAGGTTAATTCAGAGAAATTCAATGGTCTACCAAACAACGTGGCAAAAGAACGGATATCCGACTATATAGAAAACAACAAAGTTGGCCACCGGACAACAACCTATCATCTACGGGATTGGTTGATTTCGCGACAACGTTACTGGGGAACCCCGATACCTATAATTTATTGCGCTGATTGTAAAATTGTGCCGGTGCCGGAGAAGGATTTGCCAGTGTTGCTGCCTGATAAAGTTGAATTTAATCAAACTGGTAAATCACCTTTGACTGAAAACAGTGAGTTTCTTAATACAGTTTGTCCTAAATGTGATAAACCAGCTGTACGAGAGACAGATACTATGGACACTTTTGTCGATTCATCATGGTATCACTTTAGGTTTATGAGTCCTAAATCACAATTTGCTCCCTTCGAAAAAGATCAAGTAAAAAACTGGGCTCCAGTCCATCAATATATGGGTGGAGCTGAACATGCAGTGATGCATCTCCTTTACTCAAGATTTTTTACCAAAGCCCTTAGAGATTTAGGTTATATCGATATAGACGAACCTTATTCGAACTTAGTAAACCAAGGGATGTTAATTAAAGAACATAAAAAAATTTCCAAGAGATCAAACCCTCTAAATCCTGATCCGGTTATAAAACAGTACGGAGCAGATACATTGAGATGTTATCTAATGTTTCTTGGTCCGTGGGAACAAGGTGGTGATTGGTCGGATTCAGGTATTAACGGAATACATAGGTGGTTAAATCGCTGTTGGTCACTGTGTCTTCGTAAGCCTGAATCCAAAACAAATAACCCAGACCCAGACGAAGAAAAAAACATTCTAAGGGTTGCTCATTTGACGACTAAACGTTTAATTGATGATATGAACGCTTTCAAATTTAATACATCTATCGCTGCGATGATGGAGTTCACCAACGAACTTTCAAAAGTTGCAGATAAAGGAACTATCTCCAAAAAGGTGTGGAACGAATGTATAAATAGATTACTTTTGCACTTGGCACCCATGGCCCCTTATATTTCTGAAGAAATTTGGCAACGTTTAGGCAACGTTGGTTCAATACATTTGCAAAATGTCCCTGATTTCGATTTGCTGTATCTCGAGATAGAAAATGTAACTCTTGTAGTACAGATAAATGGGCGGGTCAGAGACCAAATTACCGTGGCTTCTGGTATAACCCAAGAAGATGCGTTACAAATTGCATCGGATAGCGAAAAAATTAAACGTTTCATAGATGACAAAGAAATAATCAAGACGATATTTGTGCCAGGTCGCCTTATTAATCTCGTTATAAAATAAAAGGGTAGGCTCTCCCAGAGTTCGTTATTGAAAAGCTTACTGTTAGTCGTTACGGACAGTATTAATCGGACAAAACTGCAAGCTCAAATCCTTTTAAATTTTTGTATTCGCTGTCCCTCTAGCACTTCTCCAATATATACTGATTTTTCCGAGTCTGTCCAGATTCCATGAGCGGCGTAGAACATTCCCGGCTCATTAGTCATATACCTACCCCATCTACTCAGTACTTGACCTTTTTGATTTACGATGGAAACTCTGTTGCGTAGTTCTGCAACGTAGACGATATTGGGGTCATTAGGGTTTATATAAATGTCAGTAGGTTGGATGAAATCTGTCCACGTGTCCTTGTGGTTTCCTTTTAGATCAAATAGTTGAACCCTGTGATTCTCCCTGTCAGCGACGTAAACCGTTTGATCATGTACCCAGATGTTGTGAGGAGTGTTAAAATCACCGTCCCAAACAGCCGGGCCTTTTTCTTGACCCCAAGAAAATTTGAAAGTCCCGTCTTGGGAGAACACATGCACTTTAGTATTTCCGTAACCATCAGAAATATATAAATCGCCATTAGAAGCCACTGACGCATCCGTTGGTTTATTGAAAGGTTCCCCGTCTTCGCCAGGTGAATTCTCGTTGCCAATTGTTAAAATATGATTACCGGATTTAGAATATTTTTTTACTGTATGGTCGATGCTGTCGACCAACCAAACTGATTCATTTTCCCCCCAGCACATTCCATGAGCACTAGGAAAAGATCCTTCTCCAAATGACCTTATAAAATTTCCTTCTTTATCAAAAACAATTACAGGATGTTCTGACCTGTTAAAAACGTACACTTCATCACGTTGATCAACAGCCACTGCGCCTACCTGTGTAAAAATCCAACCTTCAGGTAATTTAGCCCAATTTTCAACCAACTCATAACGATAATCTCCCTGACCAACAACGACAGACATAATTGCTCCTTAACTTTTTTCTCGGTAAAGTGTTAAATAATACATTATTTTGTGAGTTGAAATGAACGTAATTGTCATAGGGGCCGGAATATTAGGATCAGTGATTTCGTATTACCTCTCCGTTAGGGGGGCCAACGTTACTTTGATCGAAAAAAACGAACCTGGTGATGGCGCTTCCCAAGTTTCTTTTGCTTGGATTAATAGTCGGGATAAACATCCTTCTGAGTACCACGAACTTAACCGAAAGTCGATGGATATGTGGTCCAGTTTCAATAATCGTTTGGGTAATAAAATTGGACTAAAGACGGGAGGCGAAATAAGATGGACTATTACTGATTTGGGTGCCGCAAAACTTAATAAATCTGTACGTTTACTTCAATCAACAGGCTACCCTGTTTTTTTGATCGATAAATCAGAATTGCAATCGCTGGAACCAAATTTAATTTCAGAATCACTCACCGCAGCATCTTATTCTCCTAACGAAATGACCGTTGAACCCGTTCGAGTCATCCAAGAATGTATCAACTTAGCGGGGAAATCTGGCAGTTTTGAACTTATTACCGGAACGGAGGTTAAGGGTTTTGTATTGGATCAAAATTCTCATGTCAAATCTTTGATAACAACATCTGGCGAGATGGAATGCGATTACATTATTAGTGCCGTTGGCGCAGATACAACTGATTTATTGTCAGATTATGGGGTTAACATACCCCGACTGCATAGTCCCGGCGCAACTTTTTTTACCGAACCCGTTGATAATATTTTTACTACTGTTTCGGCTATTCACACCCCTCGCGATAGAAAAGACGTATTGATGAATATCAGACAGTTATTAGATGGTACCGTTCAGATACATATGGGGACAGATAAATCACCGTCAACATCAGATCTAAAATACAATGATGAAAATGTGTTAGAACTCGCTACTCACTATATTCCTAGTTTGTATGGGACAAAAATTGTAGAAAAAAAACAAGCTTTAAGGCCGATGCCAATTGATGGACAATCTGTCATAGGATTTTCGGATAAGTTGGATAATTTATATATTATCATGACCCATAGTGGTGTGACATTAGCTCCTCTAATCGGAGAAATAGCTAGTATAGAAGTACTGGAGGGGGCTCGGGTTGATTTTTTATCGAATTTCAGACCTGGACGTTTTATATAATACTAAGCCCTCTAATTTAAAAACCGGTGTAATTGGGAGATTTCGTTATCAGGATTTTTTACGCCATTTACGTATGCTTGGCATTTCTTTCGGCGGATTCAGACGCTTTCCAACCTCCGTATACGAAACCTCAGCTATGTAAACGCTACCGTTCGAGTCAATGGCTAAACTATGTGGCCAAAGAAATTGATCAGGGTTTTCCCCTAAATAATCCGACCCAAACCTAATTATCTGGTTTCCATAACGGTCATAAATCCTTACGCAATTGCCTATTCTGGCGACTCCCCTTTGTACAGGAGCTGGTCCTTGTTCAGCAACGTAAATTCTTGCGTCATCCCCACTTCCTATGACCTCAACCGCCACTGCTTTATGAGCCATCCACTCGCGGCTGTATTTTCCGTCGATAGAAAAAACTTGGATACGGTTGTTCTCTCTATCACATACGACAATTTCGGTATCATCAAGCAATGCTAGGTTATGTGGTAGGTTAAATTGGCCCGGTTCGGTTCCCGATTCCCCAAATGAAAGAATGTGTTTACCTTCATGGTCTAATCGATGGATTCTAGAATTACCATATCCATCACTTATAAAAATATCTCCTGAACTTTTTGATATAGCCACGTCGGTCGGTCTATTAAACATTTCGCCACTTTGTTTCAGTGATGCTTCTCCGGTAGTTGGAGGCTTACCGTGTGTTGTACCGTTAGTTCCAATCGTCATTAGAAATTCACCGTTTTGAGACATTTTATGTATTTGATTGCCAGAGTCATCTACCAACCACAGGTTATCCTCAAAATCTACGGTTATCGCATGGGCTCTGGTAAACCAGTTGTTCCAAATTTGCATTCGATTTCCGTATATGTCTTCCACTATTACAATATCATTAGGTGAGCTATCGGTTCCCCATTTGTTTATGACGTTTCCATTTACGTCGAAAATAATAACAGGCATATTACCTCGATTAAAAATATATACATTATCGGCACTATCAACTGCCACTGATGTTGCTTCTCTAAGCCATAAACCATGTGGAACTTTTGCCCATCCAGCATCTGGTTCAAATTTGGTTGATTTTGTTGTGGAAGTTGTCATATGTTGTCCAAGATTTAACGATTTAATTTTTAAAAACTTATCGGCAGTATAATTATTACGAATTATTTCCAATAAGGGTTATATTAAATGAATAGTTTGTTATGCATAATACATTAAGTTTTTATGACTAATTAAAGACATTATGAATTGGAGGGTGAAATGTTAGCTGATCTATCGGGCAGAATAGCGATGGTGACAGGAGGCGGTCAAGGGCTTGGATTGGGCATAGTTGAGCGAATGGCGGAGCAGGGAGCAGATATAGTCATAGCTGATATAAATGATCATAACGCGTCTGAGGCAAAAGACCTTGTGGCAAAGATAGGACGAAATGCTTATTCCGTTCATATGGATGTTACCGATAAATCATCGATTAAAGATGCTGTGGAAGGGGCATTATCGCGGGTCGATAAAATAGACATTTTAGTTAACAATGCTGGTGTAGCGGGGGCCAAAGGGTCAACTGGAACAAGTTTCAGAGATATTGATTGGGAATTTACGTGGAAAGTTAATGTTAAAGGTCTCGCAGATGTGACGGAAGCTATACTACCAGTAATGCGGGAACGTAAATACGGAAAAATAATTAACATATCATCAGTCGCAGCAAAAGCTGCTAAATATATTACTGCTTACTATGCTACTTCCAAAATGTCTGTGATAGCGTACACACAAGCATTAGCGCGAGAATTTGCGTCAGAAAACATTAATGTGAACGCAATAGCACCAGGAAGAATTTGGACAGCTTTTCACCAGGATTGGATGGACGAGCGTGAAAAGAAAGGGGATGACCTCGTAAAGGGAAAAGATAAATATGACATATTTATGGCTCAACTTAAAGAAGTTATTCCTATGGGTCGACCTCAAACTCCATCCGATATTGGGGCCTTGGCTGCCTTTTTAGCCTCGGAAGATGCCTCAAACATCACGGGACAAACTATTCAATGTGACGGTGGGCAGGTGATGTCCTAGTTTTTGACAAAATAGTGATTAAATGTCTGATTGGATTACCAAAATCAAAGAGAAGTGGCTATATCTTTCAACAGGCTTCCAATTAGATAGGCGAGTGAAGCTGCTATTCCTCCAATAAACAGTGTTTCCAAACTCGAACGTAACCACAGAGATCCGGTGATAACACTTTTTAGAGCTCCAATTATTAAAAATGTAAATGCTGCTGCTGCAGCACTCCAGACGAATATTTCGTTACTTTCTTTTTGTGTTACCAAAAGGACTAAAAATGGAAGGATAGGAATCGCCCCTGCAACTACAAATGCCATTAATGTTGAAAAACCGGCGCGTAATGGATTGGAACCTCTAAGTGGCATATCATATTTTTCCCTTAGTATTGTGTCCAACCATAACTTTTTATCATGTGCAATTGAATTGGCAATATCTTCAACCGTTTCCAACCGAAACCCTTTATTTATAAACAGTTTTTTTAGTTCTTCTTTTTGTTGTTCGGGATTATTGTCTATTAAAATTTTTTCTTGACGTCTTATATTATCCAATAATTCCTGTTGAGCTCTAGTTCCCAAGAAGTTACTAACAGCCATTGAAAAGCCGTCGGCAACGAGATTTGCTATTCCAAGGATTATTACTATTTTTGGAGATAAATTTGCTCCCATTACCCCTGATATTATGGCGAACGTGGTTATAGTGCCATCTACCGCTCCATAAACGTAATCTTTTATATATGAAACTTTTGATAGACCATCGATTTTTTTATCAGATGTTTTTTCCATACGTCTAAACAAATACTTATCTCAATGATTCCTCATATGTTATGAATATAAAACCGATACCATAGTGTTTTCTAGCATGGAATCATAATAAATTACGATTTAATGTGTCAGCTTGATTTTTAGAATTTTGTTTACCGGAACTTTTTTTACTGTTCCAACAATCTTTATACTCAAAAAAACTCAGTCAATTTGCTTTGGGTTATTCTTTTTAATTCGATATTGAGTTTTTCATTTTCTTGTGAACCCAAATTCACATCTTTGCTCACAATAATTTTCGCTTCTTTTCTAGCCATTTGAAGTAGGATCCTATCTTCAATTGTTGCTATTTTTAGTTGGTTCCAACCACTTTGTTTAGTACCTAAATAATCGCCAGGGCCTCTGATCCGTAAATCTTCTTCAGATAAGTTAAACCCATCAGAATTTTGTACCAATATTTGTAACCTTTCGTGGCCTAATTCACTATCTTGAGTGGGCACTAGGAAACAGTATGAGTCAAATTTTCCTCTCCCAACTCTGCCTCTGAGTTGATGTAGTTGGGCGAGCCCAAATCTTTCGGCACTCATAATTACTGTAACTGTGGCATTTGGGATGTCGACACCCACTTCTATAATTGGAGTAGCGATTAGGACATCTATTTTTTTTTCACGTACTTCGTCCATTATTTTTTGTTTATCATATAGTGGCATCAAACCATGGAGGAGACCCACTCTTAAATCAGAAAATTCACCGTCATTTAAACGTTGGTATTCAGTTGTTGCTGCCGAGGCGGGAATAGTATCTGATGGTTCTATGAAAGGACAAACAATGAATGCTTGGCGGCCCTTTGAAACTTCTTCCCTAATCCTACTTAAAACATTTCCATAATCACTTTCATTATTTACTAAACTTGTTGTTATCAATTTTCTACTATGTGGCAATTCTTTTATAGTCGATAATTCAAGGTCTCCATAAACAGTTAAGGCGAGAGTTCTTGGAATTGGTGTAGCGGACATTGCAAGTAGGTGGGGTCGAGGTTCTTTCTTAGATAAATGGCTTCTCTGTTCTACACCAAACCGATGTTGTTCATCTACTATCACCATTCCTAAACTTTTGAATTCAACTTTTTCTTGTAAAAGGGTATGGGTACCTATTACAAGTTGAATCATCCCGTTACGAATCATTATTTGTATTTGCTTTTTTATTTTTTCCGAAAAACTTCCAACAAGTAATGCTATAGTTATCGGTTCTTTTAGTTTGTTTAGGGTGGATATTTTTACGAATTCATTTGGTGCAAAAACATAAGGTTTGGCTTCAAGCTGTTTACATGAATTTATAAAGTGTTGTTCTGCTAAAACTTCGGTAGGAGCCATAAAAGCTCCTTGATGGCCGGATTGGCATGTTGCTACTAGTGATGCAAGAGCTACTATGGTTTTTCCGGACCCCACTTCCCCTTGTAACAATCTTCCCATTGGTATTTCTGATGACATGTCCTCACATAGTTCATTCAAAACATTGGATTGCCCATTTGTCAATTGAAACTCTAACGTTGAGGAAAAATCTTCAACTAACTTTTTTGCGTTTTTTATTTGAATTCCGGTTTTTTCGTTTCGCCATTGATATTTTTTTCTTATCGCTGCAAGTTGGTACAGAAATAATTCATCAAACGCTAACCTTTTTCTTGCTAAATCGGCTTCTTCGAACGTTTTTGGGTAATGTATTGTCTTTATCGCATGAGGAAGTGAAATTAAATTTAACTTTTTTAAAATTCGATTGGGCACGAAGTCTTCAACTAATTTGAAAGCTTGGTCCATAACTCGTTTTGTCGAAGTACGTATAGACCTTTGGGCTAAACCTTCAGTTGACGAATAAAAAGGCATGAGCGTTCTAAAGTCAGCCAAGTCCTGTTTTTTATATGAAGCTATTTCCTTATGTTCCGGATTTGACATTTGCGGTTTCCCCATGAAACCCACAACTTTACCACTAAGTGCCACGATACTATTTTCCCTAAATTGTTTTTGTAAATATGGTTGCCTAAAAAAGACGGCTTCCAATGTACCGGAGCCATCATTAATACGGATTTTTGTACCAACGAATTTTCCTATATAAGTTCTTTCTGAAAGAGTGATTTTTCCTACGACCGTTACTAGTGAATTTTCAACGAGATCTTCTATTTTTAAAACTTTGGAATAATCAACGTACCTTTCTGGGGCGTTCCAAAAAAAATCTCTAATACTGTTAATGTTTATTTTTCTAAATTTCCCCTTAAAGGGTCCATGAATAAAATCTAGGTCAGGTAAAGTTGAATCCAATGTAAGGGTTTTTCTGGAATTGCTGGAAGAATCGATATTGATGGACGCTTCGAGTTTTGCCCTTACAGTGCGACACCATTTTGCTCTGTAATACAACGTAAGTGCGGCATAAACTGTACCGCTTATAGGGGGGGTGTCCCGTATCCATACAAGGGATTTTGGGGTTCGGGACAAAAATTTATCCATCCCACCTATCACCGAGTTATCCCGAAAACCACTATCACTTTCTTTATCAATAATTTTTATTAAAGCAGCTTTAAGTGTATTAATGTCAGGTTTTGGGTTTTTGTTTTTCGGCTTAGTTTCCATCTGCTTCATTTGGCAGAACAACGGCAAAGCCTACAACATCAGGTCCCCCATAAGTTCCAACAACAGGACCTAATCGGAGGGAAAGTATATCCGATTCGCATATAGATTTAAGTGATTCTGCTAATATTTTCGATTGGGAATCGTCAGTGGAATAAATTGTTGCTCCTTGAAGATAGCCTTCATGTTCGACTGCCAGTTCATGCATTCTTTCATAAGCTTTTTTCTTACTTCTGATTTTTTCCACGCTTATTACTTCACCCTCGTCAACTCCTAAAATTGGTTTCATTTTCAGTAGAGATCCAATTAATCCCTGTGCTTTACCTATTCTCCCACCCTTTATAAGATACTCTAAAGTGTCCAAGGTAAAAAAGATCTTTGTTCTTTTTATTAATGACTCGGAAATGGATTTGGCTTTATCCATATTAATGTTTGATTTAACTGCTTCAGCGACTCCGATAACGATTAATGATAACGCGGCAGATGAAGTTTCCGAATCAATTACTTGGACGGGAATTTTTATACCATTTGATCCCTCTAGGGCCGCGCTGAATGTTGCACTGAGTTTGGATGAAACATGTATTGAAATAATACCATCGTGGCTTTCGGATAATTTTTCATATGTTTGGGTAAATAAACCTGGTGATGGAGCTGATGTGGTAGGTAGTTCGCTACCTGAGATCAATCGTTCGTAAAATTCATCTGATTTTATAGTTATTCCATCTTGGTAGGTTTCAAGCCCAAAATGAACGTTGAGTGGTACTATGGTGATTCCGTATTGTTTTGCAATTTCCTCTGACAAGTCAGATGTGCTATCTGTCACAATGGCAATTTTCATATGGATAACCTTTCTTATAGTGTGAACATTTTATATACGCTATTCTATACCGATAAGGTAGTCGTAATTTGGTTGTCCTCCAACAATGATCTCAAAATCTAAGTTATCCAGAGTTTCATTCAAAAGGGCATTCAGTTCGTTTGTTTTCACCACATTTGTTTTACTGCCAACGTAAATTGTTGCAATAGACCCTTTTCCACATTCTGTTTTTAATAGTTCAACTAGGGCGTTTTCCGGTGTTGCGCCAGTTACTAATATCGTCTCTCCCAATGTTCCTACATACCGTCCAGCAGGAACTTTTTTGTTTTTGATATTTTTGTTTACCCGGTAGATATAGCCTGTTTTTATATCAGATAAAACGTTTTTCATATTTGTCGAATTTTCTTCTAATCCACAACTTTTATCGAAGACGAACAAACAACTTATTCCCGATTGGACCGACAAAGTAGGTACAATTTCAATTTTTTTTTCAGATAAATTTTTGACTTGGTTTGCCGTGTTTAGAATGTTTTTATTGTTTGGAAGTATTATTACATTTTTGGTTTCTGTATTTTCGACGGCGGTTAGTAATTCTTGAACAGACGGGTTTTTTGTATGATTTCCATCTACAACGTACGTACTATTATCTGTAAGACTATTCATAAGATTGATTAACCCGGCACCACTCACCACTGCCACGATAGATATATTAGTTTTTATTTTGTTTGAATCAGGGACTAGGTCTTTTTGTTGTTCCTGTACCCAGTCACCTGTCTGTTCGTCCATATTTTTAATATCAATGTTTGATAATATACCCAATGTGGACCCATATGAAATTAAAGGTCCTGGGTCCTCCATATGTGAATGTATTTTAACTAAAGTATCATCTCCGGCAACGACGGTAGATTTCCCTAAATTTGAAACATGTTTTCTGATATTGGTTACATTTAGACCGTCCCCTTTAATTGCAAATACTGTACAGTAACCCCAAATTTCTTCCCTTATGTCATCCAAAAAATCACCCTTAACTCGTAATAAATTTGATGTTGAGGTACTAGGAATTTCGATATCAATTGAACCATCACTATTGTTGGTTAGGTAATCAACAGCGCCTGACAATAAAACCGCTATACCGTATCCTCCAGAATCTACCACGTCTGCGTCAGCTAATACTTTTAACATTTCGGGTGTTTTTTTAACAGTTTCAATAGCTTGTTTGGTCACAGTTTCAAGTACATGGGCCAAATCGCTATTCTGCTTTGATGCTTTTTTTGCCGCGAGAGCACATTCCGTAAAAACGGTGAGCATTGTTCCTTCTTTTGGTTCTGGTATAGCCTTGTACGAATTCTCCGACGCAATATGAAACGCTTCAGCTAAATCCGCTGATGTGAATACGTGTTTATCTTTCATTGATTCGGATAAACCTTTAAAAAGTTGAGAGAGTATTAACCCTGAGTTACCTCTTGCCCCCATCAGAGCAAAATATGCCATTTGCTTTGAACACTTCCCTGCGTCAAGTTCTACATTACTACCAATATCGTCGATTACTGATTGCAGCGTTAATGCCATATTAGTTCCCGTGTCACCGTCTGGAACCGGGAATACATTCAGGGCGTTTATTTTATCTTTATTTTTTTTTACTGCGTTTGTCCCTGCTCGAATTAATTCAAATAACAGTTGCCCATTTGGTTCGGTAGAATTTAACGATTTTTTTATAGTCATTTATGTTTGGAATAAGTTATTTGATATTTTCGTGTTTGACAATCATTGTGAGTTTTTCTTCGGCGTGTTAGTTTTAATGGTGTGCTGATAATAATATACTGGAATTTCATATCCTAATAGTCGGTACAAAGCAAATGGTAATGTAAAAAAACAAATGGCTAAATCAGATAAAATACGTAAAAAACTTGGTCTGGGTCCAGAAAGAAAACCTCTATTTGGACATAATAGGTCACACGCATTAAATGCTACTCAAAAGATATCCAAACCTAATTTTCAGAACCGTTGGGTTGAAATCGACGGAGAGCGTGTAAAAGTAAAATTGACGGTAAGAGAGATGCGTACTCTGGATAAAAAAGGTATTTTTGTTAGGTAGTTGCTCGGATGTGTAATAATTCTTTCAATTGACAACAGCCGTCTGTCCAATCCAGAAAATCCACGGAGGTTTCTATTTTGAAAATCAGGGGCTCTCCCGGTGAAGCTAATGTCCGACTATCAATTGTATGACCGGTGGATAGAGTATCAGTTGGATTTGCTTGATTGTATATATTGAAAAAAATCGTTAATTCCGGCTCCCACACCATTTTTGTGTCCGAATAGTCCTGTTCCAGATATTAGTGTCGTCGCTCCGGCTTTGATTGCCAACTCGACTGTCCCCTTTTTTATTCCTCCGTCGACGGCTAAGTCAATGTGTCGTTTATTTTTGGATATCAACTTAGCTATATTTTTTATTTTTGGAAGGGTTTCCGGCATAAATTGTTGACCTCCAAATCCGGGTTGAACTGTCATAACCAAAATTCGGTCTACGTAATCAATGAAATCATATATTATTTCGACAGGTGTTTCTGGTTTAATTGATATTCCGACAGACATTGAAGTCTTTCTTATGGAGTTTATGGTTTTGAGAATGTTTTCACACGCCTCTGCATGGAATGTGAAGATGTTTCCACCGGCTTTACTGAATGCTTCGATATGATTTTCGGGATTTACTACCATCATGTGTAAATCTATTGGTAGTTTTGTGATAGGTCTTATGGATTCTAATATCGGTATACCTATTGTTATATTGGGCACAAATTGACCGTCCATTACATCAAAATGTAATTCACTTGCCTCCGAAGATTCTATTTCTCCAATGTCAGATCCTAATTGAGTAAAATCTGAAGCCAATAGTGACGCTGATATTTTAAGAGAAGTCATGTTTGTCGTTTTTTTTTGTTAAGGCCAAGTTTCTGATATAGCAACTTTTG
>Ga0310345_10004310_pt1 | contig 12959 bp, 14 predicted proteins | sample HC15DNA20500_MG_FD_204667 | JGI IMG/M metagenome (GOLD analysis project Ga0310345, IMG submission 204667) | Marine microbial communities from station ALOHA, North Pacific Subtropical Gyre - HC15-DNA-20-500_MG | ecosystem: Environmental > Aquatic > Marine > Oceanic | place: Pacific Ocean: North... | reverse complement strand
GCTCAAGCTCAACGACGCCAGCCTGCACTACGAACTGGAGACGTCGGTGGCGCTCGGGTTCGGCTTCCGCTGCGGGTTCCTGGGGCTGCTCCACATGGAGATTGTGCAGGAGCGACTCGCGCGGGAGTTCGGCGTGGAGCTGATCAACACCGTGCCGAACGTCGAGTACCACGTGAAGCTGACCGACGACTCCGAGCAGATCATCGAGAGTCCGACCACGCTCCCGGAGCGGGGGAAGATCGAATCGATCGCGGAGCCGATCGTGCGGGTGCGCATCGTCTCACCGGCCGAGTATATCGGCAACATCCAGAAGCTCGCGCACGATCGGCGCGCGACGTTCCGGGGGATGAGCTATCTGGACAAGGAGCGCGTCGAGCTCGACTATGAGCTGCCGCTCGCTGAAATTGTGCTCGACTTCTACGATCGCATCAAGAGTTCAACGCGCGGCTACGCGGCCATGGACTACGAATTCCTAGAGTACCGGCCGGGCGATCTGGTCAAGCTCGACATCCTGGTGAACGGGGATCCGGTGGACGCGTTCAGCGTGATCATCCACCGCGACAAGGCGTTCGAGTATGGCCGCGAGCTGACGCAGAAGCTCAAGCAGCTGATCCCCCGCCAGCAGTTCGAGGTGGTGCTCCAGGCGACGATCGGCGCCAAGATCATCGCGCGGGAGACGGTCAAACCCGTTCGCAAGAACGTGACCGCGAAGTGCTACGGGGGCGACATCACCCGCAAGCGCAAGCTCCTCGAGAAACAGAGGGAGGGGAAGAAGCGGATGAAGCAGGTCGGCACCGTCGAGATCCCGCAGGAGGCTTTCCTCGCGGTGCTCTCGCTCGGTGAGTGATCTGCCGGGTGCCGAGCCGGACGCCGAGGTCGATGCGGATCTCCGTCGTTCTGTCGATGTACGACCGCCCTCGCGACCTGGCGCTCGTGCTCGCGGGCTACGCGCTCCAGGACGACCCCGACTTCGAGATCGTGGTAGCCGACGACGGCTCAGGCCTTGAGACCGCTGCGGCGATCGCGGACGCGGCCCGGAGCAGCTTGCCGATTCTACACGTCTAGCACCCGGACTGGGGCTTCCGGAAGACCGAGAGCCTCGACCGCGCGACCCTGCACGCGAAGGGGGACTACCTGATCTTCTCGGACGGGGACTGCATCCCGCGGCCCGACTTCGTCTCCACGCATCGGCGGCTGGTCCGCCCTGTCCGCTTCCTCTCGTCTCGGGAGGCTACGTTCGGCTCCCGGCCGCGCTCACGCCGGACGACGTGCGCGCCGTATAGGTCTGGAAGGGGGCCGTGCGGCGGCGGCGGGGCGTTGCCCCGCGCGAGGCGGCCTTGTGCCTCCTCCTCCCCGGACCCCTGCCCGCGCTGCTCGACCTGATTACACCGACCAGCGCGAGCTGGAACGGGATGAACACATCCACCTGGAGGGAGGCCGTGCTGGCCGTGAACGGCTTTAACATGGAGCTGGAGTACGGCGGGCTCGACCGCGAGTTCGGGCAGCGCCTCGAGAATCTGGGCTGCCACGGGGTGCAGGTGCGCCATCGCGCGGTCCTGCTGCACCTTCACCACGATCGTTCCTACCGGGACGCCGCCGTCACCGCCCGCCAGCGCGCACTCAGGGATAAGCTGAAGGCGAGTGGCCGGGCGCGCGCGCTGCGCGGAATCGACGAATTGCCGGACGTGTCCACCACGTCCCAGCGGGAGGTCACATGATCGGTGAAGCAGCCCTGGAGACCGAGCTCCGCGCTGACGGCCCGCGCTGGATCGTGGGGGTCGACATCGGGGGGACCAACATCGTGGTCGGCCTGGTCCCGCTCGAGGGCGGCGCTCCCGTCGGTTTGCGCAACCTCCCCACCGACGCGGTGCGGGGCGCGGATTTCGTGGTGCAGCGCGTGGCGGACATGGTGGCCGAGGTGATCCGCGAGGCCCTCGCCGAACACGGGGGCGCCCGGGCCGACGTCGCCGGGGTGGGGATCGGATCTCCCGGCCCGCTCGACCGCGAAACCGGGGTGGTGATCAACACGCCGAATCTGGGGTGGACGAACCTCCCCCTGCGGGACCTGGTGAGCGACGCGGTGGGGCTCCCGGCGGCGCTCGACAACGACGCGAACTGCGCCACCTACGGCGAGTGGTGGCAGGGAGCCGGGCGGGGCGTCGACAACCTAATCGGGCTCACCCTCGGCACCGGGATCGGCGGCGGCATCGTCCTGAACGGCGAGATCATCCACGGCGCCTCCGACGCCGCCGGGGAAATCGGACACATGACCATCGAGTTCACCGGTCGCAAGTGCAAGTGCGGCAACTACGGCTGTCTCGAGGCCTACTGCTCGGGCCCGAATATCGCGGCGCGAGCGCGCGAAGGACTCGACGCCGGCTACGAGTCGGTGCTCACCGAGCTCGTCGACGGACAGCTCGACCGCATCACCGCCGCCACCGTGTACGAGGCCGCCGTGCTGGGAGATTACTACGCCAACGAGGTGATGGTAGAGACCGCCAAGATCCTGGGCGCTGGCATCGCTAACGTGATCAACATCTTCAACCCGGAGGCGGTGGTCATCGCAGGCGGAGTGACGCGCGCCGGCGAGCATCTGTTCGCGCCGCTGCGCACCGAGGTGCGGCGGCGCGCCTTCCGCTCCGCGTACGATGCCTGCCAGATCCTGCCCGCCGCGCTACCCGAGACCGCCGGGGTGATCGGCGCGGCCGCCGTGTTCAAGAAGGCCGCGTTCGGCGCGGTCTGAGGTGCCCCGTGGCGCGTCCTCTCCGACTGGGCGTGATCGGCACGCTGGTCTGGGATACGATCGTCCGGGAGGACCGGCTCGGGCCGGTCGAGGAGTGGGGCGGGATCGCGTACGCGCTCGAGGCGCTCTCGGCCAGCCTGACGGACGAGTGGGAGATCGTTCCGCTGGTCAAGGTCGGCCACGATCTCGCAGAGCGTGCGCTCGGCTTCCTGGGCGGGGTCCCGCGGGTGTGGGTGGAGCGGGGGATCAAGGTCGTGCCCGAGCCCAACAACCGTGTCGAGCTGGTCTACCAGGGGCAGAGTCGCAGAACCGAGCGGCTGCGCGGCGGCGTACCCCCTTGGCTGTGGCTCGAGCTGGCGCCGCTCGTGTGCGATTGCGACGCGCTCTACGTGAACTTCATCTCGGGCTTCGAGATGGAGCTCGACACCGCGCGCGCGCTGCGCGCGGGCTACCCGGGACCGACCTATGCCGACCTCCATTCGCTCTTTCTGGGGATCGGCGCGGCCGGCCTCCGCGTCCCGCGCGAGCTCCCGCTCTGGCACGAATGGCTGCGCTGCTTCGACGCCATCCAGGTGAACGAGGACGAGTTCGGGCTGCTCGGACGTGCGTGGGGGGATCCCTGGGAGCTCGCGGCCGCGAGCGTGGGCCCCGCTGAGCTCAAGCTGATCGCCGTCACGCTGGGTCCCCGCGGCGCCGCCTACGTGGCGGGCCCGGGGATGCGGGCCGATCCCCGGAGCTGGCCTCCGGCTCGGCACCGGCTGGGTGCGACCGGCACGGCATGGAGCGCACGGATCGCCAGCACGGGCGAGTCCAAGCGCGGTGACCCGACCGGTTGCGGAGACGTCTGGGGTGCCACCTTTTTCGCGCGGCTGCTGGCCGGCTCCGAGCTGGAGCCCGCGATGGCCGATGCCAACCGCGCGGCCGCGAAGAACGTCGAGTACCGCGGCGCTGGGGGTCTCCATCGCCACTTGCGCGGGCGGATCGTCCCGGCGCAGCCGAGCTGACCGATCGCATTCTCCCGAAACCGAGCCCCAGGTTGCACGTCATCAACCTTCCGGCGTCGCTGGACTACCGCGCCGTCGATGCCCTGCTGGACGAGGCCGCGGCGAGTGCGGCCAAGGCACTCCTCGACGCGCGCCACGTGCGTTGGGTGGACCCGTGCGGGATTGTGGGGCTGCTGGCGGCGGGCACCCGGCTGCGCGAGCGCGCCGGCCAGACGCCGCGACTCCAGCTTCCCGAGCCGACGGAGGTGTCCGGGTACATGGCACGCATGGGGTTTTTCGCGGCCGCCGACGGTATCTTCGAGATGGACGGCCGCCCACCTAGACGGGCTCCCACCGGGGAGTCGGACGTGCTGCTCGAGATCACTCCGATCACGACCAACTCGGACGTGCACGAGGTGGTCGACCGGGTCCAGGGAAGAGCGGGGCAGATCCTCTCCCGCACGCTCCACTATCCGACCTCGGCCGTTGTGCAGTTCAGCGTGATCCTCTCCGAGGTGTGCCAGAACATCCTCGAGCACGCCGAGGCGCCCGGATGGGTCGCGGCCCAGGCGTACCACTGGCAGAAGCGGCTCGGGAAGAACGTGCTGATCATCGCGGTGGGGGACCTCGGGCGCGGGTTCCGTGGCTCGCTTGCCCAGGAGCACTCGGCTCGCTTCGGAGACCTCTGGGGGGACGCGACCGCGCTCGAGGCTGCCTTCATCCATGGGCTCACCCGCTTCCCGGACTCGGGCCGCGGCCAGGGGATCCAGCAGATCCGGAAGCAGGTGCGCCGGTGGGACGGGCACATCAGTATCCGGAGCGGCCGCGCGCGCATCGCCGATGTGCCGGGCTGGAACGACACGCCCCCGCTCACCGACGGCTTGCAGGACTTCCCGGGTGTGCAGATCACGATCATCCTTCCCGCACGTACCGAGGATGCCCAGTGACGATGACCAGTGAGCCATCCCTCCCGCCCATCCAGATCGACGTGGGCAGCCTGGTGCAGCGGAGCGTGGCGACGCTCTACGCGCACCTTGTCACGCGCCCCACGGGGAGGGCCGTGCGCCTGGCGATCGAGAGCCTGCTCGCCGAGGCGGGCGACACCGCGTTCTCGCTGATCGATCTCTCCGAGGTCACCGTGCTCGACTTCTCGTGCGCCGACGAGGTCGTGGCCAAGCTGCTTGCCCGCTATCTGGAGGCGGACCGGCCTCGCGAGGCCTACTTCGTCCTGCGCGGTCTGCGCGAGCTGCACCGGGAGCCGATCGAGGTCGTGCTGGAGAGGCAGCGGCTGGCGGCGGTCGCGCAGGGGGAGGACGGGGCTTACCAACTGGTCGGTAACCGGTCCGCGCCGGAGGACTCGGCCTGGCGCGTGGTCGAGGTGCGCGGCCGCATCGAGCTGCACGAGCTAGAAGAGGCACTCCCCGACGCGGATCTTCGGTCCGCGCTCGCCGAGCTGGTGCGGCGGCGCCTCGTGTTCGCCGACGCGCGCTCGGGGACCGTCCACGCGCTCAGCCGGCTGGCAGGGAGAGCTGCCTCGTGACGCGCGCCGGAGGCCAGACGCTGGATTCATCTGTTTCCCGGGATCCTCCCGCTGCACAGCGATCGCTAAGGGCGTTGCGCAGAGCGGGCCCCCTAGGCAGTCTCCTTTCAGGAAATTCCTGCCGAAACATCGCCCGGAGTGAGCACCGCACGCAGTAGAAACGACCGCGGGCAAGGCCGCTTTCCAGGTTGACCGGGGAGGACGGTAATCGATAGATTTTTTGTCGAATTCACGCATCCAGGGAGGGGGGCCGGCATGTCGGCTCGGGCACGCATCGAGGAGGTGCTCCAGTCCATCCGTCCCGCCATTCAGGCGGACGGAGGTGACGTGGAGCTCCTGCACTACGACGAGCGTGCCGGCGTGGTCGAGGTGCGGCTCATGGGGGCCTGCGAGAGCTGCCCGATCTCCATGATGACTCTCAAGGAGGGAATCGAGGTCCGGGTGAAGCGTGCCGTACCCGGAATCGTGGAGGTGATGGCGGTCTGATCCGCGGACCCTTGAGGCCGCAGGCCGGTACCTCCCAAGCCCGCCCCCGGGGGCGGTGCTTTTTTTTCGCCGCAACCGAAACGCCAGCCAGCGCGGTGCACCGCACATGGACGTTGCGACCCTGAAGGGCTCCGTCATCTCCGCTCTCTCCCGCGTGGCCGGGGGCGGGCCGGAGGCCGACCTCGTCGAGAGCGGCCGTGTCCGCGACCTCGAAGTGGAGGCGGGAGGACGCGTCCGCTTCTCCTTCCACCTGCAGCCGGAGGACCCGGGTACGCTGGTCAAGGCGGCGCGCACCGAGGTCGAGGGTCTCTCGGGCGTCTCCGAGGTGAAGGTGGACGTGCAACTCCCGCGGGTGGGTGGCGCGGGGCCGCGTCCCACTCCCAAGCACGGGCCTAAACACGGGCAGGGCCTCCAGCCCGGAAGCGTCCCCGCTCCGACCCCGAAGCCGGGGCTCCTGCCCGAGGTCGACCGGATCGTCGCCGTGAGCTCGGGCAAGGGCGGGGTGGGGAAGTCGATGGTGGCGACCAATCTCGCTGCCGCGTTCGCGGCCGGAGGGCTTCGGGTCGGGCTGCTGGACGCCGATATTTATGGGCCTAACATCCCGTTGATGTTCGGCGAGCAGCGCCGCCCGCGGGTCAGCGGGGAGCGCGGCCAGGAGCGCATCGAGCCGCTCGAGGCGCACGGGGTCCGGTTGATGAGCCTGGGCTTCCTACTGGAGAAGGAGCAGCCCGCCATCATGCGCGGTCCGCTCATCGCGGGGATCCTCAAGCAGTTCCTCGAGCAGGTCGAGTGGGGCGCGCTCGACGTGATGATCGTGGACATGCCCCCCGGGACGGGCGACGCCCAGCTCTCGCTGGTGCAGATGATCGACCTGGACGGCGCTGTGATGGTGACCACCCCGCAGGACGTCGCCACTGGCGACGTGCGCCGCGGCATCAAGATGTTCGAGCGCGTGAACTCGGCCGTGCTTGGCGTGGTCGAGAACATGGCGGGCTGGGTCTGCCCGCACTGCGGCGAGGAGGCCGACGTGTTCGGCCGGGAGGGCGGCGAGCGGCTGGCCGAGGAGATGGGAGTGCCGTTCCTGGGACGGGTACCGCTCGACGCGGCGGTGGCGACGGCGGGAGACCGCGGTCTCCCCACCGCACTGGCCGATCCTGAGGCGCCCGCCGGCCAGGCGCTGCGTGCGATCGCGCACACGGTACGCGAGCGGCTGGAGGCTGCGCCGAAGCGCCGGTGACGCGGCGTTGATGAGCGTACGGCACCAACGGATCCGTGAAATTTAGCCCGCGGGCGCAGCCGGAGCGCGACACGCTGCTCGCCCTCCCCCTCCACGTCGTGGTGCGGGACTATCCCGAGGTGCTCTCGATCCTGCGTGCCAACGGGGTCGAGCCGCGTGCCTGCGGAGATCGCTCCCTCGTGCGGCTCGAGGCGGAACGGGAGGACGGCGCCGCGCTCCTTTCGGCGGTGCTCGCCGCGGTCGCGTGGCGGCCGGACGCGTGAGCGCGCGCCGGATCACACTGCTCACCGATTTCGGCACGCGCGACGGGTTCGTCGGCGCGGTCAAGGGAGTGCTCGCCGCGCTCGTGCCCGACGCGCTCGTCGAGGACATCGCGCACGACCTTGCTGCGGGTGACGTGCGCGCCGGAGCGCACGCCCTCGCGCGCTACTGGGCGCGCTATCCCGAGGGGACCGTGCACCTCGCGGTGGTCGATCCAGGTGTGGGGACGGAGCAGCGCGCGCTGGCCTGCTCCGCCTCCGACCGGTTCTTGGTCGGGCCCGACAACGGCGTGCTCACGCCCGCGCTGGCGGGGGGCGCTGCGGTGCGGTGCGTGCGTCTCGACCCGGCGCGCCTGGCGGCCCCAACCACGGGGATCGCGCCAACCTTCCACGGGCGCGATCTATTCGCGCCGGCCGCCGCGGCGCTGGCCCGAGGGCGCCCGCTCCAAGAGTTGGGCCCCGCGGCGGCCGACCCAGTCCTGGTCGCGCAGTCCGAGCCAGTGCGTACCGAGTGCGGCGCCGAGGGTATGGTCGTGGCCGTCGACCGCTTCGGCAACCTGACCACCAGCGTTCCGGGGAGCTGGGGGGCACGCGGCGACGTGGTAGAGGCCGCGGGACGCCGCCTCGTGTTGCGCTGGACCTACGGGGACGTTCCGGTGGGTGCTCCGCTCGCGGTCGTGGACTCGGAGGGTCGGATCGAGCTGGCGGTGCGCGACGGCTCCGCGGCGCGCGTGCTCGGGATCGGGGAGGGCGCAGCGGTGCGGCTGCTCAGGGGTGAGAGAGCGCGCTGAGCCTCAGCTCTCCTCGAGCCACTTGTAGTCGGACTCGGATAGCTCGCCCCGATTGCCCTTGGCTTTCTGAATCAGCTTGACCACGACCCAGCTGACGAGCAGGACGGGTGCGACCTTGAAGAGCATAAAGGCAGCGAGCCCCAGGGTGAGCGAGAACACCGTCCCAACGATCGCCAGGACGATGCCCGCCACCACCAGCGTGATCAGACCGACGACGAAGAACGTGAGCAGGGAGCCGAGCATCTTGACCTCCTCGCGGCCGCTTCTGGCAGCGCGCATGTTTCATTCCCACAGAGGACGATAGGGGACGGGAGTCGCCCCCACATATGTATTACGACAGGCGGACGAAAGATTCGCGGGACGCATGGATGAGTACGCGGCCCGGCGTGGCGCGCTCAGCGGACCCAGCGGACGTCCACGTCTCCGAAGGCCGCTTCGATCCGCACCGTGATGCGCTGGTCGGCGCGCTCCGAGTCGGCCGAGTAGAGGGCGTCTCTGCGCTCGACCAGCTCCGGTGTGCTCATCGAGGTGAGCAGCGTCTGGCGCTCCAGCCTCACTCCGACCCCCTCGGGAAGGCGTAGGTCGAGGGAGCCGAGCCCCATCTTCACGCGGACCAGCCCGTCCTGCCGCCACTCGCCGGTGAGGTCGATCGTGACCTTGCCGATCCCGGTGCTCACATCGATGCGCCGCGCGTTCAGGTTGCCGAGCCGAAGAGCGGTGAAATCGACTGCGCCGACCTGAATGTCGGCCCGGTCGAGGGTTCCAGGATTTGGACGGGACACGTCGAGCCGCGTCTCCGAGGTTCCCGTGCGCACGGCCAGCGCGGTGAGCGCGAGGCCGCCCAGATCGATGTCCGCGCGGCCGGCGCCGAATTCGATGTTCAGCTCCAAGGGGACTGATGCGGTGAGTTCCACGTCCAGCTCGCCACCCTCCGAGCTGCGCGGCCAATGGCTGGACCGGTCCCGCCCTGCGCCGGGTAGCCCAGCGCTTCGACCAACGAGGGAAGGGACGTTTCTCTGACATGACGAGTGAGCGCCCGGGACCACGCCCGACCCCACGCCTGGCGCGCGCGGAGGCGCCGGCCGAGCCGCGCTCCGGGCTCGAGCGCGAGACCCAGGTGCGGCAGCTGTTCTCGGAGATCGCGCCTCGCTACGACCTGCTCAACCATCTCCTCAGCCTGAACGTGGATCGGCGTTGGCGTCGCCGGGCCGTGGCTACGCTCGGATGGGAGGAGCGCCCCGCCGGGCGCTATCTCGATGCCTGTGCCGGCACCTTCGATCTGAGCTTGGAGCTGGCCCGCCGGCCACGGTTCGCCGGCCAGGTGGTGGCGTCGGACTTCGCGCTTCCCATGCTGGAGGCGGGTCTCCCCAAGCTCACCGGGGCGTCGGTCAACCCGGTGTGCGGCGACGCGCTTCGGCTCCCCTTCGCCGGCGATACCTTCGCGGGCGCCATGGTGGGCTTCGGAGTGCGGAACCTGGCGGAGCTGGAGCGCGGGCTCGCCGAGCTGCATCGCGTGCTCGCCGCAGGGGGGCGGCTCGTGGTGCTCGACTTCACGACCCCGCCCACCCGGCTGCTCCGTGCGGCCTACCTCTTCTACTTCCACCGCGTGCTCCCGCGGCTGGGCAGATGGGTTTCGGGCCATCCCTGGGCGTACAGCTATTTGCCCGCGTCGGTGCAGGAGTTCCCGGCTCCGGCCGCTCTGGCGGAGCGCATGCGCGCCGCCGGATTCACGGAGGCGCGCTGGACGCTGCTCAGCGGCGGGATCGCCGCGCTGCACGTGGCGCGCAAGTAGGGTCGCCGCTCAGCGTTCCGCCTGCGCGGCGGTGGGTTCCGGGACGTGGAGCACCGTCACGGGGCCCAGCGCCGAGAGCGGCTCATCGATGCGCTCCGGGTTACCCACCACCAGGATTACCATGCGCTCGGGGTGCACGTGCTCACGGAAGACGCGCTGCACGTCCTCCGGCTGCACCTCCTGGATGCCGGTCAGGTAGCGCTCGAGCCAGTCCTCTGGCATCCGCTGGGCTCGGTAGGCTATCTGCCGCGAGACGATCTGCGCGGGCGACTCGAAGTTGAAGACGAACCCGTTCACGACCTCGTCCACCGTGCGCTCCACCTCGTCGGACGTCGGGGGCGCTTCGGTCATCTCCTCCAGCGTCTCGAGCATCAGCCGAGCTGCTGCCACCGTGCGATCGGCGCGCGTACGGGTGATGGCTCCCACGAGTCCCGGATAGCTGACCGGAGCCGTCCACAGTGCGGAGGTGCTGTACGCGTATCCACGTTCGGTGCGCAGCCGCGCCATCAGACGGCTGGACAGCCCTCCCCCCCCAAGGATGGACGTGCCGATGCGCGATGCGAAGAAGTCCGGCGTGTCCCCCTGGCGCACGTCGGCGACGTGCGCCATCACTATCGTGCTCTGCTCGAGCGGACGTGGGATCACGAACACGCCCGGCTCGGTGCGGATCTCGGGGTGCGGGGAGCGCACGAGCGGCTCGGCGCAGGGCTCCCATCCTGCGACCAGCCGCTCGAGCCGCGGCTCGATCTCCTGCCACGAGACGTCTCCGGTCACCCCCAGCATCAGGTTGTCCGGACAGAAGACCCGACGGTGCAGCCACTCCAGGCGGTCGTGGGCGAGGTCCTCGGGCTCGAGGTCGGCCGGCTCCATCTCCCACCCGATCGGATGGTCGCCGAAGAGGAGCCGGTTGAACTCGCTGAACGCGAGCCTGCCCGGGTCATCCATCCGGCGCCGCACGCTCTCCAGCTCCTGGCCTCGCCACACCTCCACGCGCGCCGAGTCAAAGCGCGGCGAGCGGAGCATCGCGCCGAACAGCTCGAGTCCGATGTCGAGATGGCGGGTGAGCGCGTTCATCAGCGCGAAAGAGGTCTCCCCGCCGGTTCCGACCGACGTCCTGATGGCGTAGTGCTCCAGGCGCGCCTCGACCGAGTCGGGGGGGAGCGACAGGGTGCCCCCGCCGCGGACCAGCCCGGGAAGGCCGGTCGCGGCCGCGTAGTACACGCGCGGAAAATTGGCGAAGCCTCCGCGAAAGCGCGCGTACACGCTCACCAGCGGGAGCCGCCGGTCCTCGAGTTGGAGCACGCGCACGCCGTTGGACAGTGTGTGCTCGGTCGGCTGCGGGGGCCGGAACTCGAGCGGCTCGAAGGTGAGTCCGAGCGCCGCCGCGTGGCCGTCGGCAGGGGCGTTGGCCGCTTCCGGCTTCTGGGCGCGGACGGTCCCCGGCGCGATGCACGCGAGGCAGGCCGCCGTGAGCGCGACCGAGAGAGCGCGGCTCGCTCCCCGGCTCACGGCTCCACCGCCTCCGGCCGGGTCGTGACGAGCGTCGTGACCGTCCGGTTCTCGGAGGTGAGATAGACGCGGGCCACCCGCTGGATATCCGCTGCTGTGACGGCGGCCATGCGCTCCTCGAGGAGGAAGGTGGTCCGCCAGTCGCCGAACAGCGAGGCCGAGCCCGCGAGCTGGAGCGCGAGCCCGAAGTTGGTTTCGAGCCGCCGGATGGCGCCCGCCTCGAACTGGTTATGCACCCGCTCGAGCTCGGCCGCGTCCGGTCCCTCCTCGATCAGCTGCGCGATCTCCGCGTACACTGCCTCCTCGACCTCCGTGGTGGTGTGCGGAGAGCGCGGGTAGGCCTGGATGGTGAACAGCCGCGGATATCGCTCTCCCGGCCCGAGCGTGGCGCCGACGAAGCTGGCGAGCCGCTTCTCCACGACTAGCTCGCGGTAGAGGCGTGCGGTGCGCCCTCCGCTCAGCAGCTCGGACAGCATGACGAGCGCGGGCGCGTCCTCGTGGAAGACGTCCACCGTGTGCCAGCCGATGAGCACGGCCGGCTCGGCGTCGAAGCGCACCTCCACGCGCCGCTCGCCGCGCTGCCGGGGCTCCTCGATCAGCACCGGCGGCGGGCGCTCGCCCGGCGGGAGCGGGCCGAAGTCGCGGTGGATCCATTCCTCGACCAGCTCGGGGTCCACGTCCCCGACGATCGCCACCACCGCATTTTTGGGACCGTAGTAGCGGCGGTAGTACTCGGCCACGTCCTCGCGGCGGTGGGTCTCGAGATCGCTCCTCCAGCCGATCACGGGCTGACCGTACGGGTGGGCCTGGTACGCGGTAGCCAGGTGCGTCTCGTAGAGCAGTCCACCCGGGCTCGTCTCCACCCGGGTGAGGCGCTCTTCGAGTACCACGTCGCGCTCGGCGTAGAACTCGCGGAAGACGGGATCGGACATGCGCGCGGCCTCGAGCACGAACCACAGCTGGGCACGGTTGGCGGGCAGCTCTACGTAGTACAGGGTGGACTCGTTGGTGGTCGCCGCGTTCAGCCCCTGCGCGCCGTTGCGTGTGAGGATCTTGTCGAACTCGTTGGGCACCACGAGCGTGCGCACGCTGTCCTCGAGGGCGCGCAGGCGCGCTTCCATCTCGCGGGTGCGCGCCGGATCGACCTCGTCGACGCGGGCGGCCAGCAGCGAGTCATATAGGAGGTCGATGCGGCGAAACCACTCTAGCTCCGCCGCGGGAGCGCGCGTGCCGATCGTGGACGTGCCCTTGAAGAGCAGGTGCTCGAGCAGGTGCGCGATCCCCGTGTTGCCCGGATGCTCGTTCACGCCCCCCACGCTGTACTGGGTCACGAATGCGACGGTGGGAGCGGCGCGCTGGGGGAGCACCAGGAAACACATCCCGTTCTCGAGCGTGATCTCGCGCACGGGGAGCGCGTCGCCGCGGGGGGTGGGGCGCTCCTGCGCCCAGGCTGAGGCGGGTCCCGCGAGCAGCACGGTCACGAGCAGCGCGGAGAGCAGCACGGTTTGCGAGGCGCTACCGGTTGCGGAAGGGGCCGGGCGGCCCGACGGACGCATCAACGGGATGGGCTCCTCCGGGAGCGCGCGCGCCTCGGCTGGCAGATGGGGCAGAGAAAGGC
>Ga0310345_10004309_pt1 | contig 12961 bp, 13 predicted proteins | sample HC15DNA20500_MG_FD_204667 | JGI IMG/M metagenome (GOLD analysis project Ga0310345, IMG submission 204667) | Marine microbial communities from station ALOHA, North Pacific Subtropical Gyre - HC15-DNA-20-500_MG | ecosystem: Environmental > Aquatic > Marine > Oceanic | place: Pacific Ocean: North... | reverse complement strand
GGCCTCAAGCTGCCAACCCGGACCTCGGGGGCAAGGCGCCCTGCGGCGGTATCGCATTGCTGCGACCGGCCCGCGCGAGGTCCCTATTCGGCATTGCTCCCGGTGGGGCTTGCCGTGCCGGTCCGGTTGCCCGTCCCGCGGTGCGCTCTTGCCGCACCGTTTCACCCTTACCCCCTCGGAGGGTCCCTCGGCGAACCTCGGGTCCGGGGGGCGGTCTGTTTTCTGTGGCGCTTTCCCTGGGGTTGCCCCCGCCGGGCGTTACCCGGCACCGTTGCCTTGTGGAGTCCGGACTTTCCTCGGGCCTGACGGCCCGCGGCCATCCGGCCCTCCGCGCGACGGATCGCCTAGCCCGGAACCGCGCCTCGCGTCAACTGTGCCGCGTGAGGTCCGAATTCCGCGATAGACGCCCGGGACGCGATCCGTCATCATCCCCAGCCAAGGGAGTGCCCGCCATGCGCAAGTTTCTCGTCATCCTCGACGACAGCCGCGAATGCCTCAACGCGATGCGGTTCGCCGCGATGCGCGCCGCCAAGACCGGCGGCGGGGTGGCGATCCTGTCGATCATCCGGCCCGAGGAATTTGCCCACTGGATCGGCGTCGGAGAGGTCATGCGCAGCGAGGCCCGGGAGCGGATCGAGGCGCATTACGAGGTCTTCGCCAAGTGGATGCGCGACCGGCAGGGGGTGGACCCCGAACTGGTGATCCGAGAGGGGGAGCCGGTGCCGGAGATCCTCGCCCAGATCCGCGAGGACCCGGAGATCGGCGTGCTGGTCCTGGGCGCGGGGACGGAAAAGAGCGGCCCGGGCCCGCTGGTGTCGCAATTGTCCAAGAACGCGGGCACACTGCCGATCCCGATCACCATTGTCCCGGGCGACATGTCGAAAGAGAAGCTGGAAGCGATCACGTGACCGCGGCGCTCCGGCGGATTTAGAACCGTTCCAAAACTTGACACCGCGGGGTGCGGGGCGCATATCTGTGGCCGCAACACGAAAGGGGCGTCAGAGATGTTCATTCAGACCGAATCCACCCCGAACCCGGCGACCCTGAAGTTCCTGCCGGGCCAGACCGTGCTGGACGCGGGCACCGCCGACTTTCCCGCCGCCGAGGCTGCGGGCCAGTCGCCCCTCGCGCAGCGGCTGTTTGCCGTGGACGGGGTGACCGGCGTCTTCTTCGGCACCGATTTCGTCACCGTGACCAAGGCCGATGCAGTGGAGTGGGACCATATCAAGCCTGCCCTGCTGGGGGCGATCATGGAGCATTTCCAGTCCGGCGAACCTGTCATGGCCGGTGAGGGGCAGCCCGCCTCGGGCCATGCCGAGCACACCGGAGAGGACGGCGAGATTGTCGGCCAGATCAAGGACCTGCTCGACACCCGGGTGCGCCCGGCGGTGGCGCAGGACGGCGGCGACATCACCTTCCACGGCTTCGACCGGGGCGTGGTCTACCTGCACATGCAGGGCGCCTGCGCGGGCTGCCCGTCCTCGACCCTGACGCTGAAGATGGGGATCGAGAACCTGCTGCGGCACTACATCCCCGAAGTGACCGAGGTGCGGCCGGTTGCCGTCTGACCGCCTGGTCCTGGGCTTCGACACATCGGCCGCGCATTGCGCGGCCGCTTTGCTGTCCGGCGACCGGCTGCTTGCCGCTAGGGCAGAGGAGATGGGCCGCGGACAGGCCGAGCGGCTGATGCCGCTGCTGGAAGACGTGCTGGCCGAGGCCGGGTATGGCTGGCGCGACCTCGACCGGATCGGCTGCGGCACCGGGCCCGGCAATTTCACCGGCATCCGCATTTCCGTGGCCGCCGCGCGCGGGCTGGCGCTGTCGCTGGGCATCCCTGCCGTCGGCGTGACCACCTTTGACGCGATCCGCCATGCCGCTCCCGGCGCGGTAGCCGCCGTGCCCGCGCCGCGCGGCCAGGTCTATCTCTCGTCGCCGGAGGCCGCGCCTGCGCTGGTGCCCGCCGACGCCGCCGGTGACGCACTGCTGCCGCCGCCGCCCGACACGCTCGCCCGTGCCATCGCGGCCGTCGCCGCCGCGGCCGGTGCGGGGCCGTTCGCGCCGCCCGCGCCGCTTTACCTGCGCGCCGCCGACGCCGCACCGCCGCGCGATGCACCGCCCGAGATCGTCGATGACCTCTGATCAGATGGCCGCGCTCCACGCCCGATGCTTCACCACCCCCCGGGCGTGGAGCGCGGTGGAATTCGATGCGCTGCTGGCCGGCCCCGGCGCCGTCCTCGCCACCGAAGCGGATGGCTTCGTGCTGGGCCGTGTCATCGCCGGAGAGGCGGAACTGCTGACCATCGCCGTCGCCCCCGCCGCCCGCCGCACGGGCCGCGGCAGGGCGCTTCTGGCGGCGTTCCAGCGCCGTGCGGCGGACATGGGGGCCGAGGCTGCCTTTCTCGAGGTCGCGGCGGAGAACGCGGCGGCCATCGCGCTCTACCACGGGGCGGGCTGGGAAGAGAGGGGCCGCCGCCGCGGCTATTACCTCAAGCCGAACGGGAGCCGCGTGGATGCGCTCGTGATGGGCAGGACCCTTGCTGACGTTGCGCCGCCCCGTCCGCAAGACCCCGCAAATCCATGATTTCCCTATTGACGCCCTTTCGCGGCATGGGCCTAACTTGAGCCCAGTGATCAAGAGCGATCCGACCGCATAACGAGGCGGCGGACCATCGTCCGCCACCCACACCAACCGGGAGACCCTTATGACCCTGATGACGAAATTCCTCGGCGCCGCCGCCGCAATGGCGCTCTCCGCCGGCGCTGCGCTGGCCGAGCCCGCGCTGATCTACGATCTCGGCGGCAAGTTCGACAAGTCCTTCAACGAGGCCGCGTTCAACGGCGCGACCCGCTGGGCCGAAGAATCGGGCGGCTCCTTCCGTGACATCGAACTGCAGTCCGAAGCGCAGCGCGAACAGGCGCTCCGCCGCTTCGCCGAAGCGGGGCTGAACCCGGTCATCACCACCGGCTTCGCCTTCTCGACGCCGATCGCCAACGTCGCCGCCGATTACCCGGACACCAAGTTCGTCACCATCGACGGTTACGTCGATCCGGAAGAGCATCCGAACGTCCTGTCGATCCTGTTCTCGGAACACCAAGGCTCCTACCTCGTCGGCGTGCTGGCCGGAATGGCGTCGGAATCCGGCACCGTCGGCTTCGTCGGCGGCATGGACATTCCGCTGATCCGCAAGTTCGCCTGCGGCTACGCCCAGGGCGTGAAGGCGGCGAACCCCGACGCCACCGTGATCGCCAACATGACCGGCACGACTCCGGCGGCGTGGAACGACCCGGTGAAGGGGTCGGAACTGGCCAAGGCGCAGATCAGCCAGGGCGCCGACGTGATCTTTGCCGCCGCCGGCGGCACCGGGATCGGCGTTCTGCAGACCGCCGCGGACGAGGGCATCCTGTCGATCGGCGTGGACAGCAACCAGAACTACCTGCACCCCGGGCAGGTCCTGACGTCGATGCTCAAGCGCGTGGACGTGGCCGTGGCCGACGCGATGGCCGCGGGCGAGGACCTCGAGACCGGCGTGACGGTGCTGGGCCTCGCCGAGGACGGTGTCGGCTATGCAATGGACGACAACAACGCCGACCTGGTCACCGAAGACATGGCCGGCGCGGCAGAGGAGGCCAAGGCGGCCATCATCGCTGGCGAGACCGAAGTGCACGACTACACCTCGGACGATTCCTGCCCCGCGCTGACGTTCTGATACCGCTTCCGGGGGCGGCCGCCGTGCCGCCCCGGACCCACCCGAGAGGCCGCGTGGCGCGCGGCCTCCGCCTGTTTGGACAGGAGCCGATCACGCCATGACCGACCAAGCCCCCGCCATCGAGCTCAAGGGTATCTCCAAGGCCTTCGGCCCGGTGCAGGCCAACAAGGACATCTCGATCCGCGTCATGCCGGGCACGATCCACGGCATCATCGGCGAGAACGGGGCGGGGAAGTCCACCCTGATGTCGATCCTCTACGGCTTCTACAAGGCCGACAAGGGCGAGATCTTCATCTCCGGCCGCAAGACCGAGATTCCCGACAGCCAGGCTGCGATCAACGCCGGGATCGGCATGGTCTTCCAGCACTTCAAGCTGGTCGAGAACTTCACCGTCGTCGAGAACGTGATCCTCGGCGCCGAGGACGGGGCGATGCTGCGCCCGTCGATCGCCAAGGCGCGCAAGTCGCTGAAATCCCTGGCCGAGGAATACGAGCTGAACGTCGATCCGGACGCGCTGATCGAACACCTGTCGGTCGGGCACCAGCAGCGGGTCGAGATCCTCAAGGCGCTCTACCGGCAGGCCGACATCCTGATTCTGGACGAACCCACGGGCGTGTTGACGCCCGCAGAGGCCGACCACCTGTTCCGCATCCTCGACAACCTGCGCAACGAGGGAAAGACGATCATCCTGATCACCCACAAGCTGCGCGAGATCATGGAGATCACCGACACGGTCTCCGTCATGCGGCGCGGGGAGATGACCGCCACCGTCAAGACCGCCGAGACCTCGCCCGAGCAGCTGGCCGAGCTGATGGTCGGCCGCAAGGTGCTGCTGCGCGTGGACAAGAAGCCCGCGACGCCGGGCGACGTGGTGCTGTCGGTCGAGAACCTGAAGGTGACCGACGACAAGGGCGTGGACCGCCTGAGAGGCGTGAGCTTCGACATCCGCAAGGGCGAGATCCTCGGCATCGCGGGCGTCGCCGGCAACGGCCAGTCCGAACTGATGGAGGTGCTGGGCGGGATCGCGCATGGCACCGGCACGATCACCATGAATGGCCGCCCCGTCGCGCTGTCCGGGCGCGACAGCGACGGGCAGGCCCGCCGCCGCGCGGGGATCGCGCATGTCCCCGAGGACCGGCAACGCGAGGGGCTGATCATGGAGTACGCCGCGTGGGAGAACGTGGTCTTCGGCTATCACCTCGATCCGAAATGGCAATCCGGCCCGCTGATGAAGAACGCCGCCATCGTGGACGAGGCGCAGGGCAAGATGGAACGCTTCGACGTCCGCCCGCCGAACCCGAAGCTCTCGGCGCGGAACTTCTCCGGCGGGAACCAGCAGAAGATCGTCCTGGCCCGCGAGATCGAACAGAACCCCGACCTTCTGCTGGTCGGCCAGCCGACCCGGGGCGTGGACATCGGGGCCATCGAATTCATCCACCAGGAGATCATCCGCCTGCGCGATCAGGGCGCGGCGGTGCTGCTGGTCTCGGTCGAGCTGGACGAGATCATGGCGCTGTCGGACCGGATCGCCGTGATGTTCGACGGCAAGATCATGGGTGTCCGCGACCCCGCCCAGACCAACGAACGCGAGCTTGGTCTGCTGATGGCCGGGATCGAGGGCGATCCGGGCGACGAGGCCTGGAAGGCGGTGGACCGGAAACTCGAAAGGAAAGAGGCCCACGAGGCCAGGGAAGCGGGGGACGCATGAGCATGACAGCACGCGCACACGGGGCCGCCGCGCGCCGCCGGAGGGCCGCCTGATGCAGCGCATGCCCGCCTGGGCCGACGTGGTCCTGATCCCGCTCATTTCCCTGCTGCTGGCCGCCATCCTGTCGGCCATCGTGATCCTCGCCATCGGCGAGAGCCCGGTGGAGGCCTTCGCGCTGATGGTCGAAGGGGCGCTGATGCGCTCGGCCGGCTGGGGCTACACGCTGTATTACGCGACCAACTTCATCTTCACCGGCCTCGCCGTCGCGGTCGCCTTCCACGCCCGGATGTTCAACATCGGCGGCGAGGGGCAGGCGATGCTTGGGGGCTTGGGCGTCGCGCTGGTCTGCCTCTACATCCCGTGGCCGCACTGGTCGCTGGCGCTGCTGGGCTCCAGCGTCGGCGCGGCGCTCTTCGGGGCGGCCTGGGCCTTCATACCCGCCTATCTGCAGGCGAAACGGGGGAGCCACATCGTCATCACGACGATCATGTTCAACTTCATCGCCGCGGCGCTGCTGAACTACGTCCTCGTCAGCCTGCTGAAGCCCGTCGGCGCGATGGACCCGGCCTCGGCCAATTTCCCCCCGGCGACGCACCTGCCGACCTTCCAGGACATGTTCGCCACCGCCGAGAACCCGCTGTTCCGGGGCGCGCCGGCCAACGTCACCTTCTTCATCGCGCTCGCGGCCTGTCTCTTCGTCTGGCTGCTGATCTGGCGCACGCGGCTCGGCTACGAGATCCGGGCGCAGGGTTTTTCCGAAAGCGCCGCGCGCTACGCAGGGATCTCGCCCGCGCGGATCATCATCATCTCGATGCTGATCTCGGGCGCGCTGGCGGGCATGATGGGCGTGAACACTGCCCAGGGCGAGGCGGAGCGTCTGGTCCTGAACTCGACCGAAGGGGCGGGCTTCATCGGCATCGCCGTGGCGCTGATGGGCCGCAACCACCCGCTAGGCGTGCTGCTGGCCGCGATCCTGTTCGGGTTCCTCTACCAGGGCGGGGCGGAGCTGGCGCTCTGGACGAACATCCCGCGCGAGCTGATCGTGGTGATCCAGGCGCTGGTGATCCTGTTCACCGGCGCGCTCGACAACATGGTGCGGATGCCGCTGGAACGGATGTTCATGGCGCTGAACCGGAAGGGGGCCTGAGCATGGATTTCGGAACCCTTCTTCAGGTCCTCGATTCGACCATCCGCCTCGGCACACCGCTGCTCTTCGCCTGCCTCGCGGGGCTCTTCTCGGAGCGCGCGGGGATCTTCGACATCGGGCTCGAGGGAAAGATGCTGATCTCGGCCTTCTTCTCGGCCGCGATCGCCTACACCTCCGGGTCGGTCTGGATCGGGCTGATGGCGGGCATCGCATCGTCGATGGTGCTGTCGGCGATCCACGGGCTGGCCTCGATCACCTTCCGGGGCAACCAGCTGATCTCGGGTGTGGCGATCAACTTCCTCGCCGCCGGTTTGACGGTGCTGATCGCGCAGGACTGGTTCCGGGAGGGCGGGCGCACGCCGTCGCTCATCGGGCAGGGCCGGTTCGAGCCGCTGACCCTGCCGGGGGCCGAGGCGCTGCGTGACGTGCCGGTGATCGGACCGATCTATTACGAGCTGATCTCGGGGCATACCATCCTTGTCTACTTCGCCTTCCTGTGCGTGCCGGCCACGGCGTGGGTGCTCTACCGCACGCGCTTCGGCCTGCGCCTGCGCGCTGTCGGCGAGAACCCGGCGGCGGTGGACACCGCGGGCGTCTCGGTCGTGGGGATGCGCTATGCCGCCATCGCGATCTGCGGGCTTCTGACAGGTTTCGCGGGGGCGTACCTGTCGACCTCGCTGCAGGCGGGCTTCGTCAAGGACATGTCGGCGGGCCGCGGCTACATCGCGCTGGCGGCGCTGATCTTCGCCAAGTGGCGGCCGTGGTATGCTCTGTTTTCCTGCATGCTGTTCGGTTTCCTGCAGGCGCTGGCGCTACGCCCGGACCTGATCGAGTCGGTGGTCGGGCTGAGGGTTCAGGTGCAGCTTCTGGACGCGATGCCCTACATCCTGACGGTCGTGATCCTTGCGGGCTTCGTCGGCAAGGCGATCCCGCCACGCGCCGGCGGCCAGCCCTACGTGAAGGAACGCTAGAGGCCCCTCCGGGGCGCGCGCCGCCGGGCGCGGGCCCGGGAAATCCCGTTGCGGCAGCGCAGCGAACCGGCGTAGGAAGAGGCATGCAAATCTACCTTCCGATAGCCGAGGTCTCCGTGAATTTCTTCACGCTGCTCGGCATCGGCGGCGTGGTCGGCATCCTGTCGGGCATGTTCGGCGTGGGCGGGGGGTTCCTCATCACGCCGCTGCTGTTCCTTGCCGGTATCCCCTCGGCCGTGGCGGTGGCCACCAGCGCCAACCAGATCGTCGCATCGTCGTTTTCCGGCCTTCTGGCGCATCTGCGGCGCAAGACGGTGGACATCCGGATGGGGCTGATGCTGCTGGTCGGCGGTCTGGTCGGGTCGGCCATGGGCGTCTACGTCTTCAACCTGCTGCGCGAACTGGGGCAGGTCGATCTGCTGGTCCGGCTCTGCTATGTCGTCTTCCTCGGCATCGTGGGGGCGATGATGCTGGTGGAATCGCTGCGCGCGATGCGCCGGGCACGGGGGCAGACGGCGCCCTACAAGCCGCGGCGGCAGCGGAACTGGGTCCACACCTGGCCCGCCAAGATGCGGTTCCGCACCTCGCAGCTCTACATCTCGGCGATCCCGGTGGTGCTGATCGGCCTGTCGGTGGGCATTCTCGCGGCGATCATGGGGGTGGGCGGCGGCTTCATCATGGTGCCGGCGATGATCTACATCCTCGGAATGCCGACGAAGGTGGTGGTCGGCACCTCGCTGTTCCAGATCATCTTCGTCACCGCCTTCACCACCCTCCTGCACGCCGTCACCAACCACACGGTTGACCTGATGCTGGCGCTGGTGCTGATCCTCGGCGGCGTCACCGGCGCGCAGATCGGCACCCAGATCGGCCTCCGGATGAAGGCGGAGCAACTGCGTGTCCTTCTTGCGAGCCTCGTTCTGCTGGTCTGCGGCAAGCTGGCGCTCGAGCTGCTGCTCCGGCCCGAGGAGCTTTACGTGATCGGCGGGGTCGGCGGATGATCCGGGCGGTGCTGGCGCTGCTGCTGTCGCTCTGGGGCGGCATGGGTTCGGCGCAGGAGGACGTGGTGCTGGGCCTCAGCCAGAACCGGGTGCAGATCAATGCGCGGTTCAGCGGGTCCGAGATCCTGATCTTCGGCGCGGTGAAGCGCGAGGCGCCGATCCCGGAGACGCCGCTGGAGGTGATCGTCACCGTCGCGGGTCCCTCGGCGCCGGTGACGGTGCACCGCAAGGACCGGGTGATGGGCATCTGGGTCAACGCGGAATCGGTCGAGATCGACAGTGCGCCCAGCTTCTACGCCGTCGCCTCCTCGGGTCCGATCGAGGACGTGCTGAGCCACACCGAGGACCTGCGCCATTCGGTCACCGTGCCGCGCGCGGTGCGCTCGGTCGGCTCCGGCGCGGTGGATCCGGCGGCCTTCACCGTGGCGCTGATCCGGATCCGGCGGGACGACGGGGTCTACAATACGCTGCCCGGGGCCGTGGACGTGGAGCAGCAGACGCTGTTCGACACCAGCGTCGAACTGCCGGCCAACCTGATCGAGGGCGCCTATGCCGTCCGCGTCTTCCTGATGCGAGAGGGGCAGGTGGTGTCGCAGTTCCAGACCGCGATCGAGGTGCGCAAGGTGGGGCTGGAACGCTGGCTCTACAACCTCGCCCACGACTACGCGCTGCTTTACGGCATCCTGTCGCTGGTCATCGCCATTGCGGCGGGCTGGCTCGCCTCGGCCGTGTTCCGGATGCTGCGCAGCTAGCCCCGTCGCCTGTCGCCCGCGATCCAGACCGCGCGGACCGCCCGGTCGTCGCCCATCATGATCGTCGCGAAGATCTGTTCCCAGACATCCTCGGCCCGCGCCGCCCGCTGCGCGATGGCGGGGGTCGAGGCGAGGTCGAGCGCGATGATGTCCGCCTCCAGCCCCGCCTGCAGCGCGCCGATCTGGTCGTCCATCCGCATCGCGCGGGCGGAGCCCTGCGTGGCCAGCCAGAGCAGCTGTGCCGCGTGCAGGGGCGTGCCGCGCAGCTGGCCGATCTCGTAGGCCGCGGCCATGGTGCGCAGCATCGAGAAGCTGGAGCCGCCGCCGGTGTCGGTGGCCAGTCCGACCAGATGCCCGTCGCGGCGCAGCCCGCCCATGTCGAACAGGCCGGAGCCGATGAAGGTGTTGGAGGTGGGGCAGTGGATCAGCGCCGCCCCGGTCTCGCGCAGCCGGTCCTTTTCGCGCGGTTCGAGGTGGATGGCGTGGCCGAACAGCGCGCCCGGGCCGATGAGGCCATGCGCTTCGTAGGTGTCGAGGTAGTCGCGCGCGTCGGGGTGGAGGTCGCGGACCCAGGCGATCTCGTCCACCTGCTCGGACAGGTGGGTCTGCATCAGGCAGTCGGGGTGATCGGCCCAGAGGCTGCCGAGCGCCTCGAGCTGGTCGGGCGTGGAGGTGGGGGTGAAGCGCGGCGTGATCGCGTAGCTGATCCGGCCCCGTCCGTGCCAGCGCTCGAGCAGCGCCTTGCTGTCGTCATGGGCGCTCTGCGCGGTGTCGCGCAGGCCCTCGGGCGCGTTGCGGTCCATGCAAGTCTTGCCGCCCGCGACGCGCTGGCCACGGCGCAGGGCCTCGGCGAAGAACGCTTCCACGCTTTCCGGGTGGATCGTGCAGAAGGAACACATCGTCGTGGTGCCCTCGGCCAGCGTCAGGTCGAAATACCGCGCCGCCGTCTCGGCCGCGTGGGCCGGGTCGGCAAAACGCATCTCCTCGGGGAAGGTGTAGGTGTTCAGCCAGTCGATCAGCCGCTTGCCCCATGAGGCGATGATCGCGGTCTGGGGATAGTGAACATGGGCGTCAACGAAGCCCGGCAGGATCAGGGCGGGGCCCATGTCCTCGACCGCGGCCCGCGGATGGGCCGCGCGCAGGGCGGCGGCGGGGCCGACCCCGGCGATCCGGCCGTCGCGGACCAGCACGGCGCCCGCGCTGTCGACCTGCACCGCCTCGGTCGGGGCCGTGGCGAAGGGATCCCCCGGGAAGGTCACCACCTGTCCGCAAATCAGCCGTTCCGTCATCCCGTTCTCCTTGCCGCCGCCCGCGAAGGCTATCCTGCCGCCTCTGCGGCGTAAATCGCCGCGCGGCCATTGTCGCCGCCCGGCAACGGCCTCTATTGTCGGGTTCGAGGCGGCAAGGGAAGACCCATGGACCAGGAAGCCGGACAGAGCCCTGTGGAAGAGATCGCGGCGGCGCTTGACGACGACGCCTACGCGCTCGACCGGCGAACCGTGGCGGCGATCCTCTATGCCGTGGATGTCGGCGACCGGGACAAGCTGATCGAGCTGATGGAGCCGCTGCACGCGGCCGACATCGCCGACCTTCTGGAACAGGTCAACGCCTATGAGCGGCGGCGGCTGGTCGAGCTTTACGACAAGGAGTTCGACGGCGAGATCCTGTCGGAACTTGACGAGAGCGTGCGCGAGGAGGTGATCGGCCTGCTCTCGCCAGAGGTGCTGCGCGAGTCGGTCCGCGAGCTCGATTCCGACGACGTGGTCGACCTTCTGGAATACCTCGAGGAGCCGCAGCAGGAGCAGATCCTCGGCGCGCTGGAAGACAGCGACCGGGTCGCGGTCGAGCAGGCGCTGACCTTCCCGGAGGAATCCGCGGGCCGCCTGATGCAGCGCGAGGTGGTCGCGGTGCCCGAGCATTTTACCGTGGGCGAGACGATCGACTACATGCGAGCCCGCGACGACCTGCCGGACCAGTTCTACCACGTGATCCTGGTCGATCCGCGGATGAAGCCCGTGGGGCATGTCGCGCTCGGCAAGCTGATGGCCTCGCCCCGGGCGACGCCGCTGGCGGAGATCCTGGAGCCGTCGTTCCGCACCATCCCGGGCGAGCAGGACGAGGGCGACGTGGCCTATGCCTTCAACCAGTATCACCTGATCTCGGCCCCCGTGGTGGACGAGAACGACCGGCTGGTCGGCGTCATCACCATCGACGACGCGATGATCGTGCTGGACGAGGAGCACGAGGAGGACATCATGCGCCTTGCCGGGGTCGGCGAGGGGTCGCTGTCGGATTCGGTGCGCGAGACGATCAAGCAGCGGCTGCCGTGGCTGGCGGTGAACCTTGCCACGGCAATCCTCGCCTCGGCGGTGATCGCGATCTTCGAGGACACGATCGCGGGCTTCGTCGCGCTGGCGGTGCTGATGCCGATCGTCGCATCGATGGGGGGCAATGCGGGGACCCAGTCGCTGACCGTGGCGGTGCGGGCGATCGCCACGCGCGACCTGACCGGGTCGAACGTCTGGCGGGTCATCCGGCGCGAATGCCTCGTGGGGCTGGCGAATGGGATGGTCTTCGCCCTGGTCATGGGGCTGATCGGCTGGGTCTGGTTCGGCACCGCGATGCTGGGCGTGGTGATCGCGGCGGCGATGGTGATCAACCTCGTCGTGGCGGGGCTCGCCGGGACGGTGATCCCGGTGGTGCTGGAGAAGGTGGGGGTGGACCCGGCGCTGGCCTCGGGCACCTTCGTGACCACGGTGACCGACGTGGTGGGCTTCTTCGCCTTCCTCGGTCTCGCCGGCATGGTGCTTCTGTGACCGGGGCGCGATTCAACGGGGCGCGGCGGGGCCGCGCACGCGATGCCATGGGGGCAGGGGGGCGCTGCCCCCCTCTGCCGGGCGGGGCCCGGCATTCACCCCCCGGAATACGTTGACCAGAGGAAGGGGTGGACATGGGGGCGGTTGACACGGTCAAGGCCGAGGCCCGGCGGGCGGCCTTCGCCCGGCGCGCGGCCGCCCATGCCGCGGCGGGGCCGGGCGAGGCCGGGGTGCTGTCCTCGGTGCTGGCGGGGTTCCGGGGCGTGCCGCTGTCGGCCTACATGCCGATCCGGACGGAGATCTCGCCGCTGGCCGCGATGACGGAGGCGGCGGCGCACGGGCCCGTGGGCGTGCCGGTGATCGAGGGCTCCGGGCGGCCCTTGCGGTTCGCGGAATGGCAGGAGGATGCGGCGTTCGTGCCGGGGCCCTTCGGCGCGCTGGTGCCGGAGGTCTGCCGCTGGATGGTGCCCGAGATCGTCATCCTGCCGCTGGTGGCCTTCGACCGGGCGGGCCACCGGCTGGGCTATGGCGGCGGGTTCTACGACCGGACGCTCGCGGGGCTGCGGGCGCGGGGGTCGGTGCTGGCCGTGGGCTTCGCCTATGCCGGGCAGGAGGCCGCGGCGGTCCCGGTGGAGGCGACCGACGAGCCGCTGGACATGATCGTGACCGAGCGCGAGGTGATCGACCTGCGCGGCGCCTGAGCCCGGGAACCGGAGGCGGGGGCGCGGGGTAATAGAGGACAGATCCCCGGGGACCGGCCATCATGCGTATCTACACCTGCACCTGCGGCGCGCCGCTTTTCATCGACAACACGCTTTGCACCAATTGCGGCCGCAGCGCCGGGTGGTGCGAGGGCTGC
>Ga0310345_10004308_pt1 | contig 12966 bp, 7 predicted proteins | sample HC15DNA20500_MG_FD_204667 | JGI IMG/M metagenome (GOLD analysis project Ga0310345, IMG submission 204667) | Marine microbial communities from station ALOHA, North Pacific Subtropical Gyre - HC15-DNA-20-500_MG | ecosystem: Environmental > Aquatic > Marine > Oceanic | place: Pacific Ocean: North... | reverse complement strand
CTTGGGCCATGGCATAACCATAGCCAAAGAATAGATCTTCGTCGCATTCTCCAGAGATATGAGGAATTCCCCACGAGTCACGTTTGATTTCGACAGTATTCTGTACATCTTGGATGTGCTTTCCATTCATGATTGGTAGTCTGGATCGGATCTCGTTGTGCCACCAGTCGTCGAACTGTTTTTGCGACATTCCGGTGGCATCGCACACCGATTTAATCGACTCTCCTGCCCCGAGTCGTTGGAGTAGTTTGCTCTTAGGTGTTTTCATAGGTAACCCCGAAGGTGATAGCCGCTATCAAATGAACTGATTAAGGCTGGTAGCCGTGAGTTGAAAGACCAAAGCTGATAAGTAGGGTAGCCGATTGCCCAAAGGGTTGACAGCTAGGCACCCTGCCAGCGGAGAGGCTGTAGCCAGTTTTTCTAACCGCTGACTTTTGATCAATTAACGTAATCATTGACGTTGCCAGGATGACCGCGTGCTAGATACAACCGCAAGCCCGACCAGTCGAATCCAGTAGGAGCAACAAAGGATCGATCAATCTTTACATAGGTCGGAATATATTTAAGAGTAATGCCACATCGCCGCCGGCTAGAGTGGTTGGCGTTGGAGCCATGCCACAAATAAACATCGTGGACCGAAAACTCGCCAGCCTTCAGTTCCACGTCAATGGATTTTGTCAAATCGATTTTAGAGAGAGACAATGGTAACGTAGTGTTTGACTGTAAATCCACTTGATGACGGAGAAGATTCCTTTTCCTGTGGGATCCGGGGATAACCTTCATACAGCCGTTTTCTTGGTCTGAATCATCTACGGCTAACCAGAGAGTGAACGTCTCCATTGGGGCGATTGGGAAGTAAGCTCCGTCCTGGTGCCAATTTACTGCCAACCCGTCCTTTGGCCGCTTACTTATGATATAAGAGGTGAATAAGGCCACATCAGGACCTAGGATCTGCTCGGCAATATCCACGAGTGGCTGACTCAGAAACAAATTACGGAAGTACTTGTTTCTATAGTGAACTGAAGACATGTTCTCTGGGCGATTTCCAGGAGGTAAGCTGACAATTAGCTGATCGATTTCTTGGCGTAATACTGTTAGTTCGGAGGCATTAAGAATATGTCCCCCTTTAACAAATCCTTCACTGTGATACTTCGCCAGTTGGTCTTTACGTAGCTGCGTCATCCCAGCTCGACCTTGATATCATGGTTCTGATGATCGTTGAGGGCAATGATTGAAGTGTTTCTTCTTTTCATTATATTGAAAGGGGGGACATCATAAGGTGGTCCCATCTGAGAAGTCAATCAATTAACATTACCCGTCTCAGGGTAATTCTAAAATCTAACTATTTTCACTGAGACGGTGGGCCTACTTGTTCCACGCGTTTTATTCATGATACAGTCCGGCGAGATGGTTGGTAATTCTCCTTTTGGATTATAGTTATAACACCCTGGATAGTTAGATTCGGAGTTGCAAAATGAGGACAGAAGTCGAATTTTCGATAGTACACTTATCCGATGCACATCTTTTTGCTGACCCGACACAAGAAGTTTATGGAACGAAGCCTTCCTTGAACCTTAAGGCAGCGGTTCATTGTATTAATGCCATCCGCCCCCGTCCATCCCTATGTGTTTATACCGGAGATGCGGTTTCGGAGGAGTGCGAGACTGCCTACGTGCGCTTCAAGGAACAGATGCAATACTTAAGTATTCCAGTTCATTATGCCGTGGGGAACCATGATGACCGGAAGAGCCTGCGACGATACTTGCTGGATGAATCAATGCCGACAGATGATCCCTATTACTATTGCTTCCAACAGTCTGAGTGGCGGATGGTCGTTTTGGATACGGCAAAGCCCGGCAAGATTTGGGGAAGCATTGGAGAGGAACAGCTGGAATGGCTCGATCGGCTGTTGCAAAAGTGTGAACCGACTCTTGTTTTCATGCACCACCATGCTGTGTCCGTTGGAGTATCCTGGCTGGACGAAGTAATGTTGAAAAATCCAGGCCCACTTTTAAGCATACTCCAGCGAGCGGGATGTATTAAAGCTATTCTCTTTGGGCATATTCACTTTGAGTGCCATATTCAGCATGCTGGACTTCACTTTATGTCAGTTCCTTCTCTCTCCTTTCAATTAGGGGAGGTTAATTGGGCTGAAAAATCTGTATCATTGCCCCCCGGGTTCCGTTTGATAACCATTAAAGGCGACGAAGTGAGAAGTGTGGTACATCGATTGACTGATTATGAGTTAGCGATTTCCGAAAAGAGATAACATTAAGCCATTAAGGAGACAATTGAATGACAGCTCCCTTGGGATGTTGTGAGTTGCGACGTACCCTTATAGCAGTGATTGTGGCAGTATGCTGTGCCTATTGGCTGAATATACCTCAGCGCGAGAAACTGTCGGCCCAGATAAGACAGCAACTAACCCAGGCTGATATTGATCGATGGATGAAGGAGTTTTCTAACTGGGGGCGGTGGGGTAAGGAAGATGAACAGGGAGCCTTAAACTTCATTACACCTGCCAAGCGTAGGGAAGCTGCCAAGCTAGTCAAGGAAGGAATCTCAGTATCCTTGGCTAGGAGTATTGAGAAGAAAGAATCTGTGGACAATCCCTATCCGTTTAAACATGTCATGGTATCAACCGGAAAAAGTGCAGGTGCTTTTTCGAACGATCTCTTTAGTATTCAGTACCATGGTTGGGCCCACACCCATATGGATTCCCTGTGTCACATGTTCTATCAAGGTAAGATGTTTAATGGGTTCTCTCGTCTGGAAGTTACCGATCAAGGGGCTCAAAGGCTAGGGATTCAGCAGGTGAGGAACGGGATTTTCAGTCGCGGTATCCTGATGGATATTCCGAAGCTGAAGGGTATAGATTACCTAGAACCGGGGCAAGCCATTTACCCAGAAGACCTTGACGAGTGGGAAAAAAGAGCAGGAATCAAGGTCGGTCGAGGAGATGTGATTTTTGTTCGGACGGGACGTTGGGCTCGACGTTCAGCTAAAGGGGTTTGGGATGTCGCCGAAAAGGCAGCTGGTCTGCACGCATCCTGTGCTCGCTGGTTACACCAACGCGAGATTGCAATGCTTGGCAGCGATGCGGCAAGTGAAGTGGCACCCTCGGGCATTAAAGGTGTTGTCTCCCCGATACACCAGATCGCCATCATTGCCATGGGAGTACCTATCTTTGACAACTGCGATTTGGAAGCTTTGAGTGCTACAGCTAGCCGGTTGCGGCGATGGGCCTTTCTCCTGACAGCGGCACCTTTGCCGGTTGGTGGAGGAACGGGCTCCCCCCTCAACCCGATCGCAACTTTTTAAGGGGGAAGAGCTAGGAGGGGTGGTGCCCCCCATCAGAATCATAACGGGAGGCTTATTTGAAAATAACGCTCTTATATTACTCTCATTTTCTTGAATTTTGAGAGGGCCCGAGCCAGCTGAGATGGGCCCTCTCCTGGGGTAGGTTAGGTTGTTCGATTTGTCGCTATCAGTGAGATGAAGTGGGAACCACCCAGAGAGTTGAGCGAGTTTCCTTACTTCAAGGTCTCAATGAAGCTCATTACCTTAAGGATTTCATCTTGGTTCATTCGTTTACTGAAGGCTTGCATGGCACCAGTCCCACCTCCATAGATGATCTCGAACAAGCCAACGTCCGTATTTCCACGGGAGTAATTATATTCATCGTCCACGATGTTTGGGCCAATCCGGCCAGTTCCATCCTGCAAGTGGCAGGATTGACACCACTTTCCGTATAAGTCTTTCCCTACACTGACGGACTGCTGATCATTCCGATAAGGGTTGACGCCGGTTCGATGAAAATTTTTCACTGCTTCACTGAGGTCATCGATAGGAACTTCCAGAGGTTCGTTATCCAGTGAATGCATAAACCCAATCCGATTGCCGCTCTGGCTGCTTTCCTTTGGTAAGTTGATAGTGCGGGCCTTCTCTGCACCAGGTGGAACCTTGTTGGCCGGAACCACACGCCACAGCGATCCAGGAGGGTTAGCCATCGGACCTTTGTCGGCAGTGTAAAAACACTCGCAGTTTACAGCCAGAACATTACCGTCTTCATCGTACCCACCCGCCGTGAATTGGAGATTGGTGTGCAGCAACTCTTCCAGCTGCCACTGACTACCGTCCCAACCCAACCCAAAGACCCTTCCGGAGCACCAGTCACCCACTAGATAAACGCCAGTCATCCCTCCGTAGTTGGCTACACCGAGACCTTCCACTGAGCACCCCCAGCCCGACTTGATGGGTTTGGCCCCGGGGTACGGGATCTCATGAGGATATTCGGCTGCTGGCAATAGACCCACCTGTGGACATTCATCGTTGGGTCCCGTCATGGGATGACATTTGCTCCCATTCATCCTTGGCCAGCCGTAGTTCTCCCCACCCTTGCTACTAGATGGCTGGTAAATGATCTCTTCCCAATGATTTTGCCCAACATCAGCAATGAAAAGGTCACCTGTTTTCAGGTCAAAGGAAAACTCGTAAGGATTGCGTACTCCGTAAGCCCAAATCTCTGGCCGAGAACGGGTCTTGATCTTGGAGAACTGCTCCTCGGTAATACCGAAAAGCACCATGAGACGCTCATCACTGGCACGGGCAAAAGGATTATCGGGGGGAATCTTGTAGGGGATGGAATCATCCTCAACATCAACGTCAATCCTCAATATTTTGGCCAACCAAGTACCGAGATCCTGGCCTGCCTCATAGGGATCTCCTTCCCAACCGCCATCACCGCTGGCTATATAAAGATATCCATCCGGTCCAAATTCAATCTGACCCCCATTATGGTTGTAGTATGGTTGTTCGATTCTCAGGATGACTTTAGCTGTTTGGTTAGTCCGCTCTGGAGTCATGACATTGGGACGGTTGGAGTCGACCTGGAAACGTACAACAACTCCGTCCCCATTAAAGGGTAAGGAAGCGTAGTGCACGAAGAAGTACCCGTTCTGCTTAAATTTTGGATGAAAGGTAATGGCGTAAAGGCCCTGCTCAACAAAACCGGTCTGAACATCGTTTCCGAGGGGATTGATTTTGGTCAGATCAAGGAAAGGTTCTTTTTGGACGCTTCCGTCTTTGTGAACGATCTTGACCCGCCCAACTCGCTCCACCACAAAGATTCTCCCGGAACCATCTCCGGCGTTGGTCACATTAGTGGGATCATAAAATCCATCTGCCACCTTGACAAACTCGATCTTCGGGCTGGTTGGGAGAGTTCCCCCAGGACGAGCCACCTCCTCTGGAGTGGTGGGAACCTTGCGGGCAGTTGCTGGAAGAGGTGAGAAAGCAACTATAGATAAGATTAAGATTAGCTGGACTATCATTAGTTTGTTCTCCAAATTCCGTAAAATTAAACTCGTTTCTCCTAATTCATCGGGCGTATTCTAGCACGAGCAAGCACCGTGTGAAGGGGTCTTTCCATCAAGCCTACTATGATTCCTCCTGATTACAGAAAAAGGATCTATGAGAGGAAGCGATTGAGTGATGCAAGGCATCCTCTTGGATCAGGGGACCGGTGTCAGTCATTGACTTGATTTAAATTGAAATCTTTATATTGTTACAAATCAAGTGGAAGTGGTACATGTCTAATAGATATAGGTGCTTCGAAAATGTTTCACATTGTTATCCTGAAACTATGCGATATTTAAGAAAATATATAATTAGGGTTATAACTCTGACATACACGGTATCCATCTTATTAGAGGGAGCTGTTGTTGGCTAAATAGTCAAATAGCGGTCGCGCGCAGCTACCGCCCAATGCTTCTTAACATGTCCCTGGCTGATGACCACGAGTTCCTTATTTAAAGCGGTTGTCGGACAAATGTGCCATGGAATGGCCACCAACTCGTCACCCGGTTGAAACCTGCTAGCCTGAGCAGTCTGGATGACTAGGTGTTCTTCGTTCTGTAACGTTAATTTGGCATCTGGCACAGTAGGGAAAATAACGCGCTTCTCCATGGGCTGATCAGAGGCTACAGCTTTATAGCCCAAGTCAAGCGTGACCAGATGATCTCCTGGCAAGCTAATCACGCGAGTAAGTATTACTGCTGCGGGCTTAAAAGGGAGATCGGGGAAGCTGGTCTCATATCCAGCGTCATGGAAAATACAAGTGCCAGGACTGAGCTCGATGGCTTTGTGCTGCATTTTTGCATAGACCGGAAATGAGGCGGTGCCGCCACAGACGAGGCGTGGTACCGGCCAGCCAGCGTTAGTTAGCTCATCATAGAGTGTTGTCACCGCTTTGAAATTTTCATGTACGGCAGTAGCACGGTCTTCAAGTGAATGCTGCCTCAGCTGACCGTCGTAGATGTGTAGGCCCCCAGGTTTAAGACCCTGGCTTTGTCCGATTTGCTCATACAACATTTGTGCTCGTTTTCCCGTTGGAAGTCCTGTGCGATGCTGGCCTGTGTCTACATCCAAAAGCACCTCAATCACTTGTCCCGCTTTGACCATAGCTTTGTTCAAGCTCTCGACAGGTTTAGGATGATCTGCAATCGCGAGGAATGTTATCTTGGGAAATCTTTGAATAAATTGTACAGCCCGATCGATATTATGACCTACTAGATGGTAGGCGAGCAAAATATCTTTGGCACCAGACTGAGCTAAAATTTCGCATTCGGCAAAGGTTGCAGCTTTAAACTTTTTAATTCCCTTGTTTGCTTGCATTCTAATGATTTCACTGGTCTTATGTGTCTTGACATGGGGTCTTAAACGAGCAGGATCACTAGCGATCTTAACCATCCGTTCCAGATTGGTCTCAACCATTTCAAGAAAGATAAGTAAGGCTGGCGTGATGATCTGCCGACTATCTTCAACATAGTATTGATCATTCATTCTCACCTCCCTAAATAGTAGAGTTAGTGCTGCGAGCGAGGTCAACCCTTTCCGGTCTGACCGGGATTAGGAATAACAACGGGGCAATCGTGAGAAAACCAAGGAACCAAAAAGTCAGTTCGTAAGAACTCAGAGTTGCTGTCGTACCATATTCCGAGAAGGTCAACCAGCTTCGAATTGGACCGGCCATCCAACTGCCAATGACGTGTGAGACATTGGACAGGGTCATGTAAAGGGTGAACACCGTAGCCGCCGCCGTGGTCCACGAAATCCTCATAGCCATCGAAAGAAACCCCACCGAGCCAACAGCAGACAGCGTCTCGCAGGACAGGATGTAGGACATTGCGAACCACCGCTCGTTCCAGAGCTCAGGCAATGCTGCAAAGATCAAGGCTACCAGTCCATAGCCCCCGAAGCCGATGGTAAGAATCACACGACGGCCATAACGATCGGCAAGAAATCCTCCAAGCACAGCAGCCACAATGATTGGTGCCGTAGCGTATAGTCCGGATGCACGCGAAAACTCCAGATCTGTCCATCGTGGGCTTAAATGTTGAGTGTAGAGTGTATTAGTCATTACCTCGTTGATACCCAAACCAACCAGCTTAAAAAGCGTAAAGAGGATAAAAATCCAGGTTGTGGTCAACGAAAATGCCTTTAGAACGGTTCGACAAACCTGCAAGGGATTGATCTTGGTCCTAGCCGTCGGGAGATTCGCCTGTCCCGGACTCCACGGGAATCGCTTTTCCCCAGGGCGTTCGAGAACGAAGATTGGAATTAACATGATGGCCAGCAACAAGAATACCTGCACAGCGACGCAAGCCTCTAGTCCTCCCATATTCATGACGTGGGACAACCCCCAGGCACCGACTCCTTTGCCGATCAACTTGGACCCCCACATCATGCCATTCATTTGTCCTTGTTCCTGAGGAGGGAGGATGTCAACAGCTAAAGCATCCGTGCAAACGTCTTGGAGGGACCCAAAGCAGTTGTGGAGAAAGTACATGTACAGGATGAACTTTAGCTGCTCCGAGGGATTACCGAGACCAATAAATCCCAAGAGGGTTACAGCCATCATCAGTTCGGCACCTATAATCCAAGGTCGTCTTCGGCCCATGGATCGGATGGTAAAACTTTCCATGAGTGGTGCCCAAATCAACTTAAAGGACCAAGGTACTAGGATGATGGCCTTGAGGAGGCCGATTTCGTGATCACCCACGCGATATTGGTAAGCGAGGTAGGAAGGAAGGGTAATTAACATAAAGCCCCAAGGAATGCCTTGGGCTAGGTAAAGTGCACAAAGCGTAGCCCTTCTCTGCCATTGAGTATCAACTAATGCCATGTGTAAAACTCTGCCAACTCAATGCTCATTGAGGAATAGACCAAAATTCACATCTAAAACTCTATCAGCCCCTAAGCCGTCAAGCAAGTCTCAGGCCAAGTCTAGATCAGATTTGAGTTGGCTAAACTAGCTTAGCGGTCGAACCGAGCGCTTAATTTTCTGGAACAAAGCAACGTGTCTAGAACCTTTTGGAGTATCTCGACAGTGCAGTTCTTAGTCCCCAGTTTGCGAGCGCATCGCTAGAGGAGACCCAGCACAGTAAGGGAAGAATCTACCAATGAGGTTGAACTGAGGTATCCTGGTCAGCAGAATTTTCGGGGGTGGAATAAGGATCTTAATACATGATCGCCAAAGCGTTTGAATGAATAGGTAACGTGCTGTAACTCAATTTTGTTTCGAATAGAGGGAATAGTAGAACCTGCCAGTAAGTTGATTAACCATTCGAAAAATAGAGTGGTCTCGGTAATGTACTGGAATACAGGCTGTTATTGAAGGAAAATGTCAGTTTCTTCGTCTACGTCTGCAATATGGAAGGATTAATCAAGTAGACTGGTTTTACACGCGCCTGCTGTTGCAAACTATTCCAGCAGACAGACCGCTTGTTGGGGTGTAGATAAAGACAATGTTCTCCAGACTATCGGACCAGATAGATGGGGCTTGACCATGCCATGTGTCCATCCTCTTGCACCACCTTCACATAAATTGGATTGTCTCCTTGGTGGAGGTGAGTTAATGAAGGCTTGAAATAAATTTGGCACTGAGTAGGTCCGTTTGCTGGGGGCAATCGATAAAGGGAAAGGCATTTGTCCAGACCACCCAAGTGATAACTTCGTCTTTTAAGTCCGAGTGAGGCTATGGGTAATCGCAACCCTTTGAACGGGGTCTTTATAAAAATCTCACCAGCTGCAGGCCTTGCCATTTCTAGAATTAGCCCTGCAACGCCACCAGTAGTGATCGATTCCCAGCTCAGTCTAGTTTTCCCGATCTGTCTATGCCTCTGATCTGGATTGTGAAAATTGAGTGGCGTTACCTTGAGAATTTGATTGCCGGTTACACTCAGAAAGCCATCCCACCTCACTTGACGTCCTCTTCCTCGTACTTGAGCTCCCTGCCAAAGAATTTTAAGTCGGTTAGACAAATCGAACCGAGTATAGGTCCGAAAGTATTTCAGTACTTGGACTCCATTCCGAATCTCAACTCTTTCGATGGGAGCTGTCCCACAGACGTTGATATGGAAGCGAGGAATGGAGAGATTTTTTCTTGTCAGGAGGCTTCCCATAGGGAAGTCATCATTAGCGACGACATTCAGGTAAATACGGGCACCAGTCGTGGCATAGACTCGTCTCGACAGGTATGCTTCCCATACGCTTTCTCGGTTCAAATGATCAGCCAGGACGCATGTGAGTCCCCCATAGCTTCCAAAAGTACTTGCTCCAGGATAGCTAGCTCCCGGTCGACCTTTGTGGCCATCAGAATTAGCCACGATAGCCACTCGGTAGCCTAGGGCAAAGGCATCAGCTAATATCCATTCAAACGTTCCCCAAGTCGAGTGAATTTCCACCGCTGACTCGAGAGTTGAATCATGGCGCTTGAGATCAGCGTAGCGCCCCCCCACATGGGGAATAACCATTACCTTACGGTGGTAGCTTTTTAGATGATCAAACAGTTGCTCCACGGTATTGCTGCTGGGTTCGCTCGTCTGGCGAGGAGAAAGGAGGGTATGAGAACTTCGGCTGATCCCTGCTCCCTCCTCACGGAACAGCACATTACGATCCCCCCCCAGTCCAGTATTGCCACTCCATTCCCATCCTGGATAGGTTACAAAGTGACCGGGTTGATTAAACTGTTGGGTGGTATTCTGAATTTTTTTCCAGAAACTATCACTGATTTGAAAATCATTGCCTTGGTGGGCACAGATGTCAAGAAATCCAAAGTCACGGCCGAAGGAAAAATAATCCCGGATACTATTGGTCCCGATGGTTTCTTCACTTTGACCATGTAGGTCGGCCCAGAAACGACCGTATTGCTCACCCAGATGAACAAATATAGGATTCGTTCTGCCGACTAGGCCACTCCGCTGATCTCTGACAGACAGGGTATAAAAACCAGTCTTTCTGAACCCGGGGAATTGTCTCTGCTGAGGAGAGCCCACAGGATTACCCCAGCGATCTTCGAGTTTGCTCCGTACCAGAATAGTTTGGCCTAGGCAGACTAGCGTTGGGGCGATGGCAACCAGCCGAGTCGGACGGCCGCTCACTATGTTAAAGATCGGCGGGTTAGGAATCTTCTCATAAGTGTATGTAGCGTAACGATCTACCAAGACTCTTAATTCGAAACTTCGTTCAGCAAAAGTTTGTATTTGCCAGCCCGTGGAACCGGAGCTCCTGTCTCCTAGTGTCAAGCGGATATGATCGCCGCTTCGTAAAAATCCCTGGAGGATTCTAACGTGGATGGTACGTCCCCAGGGTCGAACATTGTCTTTAACGTCGTAGCGCAACTGTAACTTAGTACCATTGGAGGCTATGGCAGTTGTATAGTTTGGAGCCTTGGGTCGATCAAACTGGGGTGTTCCACAATCAGTCGCATAGCGCATTACAACCTTGATGGAGCCAGTGTCATCAATGCCGGAAAACCCGGCAATGTAGGTCAAGTGACAAGTATGATAACTTCCCGCTACAAGCTTGCCCTGCAGGCTGCAACTTACCCTGCCAAGATCATTAGACGAAGATTTGTACATTGCGAGACCGAGGCTGAGAATGTGGTCGTCCGAGGAAAGGGAGCCGTGAATTTAGCATTATTGTCCTTTGTTGGTACGGTAGTAGTTGCGCCTCGCCGGGACTAAATGGCACCCTAGAGAATGGAGGCATTACACTGCACTATCCTGTCACGATGAGTAACCTAAGTAACTTATTAGGATGATGGCTCAATGGTTGTTGGAGGATTGAACCTAGCTTACGAGCTTCTACTTTAAGTGTTTTCCTAAAGCTTAACTGCTTTGATGCGATTGTTAGAATGATCGCTAATAAACAAGACCTCTTCATCGTAGAGAACAAGTCCATGAGGCTCATTAAGCAATGAAGATCGTGCAGGGCCACCATCTCCCGCATCGCCGCCTATACCAACACCAGCTAGGGTCTCCAGTAGACCGTTGCAATTAATGAAACGAACGATGTGGTTGTATGAATCCGAGAAATAGACTGTACCCTTATGGGAGACCGCCATGCCAAAAGGGGTATGAATGGACGCGTTCAGGGCTGGAGTACCATCAGGGGAGAATCCCTCCTCGCCCTTACCAGCTATGGTTGTGATTATACCCTGGCGGTCTATCCGGCGAACTACATGATATTGGGAATCAGTGAAATAGAGGTTTCCTGCGGCATCAAAGCAGATGGCCGAAGGAGCTCCGATCTTTGCCTGTCTGGCAGGTCCACCGTCACCGCTGTACCCGAGAGTGCCACAACCGGCTATGGTATTGATGATTCCGCTTGTCCGGTCGATTTGGCGAATCCGGCCAACTCCTGCATCTCCCAAATATATATTATCATCGGCGTCATGGGCTACCGATATAACAAAGACTAGGCAAGCACAGTTGGCTGGGCCACCATCTCCCTTGTCCCATTGGAAAGCCGCTCCAGCCAAGCCTCGAATAGTGCCGTCCTTTTCCACTCGACGGACATGACCGTGACGCGTATCCGCGATGACGACTCTTCCTATGGAGTCCACCGACACATCATAGGGATTGCCGAGATAAGCTTGGGTAGCAGGTCCATTGTCACCACCGTAGGCACGGGTGCCGTTACCGGCGACTGTACTAATGATCCCGGTCTTTAGGTTAATTTTACGGATACGCTGACTAAACAGATCGGCAATATAAAGATGCTGGTCCGGTCCCAGAGATAGCCCCGCTGGACAACAAAGGAAGCCGTGGGTGGCCTCCTCACCGTCATGGACATTGGTACCCCCTAACGCGGTGGTAACAATTCCAGTTCGACCGTCGTAGCGTCTCAATCGTCCTGAACAATCTCCCCAGTGCACAGTTCCATCGGGATCGGCAAAAATAGCCGCTTCGCAGGAGTTGCAGTTCGTGACCGTGCCTGGTAATCCCTCCTGGCCAAAGCCTGGCACTCCAGTGCCCACCAGAGTGGTGACAATCCCAGTAGTGGCTTGCACTTTGCGCACACGAAAACCATACTTTTCCCCGACGTAGAGGTTGTCGTGTACATCGAGGCAGAGAGAATCCGGCATTAGAGTACTAGCTTCGATGGCCAATCCACCGTCTCCATTGGAGGCACGTTGACCGTTACCCAGTACGGTGGTTATAACACCAGTGGCCTTGCTGATTTTTCGGATACGGTCATTGGAATTGTCGCACACATAGAGATTGTCGTGAGAGTCAAAGGCCAAGTGTTCTGGGTGATAGAAAGCGGCTTGGCTGGCAGGACCACCATCTCCATGAAAACCCATTAAACTGAGTCCTGGACCAGTGAAAGGGCGACGGCTGCCTTCTTCGGAGAGATAGTGTCGAGCACTGTAGCCAGCCCAGATGTTGATTGTGCCGCTGTCAGCGTCGACTTGGCGAATATTGCATGCCCATTCGTCCGTGATATAAATATTGCCACGCTTGTCCACCGCTAAACCACAAGGACAATCGAACTCGGCCTCTAGTGCGGGTCCACCGTCACCACCTCGCCCCTTCCGGCCTGATCCCGCCACTTTGGTGATGATATTGGTCTTGCCGTCAATCCGGCGGATGGTGTGATTTCCCAAGTCAGTAAAGTAGA
>Ga0310345_10004306_pt1 | contig 12974 bp, 11 predicted proteins | sample HC15DNA20500_MG_FD_204667 | JGI IMG/M metagenome (GOLD analysis project Ga0310345, IMG submission 204667) | Marine microbial communities from station ALOHA, North Pacific Subtropical Gyre - HC15-DNA-20-500_MG | ecosystem: Environmental > Aquatic > Marine > Oceanic | place: Pacific Ocean: North... | reverse complement strand
AGGACGGCACCCCTTAAATCACAACCATTGCAATCCTTATCGCGCTCGGGATTATACGACTGGCTACAGCCGGATATAACCAGTAACAAAATTGTCGGAATGGCAAGCAATCTAGCGTTCATGAACCGGATTATACACAAATCCACCTAGTAATTCTCCTTACCGATGATGAGATGGCGGCATTATAACTTTGGGAGGTCAATCTATTGGTCCGCACGGCGACAAACTCAAAAACCAGCGGGGCAACCCCGCGTCAGTTAGAATCTGACCTTCGGAACCAAAATTCAACAGAAAAAACCCTTTGGGAACGTCCATGGGTTTTTCCATCGCAGGTCGATTTAAGATTTTGGCGACAATTTGCTGACCAATCTATATCAATCGGATTTACTTGAGGCTTTGCTTAAGGCCTATTCAATGCAGGAAGAGAACTTCATTACCGCTTCCTCTCGCATTCCTAGCAAAATATGGCTGTATGTGTCTAGTGTTATACAACGCTTAAGTGACCCAACCTGACACTGATGGTTTTTGGGTCCACATGCTCATTTAGCATTAATGTTTGCCGTAGGTCATGAAGTCTTATGCCAGAAATCCCTGTTAACTTTGATATGTCAGAGAAGACATGAGTTAGCGCGTCTGGGTGGAAAGGCCTTAAACTCGGATGGCTAAAGGCAAAGTTTGATTGGTCCCAGGCTACCCAGATAATTTCACAATTCTCTTGCTACTTGTTCCTGGTGGAACAGAGATATTGACTCTGAGCACGGAGCAGCTACTACGCTTGGTTGAGACGTCAGACCGTCTGCCGATTGCAGATTTTCCAGAGGATGCCAGTGGGCTGGCGCTTGACCACTCGGCGGGTAACAACGTGGTTGTGGATGTCAGCGGTGCCCCGCGAGGCGGTCCAGTCAACCCTGGTCGGGGGTATTCGGATAAATCCCTTGTTGGCGGCCACCGAGGGTGTGGGGAGGAGCTTAACTGGAGCCTGTCGGCCTAGTCCGAAGTAAGCCAAATTTAAAAACCCCAAGAAGCATCAGGTAGTGCTTAAGACGCAGATATGGACCAATCACCACGCCAGAAAAGTACAACCGTCGTGGAGGCCGACCGCCCCTCGAAGTGGACTTATGCCGGGTTGGGACGCCATCCAGGGAGCATGGGACGGCAGTTGCGAGACTATTATTGATATAGCTGAGAGGTTTGGGGTAAGCAGAGGGTAGATATGGAAGTGGGTATATCCTGCTCTTGATGGTAAGAAGTAACCGGGAAACTAGCTGGAGACCTGGACTGAGTTTCTTAGCTAGGTATTGATTTAATGCGGGGCGGAAGGTGAGAGTAGTGTTGAAGGGTAAAAGTATATCAAAGGTCCAGTTTCCTGCCAGCCACACTATTCAACGCAATCGTGCTGTTAGTTGAGCCTTTACTTCCGGCCATTCCGAATCAAGAAACGAGTAAAATACTGAATCCCGTATAGCTCCGTCTACCGCAAGTCGGTCTGACCGTACCACGCCATCCAGATGTGCTCCAAGCCGCATAATGGCACGGCGCGAACGTTCATTGCGCGAGTCCGCTGTGATCCGAACTCGGTGAACGAACCAAGATTCAAAGGCATGGGTAAGCATAAGCAGCTTAGCCTCGCGGTTTATCCCCATCTGCTGGGCATCAGCCGCAAGCCAAGTCGCCCCGATATTTACCACATCAGGTGTTTGCTTACTACGTTGCTTCGAGTTGTCGGCGGGCCAGTCCCAGAATTCCGCGTGGTGGAATCGTGTCGAGCCAACAACCCGTTTAGTATGTGGGTCTATGGTGGCAAAGGGGAGCATGCTCCCGTCATCCCGGCCGGCCAGGGCGGTCTCTACATATAAACGCATAGCGTTGGCATCTTTCGGAACATACGTGAACCCGTATGTGTCCCGGGACTGATTTGCTGCCTGAACCAACCCAGGAATGTAGTCAGCGGAAAGGGGTTCGAGCCGAACATTGCGTCCTTCAAGTATGACGGAATCCAACATCGCCATTTCCTCCTAATGCTAGAGCTGTTCACCTCATACCATCAAACCCAAATGGATGCCGACAGTTGAGTTGATGGTAACCCAAGTATAGCATTAGTTCTGGATTAAAGAGCCAAGAACTAAACAAGCTGTATCAGGTGAGGAGTTACAGACTAAAAACTTCCAGGCTGTTAACCAACATGATCTTTAAGGCAATAAGGCGGGGGCACCTGTGGGTGGAGGAGTGCTTCGCTGGGGGTGAGTTATCCTACTCAAAAAGAGCAAAAATACGTGTCCGAATCTTTGAGACGACCTAACTATTACAATGGACTCGAACTTTGTCTGTCAAGCATATATTGGTTTTGAACTGATTTACAACCATGCCCTGAACCTGCACCATATGCGCTAACCCGGATATACAGGGTATACCAGACCCTGATAGCCGGTACCCCTTACCGTGAAGTAGCGGCTCGTTTCGAAATTGCACAACCGTCACTGTACCGTCACCAGCAGAGGCACCTGCCAGCCACACATGTGAAGGCAAGGGAGATACAGGAGGTCGCCCACTATGACCGGCCTGATGGCCCAGCTCCAGAGCTTGCAGCAGAAGGCCTTTGAGATCCATAACCAGTCAGAGAGAAGTGGCGACCTGCGAAGCTCTCTCAGCGTTTAGAGAGCTAAGGGGCACGGTGAAACTAACGGTACGATTCCCCCAGGCAAGATGTCTTCTACCAGCCGTCTTGCACATGTTATAGGGCGACCAGGGTCTTACGCGGGACGTACTTTGTGCAGTTAGAAACGGGGGTGGCCAAGCTAGATGAACTGGAGGCACACTGATATTTTGCTAAAAACCTACGGACCCTGCCCAGCCTCCGCGGGCGGATAAATCGCCGCTAGTGAAAGTGGAAGGATAGAGAGGATAGTTTTTAGAGTAGCGTCTCTGGGTCAGTCACGTGACATGAGCTAAGGTCTGAAGTCCTCGGCGTTGTCTTGCGGTGCGTACCCCAAAACCTGGCGAGCGCGGGGCGTGTCATAGATCTTCCAGGTGTTTTCGGACGCTCCGAAGAAGATGTCATAGCTAATGTCCTCGGCCTCGATACATCGTTCCACCAGTGTCGCCAGATCGCGCCGGCTGAGCCAACTCACATAACTCCGGGCGTCTTCGTCAGGCCGGTCTTCGCCCCCCATTGTGCCCAGTCGGATGCAAATCACTGACATGCCGTACTCCTCGGCGTAGTAGGCGCCCAAGGATTCGCCGAACACTTTGCTGGCGGCGTATGGTCCGTCGGGTCTGTTAGGCATCTCGTGGGTAACCAAAGGCACGGTCGTGGGGTCGATATCTCCATATTCACCCAGGGCAATCGAGCGCCACGGTTCGTCCCGCTCGTAGAACCCGTTAACGTGCATGGAACTGAAGAAGATTACCCGCTGAACACCGGCCCTCCGGGCCGCTTCGAACACATTAGCGGTGGCGATAATATTATCGGGTATCAGCAGGTCCCACCAGATGTCAGGCGTGTGCCGAGGTTCGGCCGCCAGGTGTACAATCACGTCCTTGCCGTTCATCGCCGGAACGACGGCATCGAAATCCGTCAGGTCCGCTATGACTGAATCGAACCCGTCGACCGGCACTCTGTCGGTTCCGCTCAGCAGGTAGGTTTCACCAAGGTGTTCCCGGAGGTACATTCCGATTCGTCCGGCTGCACCGGTCAATAAAACCTTCTTCTTATGTGTCATGTTTGTGTCTCCCTAATGGTATTATTGGTCGATTCCGAGGCGGCATTCTATTGACGGAAAGAACATGCTCGGGGCAATAGGCCTTCACCCCTTCAAACTTCGCTGGAGAGCATAATAGACCTAATATACATGAGTTAAGATCTTATCGCTAATACGATGGCCCTCTGCCACCACGGAGAATTGGGCAGTAGTCTATCTTGGAGGTAGTGGAAGTGAAGCCTACTAAACTTATGGTGGTCCACGTGTGACACACAATCCCCACAGACGCCGCCTACCCTAGTCTTGGAGAGGTCTGTAGGCTATTCATACTGATACAAAGGCTAATATAGCCGTAGTTTAGGACTTGAGATGGCCATACAGCGGTAGGCTTTTGGATATTACAGGGGCCCCATCCGCCGTTTAGACATAGCCACCCCAATCATGGAAAACCAGGCTCAGTCAGGTCAGCACTATCCTGCCCAGGGGAGGATGTTCCCGCAGAGACGCCATAGCCTCGTTGGCCTGCTCCATTGAAAATATATCGGAGACCATGGGTTTAAGTTTGCCGTCTTCCACCAGGCGCACCACATTGACCACGTCTTGTAGGGTAGAGGCACGGGTTCCCAGGATGCTCCACTGCCCGTAGATCAGGTCAGCGCTGTCCATAGTCACTGGCAACCCGTAACCGTAACCCATCACCACCAAGCGGCCTCCTAAGCGCAGACAAGACAGGCAGGTCTGCAGCACCGAAGGGATGGCGCTCCCCGCGACACACTCCACCACCACGTCAGCACCCACACCGGCGGTCAGGTCTTTAACGATAGTGGGCAGGTCTTCCTGCATGCTGTTGACTATCGCCTTCGAATTGAACTCCCGAGCCGCGTTCAACTTATCTGGCTCGATATCCACGGCGATCACGTTGGCACCCATGATTGCAGCCATCTGCACCGCGTGAATACCCAGGCCGCCTAAGCCCACTACCACAACGGTTTCTCCAGCCTGGATGCGGCCTCGCTGCATGGTGGCGTGATAGGTGCTGGCTAGCGCATCGGGGATGATGGCCGCCGATTCCCAAGACACCTGGGCGTCAATCTTCACAGCATTGCGCTCCGGCACCCGAAAATATTCGCTGAACCCTCCGTCAACCTCAAACCCGCTGCGGGGAGCAGTAAGGCAATAGTTCTCCTGACCCAGGCGGCAATAGTCGCACAAGCCACAACTCTGGGTAGGGTAGATGGTCACGTGGTCGCCGATCTGGACCGCCCTCACCTCAACGCCTACCTCCACTACCTCACCGGCCGCCTCATGTCCCAGTATGTGGGGCAGGCTGACGGTTGGGACTGCGCCGTCGGCAATCTTCAGATCAGTGGCGCAGAGGCCATTAGCCCGCACCCTCAGGATAACGTCCTGACGGCCGCACTCCGGGTCCGGCACGCTCTGCCAAGACAAGGGTGTTTTGTATTCGTTTAATATCATGCCTTGCATAACGCCACACTCCCCGGTGTTTGGACAACTGAGATTTCTTGATTAACCGGAACGTTCAAGGTAAGTCGGGGTAAGGGTATAGTCAAGCTCTGGCTACGCTCACACGTCTGAGGAGCAGGAATTTGTTAAACGGTCAATTGCTAAAGATCGGTGGCACCGGCTTCTTGATGAGCCAGCTAGGTAAGCCCCTTTAGTCCACCACCGCTATCGCTGATAACTCCACCTTCAGTTTGGGATGAGCCGCCAGGCGGGTTATCGCGATGGTGGCGGTTCCCGGACGGTGGTCGCCAAAATACTCCCACCACACCTCGTTAAGCTGGTCTTGCTCGTCGATGTTGGTCAGATAGCGGGTCACTTGCACCACCTGGCTGAAGGTCGCCCCGCAGGCATCCAGGGAGCTCTTGATGTTTTCCAACGCCATCCGGGTCTGGGCCGAGACGTTCTCCGGTATGTCATCAAACTCGGATTCGATATGAGGATGGCTGTGATAGGTCTTGGCGGCGGTCACTCCCGCCAAAAAGAGCAGGGAGCCTCCGGTGACTTTGATCGCTGGCGCATAGGGTAGATTGACGGACGGGTCGTGGTCCGCAGTGTGGATGACCTCTATCTTTCCTGGCATGATGACCTCCGATTGATTAGGATGTTGAACGCCGATCCGATGCCGTATATTACACCCGCAGCCGATGACTACGACAACCTGCGGCTGGCTTTCAACAAGCTAGGCTAATACCAAACTGCCATCGCAAACTACATCAAGGCCATCCAGATTGACCTTGACTACGCAGGGTACAGCACTGGGGTAATACTTACAGTTGGCTCGACGATGCCGACTACACCAAGGACTGCTCCCTGAATAGCCGGCTCTACTGACTGTGATTTCTGGAATATCAGACTTCGACAATTAGGAAAGGTATTGGATTGGCCGATGCCGACGCTAGAACCGACCCTGGGGGTCGAATACTTTGATCCGGTTTCAGCCCATCAGTCACGCAGACGTTCTTGTCGTCGTCTATTTCCAGTCCAACCAGAAAGTGTCTGAGCAACATTCTTTGCGGCCACGGAATAGCGCATTGACTCCAATAGCCGGAAATACTGGGAGACCTCAACTTAGTCTGCCGGTGGCGTAAGTGGATGGTCTGCCAATAGGTTGATCCTAGAACGGCAATCCGGGATCTGACGAAATGCTAATCGAAATTGGCCCGAGGAATAATTGCGGCGCTGTGAGAGCGGAGTTGAGAAAGGGAGATTGGTATCAAGGCTCCACGTTGAGACGCCCCGGCTGACTCAACCTATAGGGAAACGCATTAACTTAATACAGTACAAGATTTACTTATGTTGCCGTTTATGGCTGAGTGGAGGCAGTTTCGGAGTTTAAGTAAATACGATCCCAATGAGGCGAAACCTAGGTAAGCAGCCCTAAAAAGTTTCCACTTCGGCGGCCACCGGCAGTCTCGTTGGAACTTTTGTAGACAGCAGTAAGGCTATGGTAGCGAATCCAACTATTGCCAGGACTACAAATGCGAGTTTGTAGCTGCCGGTGACATCGTATATGATACCGGAGAACAGTCCCCCTATGGCCTGACCCCAAGATACAAATGGCTCAGTGACCCCCCGGATTATGCTCAATGAACCACGTCCAAAGTAGTTGGCGTAGGCAACCACCGGCACCACCAATATCCCACCAACAGCGGTACCGAATATAGAAGCCACGATCAAGGCTTCAACGATCGTGTCGGCCATGGTGAACAATACCAGCGCAGCAGCCATAATCAGAGCCACACCTGCATAGGCGTATCGGACTGGCACACGATCAACTACCCAACCCCAAAACAAACTGCCAAGTCCGGTGAACACGGCGTTCATGCTGATTGACGCAGCAGATACCCCCACCCCGAGACCCTGATCCAAGAAAAATGCCGCCTGGTGTATGTTGGTACCGGACTGAAGGAGATACAGAGAGCCGGTGGACACTGCCAACAACCATAGGGTTGGGGTGTGCATCGCCTCGCGTAGCGTCCAGTTGACCTCTACAGTAGATGGAGTTTCAAATTGGCCCTCTTCTGTTTGATCCGGCAAATCACCGTCGGGAAGCAGTCCCATAGACTCAGGGGCTTGTCGGACCAACATCGAAACTGGCCCCAATGCCAACACAAATACAAGCACGCCAAGCACGATCCAAGCATCTTCCCAGCCAGCGAAAACCACCACAGTTGTGGTGAACGGGATAGTGATCCCCAGCCGGTATTTGATAACCAAGCCAGCTAAAAGTGGAAATGTGATCATACCCAGCGAGTGGGACATGAACAAAATGCCGGTGGCTTTACCCCTTTTCCTGACAAACCACCGAGAAACCACAACTGAACAACCAATGTTAAGCGGGCTAGCAAAAATGACTCGCCCAACTCCATAGGCCAGGTAGAAAGCGATGGGAGTTGTGGCCCAGGCCAAAGACATCGTGGATAAGCCCAATACGAAGACACTAACCGTAAGTATCACCCTGGCTCCGTACCGATCCAGGGCCCAACCGCTTATCGGCGACGCCAACATCGCCACCAACCCACCAAAGCTGGCCGCCCCCGCAATTAACGTTCTGCTCCAACCAAGGTCTTCGGACATTGGGAAAATGAACACGGCTAGGGTTAAACTGGCAGCTGCGTTCCTGACAACCATTGAACTGCCGGCCGCAAAAAGAATGCTCCAGCCGTAGAAAAATGGCAGTCTGTTTGCTAGTTGGTACATTGATTTCCAGGTTAGATGATTAGCGGTGTGGGGAGGTTCGATTCTTCTTCGGCAACACCGACAAAACTCCCAGACGGTTACGTTGGAGCTGTTCTATTTCTGGGGAAATGCTGTCAGAATGTTGCCGAAGAAGAATCGATTGCGTTATCGGAATTAGGTAGCGCTTAGCAGTGTGACTTATCTAATTCACAGGCTTTATCAAAATTCTCTTTTGCGAGAGCGTCTTTACCTAATATTCCCAACACCACACCACGGTTATAGAAGGCGAGGGCGTATTCAGGATCAAGCTGGATGGCTTTAGTGTAGTCGGCGATAGCAGTTTCGTATTGGCCTAGCTTGTTGTGCGCGACACCCCGGTTTCTGTAGTACACGGCAGTATCTGGCTCAAGCTGGATGGCCTTGTCGAAATGCGATATAGCCTCTGTGATTAGTCCTTGACTAGATGCATCCAATCCACCTTTATAGGCGAGTTTTGCTTCGGACAACCCCGATGAACCACCGCACGCTGCCATTACTAAAATAAGAGTGACCATCGGAGCGATTAAACTCAATCGTCTCAAATCTCCCCCTAATCATAGAATCCTAGTATTTCCGGAATTATACTCCAAAGTTTCATGCGAAGTTCAGCGTTCCCTATTTCACCTTCCGTATATTCGCGGGCTGCGCCTTACTATCCTCAAACCAACAGGAAATTGGAGCAGTACCATCAGATCATCAAGCCGGAGATGAAGCAGGTTCCGCATGAATTGCCTGGTGATCTGGAGGTGGCCATCGCTGGCTTCGCGGACTACTCCGCTATCACAAAGCCTTTGGCCCGCGACGCCAGATGATGTCCTCAACAGGAGATGGGAAGGGATCTTAATTAGAAGAAACGAGATGAAAAGTTGACTTTACTAATGCCACCAACGTTACAACCCCCAGCACCGGGTGTCCGGCAACTCTGCTACATCCCCTTGATCTCTCCTTAACAAAAGTGCCTCACTTTTGCTGGTTGGCAAAAGAGTATATCAAAGGAGCCAGAAAACCGACCCACGATTCATCCATCGAAACTGCGCAGAAGAACAGTAGGCGCGACCAGCTGCCAGGCGGCCAACTTGGTGGATATAGCCAACGCCGAGGAGTTGGACGCTATGGGAGGGAAGGAGCCGGTGGTCCAATTCGTGGACTATTCATATACTCCGCTATCTGCTACCACATTGTTTTGGGGTGATCCGGCGCTATTCTAAATTTCGACTCTCATGGTGCGCCGGCAAAGACGGAAGGACTAAAAATAGGTAGGCTCCGCGTTTAGGGAAGTCCTACTTTTTTTATCACCGGTGGGTTATAAGGTCGCGCAGGGCAGTAAGCTGAGCGAGACCTGCCGGGATCTCCGGCTACCAGCAACAATATGTTCCTTGGGTCGCGAACCACCGGTACGGTAACCCCAGGCTCGTCTACGTTCAACCACTTGGGCCAGTAGTAAGGGTCTCCGGCTTCCTGGTCCCGACCGTACCGCAATTGTTTGTAACGCTGTACTCGCTCGACCGGTACCCTAGCGCGCTCATACAGGTAGAACTTGACCTCGTCTTTGCTCCAACCTTCTTCATTCAGGCCGTGAGCGATTAACGGGCTGATGACTACCACCGCGTGGCCTCCGTGGATGATGTTGTGATTCAGATTAGACATGGAGTCGGCCAGGATCCACAACGGGAACTCCATACTTCCCGAACCGCCCGGGTTGTTACCTCTTGGAGCATCCGATGCGTAGACCATGACGCAACTATCACCCGCGTCAAACCCAAACTCAGTGTGTAAAGGAGCCCAAGGCGTATCGATATCTACGCCGATGCAGAACGAGTATTTGGCTGGTGAGCCCAAGGTGGATTTATCTCCCGAGTCGGGGTGAGCGCCACCGAGATTAATCATCGACAGTCGCAGTGTCCTGCCGATGGTTGCGTTAGCACGGGTCCCTGGTCCAAATAGGCTGGCACCATGATTAATTCCGATTTGCTGGACTATCGGGCCGCTAACTATGACCAACGGGGCTGCTGGGTCGCTGGTCGCTTGAAGCCCTTGAAGGTCGAACCGTTCGTCTAACATCGCTTCCATTGCAGCGACCACCACCGGCATATACTCCGGTTTGCAACCGGCCATTACAGCGTTGGTCGCTACCGCTTCTATAGTGGCAACTCCATAGCGGGGTGGCAGCACACCTAGAACTTCCATAGGATTCCGGCCAGAGGCGCCAATCATTCGTTGCACGAGTTCCTCGGTGGGAGGCACTATGGGGAAGCCATCAGTCCAACCATTCTCGAAATACTGTTCAATTGTGTCGATGGCCCCTTGCACCGAGTCTAAGCCGCTTACCCGAGCAGTGGTCTTTCCTGTAAGCATAATTCCTTGTGACTATTAGTTATTTGGAGTTCGCTACTTGGGTTGAAAAGTATTCAGAAAGTTCACCAACATCAATCTAAAAAATGGGAGGGAGGAGATTTCTTCCTTGGCTAATATTGCTTGACCCAAACTGAAGGATTTGGCTATCCCACCAGTGCCTTAACGATCTCAGCAACGACTTCATGCGCTTTACTCATAGCTACTTCTTGCCCGCCTAACGGATGGGCTACCACTACCAGCGGGAGATCTTCAAGGTTCATGGATTTCTTGATAGAGTTGGCTAGTCGGACGAAGCTGGTAGTTGCTACGACCACCGCAGGCTTGCCTGTCTCCTCGAATCGAATTCCGTCGAGCATACTGCCCGAGGTGCAAGACCCTCAAAGACAGACTCCGGCCACCATGAAGTCAGCTTCCTGAGACATCATCTCAAGCATTTCCTGATCGGCGGGCTTGGTTGAAGTGTACTTGGTCTCCATAATGATTTTGCTTACGCCATATTCTTCTTGGAGCACTTTTGCTAGTCCCTGGAAAAAGAAGTTGGAAGTGTCGTTACCATTGTCCAACAACGCCGCCACCGAACCTTTTATGTCCTTGATCCGATGGGCCATCTGCCGCTGGTCAGTGTGGATGTGCCCGGTTGGATCCAAATAAGTAACTGGTTTTGCCGCTGGCCCGGCGACTGCAGGAGCCTGCATGGTTTACCCCCAATTTTCTGACTGGCCTTGTATTTCGAACGCCAAACCGTTTAACTGTAATTTCACAGACCTAACTAATTGCCCAAGACATGTGAACTTCTGTAATCCCGGGAACTATAAAGCGGTCCCCTGCACAGGTCAATCACTGACCTCACTCCTGCAAACAACTCCAACGAAAATAGGTTCGGTCACCTCCGCTATGGGCGGATAGCGTCGGCGGTTCCTAAGGATATCGATTAATCCGCTAACGCCTTGATGAGCTCCTCCTGAATGTCTGAATAGTACAAGACGATGATCTTAGTGGCGAAATCAGACGAAAGCTATTATCTCCAAAGCCAAAAATTCCTTTAAAGCTCTGAATCACCTGGGTTTAGTAACTCGTGGGGCCGTTCTCCTACGTCTTCGACTGCAGACATGTACCTACAATTTGGACCGCCCTTCGATTGGCTAGTTCAAGATTCATTTGATTGACATCAATTTCAAGCGGCCAAGGTTTCCTGCGAGAATAGCAGTAAATATCAGGGACTTTACTTCGGTGCCCTAAACCTTTGGGTTCACCTGTACCCTTACTTCAGCAAGGGCACTTTCCGAGTTTGTATCTAGCTAGCCCGGTTTCAGAACCGGATACGGTCTCTATTTCATCAATTAAGGCTGGATTCACCGTGCGGCCACCGCCATTAAACCAACCATGTCAAGGAGAACAGGGTTGTGGATCTGATCTCCTGCCCAGCCAACGTAGTCCGCTTTATAGCATTGTTCTAATCATGCATTGCGGTCTAAAAGAAAAGATATTATCTCTCCCGTTAGAGGTCCTGATCCCAGTTCGAAGCAAGTCAAGGAACCAGATCATGCCCGACGCAGTTTCGGGTCCAAGGTGTCTCGCAACCAATCGCCAAAGAAGTTGAATGCCAGAACCACCACAGTAATAGCTATACCAGGGAAAAGAGACAACCACCAAATATTGAGGATTTCGTCCTTTCCTTCTGAGATCATGATGCCCCAGGCAGGCGATCCCGGCGGTAACCCCAATCCCAGGAAGCTCAGGGATGCCTCCAGAAGGATAACCTGTCCGACCAGAAGGCTAGTTATGACCATCAGAGTATTGATCGTATTCGGGAATATGTGCCGGAGGATAATCATCGGAGTAGAAAGACCGGCTATTTTAGCGAAGATTACAAAGTCCAACTCTTTAACGCTTAATGTGTCACCCCTGATCATACGAGCGAACCTGGCCCAGACTGTGAGCACCACAGCCAAAATGACGTTCTGAATTCCAGCCCCCATGATGGTCACGATTATCATAGCCACCAGGATCGTCGGGAAACCCAGGGCTGCGTCAGCGGCCCGCATAATTAACACGTCCAGCAACCCACCCCGGTAACCTGATATGAGCCCTAAAGCGGAGCCGACTATGGCCCCTGTCCCCAAGGCCACCAAACTTATGAACATTGCGGTGCGGGCACCGTATATGAGTCTAGCCAGAACGTCCCTTCCCAACACGTCAGTCCCCAGAGGATGGCTCCAGGACTCTCCTGGAGAGATCCTGGAATCCACGATACTAGTCCTGCCTGGATCGTAAGGAGTTAGTAAAGGTGCAAAAGCCGCACAGAATACCAAGACGACTACGACGGTGAAGGGAATCCAGGGCAGACGTAGCTTCCTGATTTGCGCCGGCAGATTTAGCATTTTTTCTACGGCAGTGGAGGTTTGGCTGGTTTCAGCAACCATCGCGGTTTGTCTCCTTAATCGTACCTGATCCTGGGGTTTACGTAGGCATAAAGAATATCAACGAACAATGCCGTAAGTATATAAAACAGGCCGGATGCCATTACCGCAGCTTGGACTATAGGAAAGTCGCCAGTGCGAATCCCCTGGAGCATCATACGCCCGATGCCGGGCCAAGCAAAGACTACCTCAACCGCTACCGAACCATTGAGCAGGCCGGCTAGAGTAAGACCAGAGAACGTAAGCAAAGGAATCATGG
>Ga0310345_10004305_pt1 | contig 12975 bp, 12 predicted proteins | sample HC15DNA20500_MG_FD_204667 | JGI IMG/M metagenome (GOLD analysis project Ga0310345, IMG submission 204667) | Marine microbial communities from station ALOHA, North Pacific Subtropical Gyre - HC15-DNA-20-500_MG | ecosystem: Environmental > Aquatic > Marine > Oceanic | place: Pacific Ocean: North... | reverse complement strand
AGAGCTTACGGGACTGGGACCCGCAACAACACGCGGAACCAACCTGGAGATCGAGAATCTGAATGTCCGCTTCTAGGCGGTCAACCGTGGTTTCTACGTGCTGCCCGGCTTCGGATCCTCCTCGTGATCGGGGCAGGACTGGCGCTGTTGATCGACTTCACCAGCTTCCTAGGCCAGTTCCACGCTGGAATACATTCTGTCTCGAGGTCCCTAAATCAGTCGCTCCATTGGTTGATACTCGGAACGACACTCATCGTCATCTTTTGGCTCTTTGTGAGCAGCCTCTTCCACGATCTGCTCCTGGATCCCCCGGAATAGAGCACCGGAAAATTCTTTGGAGTAGCGGCCCTGGTGGTTGTACTCTGCTCGGTACTGGTTGTTATCTGCCTTGTCCGGAAACCGAGGGAGCACTAACCCGAAACATCACCACCTGGCTGACCCATTCTTCGCCAATGCCGAGGCACGATGGTGATCGACTGAGCCCACTGGCCTGGAGACCGAATCCATATCTGATCGGAGGGAACGGGCTTGCACCGATGAGCCGATTCGACGAGAATCCGAGGACAGGAGAACGAGAATGATGTGTCCAGACCAACTTTCCACAGTGAGAAATGCTGATCGGAGAAAGAATGCTTGCTACTCGATCTGGCTGTTTTTGCTGACCCTGACAGCGACGACGCCCGAGGCCGCCTGGGGCGGCTCGCCAGCGTACCTGAAAATCGGGAAGAATCGGCAACTCTTCGTGGATTCCTACATTATTGAGAGCCTGACGGACGCCCGCCAGGTCCTGAACCAGGCGCAGAAGCACCCCGAGAGCCCGGTCCTCAGGCAGGACCGTCCCTGGGAGGGAAACCTGATCCAGACGGGAGCTGTGCTCTACGACGGCGACGCCAAGCTCTTCAAGATGTGGTACTACACCGGGCAGTTCTTCGCCCGTCTCACCCCGGACGGTCCGGTCACGGAAACGGTCGAGGGCAGCAGGAAGCGAGCCTATGCCTTCTCCCGCGACGGAGTGCGCTGGGAGAAGCCCAATCTGGGACGGGTCGAGTTTCAGGGATCGCGCGACAACAACATGCTCCCCGACGACAGCCCGCCGCCGTCCTACTGGGACCCTCACGAGACCGATCCAGCCAGGCGCTTCAAGGGCCTCGTCTGGACGGACGACGTCCACGCCCCGATGACGATGGACCTGTACTACTCCCCCAATGGGTTCGACTGGACGCCCTACGAAGGGAATCCCGTCATCGACACCAGCCCCCGGACCGGCCGTTGGGGACCGACCGTCTTCATGGGATGGGACCCCATCCGGAAGATCTATGCGGTCCACATGGAGAGCTGTCTTCACCGGCGCTGTCCCCTGGGCAAGCGGGTGATCGGACGGGCCGAGACCCCGGATGGCATCCATTGGAACGAGCCTCAGACTCTGATCGTGCCCGACGAGAAGGACTATCCCGACACCGAGTTCTACGCCATGGCGGCCTTCACCCACGCGGATCTGTACCTGGGCCTGATATCGATCTATCGGACCACCAACATGCGGCACTATCCGGAGCTCATCTACAGCCGCGACGGCATCTTCTACCATAGGGAGTATCGGGAGCCCTTCTTCAACAACGGGGAATACTTCGGCGATTTCGACGACACCAGCATCTACATCTTCGCCGCGCCGATCGTCTCTGAGGGCAGGGTCTGGATCTACTATATCGGAGCCAACTGGAGAAGCCCCGAGCAATTGTACGTAAAAGGAGAAAAGGCGCGTCGGGCGATCGGTCTGGCTACGCTGCCGGTGGACAACTTCGTGTCGATCGATGGAGGCAAGCTCCGCCCCGGCATCCTGGTCACCCGGCTGTTTTCATTCGGGGGCGAAGAACTGTATCTCAACATGGAGGGGCATGGGGTTTCCCCCGAGCTCCGTGCCGCTTCCCCCAGAATCAAGGTAGAAGTCATCGGCCCCGACCACAAGCCGCTGGAGGGTCTGCAGCTGGAGGACGCCGATCCCCTGACGAAGACGGGCCGGCATCGGGTTAGCTGGGGTGGCAAGAGCGATCTGAGCAAGCTGGACGGCACCCCCATCCAGCTGAAGATCTCGATCCAGAACGCCAAGCTGTACTCGTTTCAATTTGAATAGGAGGAATCATGAAGACTCTGACTCGACGGGAATTTCAGTGGATGACCGGACGGACTCTGGCGCTCTCTCCCCTGCTTGCTGGGATCGCTTGTGGCCCGGGCGAAACATCCCGCCCCAGCGGAACTACTCGAGGGGCCACCACAGCCACCGGACCGCTCACGATGACGTTGGGATCGGCTGACGTCACCATTCCTCCGACTCAGCCCGAAGGCGACACCTGGCGCTACGGGCTCGCTCTACCCTTTCAGGTGGCGGCTGGGAAGGTGGGTCTCTTCTGCGGCATCCGGGGGAAGCGAGGCCGCGACTTCGAGGTAGGCACTGACGCAATTCTGTTCAGTGACCTTTCCCAGATTCAGGCCGAGGGGGCCATTTCCATCTCTCGCAACCACGGCGAGAAGAACCCCAATTCCAGTCCTGCCGGGGCGCCCTCCATCATGGTGAAATACCCGATCCGAGGCGGCTTCGTCCCCGCCGGGGCCAAGCTCGAGGACGGTTCTCCCCACCCTCATGCGGGGACCGGTTTCGGCATCTGCCAGGCGATCGCCTGGACGGCGGATCAAGAGAGCGTCTATCCAGCTGAGCAGACGTATGAGTATGTGGAGCTCTATCAGCTGGCCTACGACGACGACGGCTTTCGGCTCACCGAGACGGAACGGATCCCCTATGACGAGCTCCTAGCGGGAGCGGTGCTTGCCAACCCTGGCCTGACCAATGCCATCGCCGATGGAGAGGATCTTCTGTTCACCATGGGCGGCGGAATCGAAGGTGGATCGGCCTCCGGCCTGACCCGCTGGCGCCGACAGGCTGACAAGTGGAGACCCGTTTCCTGGAAGCCGATCACCCACGCCGACGGTTCTTTTGAGCCCAGCCTCATCCGTGACGGGGATGGGAGCCTTCTCTTCTCTGCCCGCGGAGGAAGGGACGAGGAGGGACGGAGGCGTCTGCAATCGCGAGTCTGGCGTTCTCAGGATGGTGGCGAGAGCTGGAGCAAGGTCATTCACGTAGAGGGCGCGGTCGGCGGCTGCCCGATCACCCTCAATCAGGCGGCCGATGGCACTCCCTACATCGCCGCCAATCTCAATGAGGTCACCCTGCATCCCCTCAGCGAGCGAGCGCGGCCCAAGAAGAACGATCAGGGGATTGTCCACGCTTCGGCCGCCGGCCGCGAGAAGCTCTGCTTCTGGCCTCTGAACCAGGCCAGGGACGGTCTGGAGACTCCGATCCTGGTCCGCGACTCGGTGGCCGAGTTTGGTCTAGCGCCCTCCGGCGACTTCTGGGCGGTCGACCATCCGTCAGCCATGACGGTTCAGTTGGCCGACAGCGCCTGGCACAACGTCATCGTGATGCGGATCTGTGATACCGCCGAGGTACGGGTCGGGGCCGATCCCGTTCCTCAGACCGGTTGCTACGTCGAGGAGGTCCTCTCCTCCGGTACACCCATCCCGATGTGGAAGTTCTAGTCCCAAAGTTCCAGCGCCTGAAGAGGGTAGCCGTTGTGGCTTCCGTCGAGGTAACGGATCCAGAGGTGGGCCAGTCCAGTGGACCTCGGTGGGAATGCCAGAAGGGCTCCACGACTGCCGCCGAAGAGGCTGCGCATGATCTTTTGTGCTCAGGGTCGTAGTTCGGAGCGCCAGCCTCCTCGTTCATATAGAAGAAACTGAACCGCCGGGCGCGGACCAGCTATTGCGGTTCCCGTGGACGAGCCATCCCATACCAGTACCAACCCGCCATTCCCTCGCCGACGTGTTCCAATCAAAGGAGGGAAAAAACTCCCGGTAGAACATCCCCTCCCAAGCCACTTCCACGAGAGCCTCTCGGGCCTCGGATAACTGCTCCAGGTGGCCCTCCCAGATCTTCCTGTAGCCGGACAGGACCGACTCGGGCACCCCCTTCATGAATCGGTCCACTAGATTCAAGGAAATTATCGGGCCAGCGACGGTTGACTAGAACCTGATAGATTCTTCACCGCCTACTCGGTGATGGCGGAACCGTCGGGAAACCGCAGCCTGGGCTCGGTGGAAGGTTTCTTCTGGAGCCTGAAGAGAGGGAAGGACTGAGAATCCGGCCTTCTGACCTTTTGGGTTTGTAAGGTGCTTGAGGCAGACTCCCCATTTCGCCACCCTGAGGAGCCGAGCGACGAAGGGTCCAAGATGGGCGCGTGCTCGAGACGTCGGGTTGCGGTCTGCGTCTTTATGATCCTTCGGCCTATGGCCTCAGGAGGGCGAAGTGTGTCTGTTTGAACGTGGGTGCCCGCGCCTTCACGGGACGACCAGAAACACGACGTGCGATGGAGTGTCTGCAGAAAGGTGAACGGTGTTCGATGCGATCACCGTGTAGGTGTGCCTGCCGACTGGCTCCCCGGTGTTGGGGTTCACCTCCAATCGGGGGAAGTTGCTGCTCGCGATGTCGATCCGTATCCGATGCCCCTTCTGGAACAGGTTTGATGTTGCCGGCAGCGTGATCGTGATCGGGTAGACGCGGCCCGGCTCCATCAGCTCCGGGTTGGACCAAGAGTTCCTGTAGCGTAGACGCAGGACGGTATCGGCGACATTCATCTCAAACCCGGACGGGTAGTCGTCGTTCGGCGGGTACACGTCAACGAGCTTGGCGGTGAAGTCGGTGTCTTTCGCCGAGGACGAAACCCACACGTTGACCTCCACTTGACCGGTGACCTCGGTATCCTCGTCGAGCGGCTCCGACCGGAATACAAGGACGTCCGGGCGCTCGGACAGCTTTCGCCCGGCACCGCTATCTCCGGAGAACCAGTCGTGCTCTCGCTGGTCGATCGGACCCCAGGGAACGATAGGCGTCCCCTGGCCGCCGTAGGCGTCGGCTCGATCGCCAAAGGGAGGGATCGGGCCCCAGCCACCTTCCGGCTTGGCGATCGCGGCCAGGTGCGCCATGTTGCCGCCAGCGGTGGGAACCGGGTCGTCCGGGTCGTGCTCGTAGGTCAGCGAGCCTGCGCCCCCGGGCCGGCGAGCGCTCAGACCGCCGGACTGGGTGAGAAACAGCGTTCGCCGTTCGGTTCGGGCGAGCGGCCACTGGTTCTCCGGCCGCCATCGACCACCGTGATGCATCAGCCCGTCCGGAGTTCTCCGACCGGTTCCGCCTCCCATGACGAAGATCTCCACTGGTGGGTCCAGGTCGGCTCGGTTCTCCTTGTCGAGGAGCCACCGGTCGAACCAACGCCGGCGCAACTCGTGATGGGCCGGGTACCCCTGCATCGCGTCAGCTCCGAAGTCCACCTCGCCAAGCGACGTCGTCCCTGTTCGCATCGTGCCATGGCCCCACGGTCCGACGAGCAGCCTCACCGGCGAGCCGATACGAGTCGTCATGGCTTCGAAGTAGCCAATAGAGCCGTCGATGAACGGGTCGTACCAGCCCCCGGTGATCAAACAGGGTAGGTCTGCGTGACGGTCCCAATAGGGTGTCTGGTCGTTGCACTCTTGCGCCCACCACTCGTCGTACTCGCCCCGATAGTAGTAGCTGAAGAGGGTCTCTTGGAGATGGGGCGCCACGGCAAGCGGTACCTCGCCGGGCTTGACCGGCATGCGCCGGAGCCACTGCCGTGCATCGGCCATCCCCTTCGCGACGGTCCTCACCGCATCGTCATCGTCTCTGATCTCCTGGGCGTCGAGGGCGTGGTTGTGGATCGCCGTGTACATGTGGAGCGCCCTCGCGCGCCTCGTGCAGGAAGATGTTTGTCGGACCCTGCTCCGGGCATATCGCGAAGAGATGAGGTGGCCTGTGGAGGGCGGCCTGGGTCTGGACAATCGCCCGGTGCGAGCTTCCCATCATCCCGACCCTACCGTTGGACCACGCCTGACAGGCTATCCACTCGATGGTGTCGAAGCCGTCGTTACCCTCCCACGGGTTGCACGTGTGGTAGTAGCGTCCGTCGCCCTCGGAAGCGTACCGGGAGCGGAGGTCCTGGATGATGAACACATACCCGCGGGCCGCGTACCACCCCGGCACTCCGTTCCACTCGGAGGCCGTCTTATTGTACGAGGTTCGTACGAGGATGACCGGCCACTGCCCGTCGAGGCGCACTCCAAACTGTTCCCCAGGAGAGTAGACGTCCATCGCCAGGCGGACCCCGTCCCCCATGGGGACCATGACGTCTGATTGAGGTGGACCGCATATGTCACTGGCGCCTCCTCACCGGGCACTTACTTGCCGGTGTCGCTTGTCGGCTAACTCGAGCATGTTACGTCCCAGAGAGGGCTGCGTCGAGGCCGCCCTGATCCTCAACAGGGTGGTCCTCCTGCGTGGCGGTAAGCCATCCTACGATTTCGAGATCACGGCAGAGCACCTCAAGAAAGCTGTGCGGGACTTTCCGCAGGTGACGAGACGCCTGGAGTATCTGAAGGTAAGAGAACCCTCGGGGAGCTGCCCCGGAGATCCAAGGAGCTTACCGGGCGCCCGATTGAAATGAGCTCTCAATGTGCCGAGGACGCCAGCAGATTCACCGACGATTCCCTATGAAATAGGTGACACCACTGGTTGTCGAACTACAGGGAGACGCGCTCTCCCACACGGAGGTCCAGGGAGAGTGGCGTAATTGCAACGATCGATGTCTCGCCCAAGATCAATTCGACGTGTAATTCCCGGCCAATCGGCTCCAGCACGTCGACGATTCCCTGCATCGCCGGGCTCGCTGCCACCTGCCTGGTCACACGGATGTGCTCCGGTCGAATCCCAAGCGTGACGTTCTCAACCGGCGGTAATCGATCCAATGCCTGAGAAAGATGCCCGGGAATGGAGTACGAAAAGTCAGCGGATAGGAACTTGAGCCCGCATTCATCACGCTTGATCGAGCCATCAAAAAAGTTCATCGAAGGGCTGCCGACGAAATACGCGACGAACTGGTTGGCAGGCTTCTCGTAGATCGCGCGCGGCGTCGCATGTTGCTGGAGCCTCCCATTCTTGAGTACGGCAATCCTTGAGGTCGGTTCGGGTCCTGCGATAGGGGGTGTTTGCGTATCCGCCTCCAGGCAGGTGCAGCCCTTAGTCCAGGAGATGCTCGCGATAAAACTTGGACAAATACGGAAGTAAATCTTCCGGCCGCCGGAAGTTGTGATGGACATCGCAGTCGACTAGCTTTGCGCCCGCCGCTTTCCTCGCCGTCCACCCAGGAGCCGTAATCGGGGTCGCTCCCTCTTTGTCCAGGGCCGAATGCCTCAAGAGACCTCCCTCGTCCTCATTGTCCAGCCACCGCGGGACTGGGATCAAGTTTCTCCAAAAGCAAGGCTACCTCAGAGGAGGCTTGTGAGTCGAGATCAACAACGGGCGCCGAGCTTGGCGGAGCATGGCGGAACAAGCAGTATCCCTGAGTTTCACAACCTCCTCATTTTCAATAAGTTGTTGAACCAGAGTCACTTAGGTTTTTCCGATTTTCAGCGATTTCCCACGCTTTAGTAGATTTTGGAAGGATTTTCTCACACGGATTCATACACAAAGTCCATGCTTCACCTGCAGCGGAAGATCTCAGAGGGTTCCTTCGATGACGGAGATCGAATGGAACGCCTCGACGTTCTCTTTGCCAACCGCTATTTGAAGGCCTTTGATCAGTATCTCAGCGGGGCAGATCCCAGCCGCACCTGGGATTTCGCGTTCCAGGTCTCTGCCCAGTGGTGGCCGATTGTGCTTCAGCACCTTCTGCTCGGTATGGATGCACACATCAACCTTGATCTTGGCATCGCCGCTGCAAGGACAGTAACGGCCGATTCTCTGCCGGAGCTCCAGGAAGATTTCAACAGGATCAATCAGGTTCTGGCTTCCATGGTCGGTGGCGTTCAGGGGGAATTGGAAGAAATCTGGGCGCCCTATCGCTTCCTGGACCGAGCCTTGGGAGGTGTCGACTTGGCGATCATAACCTTCAGTATGGAGAAGGCCCGAGACCAGGCCTGGTCCGTTGCTCTGAAACTCGGTGCCCTGAATCAGACGGATCAGGAGCGTGGGATAACACGACTGGATGCCAGGGTGGTCCATCTGGCACGCCTGGTACGGCATCCCGGCATAATCGGCAGTGCCGCAACCCGCTCCATTCGGCTGGGTGAAAGGGAAACGATTCCCAACACCATTGAGATTCTGAGGTGATGAGGGCGTTATTTGCGAGACGGTCGTCCTGTCAGTTTCAGATAGGCCTGCACCGCTAGTGCGTCGCAACGCTCGTTCATGGCATGGCCGGAATGTCCCTTGACCAGCTCGAAGGACACCTCATGCTGGCCGGTCAGCCGATCCAGCTCCTGCCATAGTTCGACGTTCTTGACCGGCTGCAGCCCATTGGATGTCTTCCGCCGCCAGCCTCGTCTCTTCCAGCCGTGGATCCAACTGGTGATTCCCTGTTGGACGTAAGAGCTGTCGGTGACGATGTGAACCCGAGTCGGCCTCTTCAGGGAAGCGAGCCCCTGGATCACCGCCTGGAGTTCCATCTGGTTATTGGTGGTTTGCCCCTGGGCGCCGCTCTGTTCCTTCTGGGTTCCCGAGGGAACGTGGGCCAGGATGAAAGCCCACCCGCCCGGACCAGGATTTCCACTGCAGGCTCCGTCTGAGTAAAGGACAACCTCAGTTTCATTGGGCTGATGGGAAGCCATCTGTGTTTTTCTTCCCTTTGTCGTCAGTGTCGGGTCGGATTCAGCCAACCTTCCCGCAGGAACTGTCCGTCGCTCCTGCGTTCACGTCATTGATGATATCAAACTGCTCTGCGTCAGGTAGAAGGATAATCGGGAAGGCTGTCTGACTGTCTCCACACTCCGGGAAAACAACCCGGCGGTCGCTCGAGAGACGATTGAATTCCTCGACCAAGCCACTCAGAATAGAAAAGTATGAGTCACACGGAACTGGGCTACATGACTGCCTACCAGCTACGCCATCACATCTCGCAGAAAGATGTGTCCCCGGTGGAGGTGATTGAGGCAACGCTGGAGCGGATCGATCGGTACAACGAGGCCCTCGGTGCCTTCATCACGGTCTGCTACGATCTAGCGATAGACCAGGCCCGGGAGGCAGAGCAGGCGGTGTTGGGGGGCGAGGAACTGGGTCCGCTGCACGGGATTCCCGTACCTATCAAGGATCTCGAGGCTGTCAAAGGGATTCGTTTTACACACGGCTCCGTTCCTGGCGAGGAGATTGCTACAACCGACGCTCTTTGCGTAGAGCGAGTGCGCGCAGCGGGAGGCATCATCATAGGTAAGACCAACACCCCCGAGTATGGTTATGCTGGCACGACGGAGAATCTAGTCTATGAATCGTGCCGAAATCCGTGGAATACGGAGCGGACTTCGGGCGGCTCCAGCGGAGGTTCAGCTGCCGCTGTGGCCGCAGGTCTGACCGCCATGGCGCAGGGAAGTGACGGGGGGGGAAGCGTGCGCATCCCCTGTTCCTTCACGGGTATCTATGGAATCAAGGCTACCCAGGGACGGATTCCCCGAAGACACGTCGGTCCCCAATCCTGGAGCCCGATCAATAATTCTTCGGTGGGCCCTATGACACGCTCCGTGCGCGACGCCGCTATCCTATTGCGCTGTCTGGCGGGTCCTTCTTCCGATGCCGAGTACGGGACGCTGGAGGAAGTGCCTCCCGACTTCGAGGCGGCGATCAGACGCGGTGTAAAAGGCCTGAAGATAGCTCTCAGTGTCGATTTGGGAGGAGCTGCCGTGGATCCCCAGGTGGCCGAGAAGGTCCGGAGCGCCGCACAGTTCTTCCAGGCGCAGGGAGCGACTGTAGAGGAGGGCGACTTCAGGGCGGACGATCCGGAAGAACAGTTCCGCACCTTTTTCGACTTTTTTTGCGCCCGCGGCTATGCCGCTTACGGAGGTCTGGCTGACGACGAGGTAAGCCGGGGTAAACTTACGGACTATTTTCGTCAGTGCCTCGAGCACGGACGTTCCCTGGCTACCTCCGATTTCATAAGAGCGCTGAACAACATCGGTCGCTATCGCTCCTACGTGTCTGGCTTTTTCGATCGGTATGACCTGCTCCTGACGCCGACGACAGCTGTTTCGGCTTTTCCTATTGGCAGACCTCCACTGGAAATCGGCGGGCGCACCTGCTCTCATCCCGACTGGGACTTCATCCCCTTCACCTATCTTTTCAACCTGACCGGCAACCCCGCAGCCAACATTCCCTGCGGCTTCAGCGAAGACGGCTTGCCGATCGGTCTGCAGATCGTGGGTCGACTAGGGGACGAGGAGACGGTAATAGCGGCTTCGGCCGCCTTCGAAGAGGGAAGGCCGTGGGCGGAAAAGCAGCCGGGAGGATTTGATTGATGACTTGGGAAGTGGCTCCGGGGACTTTACCTCACGGTCGAGTGGACGTCTCTTGCGGGTTCAGGAATACGGCCTGAGCAATGCAACATCTAGACAAGAAGAAGCCGAAGCCGTCCCTGCAAACCGTCAGGTATGCCTTTCACCATATCATCTGGCCCCGGCGTCGGATCCTTTTTCTGGGTCTGCTCTTGATCGTCATCAATCGGGCCGCAGCGCTGGTTTTACCCGGCGCCAGCAAGATCCTCTTGGACAAGGTCATCCCCGCGAACGACGAACAGCTGCTGTACCTGCTTTTGTTGGGTGTGACCCTGGCCATCCTGGTTCAGTCGTCCACAGCTTTTTTCCTGACCCGGCTCCTGAGTGTGGAAGCCCAGCATCTGATTTCTCTGCTCCGAGCACAGGTACATCGCCACATCCTCTACCTCCCGGTTCGATTCTTCGACAACAGCAAATCTGGTGAGCTTGTCTCCCGCATCATGACCGACGTCGAGGGCGTCCGGAACCTGGTGGGTACCGGTTTGGTACAAATGTTCGGCGGGGTTCTGACCGCTATTGCGTCGCTGGTACTTCTGCTTAAGATCAATGCGCTGATGACGCTATACACCCTGCTGCCTCTGAGCCTCTTCGGCTTGATCTCGCTGAAGGCGTTTGGCTATATTCGTCCGATTTTTCGGGAAAGGGGAAAAATCAACGCGGAAGTGACCGGGCGTCTCACGGAGTCGCTAGGTGGGATTCGGGTTATAAAGGGGTTCAACGCTGAAAAACAGGAGGTCCGGGTATTCGAGAAGGGGGTCGACCGGATTTTCAACAACGTCAAGCGCTCCCTGACCGTCACCAGCTTGGTTACCAGCTCGTCCACTCTGCTGTTGGGTCTGGCCAGCGTCGGCATCATGGGTGTTGGAGCGTCGATGATCATGAGTGGAGACCTGAGTGTGGGAGACCTCTTTGCGTTCACCCTTTATCTGGGCTTTCTGATTGCTCCCATCGTGCAGATGGGCAACATCGGGAGTCAGATCACCGAGGCCTTTGCCGGACTCGACCGTACTGACGAGATCTTGAGTGTGAAGCCTGAGCATGCTGAGCCGACGAGGACTATTGCGCTGGACGAAGTGCGAGGCGATGTCCGGTTCGAGGACGTCGACTTTTCCTACGACGAGGGGAACCCGGTTTTGGCAGGCATTAGCTTCGAAGCCCCGGCCGGCAGTCTCACCGCCCTGGTGGGGAGCTCCGGCTCCGGAAAAACTACGATTGCCGGCCTGGCCGCGTCCTTTTTGAAACCCAATAGCGGTAGAGTCCTAATCGACGGACAGGACCTTTCCACGGTGACGCTGGACTCATACCGATCCAGGCTAGGTGTTGTCCTTCAGGACGATTTTCTCTACGAGGGGACGATTCGGGAAAACATTCTGTTTGCCAGGTCGGAAGCAAGCGAAACGGAGGTGGATAAATCGGTCGCCGCCGCCCACGTCAGTGAGTTCACCGATCGCTTCGACGAGGGGCTGGATACCCTTATTGGTGAGCGCGGTGTGAAGCTTTCGGGAGGACAGAAGCAGCGGGTGACCATCGCTCGCGCTCTGCTGGCCGATCCTCGGATCTTGATTCTGGATGAGGCCACCTCGAACCTGGATACCGAAAGCGAGCTTTATATCCAGGAGAGTCTGGACCAGCTCCTGAAAGGCCGAACCACATTCGTCATCGCACACAGGCTCAGCACAATTCGGCGCGCGGACCAGATCCTGGTTATAGAGGGTGGTGAGGTCGTCGAACGAGGGCGTCATGAAGAGCTGATCGCGGCAAAGGGTCGATACTACCAACTCTACACCTACCAGGCTCGGATCTAAGCTGAAACTTCAAGAATTCGTCGCACGTCTCCTGTCCTCCGAAGATGCCGCCAACGGGTGAACTAACAGCGTTACGAAGCCAACTCCGGCAGAGCCGCGAACGACTTGAGCCGTTAGCAGAATGAGCCCAGGTTCCGAGGAGAGAGCCGGACAACTCTTCCCCACGCAGTGACGCACAATCTCCCCAGTAGGCGGAAGTTTCTTTCTGGAGCGGGGCCGGCACAGCAGCACACACCTTGACTCCATTCAGGGGAACTGCGAGGCTAGTGGTCAGTATAAAAACATGAACCGACTGAAAGATAGAGTGGCGATTGTCACCGGTGCGGGCAGGGGCATTGGACGTGCCATCGCCGTTGCCTTTTCCCAGGAAGGTTCCGACGTGGTCGTTGCTTCCCGCAGCAAGAACGAGATCGAGGAAGTGGTACAAGGTCTTGAAACACGGGCCCTAGCGATTCCGACTGACGTGAGCGACCCGACTCAGATTCAGCAGTTGGTGGATCGGACCATTGCCGAATTCGGCCGGGTAGACATCTTGGTGAACAATGCGGGAGTTGCCTTTCAGCGTCCCGTTCTGGAAACAACACTGGAAGACTGGGAGCGTTTGATGAATATCAACCTCCGGGCTGTCTTCCTTTCCTGTCAGGCCGTTCTTCCTCAGATGAAGCATCAGCAGGGTGGGAAAATCATCAACATCTCAGCCGGTTCCGGCTCGGTTGCCTCGCGCGATTTCTCCGCC
>Ga0310345_10004302_pt1 | contig 12985 bp, 11 predicted proteins | sample HC15DNA20500_MG_FD_204667 | JGI IMG/M metagenome (GOLD analysis project Ga0310345, IMG submission 204667) | Marine microbial communities from station ALOHA, North Pacific Subtropical Gyre - HC15-DNA-20-500_MG | ecosystem: Environmental > Aquatic > Marine > Oceanic | place: Pacific Ocean: North... | reverse complement strand
TTCTAGCCACTATGGTGAGCGCTGGGCTCAGTATTGGCTGGATCTCGCTGGCTACACCGACTCCGAGGGAATTGTCGACGAAGACAAGGTCCGTCCTCATGCCTGGCGTTATCGCGACTACGTGATCAGGGCCCTCAACAAAGATACTCCCTACGACCGATTTCTCACCGAGCAGCTGGCGGGCGACGAGCTGGTCGACTACAAGAAGGAAGAGAAAGTCACTCAGGACTTGATAGATACCCTGGCGGCAACTGGTTTCCTGAGGCTTACGACCGACGGTACCTATGCTCAGCCTAATCGATCCCTGCAGGACAAGATGGACGTCATCGCCGATGAAATCCAGGTTCTGGGTTCATCGGTAATGGGTCTCACGGTGGGCTGCGCCCGCTGTCACGACCACAAATACGATCCTCTGACACAGCGGGAGTACTACAGTCTCAGCGCCATTTTCCAGACTGCACTGGACCCCTACGACTGGCGTCCTCCAACCGAGAGAGTGCTGTACCGAGCCTTGGAATCAGAGGTGAAGGCGGTCGAGTCACATAACGCTCCTCTCAAGACTCGCCTCCAGAAACTGGAGGCAGAGCTGGAAAAAGAGGCCCTTCCTTTCAAGGAGAAGTTTCTGAAAGAGGCCTTGGCTTCCCTGCCCAAGGATGTGCGGGAAGATCTCAAAGCAGTGACGGCGACCCCAAAGGATAAGCGGACTGGACTCCAGCGGTATCTGTCCCGCAAGTTCAAGGATGTGGTTGAGCCTTCTTACGCGGTGCTGGGAGATCGATTCCCAGAGTTCAAGAAGTCCGCTGCCGAGCCTCAAAAGTCGATCGAACATATCAAAAATGTGAAATACGGCTCTGAGACCAACTTCAAGGATAAGACGAAGCTTCTGCTCAAGCCTGGTATCCGAGCTCTTTACGACATGGGGGGCGAGCCCTCTCCCACTTACCTACTGAAGCGAGGCCAGGCTCAATCGGTCGGTGAACGTGTGTATCCGAGCGTCCCGGCAGTCCTCAATCGAAGTGGACTCAAGCCCTATCGTCCCGTAAAGGTCTCGGGAAGGGATACTAGTGGCCATCGTTTGGGATTCGCCCGTTGGTTGACGCAGCCCAATCATCCATTGACTTCTCGCGTGAAGGTCAACCGAATCTGGGCGCATCATTTTGGCCGCACTCTGGTAACTTCGCCAGGCAATTTTGGCCGAACCGGATCGAAGCCGTCTCATCCCCAGCTCTTGGACTGGCTGGCCACTGAGTTCGTGGCTCGGGGTTGGAGCCTCAAGGCCATGCATCGCTTGATCATGACGTCCACGGCCTTTCGGCAGACCTCTGAGGTGGGGCAGCGGTCACGCGAAGGTGATCCCGAAAACATACTCCTGTCGCGGATGCCCCTAAGACGCCTGGACGCCGAAGCTCTTCACGATTCCGTGCTTCAGGTCACGGGTCGCTTGGACACGACCCCTTTCGGAATCCCGGTCGCGGTGGAGGAGAAGCCCAGTGGCGAGGTAGTCGCCGAAGCGACGGAGAAGGGCTGGAGACGTGCTGTCTACCTGCTCAAGAGGCGCCGGATGCCGGTCTCTGCTCTGGAAGCCTTCGACTATCCGGTAATGATGCCCAATTGCGACGAGCGTCGTCAGTCCACCGTGGTCGTCCAGGCGCTTCAGCTGATGAACAGCGAGCTGATGCGGAGTCATGCGAGCTATCTGGCTGGTCGCCTCATGGATCGGGCTCCAGGCGATACTGAGAAGCAAGTTGAAGACCTCTACCTGCGGGTACTGACCCGCTATCCTAGGATAGATGAGAAACAACGTATACTGGCGTCCTTGGATACTCTGAGTGAGGAATGGAAGGCTCATCTGGAGCAGAAGAACGAGGCTGGCCCTAGAGGCCCAACGGCGCAGTGGTCGGCACTGAGTTCGGTGGCTTTGACCCTGCTCAATTCTGCAGAGTTCCTGTATATTGATTGAACGAGGTACAAAGTGACTCGCTATCGACCTAGGGGCCCAGGTACAAGACGCGACTTCTTCTCCCGAATTGGGGATGGACTCCATGGAGCGGCTCTGGCCTACCTTCTTCAGCAGGATCTCCTAGCGTCAACAAAATCTGACCAGGCCGCTCCCCGATTCGACCTGAAACCCCGTTCTCCCCACTTTGAGCCCAAGGCTCAGTCCGTGATTCACCTTTTCATGAACGGCGGCCCTAGCCAGGTGGATCTCTTCGACCCGAAACCGACATTGGATCGCATGGCAGGAGCCGCGGCACCCAGGGACCTCCTGAACCAGATTGAGAACATGGATCAGGTGGGGACTCTCATGCCCTCGCCCTATGAGTTTTCCAGGCACGGGAAGTGCGGCATGGAGCTCTCCGAGCTCCTCCCCCACACAGGCAAAGTCGTGGACGACATCACAATGATTCGTTCCATGTACGGGGAGCATTTCAACCACGAGCCTTCCATCAATCTCTTTCACACCGGCCGCCTTATCTCGGGTCGTCCCACGCTGGGTGCCTGGGTTACCTACGCGCTGGGTACCGAAAACAACAACCTGCCAGGGTACGTGGTCCTGGACGACAAGAATCTCCCCGTCAACGGAATCCAGAACTGGCAGTCGGGTTGGCTGCCTCCGGTTTTTCAGGGCACTCGGTTCCGTGAAAAGCACCCAGCGGTGTTAAACCTCAGCCCGAAGCAAGAACTGCCTAATCCTCTGGTCGAGGCAGAGCGTTCGCTGCTGAGCAGTCTGGACCAGGCGCATCGTAGGGACCGTCCCTGGCAGCCCGATCTGGATGCCCGAATCTCCTCCTACGAGCTGGCTGCTCGGATGCAGCTAGCTGCTAGCGATGCTCTGGATTTGTCGCAGGAAAGCGAGGCCACAAAGGAGATGTATGGCCTCAACAACGAGGTGACCGCCTCCTATGGGAGGCGCTGTCTGATGGCGCGTCGGCTGATAGAGCGAGGAGTACGCTTTGTCCAGATCTTCATCGAGTATCAGATCTGGGACAACCACAGTAACTTGAAGAAAAATCTGGAATATTGCTGTGGCAAGACAGACCAACCTTCGGCCGCTCTGGTCCAGGACCTGAAGCAGAGAGGGTTATTGGAAAACACGCTCGTGATCTGGGGAGGCGAATTCGGACGCATGCCCATCTCCCAGGTTCGGGCTGGTGCCGAAGTAGGCCGGGACCATGGACCGGATGGCTTCAGCATGTGGATGGCCGGTGGGGGAGTCAAGGCAGGATATATCCACGGTGCTACCGACGATATCGGGCACAAGGCTGCTCAGGACCGAGTCAGCGTGCACGATTTTCACGCTACCTTCTTGCATCAAATGGGCCTGGATCACCGGAAGCTGGTTTACCATCGCCACGGTCTGGAGGAGCGTCTCACCGATCAGTATCCGGCCAGGGTCATCGAGGAAATCCTGGCCTGATTCCCAACCGTCTTTTCTGTTTTTCTTCCTGCTTTAAGTAGTGGAGAGTTTCTTCTCGATTAGCTGACTACACCCTATGTCGTTCACTTCCGGCGTTTTCCTGGAAAATCTTGATTTGTTTCGAAAGGGTCTTTCAACACAAGCCCAGCTGAAAGCTGCCAGGACGAAAACCGATAGTGCCGCCACCAGAAATATGCTGCTTGAAGGCTTGCCTATTGACACTAGACGCAGGAACGAGAACACCGGTTGGTGCCATAAATACAGCGAGTAAGAGAGCAATCCAATGCCGACTAACAGGGGATTCGAGAGGACACGACCAGTAAAAGATGCGGAATCAACAAAAGCGATTATGAAGCAAGTACCCAGCACGGGGACCAACGTGTATAGGCTAGGGAAGGGTGTGTGGCTGGTGAATGAAGCTATAGAGTAGGCAATCAGAGCCACGCTGAGGATACCGATGACCTCTCTTTTCCAGCGGCTCACATCGAATCGCTTGAACGCAAGAAGAGACCCGAGGAGTAGCTCCCAGGCTCGACTGAATATAAGGTAAAAATTCGCATCCACAGAGCGGGACGACAAAAATTGCGCAGACAGGAGAGATAGGGTCGCTAAGAGAGCGACACAGAATATCACCCATTTTTGGCCCAAGGACCAAAGCACGACAATCATGACCGGAAAGAACAAGTAGTATTGCTCTTCGACCGCCAGACTCCATGTGTGTAATAGCGGCGTCTCGTGAGCAGCTAGGGCGAAGTAACCACCTGTCAGATAGAAGTAGAGATTCGAAGAGAATGTCGAAACAGAAACAAGGCTTTGCGAGTATCCCTTCAGGGAATGGGCGGGCAAGGTGATATATGCGGCGATTGTTGTGGAAATCAGAAGAAAGGATAGCGCAGGAAGGATTCTCCGGGCGCGGCGCTCGTAGAAGGAAATGATGGAGAATTTACCCTGTCTTTTCTCTTCTACAATGATGGAGGTGATCAAATAACCGCTGATAACGAAGAAGACATCAACGCCAATGTACCCTCCAGAAAAGCCGGAAACTCCTGCATGAAACAAGATGACGGGTAAGATGGCTAGAGCACGGAGACCATCGATTTCTTTCCGATAGCGCAAGACGTTTCTCCGGCGTCGAATCTCGGTGCTAGTTGAGGAAAAGCCTGCCTCAGGTGAAGGCAAGGAATGTCTGCAGTCCTGTGCCAGATATCCCCTGACTTCCTTGTGCCCTGGATACTCTGCCGGTCAGCCAATGATGGGTCGATACGCTGGATGGAGTCAAGGGGATCTTATCCCTCTAGAGGACCGCTTCTACAGTGCCAGCTATCGGATGAATACCGGCTCGCCGTCTTTCACCCGGGCAAGTCTTCCTGTTCTGGGTCGTTGAGGCTTTGATCGAGAACTCAGGGACTGATAGTCTTCTCCCTGCCGTAGTGCTTTCCGAGTGACGCAGGCTCAGAGAACAGTCTTCCATTTCCTTTGCCTTCGAACTGCCACCGCGGGATACGCTGCCTAAGTGAGTGTTCAATCTTGGGGACCGGATAGCAGGGAGCGCAGGAGTTTCATATGAGAATCGGGTTCGATTCGCACACTTACGAATGGGTCGAGGATTGGGCGCGTATTCCAGATGATGCTGCCCATAGGGAGGGGTGGGCTCACCATGGGATCGTCTCCACCACCGAGAATACGCTGATCGTCTTCCATCCCGGGAAGTCCTCGGTTTTGGTTTTCAACCAGGAGGGGGGGCTGACAGGGAGCTGGCCCACGGATTTGGCCGAAGGACATGGGCTGACTCTCTGTCGCGAAGAGGGGGAAGAACGTCTCTGGGTAGTGGACAATGGCAGCAAGAAGCTCAAGCGCCACGGATATGACAATCCGCCGGGAAACGACCAGATCTCTGGCCGGGTCGTTAAGTTTTCTCTGGAAGGGCAGCTATTGTGCGAGCTGCAGAGGCCGCTTCTGTCAGTCTATGAGAGAACCCGGTTTTCGCCCACGGCTGTCGCGGTCAATGAGGAGTCCTATGGAGGTAACGGCGACGTCTGGGTTGCCGACGGCTATGGGGCCTACCTGGTTCACCGGTTCGATCGGGAAGGTCACTACCTGTCAACTCTTAGCGGTGAGGAGGGTGCGGGCCGTTTCGACTGTCCCCACGGGATTGTCATCGATCGCAGGAAGTCGGAGCCGGAACTCTACGTAGCTGATCGCAGCAATGGCCGCTTTCAGGTCTACGACCTGGACGGAAGCTTCAAACGCGTCTTCGGACACGAGTTCCTGACGACACCGAGCGCCATGGTTACTTTCGAAGACGTTATGGTTGTAGCGGAGTTACGGGCTCGCCTCACGTTACTGGACGCCCAGGACCGACTGTTGGGTTACCTGGGTGACAACGAGGCTGTTTCCTATCTAGATGGTTGGCCGAACACCGTGGATGAGCGGGGGCAGATCGTGCCCAGTGATCGTCTGAAACCGGGGAAGTTCAACAGCCCTCATGGTCTGGGCGTGGACCACGAGGGGAACCTCTACGTGTCCGAGTGGCTCATCGGTGGTCGCTATATAAAGCTGGCTCGCTGCCCGGTCTGACTCCATCTGGTTGGCGATTGCCGCCGATGGAGTTTTGACCCTAACCTGAATTTCTCATGCCCGGTCGTAGCGAGAGGCCGAAAGCACCGTCCTGACAAGGCTTGCGACCGAGGCCCACCGCAGTTGTACTTTGACAGTACGTCGAGGAGGCTGATGGAGCGTAACACAGTCAGGACGGATGATTGCGGCCTCTCGCTACGACCGGGTATGAGAAGTGGGGGTTAGGGTCGCGAGGCAAGCTGAATGACTCAGCGGGAAACTTCAGGGCGCAGATAGGGAAGATTTTGCGTCACTGCGTGGGGAAGAGTTGTCCGGCTCTCTCCTCGGAACCTGGGGTCATTTTGCTAACGGCTCGATTGCTAACGGGTCGAGTCGTTCGCGGCTCTGTCGGACTTGGGTTCATAACGCTGGTAGTTCACCCGTTGGCGGTACCTTCGGAGGACAGGAGACGTGCGACGTATTCTTGAAGTTTCAGCTCAGAAGCTACGCTGTTTCCAGGAGAAACGTGGGCATGTTGATACCCTGATAGGGATGGAATTCCCCGCGCACCTGGCAAAAGTGAAGCTCACAGTTTCGGGCACCCCAGCTATACATCAGCTGGACCAGCTGAGTCTGGTCGACGGGTAGGATCAAGATGGGAGATTCCCCGCGGTGCAGGTTGAGCTCATTGAAGATAAGGGGCGCGGCCTGTTCCTGGGTTTTCATGACCCCTGGTCCAAGCATGTTGAAGGCAGGGTGTGCAGAAGAAACGAGGAAACCCTCGATGTTCCCGGGAGCGCTTTCGTAAACCGAAACGTGCCAGAATCCGACAGAGTTCTCAATGCAAAAGCGATAGTCCTCCTCTCGGGTCACACCGCTCACCTGCATCTCCAACGCGGCCATCTCGGGGACGTCTTCCAACGTTGCGTCGCGGACATGTTCTAGCCGAGGTGGCGGTTGTTCGAGGCCCCTCTCGGGGACTCGCAACGTCATGTCCTGATAGGCCTGATAGAGCACGAATCCGGCCCGATTGTAGAGTGAAAACGAGTCCAGATTCAGGGCACTCTGGGTAAGTCGCAGCGCTTTGTAGCTCTCTCGATCGGTGAAGTCGCAGATGTACTTAAGCATCTCTCGTCCCGCTCCAGTACCGAAGTAGTTGGGGTGAACGGTCATGATACCGAGGCCGACGTGAGACCGGCGTGGATGGTAGAAGCAGGAACCCATCAGGCGAGAGGTACGGGAATTTTCAGCGACTACACATCGACTAGTCCCGATGCCGTTGTAGACCTGATAGAATACCTCGGTTACCTGCGGAGAGCCTTGAAAAGGCTGCCCCATCCCGCGCAGACCGTACCAGGCGTTGATCGAGGCGTAGATCAATTCCGAGACTTCCGATTGATCCTCAGCCGTCATTTGGCGGAGACGTAACGAATCCATGATGACTCTGGCTTCCTTGGGCCGAATGTTCCCGTCCCCGTCTTACCATAACCAAACGCTCCAGACCACATCTCTTCCGATGATCCCTGTCGAGCAGTGCGCAAAATACAGCCTGCCCTTCAAGCGGCCCGGGACAGTTTTTGGCAGAGTCGAGCTAGTTGAAAGGAAGGGCATGAGCACAGAACTTCAGATTCTTGATGAAGGCGTCGTCTGGAAGAACCCTCATCCCTCGGTTCGATCGATCTTTGCCGTCTACAATACAGGCGCACTCCTCAGGGAATCCACTGTGCCCTGAGTGACGACGGGGGAAGAAGTTGGGACCTTCGCCAGGCACGGGTGCTGTGGGATCACGAGGGACGCAGAATCAGCGGGGAATTGGCCCAAGCGGGTCAGCCCAGGGCTTGGGATGGAAGCTGTATGGCCGAGATGTTTACCTGGGACTTCGGTGTACCCGATCCCATCCTCCTGGATGACGGTTCCATACTGGTGACCTTCTACGCTACCCGGCTCGACCACGTCACCCACCAACGCTATGTGAGGTTGGTCGTCTGAGTAAATTCTACGAGACGCTGCTTCCTGCTATGATCGAGCGATGGCAGAGAACAGGGCGGGGGACGAGGCGCCACGGATGACGCTAGTTCCTACGGCGCCGGGCGAGGAGCCCATTGGAACCGATCGCGTTTCTGGGGACGCTTCTCTGCCGTCTCAGCCTGTGGGCGAGCCGGAGTCCGAAGAGCGCCACAGCGGTAACCCAGCTGAAGACGAGAAGTCGGAGCCCCTGCCGGATCGCTACGTCGCGCAGACCACCGAATCGGGTCAGGCGGTCCTCAGCTGCCGTGAAACTCCCAATATCATGGTGCAGGTTGAGCGGGGGCTGACCCTCTCTGCTGCGAATGCTCGGAAGATGGCTCAGGGATCGATCTTCCTGGATGGCGCTGCTCAAGGCCCGCCTTTTCTGGATGCCGAAAAACACATCTACAATCTCGATCATCACGAGGGGTGTATCCGGTCCTTCACGCTGTCAAGCTGTGAGCAGGCGTATATAATGGTTCGAAAAGGTCTGCAGCTGCGTGAGCGCGACTGGAGGATTCACGCCAACGAGCCCGATCTGGACACCGTCCTGGCAATCTGGATCATCCTCAACCACCCCCGACTCAACGATGAAGTAGGAGAGATCCGCGGCAAGATTCTTCCTCTGGTGCGACTCGAAGGAGTCATCGATGTCCACGGCCTGGAGATGCAGGAACTTGCCTGTCTTGCCCCGGCGAAGCAAGACGAGGCAAGCGCTCAGATCGCTCAGTTGCTGGGACAAGAGATAGCGCTGAAAAAGAGTGGAGCGTGGGCCGACACCAGTTTTTACGACTACCTGGTGGAACGGCTTCGCCAGATCGATTCCATGGTGTATTCCCCCTTTCACTTCGATGCCTTCAAGATCATTGACGAAATTGCGCGGGTTGAGATCACCGAAGCCCACATCGCCGTCATCTGCCATTCGCAAGCTGGAATCTACGAAGTGGAGCAGCAGCTGGTGGAAGTCCATCAAGACCGTCTCGGAATCATCGTCCTGCAGAGGGACCCAGTCCAGTACACACTTCGCCAGGGAAACCTGTTTTTGCCAACGAATCTGCAGCGTGTCTATTCCCAGCTGAACCTGATCGACCCCGCTGCTAAGGGCGACAATCGATGGGGCGGTTCCGACGAAATCGGTGGCTCCCCACGAGATGGGGGAACGCGGCTCACGGTCCGTCAGATTGGCGATGCCCTGCTTCGCGCTTTTCACAGGCCGACCCCAATGGAGGTCCTCTCGGCGGCGGTCATGGCCGTAGTGGTGACCCTTATTGGTTTGCTGACGAGTTGGGTGGCCACCCACTTTTGGGACGACCGGATTGCCGCCTTTGCAACTGCCCTGACCGCGGTCAGTATCATCCTGCTTTTCTTTTTTTCCCGGCAGTACCCACGGCTCTTTGGACTTCGTCTGCCCTTGAGCCGAGATTGGCTTCTGCTTTTTCCGGGCGTCCTCGTGGGTGGTCTTCTGGGCGGAGTATGGTTTCCCACAGATCTGCTCGAAGGGAGGGGGAATATAGCCGTTGGCTGGGAACTGCTATTGTGGCCATTGTTACTGGCGGGTGCAGCCGAGATTCTCTTCCGTTCTGTCACACATGGCGTGCTGACCGATGAGCTACGCCCGCAGCGCAGCAGCGGACGGTGGTTTCTGTCCTGGCCAGCTTTGGGCTCGGCTGCCCTCTATTCGGCTACATCGATGACCGGTCTGGTGCCTCGTCTGGATATATTCTCGCACCTATGGCGGCAGTGGTGGCTGCCCCAGGGGGCGGCTGTTATCGGACTTGAGCTGGCGGGCACCCTGATTTTCGGCATCTGTTGTGCAATGGCACGTGAGCGCTCTGAAAGCATCGTCGCCCCACTGCTCTTTCACTGGTTCTGCATCTTGCTCCTATTGAGCTGGTTTCTGGTGTAGACCTGGCCTGGCCAGTTACCCATGGCAGCCAGCACCATTCTTCTGATTCTGCTCTCTGCGACGATCCATGTCGGGTGGAATCTGCTCGTCAAGTCGAGTGGAGACCCCCGTGCCTTTAGTGCGGTCAAGGGGATGATCATCGCTGTGATCGGCATTGTCGTGCTGCCCACGGTGCCGCTTGCCAGCCTCCCAGGAGATCTTTGGTTCTACGCCGTTTTGTCGGGCCTGATCCATGCGGTCTACATCCTGGCCCTTAGCAGTGCCTACCGGACTGGCGACTTATCCGTCGTCTACCCGATAGCAAGATCTTCCCCGGCTTTCGTGGCGATGGCAGCCTATCTGATGTTTGCGGAGAGTATTTCGATCAGGGGAGCTCTGGGAATCGGGCTGGTGGCCGCCTGTATCGTGCTGCTCCACTCGCGGCAGGGTGAGAGTGACTCCGAGGCCAGATCTCGGCAGCTCGTCGGTGTTCGATGGGCCCTTTTAACATTGGGATCCGTAGTTGCGTATTCGCTTGTCGACAAGGCTGCCATGGTGGTCTTTGCCCAGGTGGATGCCGTGAAACCCTTGCTGCGGGGACCGGTCTATTTTCTGATCGAGAGCGTGATCTCCTTTTCTCTTTACGCCCTCTATATTTTCTGGAAATCAGCATCCAGTATCCGTGCCCTGGGCAAGGATCAACTGCCGAAGACCATCTTGGCCGCCGTCGGAACACTGGTGTCGTACAGTCTGATTCTTCATGTAATGCAGACCGAGAAGGTGAGCTATGTCGTGACACTCAGGCAGTCCAGCATGCTGATTGCGGTGCTGGTCGGGTGGCTTTGGCTCAAGGAAGCTCGTGGGGTCTTCAGGCTCATCGTTGCCGCCGTGATGCTGCTGGCTCTCTCCCTGGTCGCGACGGCTGAGTAGCCTGTCTGGACAAGTTAAATAGCGGCTAGGCACGCTAAGCTGAAACTTCAAGAATACGTCGCACGTCTCCTGTCCTCCACCGAAGGCGTTACTGCGGGCAGCCCCGGGGTTGACGATGCGGAGCGACGCGAGCTACCTTGAGTCAAGGTCGTTCCAGAAAATGCGCTACCCCAAAGGGGTTATTGCCGATTGGAAACGCGTTGGCAATAACGCTTTCAGCGTAGAAGAGGCAGGCGACTTGAACCCAGGGCAGCTCGCTTCGCATTGCAACCCTGGGCTACACGCAGGAACTCCTTCGGCGTAGGTGATGCCTCCTGAAATCAGTTGAAGTTTCTTTCTGAGTGATCCAGCCTCTGCTGGTGGCCCCGCTAGCCCAGAGTTCATTCGCCAGTCGTAGAAGACCGAACGCGCACGATACTTGGGGGAGGTGTTGTACCTCCTTGCATCACGCCATACAATCAGGCCGGAGTAACGGGCCAAGGGTCCTGCCAGCAGAAGAACAGAAATATCGTTCTCGGAGGCAACACCCGGGCTATCCGGTGTCCCTAAAACGCGATATTGATCATGGTTTTCGAAAGGATTCTGGTAACCGGGGCCGCTGGGTATATTGGGTCGGTCCTGGTTCGCCAACTGCTCAAAAGAGGCTATACGGTCTATGGGGTGGATTGCCTGCTCTTCGGTGACGGCGGAATCGTGGACATCTACAAGCATCCAAGATTCAAGTTCTGCAAGGGCGATATCCGAGAGTCGTTCAGCTACGCTTCGATAGTTGAGGAGGTCGACGTTGTGATCCATCTCGCCTCCATTGTGGGAGACACAGCCTGCTCTGCCCAACCTGATCTGGCCCGCGATGTCAACGTCGACTCATCCAAGTCCCTCTTTCTGGCTTGTAACGAGACCCCAATGTGCGGCGCTTCATTTCCGTGTCCACCTGCAGCAAATACGGCAGGATATAGGAGGTTGAGTATTGTAACGAGGAGTCGCAGCTCAGGCCGCTGTTGGTCTACGCGGAGTCCAAGGTAGACTTCGAAGAATATGTTCTGAGTTCGGATTGCCGAAGGGACCTGGTCCCGTCCGTACTGAGGTTTGCTACTGCCTACGGCCTGTCGCTCCGAATGCGATTCGATCTCACCGTCAACGAGTTCACTCGAGACGTCGCCACGGGACAGGACCTGTTGATCTACGGCGAAAATTACTGGAGGTCCTATTGTCACGTTTCCGATCTGGCCCGGGCTTGTATTCTCGTCCTGGAGGCGGAGACTGAGTCGATTGACCACAACGTGTTCAACGTTGGGAGCACCCCCGAGAACTATACCAAGAAGCAACTGGCGAAAATCCTGCTTGAACTGGAACCAGGGGTGAAGATCTCCTGCGTGGTCATGGGAGAGGATCCACGTGATTACAAAGTCAACTTTGAGAAGATCGCAAGAGTTCTTTCCTTCAGAACCACGCAAACAGTTCGAGGCGGAATCCTGGAAATCTTCGAAGTGCTGAAGAGGGCGCAACGAGTGACAGCAGATTCTTAGGGAAATAATTCGAAGGACATGCAGGCAGTAATTCTCGCAGGAGGAGTTGGCAGACGTTTGCGGCCGATGACCAGAACATCCCGAAGCCGCTCATAGCACTCGAAGAGAGTTCGCCCCTGGAGACTGGAATTCTGAGCCTGAAGAATTATGGTATCACCGAGATCTACCTTGCCACCTACTATTGTGGCGCATTTCAAAGATGGCTCGGATTATGGTGTCCAGTTGCGTTACAGCAGAGAAATGACTCCACTCGGAACCTGTGGAGCACTGAGTCTGCTGAGGGACCAGCTGGACGAGCCCTTTTTCGTCATGAACGGGGACATCCTCACCAGGCTTGACTTCGGCGCGCTGTACCGCTTTGCCAACCCCAGGGAGAAAGAGCTCACGGTGGTGACCAAGGAAGTTAGCGTCGCTCTTCGTTTTGGAAAGGTCGCGTCGGTTGGTGACAGAATTACCGATTTTGGGGTATTCAGGTAACTCAAGTTGCGACTATATGGCGTATTTTCGGGGCCTGGGGCCCCTTACGTTTTTGACCATGTCCTTGTAAGGCGTCGGTTCGATCGCCACCGCTTGTTGGACTAATCTGTAGAATAGCTTGCCACGGTGGCGGCTCGTTCGGCGATTGAATCGGAACGTATATTCGTCGAGGTAGTAATCCAGGTG
>Ga0310345_10004301_pt1 | contig 12986 bp, 10 predicted proteins | sample HC15DNA20500_MG_FD_204667 | JGI IMG/M metagenome (GOLD analysis project Ga0310345, IMG submission 204667) | Marine microbial communities from station ALOHA, North Pacific Subtropical Gyre - HC15-DNA-20-500_MG | ecosystem: Environmental > Aquatic > Marine > Oceanic | place: Pacific Ocean: North... | reverse complement strand
AAAACTGGGCCTTCGATACAAACACGCTGATATTCATACAGCGGGTCGCCGCTCTGATCTTGGTCCTCTCCTTCCAGCCGAACTTTGCAAACACATCCTAGGCATACACCCAAGGCACACCCCATCCGGTTTTCCATTGCTACCTGACACAGCACATTGAATTGTTGGCAGATTTCGACCACGGCTTTGAGCATACCGTATGGGCCACAGGTGAAGACAGTTGGGAGTTGGGCGTTTTGCTGAGCTAAGGTTGTTAATAAGAGTTCGGTGACGAAGCCGTGGTGCCCAGTACTCCCATTATCGGTAGCGATTTGAGACTGAATACCGATTTTCTGTAGATCAGCCATACTTAACAGTCGTGCTTGATTCATTGCCCCAACCAGAACGTCCGTCCTGATTTTTCGTTTTTGGAGTGCGGAAACCAGGAGCATCAAGGAGGCAATTCCGGCACCGCCTCCTACGACGACAGCCAGATCAAGGCTTTCATCAATGGTAAAAGGATTGCCTAACGGCCCGAGCACCTGGAGTGAATCGCCTGCACACATTCTGGAAAGGATCGAGGTTCCTTCACCAATTACCTGGTAGAGCATCGAGATCTGTGTGCCTTCAACACTATAGATAGTAAAAGGTCGCCGTAACAACAGGCCAGATCCCTGGTCGAACAGTACATGGATAAACTGCCCTGGCAGTGCAGAGGTCGCAATCTCTGGACAGTCGCAATAGAGTAGATAGTGGTCTTCTGCCACCTGTCGGTTAGACAGGATAGTCGTTTTCAGATTGTGTTTTTTCATCTCTTTTAAGTGCTTTTAATTCTGGTCAACATGATAAACGATGGACCGACCAACTGGCAAAGCGAAATCGTAATTATGGCCAGGGGAAGAAAGGAGCAGAAGCACGGGTGAGATAGCTGATTAAAGTCCAGACAACGGACATGCTAAACTCACCAAAAATCAAGCCTAGAAAAAAGGGGCGAACCTGTCGATATTTCTGGATGCCGCCCAGCCGTAAGACGACCGATTTAGTGATCCAGGCAATCAGAATCGGAAACCAAAAGACGATTAGCGTCCAGGAACCTGACAAGGCATAGCCAAGTGGTTGCAATGGCCACCACCAATAAGCCATTCGACATAAGACCAATATCGTTGTCACCGCCAAGCCGAGGCCAAAGAAAATCGGCGCAGCGAAATTGTAGCCGGATTCGAAACCTTCAATGGCTGCGATGTTGTCCCGAAAGGCCCAGAGGGAGTTGCCTCTATACGCGTAGGAATACATATAGTTACCACCGTATTTATATGGGAGATAAGTCTGGACTAGAGCAGCACAGCAGAAGGCAATCAGAATGGCAATCGCTAAAGCCAATAGTAAAGACCTACGGTCGAGTTTGACACCATCGCTGATCTTCAGGCCATCCAAGAACCCGGTCAGGACCAGACCTCTCAAATCTCGGGCAAAGATGGCATCAAAAAAGCTGAGAATGGTCAGATTTTTTGCTCCTAGAGAAGATTTAGTGGCTACCAGTTGGTACATATCGATGGGACGGAAAGAGGTCTCAGTCATCAACATGCCTGCTTCAGCTGTACTTCTTGCCATCACAATGGCTACCAGGCCAACAATAATCAAAATTTCAAAAATGGCGAATATCGGACTCATCCCGGCCCAGACTAGCCAGATAGCAGCCCCTGTCAAGCTAAGGATGAAGCCCCAAACGGCAACTGGTAGCAGTTGGTCTTGATCAGACTGGTTCTGGCGAGAGGAAAAGAACGATCTAAATACACGTTGTTTAAGATAGGGCCAGCTAGTATAAAGATAGCTAATCACCAACACGCAATAGGCGCCCGCCACCTGATAGCCAATATGCAAACGAGTGGGGTAAAGCGGCATCCCGCTGACTCGGAGCCCCAACAGAGCAGCGATAATATCCTGCAGGCGCGTCAGCCAAAAGAAGAACCAAAGGCTGAAGAGAAGTTGAGTGGGCAGGAGATAGAAAAATCCAACGGCGGCAAAGGAGAGAAACAGCGGCGTATAAGAGATAGCGTTCCACGGCTTTTCGGTAAAAAAACGGTTGAGCGAGTATCTGAGCGACAGGAATGGGACCTGAGGGAAGATCTGGTGCAGACCGTTCAGGCTAAAGATCAGGGCTGGAATGGCGAAGCCGAGCCAGACGTACGGCTGGCGAAAAAAGTTACGACCAGATGAGACAAATTCGAGTGGCAGTTGGGTCAAAGGGAAAGAAAGCTTTTCGTTTTCGATCCATTGTCGGCGAAGGACCAGCGCTAGACAAAGATAGGCAAAGAAGATCAACAGGGTCAGTAGTCCCCAGATTAGGATGGGGATGGTCCACTGTTGCCACGGAATCGAGCCGAGATCGTCGATCTGCTCGTAGAAGTCGATGCTGATGGGTTGTGGCGCCAGCACCTGGGGATCGAAAGGAACCAACCACGGTTTGATATGGGGGAAGAAAAGTTCCGCCCAGTTGTTGGTCGGATTGGCGAAGTAATTAACGGAAACCAGGACGGGTAATAGTTTCTCCATTAATCCCCGCGATGAGATCATAGAGGCGATTACCATCATACAGTAGGTCAACATCAGTTCCTGTTGGCTCAAAGCTAGGCGTTGGATCCACGGCTGAATCAGTCGGTTACCGATCACCAGAAAAAAGAAGAGACCAATGACAACAGGCGGAAATTGAAGAAAGCCAATCTGGACATTGGCGATGACTAACTCAGCGTAAGAAACAATTCCAACAACCAGAACAACCAGACAGATGCCAAGGATGAGAGCCCGAGGTGTAATTCTCGAATGATTGGAGTGCATCCTCTTAAGTGCTGGTAATTAGAGAACGATTTCAGCCGCTCGAAACTTTTCAAGTGCATCTAAGTTGAGTTCGATGCCCAGTCCGGGTTTATCCGGTAATGATAGAACACCATCGTTCATGCTCAGACCATCGTCAGCCAGTTCGGTGCGGAGAGGTGAGTCTGTTAGATCAGCCGGCAGGTACTCGATGAAAGGGCAGTGTGGGATGGCGGCTGCTAGGTGAGCAGAAGCGGCAATACCGATACCAGAGTTCCAGCAGTGGGGGACGATCAAACGCCCTCGATCTTCTGCCATGTGGCAAACCCGCATCGCTTCGGTCAGGCCACCCACCCGACCCACATCGGGTTGGGCCACGTCGACTTTGCCAGTATCCATCAACTCCAGAAATTCGAGCCGGTGATTGAGCCATTCGCCGGCGGCAATACGCATTGGTGCCTCCCGGGCCAGGATGGCATACCCTTCCAGGTTATCGACCCGCAGTGGTGTTTCCAGAAAAAATAGATCCAAGTGTTCCCAGTGCCGGATGGTTCGGAGCGCACTTTTGGCATCCCGCCACAGATACTGAACGTCCACCATCAAGGCAAACTCTTTGCCCACTGCTTCCCTGCAGGCGACGATGATTTCGGTCATCTCCTCGTCTGTTCCCTGCAAGCCGGTGTGGGCATAGGGACCGCCCAGCGTGCACTCAAGTTTGGCTGCCTGGAAGCCGTGCGATCTGGTGAGCAACAACCACTTGACCAAGCTATCCCGATACTGCTCGACCGTACTGCCGTGTGGTTGGAGGCTAGCGTAGGGAACAATATGGTCCACTTGAGCACCGCCTAGCAATTTATAAACGGGTTGGTTGAGAGCTTTGCCCTTAATGTCCCACAACGCCATGTCAATGGCACCGATGGCGCACATGCCAGCCCCGCGCCGGGTGCTCATACAGGTGCCGACATACATTTTTTGCCACAGGGCAGAGGTTTGGAGCGGATCCTGACCGATTAGCAGGTCCTTAATACTCAAGGCCATGGAGTGTGAGCCGGGTGATTCGATGACCGATTTAGCAATCCAGGGACCGGTATCGGTTTCTCCTACCCCGGTGATGCCTTCGTCGGTATGTACTACCACCACGATATTGTCCTGAGATGAACTGGTGGCATCTTCTCTCAAATCCGGTGCCACCACGATGTAGGATTCAATGTCTGTGATTTTCAATTTTGGTTTCTCCAGAGGCCGTCGTTACCGATTAGATCCGGTTGCCAACCGAAGGCCGGACGGCTTACGATTGGTTAAATGATGGTGGTCATCGGTGTGGCTACGTATTCCCACAATAGTGGTTTAAGATAGGAGATCGAGGTGGTAACTATCTCTTGTACGGTGTCGAAGTTCGGGTTCGACAACTTGTGAATGCCAACGATCTCCAGAATCGCCACCGAGATATTCGGCATCTGCTTGATGATGTTGGCCAATCTAGCTAGATCCAGTACCCCGTTGCCAGGAATCTGTGTCTCTACCGGTCCTACTTTCGGCTCACGGCTGAGTCGGTGATCTCGCATTCGAACGGTGAAAATATGAGGTTGTAGTTCTGTTAAGGCTCGGACAGGATCAGCATCGGGATGCGAGCGGTAGATGTGCGTCGCATCGAAGTTAAGTCCCACCCAATTGGCATCGACCTCGGCCATCAACTGTTTAGCCGTGGCCACATTGTGAACGGCCCGACCCATCCGTGGCTTGACTGACAAACGAATCTGTCCTCCGGCCAGTGCAGTACTAGCTTGGTTGAGCTTATCGACAAACTGCAGAAAACTCTCCTCACTATTAGAAATCCCGCCAGAACTGACGACCACCGTATTCGTTTTCAATTGGCAAGATGCCTCGATTAGTCGTTCCAATCCTGCGGGCTGTGAAATCTGCTGACCGGAGATAGCAAGCGACTCGATCTTCAGACCGTGAGTAGTTATGGTCTGTTTGACTTCCTGGTAATGGCCATCCACACCGTCATGTCGATCCAGGTCCAGGTGGGTAATCTGTCCGGTCGTTGATGAACGAGCGCAGAGTTCGATAGCATGACCTCCGGCTTTTCGGATTCCAGCCAGTGCCTGTTCCAGACTAAAGTTGCGGTACAGCATGGTACTGCATCCGAGTTGCTTCATCGTTTTTCCTTCGGTGGGTGAACGCTGACCGAAGGTCGGACAGCCGCTTTCATCTCGGCATAGACTTGCGGTGGGGAGGCAAAACGAATGCCAAGATCCATGGCTTGGGCGATTAATTCCTCGATCCACTTGCCTTTGGTCTGGAAAAAGGTTTCAGTGTCAACGGTTCCGTGGTCGTGGGAACAAACGTTCCAGACCAGATCTTCAGCCGCCACCTTCTCCAGCATAGCAAACAGGTAATCCTGGTAAGACTCTCCGTACTGCCGGTCATCGAACCGATCCCAGTAGAAATCGTCCTGGTAGCCCTGAACTCCTAACTCCAAGATATCCTCAAATCCCTGGTCGGTATAGAAAAACGGTTGTTCGCTGAAGGGGGTCGGTTGGCAGTCCCGGTAATCTCTGGCGTTGGTGCGAATCCACTGGATACTGTTGTCTGCCAAAATTTGAAGAATGTCTGGTCGATCCACCAGTCCACGATAGTAGCCCCACGGTCCGGTCAACCCTTGACACTCGATTTGCAACAGGTCTTCGATCAAGGTCTGTGTGCTGTCGATCTCTTCCCGAACCTGTTCCAGTGTACCACCCTGATGAAAAAAGTTGGGCGAGCGGCCGTGGACCGGCTGACCGTCGCCGGGTTGCATGTAGATCGACTTGAGCAAAACGTGATTATAGGTGTGCTGACCAACGGTCAGCAGTGGATCGGCGATCACCTCCCGCACGTCTTCAACACGTGCTGTTAGTGTTTGACCGGTCAGATATATGGTCCAGGGGACATCGTATTTTTGATGCAGTTGTCGCGCGCCTTGCAAAAAGCCACGCGTACTATCTGATGCACTTTCAACATCGTAACCTAACAGAATTGTGCCTCGATCTGGTAACGGCATCCTATTACTCCTTTTTAAATTTAGGTGTAAGTAGTGCAGAAACAGATTGCAGAATTTGCAGATCTGGATATAATAGTCACTACCCTTTTATCTACGGAGGATTTGAACTATGTACTATCTCGGAATAGAAGAGCAACAGGCCGTTTTGGCGGTACTGGAAAAAGGTCACCTCTGCCGATATGGACCTGAAGATTCGACAGTCTTAAATTTCGAACGTGGCGTTGGGGAGAAGTTTAACACAAAACACGCTATCGCGACAAACGGTGGGACCTCGTCCCTGATTGTTGGCCTTTATGCTGCTGGCATCGGCTTGGGGGATGAAGTGATTGTGCCGGCCTATACCTGGGTGGCCACGCCAGCTTCGGTGGTAATCGCCAACGCGGTGCCCATCATCGCTGAAATCGACAACTCGTTGACCATCGATCCGGAGGACATTGAAGCCAAGATCACGCCCAGAACCCGAGCCATCATACCGGTGCACATGATCGGAGTGCCATCCAACATGTCGGCCATCAAAGCCATTGCTGACAAACACGATCTACTAGTGATTGAGGACTGTGCCCAGGCTATCGGGGCGGGTTATGGTGGCAAACGGCTCGGCACCCATGGCCATATCGGTTGCTTTAGTTTGCAGCAGAGCAAAATTATTACCACTGGTGAGGGCGGAATCGTAATTACCGACGACCAGCGATACGCCGACCGAGCCAGGATGATACACGACGGTGGTAACCTGTGGGGCATTTCCCCGCATAGCGACGCTTTCTTCCCCGGCATGAACTTCCGCATGGATGAGATGCGGGGAGCAGTGGCTTCCGTACAGTTGACGCGGTTGGATGGCTTTATCGAAAAGATGCAGGTCCGCAAGCGGAAATTGCGTCAAGCCATCGCTGACGTAGACGGAATCGAACTGCGAAAACTACACGATGAGGAGGGCGATGCCGCTACTACGCTGGTCTTTTTCTTGCCGACATCTGATTTGGCCAGCAAGTTTGGCGAGATAATGGGTAAATATGGCGTCGGTGCCGGACCGATGTACACTCACGGGAATGGCGACAAGCACGTCTATCCAGGTTGGGAATATATCTTGCAGAAGAAGACCTATCACCCCAACGGGCTGCCCTACAGCCATCCATCCTACGGTCCGATCGAGTATTCAGACCGGATGTGTCCCAAGACATTGGATTACCTGGGCCGTGCCATCTGTATCGGTGTTCACCCGGAGATGACTGACGAAGGGATCGAAAAAGTGTCAACAGCCATCCGTTCTGCTGCCAGCGATATTTTCTAGACTCACCTTCCACCTAAAGCAAGGAGGTCCATAATACCCATGCGCACAGAAGCTGAACAGCGATTGCAAACCAATCCTGACCAGAAAACGAAGGTTATTCCCAATCAGGACCAGTTGGCCCAGCTAGACAGGGATCTGCAGTTTTACCCCAGCTGGACGATAGATCCACTGCACTTAACCTCAGAGCAGATAGAAGATTTCAACCAATACGGTTACCTGACAGGGATTCAGATTTTTAGTGACGACGAGATCCTGGTCTATCGGCATCATTTTGATGACCTTCTGGCCGAGGTAATGTCGTCAGGTAGTGGTAGTTACTCGATCTTGTCAGCCCATCTCAAGTATGGGAAAGCCTACGATCTGCTGACTCATCCCCGGATTGTGGATTACATCAGGGATCTCCTTGGGAACGACATCATCGCCTGGGGATCCCACTATTTTTGTAAGTTACCGCACGATGGCAAGATCGTTGCCTGGCACCAAGATGCCAGTTACTGGCCGTTGACACCGTCTAAAACAGTGACGGTTTGGCTGGCCATTGATGATGCCGACACGAAGAATGGGTGTATGCGGTTTCTGTCCGGTTCCCACCGCTTTGGCCATCTATCTTACCGTATCAGTGATCCCGGGGAACATAACATCTTGAATCAGACGGTACAGGAGGCCGAACAGTACGGCACGCCGGTCGATGTCGAACTGAAAGCAGGCGAAATCTCGATCCATTCCGATCTGCTACTACACGGGTCTAACTTCAATCATTCAGATCGTCGACGTTGTGGTCTGACCTTACGGTACTGCACGCCGGATGTGCGGGGGCATTTCGATTGGAACCGGGAAGGCGTGATCGTCAGTGGCAGTGATCCCACACAACATTGGTTGAATCATTCTCGACCCAACCATCGGGATTAGGCCTAACCCCGATTAGGTTGAAGTGTCAACAACACCTTTGTCAGAGCAAAGCAACACCGTTTAGTTAGTAATCCCTAAATTCTTGGTACGGGTAGGGAATTTCGCCTCTAAACGGTGTTGTATGCTTTGCCCTCGCCAGTTCTTACTTATGCAGAGTCAGCTTTTGGATAGCGGGTGTTGGTAAATCTAGATCTGTTTGCAGGCGACAGAAGTAGATGCCAGAGGGGGCTAGTTCTCCGGATTCGGTGCGCCCATCCCAATAAGCGGCGTGGTTTTTGATTTGGTAGGTTCCCGCTGGCTGAAAGCCCAGATCCAGGCGACGGATTATCTGCCCGCTGAGATTATAGATCTCAAAGATTACCACCGAAGGGTGTGCCAGTTGATAAGGAATCCAGGTTTCTGGATTAAACGGATTGGGGAAATTGGGACCAATCCCGGTTTCAGCTACAGGTGCCGAGGCTTCGGCTAGAAGTGTCTGCTGTAGTAGATCTATTAGACCGGTTGTTTGACTCAGGTTTTCCAAGACCTGTGCCAGATTCGGGGCAGCCATGGCTGACTCGCCAAAGTGTCTAGCCACCAAAATAACATCAAAGATATTGACAGTACCGTCCTCGTTGAGATCGGGGGTGGGTTGAATGGTTGCAGGGCTTGGTTGCCCAAAAAACCGGGCTACATAGACCAGATCCATAATATCGATTTGGCCATCCCGATTCAGATCCCACTTGGGAAAATCTTCCAAGTACATAGGACCGACAGGATCACTCCAGTGGCTCTCCTGTTCGGCGCCGTTAACGGTCTTAATCCGGGCATAGTACTTATAGCCGCCTTCGGCTAAAAAGCGAAAAACGAGATTTCGCTTTGAGGATGCTTCAATCCCCTGATCGACTAGGAGTCCCCTCTGCGGTGAAAAATCCCGCGAATCGACATCCACCTGAACCACATAGGTGCCAATACTGCTCACATCCTGTACTGATGGCCACTCTAGCACAATCTCACTTTTTGGAGCCGCAGGTGCATCCACGGGTGAAACGATCTCCGGCACAGACCACTCAATCGAAGTGACTGGTGGCGGCGGCGTGCTATCGATTTGCAACTTGAAGTGAGTCGGTTCAGTCCAGTAGTCGAGTTCGTCTTTGGCTCGCAGGTGCAACCACCACTCCCCATCATTGAGGCCCTTCAAGGTCAACTGGTTGTTGCGAATCAAGGGATCTTCGATTCTGTCGGGTTCCGTCTCGGCCGTGTGGTCAAGGACAAAACTGTATCGTCGACCACTTAGCACCTCCGGCTCCGTCAGGAAGTAGAGCAGGGGTGAGCTATTGGTATACCAGACATCTGTGTCTGGATGCGTCGGCGACTCTATTTTAGGCAGTTGCAACGGCGTGTGATCTATGATGACCAAACTGTCAGAGTAGACGCTCACCATTTCACCACGGTCGTCCTTGACCCGGGCCATAATATAGTATTTCCCGTCGTAGACAAAGACCGTATTCCAGTGAAGACTGTTGAACTCGTGACTAATACCGAGTTCAATTGGATTGGCACGCCGCATATTTTGGTCGATGTCGTAGTAGAGGTCGACCGCAAAGCTGTCGTTGTCTGGGTCACTAACCTCCCACTTGATCTGGAACGATTTGTTGGCAAAAACGTCGACTTCAGCGGGAGAAACAAACTTAAACTCCGGCGGGGAGTTTGGTTTGGATAGGGCGTGGTGAGTAGCGTAGATCTCCTCTAACTCAGCCAGCTGTGGGAAGTCTCGCTTTCGCCACCCCATACCAACATCGGTTATCGTTTTCGGGTGATCCTCAATCAGGATTTTCCATAACAGATCAAACCGATTCTCCAACTCATCATCGTCATCTGGTGTTAGATCGATGCTGTCTGCGGTATCGAATATGTCCCACAGGATGCTGGCTACGGCCCCTTCAACAACACCTCCGTCGCGGTTCTCTCCGCTACCATCATTACTGCCGGTCCACCAAGAATTGGTTTCGATGTTAGGAAACTGCTCCTCCCAGCGGCCGGTGACGTTGAGAGCACGGTTGTCAACCGCCGCTTCCAGAAATTCGGCCCAGCCTTCACTCATAGCGAAGCCTTGATCGGAAATGGTTTCCAGTCGATGTCCACCCTGATATTTCCCTCGAGGCACCTCATTATAGTTATATCCATAAGCTGCCATCATAGCAGAGTGACCGTATTCGTGGTACATGGTAATGCTACGCCATTGATCCACTCCACCGGCAATGGTCAAGGTTTCACGGGTAACGCGACCACCAAACTGTGACGCGTGATAGTAAGAGACTTTTCCGCTACCCGGCCAAATGACCTGAATCGGTTTTTGCCGTTCCCAACCGACCTGGTTCCAAAAGAAAGCGTGGGTTTTGATAATCGAATCGAGGATGTTACCCAGGCCTCGATTGGCTTTAGTGGCATCAAGGGTTAGATCGATGGTGACCTGACCTTCGGCAACATCTTTCACCTTCTCTGATTTGAGTTCATAAGTCCTCCACCGGCGATTGACAACAGTCAAGATCCGATTATCAGGCTTGACTACAATATGCAACTGCTGGGGCTGATTCGGGTTGAGAACCGCAGTCTCAAACCGGTAGTACCCTTCGGCATTGGCAAATGTGCGTGCCAGTTCTTGCTGGTTCTGGTACAAACTAACCTTGACCTGTTGTAGAGGTCGCATCTGCCGTTCATTATCGTTAAAGTAGGTGAGTAGCCCCTGAACCATCAGTCCCTCTGCGGCCAACCCTTGCTGAATCTGTACCTCCGTTTGTAGTTGTAAATCGCGACTATTATGTTCAAGCGGTTCCGGAGAGACGTTGGCCTCTGACGGGCTGGTTTGTAAGTGGAGGTAAAAGTGATCGACGATCGGAACACCGGAGCTTGTAGTAGCATAAACCGAGGCTTGTAACGGGTAGTTGCCGGGCAGATCAACCTGAATCAACAGGCTTCGCTGAATAAAGGAAAAGGCCGGCAGGTAAACCTGAGAAAAAATAGAGGGCGACTGAGGTGAAACACCGTTGGGCAGACGAAATACAATCTCTACCTTTGCTGTTTCGGCCAGATTTGATTCTAGAGATAGCGTCAGGGTAGCAGTTTGTCCAACACTGGGGGCAGAGGTTAGGTCTAAGTAACCGTTAAAAGCAGGATTAGCATCCCGACCAGCGTGAACACGATAATGCGCGGAGATAAAAAACAGGAGCAGTATGACCAGCAATATTGGCCATACTAATGGGCACTGCCCATTGGCGGATCTTACCGGTTGCGAATTGTTGCCCATGTTGTGGCAAGTTTCATCTTGGATGGCACTACGGTTTCATCAACGCTGACATTGTAGCGGGTCAGCTCAAATACAATGTCGTCGGAGTTGACGAATTTGACCGGTCCCAGGTTGGGGGCTAACCACATGGTTCCGGGTCGTTCTAAGCGCAAAACGGGTGAGATCAGCACATTGGTCTGTCTCACTTGCAGACAGTTGTCAAAGGTGCCCGCCGGAACGGAAATCTTGTCCACGGCTACCACTTCCTGTGTGTTTTCAGCCATGATTTCACCCAGTAAGGGTAATTTGACTTCACCTTTAACTGTCCATCGCGATCCCAATTTGATCGGTATGGGTAAAAAGACTTGGGGTGGATCGTAGGGCAATTCGATCTCGCCTGCTAAACCGAAGGTGAAAACCGCCTTCAAAATCTGGACACTATCGACTTCAGGACGAATGATGAATCGGCTGTAACCCGTCTCCTCGTTGGGTGGATCTACTTCTTTGGTCTGGTCGACCAGTTGACGCGCCTGATCTTCGCCCGTGGTCTCGATGCGTAAGATCCGTTCTTCGATTCCATCGGTACTTAGAAAAAACCATTCGTTACCCACTTTGTCCGGATAGTAGGTTTGGGCAAGGACGAACGAACTGAAGATTAACCCCAAAATCAACCACCGAATGTTTGCTTTCATCTGATCACGTTGTCCTTTACTTCCCTTTCGAAAGTCAAGTATACTGTAACCCAGAGAAGGATTTCAATTAGCATTGGACTGTAGTAAGAGCAAACTTCAAAATCAAATTTATCTCTGTTGCCTAATGGTGTTATTCACCAGGTTGCCAAGTGCTATAGCCGATAATACGGTTAACAATCCGTTGATTCGCTTAGATCACCAGCTTTTCGATACCGTCTATGATGCCGATCATATTGGCACTGTGCCACATCAACTAATGACAGGCGTTACACACTTGGGAGATCCCAAAGCGGTAATGGCCATTTCGGCTTTGTTGATGGCCTACGGTAGTCCAGAGAGAAAAGAAACAGGTAAGCTATTAACGACCTCTTTTGCTTTATCGGGGCTATCGGCCTGGGGGACAAAGCAGATCATTAACCGTAGACGCCCGCTGGACAAACTGGAACAAGAGACACCCGCTTTCCCTTCAGGTCATACTACCCTGGCCTTTGCAACTGCTACCATTTTTTCTGATAGTTATCCGAAGTTGAAGATTCCGTTCTATTGCGGGGCGGGGTTGGTAGCGTTTTCCCGTATCTATCTTGGAAGACACTATCCGCTCGATACGCTGGCCGGCTCCGTGGTCGGCACTGTTTCAGCGCATGTTGTTCTAAAATATCGTCGACCGGTCTTAGGTTGGGAATTTTAGGCTTGATACAACAAGCCCCTGAAAATATGGACGACCGTCGCATCGGTTCTGAACATGACGGTAGATATCAGGACGGTATGATCGACGAGGTTCGCATCTATGACCGGGTTTTAACGGCGGATGAGGTAACTAACAATTCCAAGGTAGCGATATACCGCCTCCCAGTTTGTAGTTGGATCTCTGATCATTTCGCTACCTTCATAATGTACGGCTTGCTTTCTTTATGAAAACTCCCTTTTCATCACCAGAAATTCCTGTTCTGTACTCATAAATCTCCATCCGCTTTTTAATTCCATCGAAATTAAGTT
>Ga0310345_10004300_pt1 | contig 12986 bp, 14 predicted proteins | sample HC15DNA20500_MG_FD_204667 | JGI IMG/M metagenome (GOLD analysis project Ga0310345, IMG submission 204667) | Marine microbial communities from station ALOHA, North Pacific Subtropical Gyre - HC15-DNA-20-500_MG | ecosystem: Environmental > Aquatic > Marine > Oceanic | place: Pacific Ocean: North... | reverse complement strand
TGCTCGACCCACGCGAGGATGCCGTTGAGTTCGGGCACCATCGCCGCGATCTCGTCTTCGGTCACCTTGATGCGGGCCAGCGAGGCGATCCTGGCCACCGTGGCGGTGTCTACGGACATGGCTGTCTTTCGCTAGAACTGGGGCCGGCGGACATGACGCCGACCGGGAGTTGGATCAGGGCTGCGGTGCAGATTCAGCGCCGCCCTTCGGCGCGCTGCCCATCTGTTGCTGCAGCTGTTGCAGCATCTGGCGGCGCTGTTCGATCTCGGCCGCGCTCTTGAAATCGAGCAGTTCGACGTCGAACGTCAGGTCGCTGTTCGCCGGGATCACGACTTCACCCGTCGAAGGGTTCTTCTGGTCCTGCGCCCCATAGGCCATGGCGGCGGGGATCACGAGCTTGTACTTGCCGCCGCGCTGCATCTTCTGCAGGCCCTTGCTGAAGCCCGGGATCACGCCCTCCACCGGCATGGCGACCTTCTCGCCCTTGTCGAATTCCTTGCCGTTGGCGAGGTGCCCGGCGTAGTTTACCAGCACGACATCGCCGAGCGTCGGCGACGGACCCGAGCCAACCTTCAGAGTTTCGACCACAAGGCCCTGATAGCGCGTCGACCAAGCAGCCGTCGCGCCGATCAGCAGCGCGAGAATCACGCCGATCCAGATGCGGGTGAGCGATCCCTTGCCGACCGGCTGGAGCGGAACGCGGGTGATTTCCGACATGTCTTCCCCTTTTGCGGAGCCTGCGGGAGAGCTCCGATTCCATGCCCTGATGCCGGACCGACATGCGTCGGACAAGCGAAAGGGCGCCGCGAATACGGCGCCCTCTTGGCCCAGCCGGATGGTCTTATCAAGAGGCCAGAACCCGGGAACACCCGGCCCTAGCGATATCGCAAGAGGCTAAGGGACGGAACGGGCCGCCCCCGACAGCAGCTTACTTGCCGCCGTCGCGCTCAAGCCGCTTGCGCTCCATCTTGCGGGCGCGGCGGACAGCGGCGGCCTTTTCACGGGCGCGCTTTTCCGAGGGCTTTTCAAAGTGACGGCGCAGCTTCATCTCGCGGTACACGCCTTCACGCTGCAGCTTCTTCTTGAGCGCGCGGAGGGCCTGGTCGACATTGTTGTCGCGAACGAGAATCTGCATAAATCGCTACACCTCAATGCTGATGGCGAGAGCCCGCCCACGCGGGAGTCACCTTGAATTTCTGAAATAGATAACGGGCCGAATCCGACGGGATCGGCTCCAACGGGGCGCCCGCTACCAAAAGAGGCCCGCCAAGGCAAGCAATCTCGTGCATTTGGCGCCTGCCTGCGTTAGGGGCATGGCGAATGACGTCTACTACACCTTTGCTTTCCAGTGTCCCACCCGGCCTTGCGGTCGCCGTCGGCGGCGCGCTCGGCGCTTGGCTGCGCTACCAGACCGGCCGCCTGTATCTTGCCGCCATCGGGCCCGTTGCCGTGAGCGCTTTCCCCTGGGCTACGCTCACCGTAAACGTATTGGGCAGCGCCGCGATGGGGCTTCTTGCAGGCTGGCTTGCTCGGCATGGCAGCGGAGGCGAGCAGTGGCGCCTGCTGCTGGGTGTCGGCGTGCTGGGCGGCTACACCACCTTTTCCTCCTTCGCGCTCGAGTTCGCGCTGTTTGTTGAACGCGGGCAGCTGGGGCTGGCGGCGGCCTATGTGGCGGCATCGCTGGTGGCAGGCTTTGCCGCGCTGTTTGCCGGGCTCTGGCTGATGCGGGTGGCGGCATGAGCGGGGAAGACGACGTCCGCCAGTTCACCGTCACCAAGGATGATGACGGCGTGCGGCTCGATCGCTGGTTCAAGCGGAACCTGCCCGCCGTCGGCTTCGCGACCGTCTCGCGCTGGGCGCGGACCGGACAGCTGCGCGTCGATGGCAAGCGTGCCGATGTCGATACGCGGCTCGAAAAGGGCCAGGTGCTGCGCGTGCCGCCCGGTGGCAGTGCCCCTGCCGCCGCCAGGGGTGCCCGCCCCCGCAAGCCACTTACGCCCGAACAGATCGCGCTCGCCGACAGCATGGTGCTGACCAAGGACCGCGCCGCCATCGTACTCAACAAGCCGCCGGGGCTAGCGACCCAAGGCGGCAGCGGCACGCATGAGCATGTCGACGGGCTTCTCGATGCCTATGCCGAGGAGAAGGGTCCGCGCCCGCGTCTCGTCCACCGGCTCGACAAGGATACCTCGGGCGTGCTGCTGATCGCGCGCACCCCGGGCAGCGCGGCGTTTTTCTCCAAGCGCTTTTCCGGACGCAGCGCGCGCAAGATCTACTGGGCGCTGGTGACCGGCGTGCCGGATGTGAAAGACGGCCTGATCGAACTGCCGCTCGCCAAGCAGCCGGGCACCGGCGGCGAGAAGATGATGGTTGATGAGACCGAGCACGGCCAGTCCGCTCGCACCCGCTATCGCGTGATCGGCCGTGCCGGCAATGCCGCCTGCTGGGTCGAACTGCAGCCGCTGACGGGCCGCACGCACCAGCTGCGCGTGCACATGGCGGCCATCGGGCATCCCATCGTCGGCGACGGCAAGTATGGCGGGCAGGCCGCGTTCCTGACCGGTTCGATCAGCCGCAAGATGCACCTCCATGCGCGGCGCCTCAGGATCGAGCATCCCGAAGGCGACCTTCTGGATGTGACCGCGCCGCTGCCCGAGCACTTCGCGGCGAGCATGGCACAGCTGGGCTTCGAGGAAGCCGATGGTGATCTGCCGCTGGAGCCGGTCAAGCTGATCCCCGACAAGGTGATCGAGAAGCGCGCGGCCAAGGCCCACGCCAAGGAATACCGCAAGGAGCGCCGGGGCGAGCGCCGCAAGCGCGCCGATGCGCCGCCCAGCGGACGCAGCGCGCCGAAGCCGCGCGGGGGTGTCAAGAAGGGCCTCGGCAGCAAGCCGACCGCGCCCAAGGCTGCGCCGAAGCGCGGTGCACCGCCTCGCCGGGGGCCCAAGGCCTGATGCATCCCAATCCCGCCTTCCGCAGCGATGACCGCGCGCTTTATGCCGCGCTGATCGAGGAGACCGGCTTCGGCATGGTCTTCCTGACCACACCGGACGGCCCGCGCGTCGCCCATGTGCCGCTGCTGCTGACGGATGCGGGAACGCTGCGTTTCCACCTCGCGCTAGGCAATGCGCTGACCCGTCATCTCGATGGCGCGCGGGCGCTGGCGGTGGTCAACGGGCCGGACGGCTATGTCTCGGCGCGCTGGTACAGCGATCCCGATCAGGTGCCGACGTGGAACTACCTCGCGCTCGAAATGGAAGGCCCGGTCCGCCGCATGGACCGGGGTGGGCTGCATGCACTGCTGGAAGACGTTTCGGCCCACCACGAGGCGCGGGTCAGCGAAGGCACGCCGTGGACCATGGACAAGATGGCGCGGATGAAGCGCGACCGCATGATGGACATGATCGTCGGCTTCGAGCTGACCGTAGAGGCCTGGCGGCCCACCCTGAAGCTTTCGCAGAACAAGCCGGCCGAAGAGCGCAATCGCGTGATCGAGGGCCTCAAGGGCGAAGGCAAGCTCGCGCTCGCCGCGCTGATGGAGCAGTTCGGGAAATGACCTTGCGGCTGGCCATCTTCGATTGTGACGGCACCCTGGTCGACAGCCAGGCCGATATCTGCGCGGCGATGGATGCCGCATTCGAGGCCGCCGGGCTTGTCCCGCCGGACCGCAACGCGACGCGCCGCGTGGTTGGCCTTTCGCTGCCCGAAGCGATGCGCCGCCTGCGGCCCGACGGCACGGCGGACGACCATTCGATGCTTGCGCAGCTCTACCGCGACGCGTTCCGTGAGCGGCGCATGGCGGGGCAAGTGGCCGAACCGCTCTACGAAGGCATTGCCGGGCTGATCGAGGAACTGGCGGGTGCCGGCTGGCTGCTCGGCGTCGCCACCGGCAAGAGCGACCGCGGGCTGGTCCACTGCCTCGAAACGCATGGCCTCACCGGACACTTCATCACTTTGCAGACAGCAGACCGGCACCCTTCTAAGCCGCACCCCAGCATGATCGAGGCTTGTCTTGCCGAAAGCGGCGCAAACCCGAGCGCGACCGCGATGATCGGCGACACCGCGTTCGATATGGCCATGGCCGTCAACGCCGGGGTCCGCGCGATCGGGGTCGACTGGGGCTATCACCACCCGCGCGAACTGGTCGAAGCGGGAGCCGAGGCGGTGGCCGGATCGATTGCCGAATTGCGCCTGCTCTTGAAGGGCATGGAATGAGCTTGCATGCCATAACAACCTCCCGTTCGTGTCGAGCCCCTCGTCAAGCTCGGGATAAACTTCGGGTCGAAGACCCGAAGTCGAGACACCATGCGCCGCGTGTGGTGTCTCGACTTCGCTCGACACGAACGGTGAAGTTTTAACTTCGCGAGAGTTTGCAGTGACGAATACGCCTGATCCCGCCGCGGCGCGCTTTGCCGTCCTTCAGATGGTGCGTCTGTCCGGCGCGCTGCTGGCGCTTGGCGGGGTGCTGATCATCACCGGCAAGGTCGCGTGGGTGCCAAGGCTGCCCGAAGCGGCAGGTTATGTGCTGATCGCCGCGGGGTTAGTCGATTTCTTCGTCGTCCCGCTCTTGCTCGCGAGGCGCTGGAAGAGCCGTCCATGAAGCGTTTCTACAAGGCTGTTACCGTTGCGGTCGAAGGCACTGGTTTCAGGGTCATGCTCGATGGCCGGGGCCTGCGTACGGTCGGCGGTGCGCCGCAGATCGTGCCGACGGCGCCGCTTGCCGAAGCGATGGCTGCCGAGTGGTCTGGACAAGGCGAGGAGATCGACCCCGCCCGCTTCGTGATCCGCGACCTGGCGGATTACGCCATCGACGTAGTGACGCCCGGCAAGGCGGCGGTGGTGGAAGAACTGATCCCCTACGCCGAGACCGACACCCTGTGCTACCGCGCCGAGCCCGACGAAGCGCTCGGCATCCGCCAGCGCGCGGTGTGGGATCCGCTACTGACTGCGGCGGAGGCGCGATGGGACATCCGCTTCGTGCGCGTAGCAGGGATCATGCACCGCCCGCAGCCCGAGGAAACGCTGGCCCGCCTGCGCGAAGACCTCGCCACGCGCGACGGCTTCACGCTGGCGGCGGTCAAGAACACTGCCTCGCTCGCCGCCTCGCTGGTGCTGGGGCTGATGGCGGTGGAACCAGGCGCGGATGTGGATGCGCTGTGGGACGCGGCCAATCTCGAGGAAGACTGGCAGGCCGAGCTCTGGGGCAAGGATGCCGAAGCGCAGGACCGCCGCGCGCGCAGGCATGCGGCCTTTGCCGCAGCGGCGAGGTTTGCTGTGCTGGCGCGGGGTTAGCCCACCCAGTCGGCGATTTCGCCCGCCACCTTGTTGGCCGCTTCATTGAGTGCCGGGCCAATCTCATTTGGCGAGGGATCGACACCGCGCACAGTGCTTTCAAAGCGCTTTGTCTCGATCTTGCCGCCCGCCAGCCATTTCATGGCATCGAAGCGCACCACCGCCGAGCGGGTCTGCGCATCGAAGCCCATCGCCAGCAGTTGCCCGCCGATGCGCGTACCGGTGGTGGCACGGTCGGTCTCGACCACAAGCCCCTTGCCGCGCGCGCGCAGGGTATCGGCGAGGAGGTGCTGGAACGCGCGGCTCGGCCGTTCGACCCATTGCGTGCCGCGGATATAGGCGACGTTGGACGCATCGATCTGCACCGGAATGCGCAGCACCGAGATCGATGCCGCGGCCGACGGTTCGAGCACCACCGTCGCTTCGCCCAATGTGCCGCTGCTGGTCGCGCCTGCAGTCGGCGCCGCGTCGGGGGTCAGCGTGAGGAAGGTGCCGGGCGGCTTCGCACCGATCCGCACGCAACCGGAGAGCGCCGCCAACAGCGCGAGCGACAGGGCAAAGGTTCGGGTCATGCGGGCGCTCATGGCTTGTAGTCCGGCAGTTTGGGGCTTCCCACGACGCTGCCGATGCCGCGATCGTTGATCGTGTCGGTCATCTGGCGGATCGAGCGCGAGGTGGCCTCGATGTCGCGCAGCGCCGCTTCGAAGGCGGGCAACGTGCGGTCGTTGAACTGCTTCGCGGCGGGCTTGGCCTCGTTCATCGTCGCCTGCAGCGAGTCCGCCGCCGCCTGCGCCGATTTGAGCGTGACGCGCAGCTGCTTCGTCAGGCCGTTTGACGGATCGTTGATCGAAGCATCGGTCGAAGCTGCGAGCCTGTCGACGGTCGCAAGCGTGGTGGTCGCCTGCTTGAGGGTCAGTTGCAGCTCGGCCAGCGACTTCTTCACCTCGGGCGAGGCATTGGCGAGGTTGCCGGTCAGCTGGTCGGTATGCGCGAGGATATTGGCGAAGGCTTTCTGGTTCTGGTCTGAGAGCACCAGCGTCAGCCGCTCGGTCAGGGTGGCGAGGCGTTCGAGCAGGAGCGGCGTGGTCGAGAGGATTTCACCCAGACCGCTGCGCTTGGTCGGAATAACCGGCGCGCCCGCCGGGCCGGGTTCATTGATTTCAGGCGCGTCTTTGATCGCGCCGGTCAGCTGGATCGTCGAAACGCCGGTGAAGCTGCCCTGCAGGCTGGCGGTGGTACCCTGCAGCAGCTTCACCTTGCGATCGACCTTGATCCGCACCCGCACGAAGCTGGGGTCTTTCTCCCAAAGCGCAATATCCTTCACCTGTCCGACTGGCACGCCGGAATAGGACACTTCCGAGCCCTTCGCGACGCCATCGACCGACTGCTTGAAGAAGATGTCGTAGTCCTTCTGCTCGTGCTGGCTGAGCCGCGCGATCCAGATCAGCAGCGCCGCGAGCCCCGCCAGCAGCAGCAGGGTGACGATCCCCACCCAGATATGATTGGCGCGCGTTTCCATCGGCTATCCCTATGCCTCCTGCCCCTTGGTGCCAAGGGCAGCATTGCGCTCGTTTGCCGCCATGGCGGCGCGGCCGCGCGGGCCGTTGAAGTACGATTTGATCCACGGATGATCGGTAGCAATCAATTCGGGGATCGTGCCGACCGCGATCACGCGCTTGTCGGCGATCACCGCAACCCGGTCGCAGATTTCGTACAGAGTATCGAGATCGTGGGTGATCAGGAACACGGTGAGGCCCAGCGTCTGCTGCAAGCTGCGGATCAACTGATCGAAGCCCGCCGCGCCGATGGGATCGAGGCCTGCCGTCGGTTCATCAAGGAACAGCAGCTCGGGATCGAGCGCCAATGCCCGGGCCAGCCCCGCGCGCTTTTTCATGCCGCCCGAAAGCTCGCTAGGATACTTGCTCGTCGCTTCCGCCGGGAGGCCCGACAGGAGCACCTTGTAGCGCGCGATTTCGTGGCGCAGGTCGTCGGCGATCTCCGGGTAGAACTCGCGCAAGGGGACTTCGACGTTTTCCGCCACGGTCAGCGTGGAGAACAACGCGCCGCCCTGGAACAGGATGCCCCAGCGGCAGCGGATGTCGATGTCATCGTCATCGCGTGCATCGGTGATCGGGCTGCCGAGCACTTCGATGCTGCCTTCCTCGGGGATCTGCAGCCCGATGATCGAGCGCATCAGCACCGACTTGCCTGTGCCCGAGCCGCCGACCACGCCAAGGATCTCGCCGCGCCGCACGTCGAGATCGAGGTTTTCGTGGATCACGTGCTCCCCGAACGCGTTCTTGAGGCCGCGCACGCGGATCGGGAACAGGTCGGCCTCGCTCCCCGGCGGGGGCGGCACGGCGCAGGCGGTGAGCAATCCTTCGTCGCTCATCCCCAACCGACCTCCGAGAAGAACACCGCGAAGAATGCATCGAGCACGATCACCATGAAAATCGCCATGACCACCGCCGCCGTCGTGCGCGTGCCGACTTCCTCGGCGTCGCTCTTGACCTGAAGGCCCTGATAGCAGCCCGATGTGGCGACAATCAGGCCGAACACCGGACCCTTGATCAGCCCGACCCAGACATCGTGCAGCGGCACGACTTCCTGGATGCGCGCGAGGAAAGTGAAGAAGGGAATGCCGAGCGTGAGTGCCGAAAGCGCCGCGCCGCCGACGATGCCGATGGCGGCGGAATAGATACCGAGCAGCGGCATCATCAGCATGGTCGCGAGCAGACGCGGGATCACCAGCGCCTCGATAGGCGAGACACCGATGGTGCGCATCGCATCGATTTCCTCGGTCAGCTTCATCGTGCCGAGCTGAGCAGCGAAAGCCGAGCCCGAGCGGCCCGCGACCATGATCGCCGTCATCAGAATGCCCAGCTCGCGCAAGGAGAGGCGCCCCACGAGGTTCACCGTGTAGATCTCTGCCCCGAACTGGCGCAGTTGCACCGCGCCCTGCTGCGCGATGACGATGCCGACAAGGAAGCTCATCAAGCCGATGATGGCGAGCGCGTTGACGCCCATCAGCTCCATCTGGTGGACCAGCGCGCGCAAGCGGAACTTTCCCGGATGGCGGATGAGCACGCCGCCCGCCAGCACGATCTGGCCGAGGAAGCCAAGCACGAGCAGCATGCCGTGGCCGAGCCCGATCATCACGCCGCCGACTTGCTGCGGCACGCGCAAATAGAGGGGCAGACGCGGAGCCTCGACCGGAGCGGTGTTGTCATCGACCGCGCTGATCGCCCCGATCAGCCGCTCCGCTTCAGGCGAGGCGCCAACGATCTGCGCGCCGAAGCGCTGCGAGAGGCTCCACGCGGTCCAGGCGCCGACGGTATCGATGCGGCTGGCGCGGCTGAGATCGACGGCCTTGAAGGGGCCTTCCAGCGCACGAAGACGCGAATCCACCGAACCGAGGGCGGAAACAGTCAGCGGGCCGGTGAGCACCAGCGCTGCGCTTCCATCGGCGTCCGTTTCGGTGATAAAATCGGCTGTTGCCCGCATGGTAGGCGTTACATGCGGGAAATCGCCCATGGCCGCAAGCGCAGTCCGGCCCGTTGACGCACTTGCAGCGGTGGGCGCGGGATGGCAAGGCCCGCAGCATCATGACCGAAGCGACGATTGCAGAGCAGGAGGGGGCCGCCGCCCTCGCCAAGACGTTCGAGCCTGCCGGGCTCGAGGCCAAGTGGTATGCCCACTGGGAGCGCAGCGGCCTGTTCCGGCCGGAGCGTCCCGATGCCGAACCGTTCACCATCGTGAACCCCCCGCCGAACGTGACCGGCTCGCTCCATATCGGCCACGCGCTCGACAATACGCTGCAGGACGTGGTGATCCGCTACGAGCGCCTGCGCGGCAAGGATGCGCTGTGGGTGGTCGGCACCGACCATGCCGGCATCGCCACGCAGATGGTGGTCGAGCGCCAGCTGGAAGCGCGGCAGGACAAGCGCACGAACTACACGCGCGAGCAGTTCGTGGAGAAAGTGTGGGAGTGGAAGGCGGAAAGCGGCGGCACGATCACCGGCCAGCTGCGCCGCCTCGGCTGCTCGATGGACTGGAGCCGCGAGCAGTTCACGATGGACCCGCACTTCACCAAGGCGGTCGTGAAGGTCTTCGTCGATCTCTACAACCGCGGCCTGATCTACCGCGACAAGCGGCTGGTGAACTGGGACCCCAAGCTCAAGACCGCGATCTCGGACCTCGAAGTCGAGGCGCGCGAGGTGAAGGGCCATATGTGGCACTTCAAGTACCCGCTCGCGGGCGGCGAGACCTATACCTATGTCGAGCGTGATGCCGAGGGGAATGTCGTGCTGGAGGAAGAGCGCGACTATATCGCCATTGCGACGACCCGGCCCGAGACGATGCTCGGCGACGGCGCGGTGGCGGTTCATCCCGATGACGCGCGTTATGCCCCCATCGTGGGCAAGCTTTGCGAGATCCCGGTCGGCCCCAAGGAACACCGCCGCCTGATCCCGATCATCACCGACGAGTATCCTGATCCGACCTTCGGCTCGGGCGCGGTGAAGATCACCGGCGCGCATGACGAGAACGACTTCGGCGTCGCCCAGCGCAACGGTATCCCGATGTACCGCCTGATGGACGAGACCGCGACGATGCGCACCGACGGCGCGCCCTATGCCGAAGCGGCGGAGCGCGCCAAGGCGATTGCCGGCGGCGAGACGGCGAGCGCCAGCGAGATCGATGCGCTCAACCTCGTCCCCGAGGCCTATCGCGGGCTGGACCGCTACGAGGCGCGCAAGAGGGTGGTGGCGGACATCGACGCCGACGGCCTGATGATCAAGGTCGAGGACAAGATCATCATGCAACCGTTCGGCGACCGCGGCGGCGTGGTGATCGAGCCGATGCTGACCGACCAGTGGTATGTGAATGCGGCTGAATTGGCCAAGGCGCCGATCGAAGCGGTGCGGTCGGGTGCGGTCGAGATCGTGCCGAAGACCTGGGAGAAGACGTTCTTCAACTGGATGGAAAACATCCAGCCCTGGTGCGTTTCCCGCCAGCTGTGGTGGGGCCACCGCATTCCGGCGTGGTATGGCTCGGACGGCAAGTGCTACGTCGCCGAGACCGAAGCTGAAGCGCAGGCCAAGGCCGGTGCCGACGTCACGCTGAGCCGCGACGAGGACGTCCTCGACACCTGGTTCTCTTCCGCGCTCTGGCCCTTTGCCACGCTCGGCTGGCCGGAGGCAGATGCGCCGCTGGTCGCAAAGCATTACCCCAACGACCTGCTCATTTCGGGCTTCGACATCCTGTTCTTCTGGGATGCGCGGATGATGATGATGGGCCAGGCGATGACCGGGCAGAACCCGTGGAAGCGGCTCTATCTGCACGGGCTGGTGCGCGCGGCGGACGGGCAGAAGATGTCCAAGTCCAAGGGCAACGTCGTCGATCCGCTCGGCCTCATCGACAAGTACGGCGCCGATGCGCTTCGCTTCTTCATGTGCGCCATGGAAAGCCAGGGCCGCGACGTGAAGATGGATGAGCGCCGCGTCGAAGGCTACCGCAACTTCGCGACCAAGCTGTGGAACGCAGCGCGCTTCTGCATGTCCAATGGCATCACTGGAAGCACGTCGGTCAGCGCGCCCGCCGCCACCAGCGCGGTCAATCGGTGGATCATCGGCGAAGTGGTCGAAACCGTCGCCGCGCTGGATCAGGCGATGACGGACCTGCGCTTCGATGCCGCCGCCAATGCGATCTACCACTTCGTGTGGGACCAGTTCTGCGATTGGTACATCGAACTGATCAAGGGTTCGTTCGACGACGAGACGCGCGCGGTGGCGGGCTGGGTGCTCGACCAGATCCTCGTCATGCTCCACCCCTTCATGCCCTTCGTCACCGAAGAGCTTTGGCATGCGCTGGGGACGCGCGAAAAGGAACTGATCGTGGCGGAATGGCCTGCGCCAGCCGCGAATGTCGATGCTGCGGCGAAGGCCGAAGTCGAATGGCTGATCGCGCTGGTTTCCAACTTGCGCGGCGCCAAGAACGAACTCGGCATCGCCCCGGGTGCGCGGCTTGAAGCCTATCTTCCCGAACCGAGCGCCGCGACGCGGGCGATCATCGAAGCCAATCCCGCCGCGATCGAACGCCTTGCCCGCCTCAGCGCGATCCATTTCGCGTCTGCTCCGACCGGTGCCGCGATGCAGATCGGTGCGGGCGACGCGAGCCTGATCGTCCCGCTCGAAGGCGTGATCGATATCGCCGCTGAAAAGGCCCGCCTCGAAAAGGCACTTGCTGCTTCGGAAAAGGAGGCCAAGTCGCTCGAAGGCCGCCTCTCCAACCCCGCGTTTGCCGAGAAGGCCAAGCCCGAGGCGGTCGAGAAGGCTCGCGCCGACCATGCCCACCACCGCGCCGAGGCCACCCGCCTCGCCGCTGCGCTGGCGCGTCTGGGATGAGCCTCACCCTCGCCACGACCACGCCCGGCGAGCCGGAGATCTTCCCCTCGCTGCAAGGGGAAGGCCCCTCGATCGGCCGGCCGTGCGTGTTCGTGCGCCTCTCGCGCTGCAATCTGGCCTGTCGGTGGTGCGACACCGCCTATACCTGGCGCTTCACCGGCGATATCCGGCCGCACCGCGATGACGTGACCTTCGAGCGGGTAGAGAACCAGATCACGCTCGAAGTGCGCGAGGTTGCCATGCGCATCCTCGCGCTGCGTCCGACGCGGCTGGTGATCACCGGCGGCGAGCCCCTGCTGCAGGCACCCTCGCTGGCCAAGCTGATCCCGATGCTCAAGGAAGCGGTCCCCGGGCTTGAAGTCGAGGTGGAGACCAACGGCAGCGTCCCGCCGCCGCATGCGATCACCCAGCTGGTCGATCAGTTCAACGTCAGCCCCAAGCTTTCGCATTCGGGCAATGCCGAGGACCTGGCGCTCGTCCCCGAACTGCTGCGCGATTGGGCGGCGAACCCGAAGGCTTGGTTCAAGTTCGTCGTGGCCGACATGGACGACCTCAACGAAGTCGCCGAACTGCAGGCGCTTTACCGCATCCCGGCGGAGCGCCTGTTCGTGATGCCGGAGGGGACCGCAAGCGAAACCCTGCGCGAGCGCTCAAAGTGGCTGGCTGGTGCCGCGCTGACGCATGGCTGGCGTTTTACCGACCGGCTGCACATCCACCTCTACGGCGATACGCGGGGGACCTGATCAGAACGGGATATCGTCGTCGAGATCGTCGCCGAAGCCGCCGCCCGAAGAGCCGCCGCCACCCTGATTCCAGCCGCCGCCGGACGAGCCGCCACCCGAACGGCCACCGCCGCTGGAGCCGCCCCCGGAGCCACCTTCATTCCAGCCGCCGCCCGAGCGCTGGCCGCCGCCACCGCCCATGCCGCTACCGCCGCCTTGCGCGCCGTCGAGCATGGTGAGGTTGCCGTTCGGGCCGACCGAGATTTCGGTGGTGTAGCGATCATTGCCGGACTGGTCCTGCCACTTGCGGGTGCGCAGCTGGCCTTCGATGTAGACCTTGCTGCCCTTCTTCAGATAGCGCTCGGCCACACCGACAAGACCGTCCGACTGCAGCACGACGCTGTGCCACTCGGTGCGCTCCTTGCGCTCACCGGTCGCGCGGTCCTTCCAGCTTTCCGAGGTGGCGATGCGCAAGTTGGCGATGCGCCCGCCGTTCTGGAAGCTCTTCACCTCGGGATCCTGCCCCAGATTGCCGACCAGAATGACCTTGTTGACGCTGCCTGCCATT
>Ga0310345_10004298_pt1 | contig 12995 bp, 21 predicted proteins | sample HC15DNA20500_MG_FD_204667 | JGI IMG/M metagenome (GOLD analysis project Ga0310345, IMG submission 204667) | Marine microbial communities from station ALOHA, North Pacific Subtropical Gyre - HC15-DNA-20-500_MG | ecosystem: Environmental > Aquatic > Marine > Oceanic | place: Pacific Ocean: North... | reverse complement strand
GCACTTTCACGATTGAAAATACCACGTTCACCAGACTTGGATTCATAGAGTGATTTCCACTCATCCATGAATACACCAATGTCTGGCTTCTCTGTATAACAAGCAGAATTATTTGCAAGGGCACGTTGAGGTTCAGTAGTCCACCATTGACCAGACTTTGCCGCTCGCATACGGTCATCAGAAACATTTGAAAGGGATATTAAAGCAGACCTACGAACACCACCAACAACAACAATCTCTGCAATCTTGCAAACAATATCATGACATTCTACAGAAGACAATTTACGTCCAGCTGCATTTTTGAATATATTAACTGAAAAATTAAACAGAGCTTCTAAAGGTTCTGGACCAGATGCACGACCACCAAAAGTTTTCAACGGTGCGCCAGCTGGCCGAACCTTTGTTGTATCCCAACGTGGAATTAGACCGACATACAACATACCAAGTAATTCCTTATAAGCTTTTGCCCATCCAAGTTTACTATCAGCAACAACAATAACTGTTTCTGAAGGATGAAACTCTTCAGCAATAGTTGGAAGTTGAGAAATAAATTGACGTTCTACACTAAACCCTACACCAGTGCCATTCATTAAGACATAAAGAATTTCATCAAAAGCACTTGGTTTGTCAACTGCTACATAAGAACAATTATACCCTGCGATATTTTCACGTTTAAGTGCTTCCCCAGCGGTCATTATACAACGCATAGAGGGCATAATTTTCAAGGAAAGAACTGCCTCTTCTAATTCATTTCTAAGTTCTTTTGTTAATTTAAATTCATGAAGGTCTTTAAGATGTTCTGTAAAAAAATCAAAATAACGAGCAACTGTTTCATTCCACGTTTCTCTTCGTTCTTTATCCGGCAACCAACGAGAATAACGAGACAGGTGAATAAATTCTTGATAAGATGTGGGGAAATAATTGTTGGTCATTTATGTTTCCTTCTTGTAAATGCTGAAATACCCTCTTAGGTAGGGTTGTATGTTGCTATAAAAATATGTATCAACAAGTTTGATACACTTAAAATTGAATACAGAGAAAAACTCTGTTAATTGTTTTTCATTAAAACGATACGGTCCAGAATGAGTAGTTGGGTTAAACCTGGCTTCATATGGACTTAAAACTTTTAAAAGAATATAACTTTCATCATGAGTTATATTCCCTATCATTTCAAAGTATTTGTGTCTTTTTTTCTTTAAATGAAATAGATTGTGAATTAACCCCCTGTCTATAATAATGTCGTATTTTTTATCTAATTTAGAATCCAGCGCATCATCTATAATAAAATTCTTAATATCATATTCTAAGGCATTAACTACATCTGTTGCTGTTACTCTAAATCCTAATTTTTCTGTGTAATATGTTTGAGAACCATTACCGCAACCCAAATCTATAACTGTAAAATCTCCATAAAATTTACTTCCTATCTTCAAGTGGGCTGGCCAACCAATAAAAAAATCATGAAAATCTTTATCAAAATCGTTATAATTCCACGGTGCAGAATTTTCTTTATATTGCTTTTCCCACGCTTCTTTCATCTATTTTCTTCCATTCTGAAAATCTCAGCTGCGCAGCTGCACCAGAAAATATATTATCATTTATAATCTCTTGTATTTGTTCTTTTGTATGTCCTGACATAATCATATCGTTAATATCTTTGTGTTTCATACTGTTTGGCCAAATTACAATCTTTTTATCGAACTTAATACAAAAACTAATCTGTTTGCAAATTTCTTTATTTCTTGGTTCATTATCAAAAATTATTATTATATCATTCTTAAGCTTAACTAAATCTGCTCCACCTACTGCAATACAATTATCCAAAAATAAACTATCAAGTGGACCTTCTACTGCATATATTTGTTTACTATTATCAACTCTATCCAAACCAAAAATTTTGGTTGTATCATTGTCAAGTCTAATGGTTAGATATTTGGGTTGTTCTTTTCCAAATGATCTACCCTGATATGCAAACACTTCTCCTTTTTCATCTCTAAACGGTATCAACAGCCTTGGGTGATCTCCATCCAAGGAAGGAAATTTATTTGGTACTAATGTATTTGTGAATTTGTAAAATGACTCACATAGATATAGGTCGGAGAAGAATTCTGATGGTATAAATCTTTTTTCAATAATCTTTCTTGCTGGGTGATCTGTGGATAAGTCTGAAATTGACTTGAGATTTTTGAGGACACCCTTTTTACGAAAGATAGGAACATCAAATTTAAACTCCGGCTCTGGGTTATTAGTTTTAACCCCACTTCGATATCGTTCCATTATATAGTCTTTGTAAACTTTAGAGTCTACATACTCAATCAACTTTCCTAATGTTGTACCTATCCCACAATTATGACATTTATAGAACAAGTCATTCTTTTTACGATAAACAAATCCTCTTGCCTTTGTACGAGACTTCTGTGAATCTCCACAATAAGGACATCGAAAATTCCATAAAAAATCCCCCTTTTTCTTAAACTTTAGAAGCTGGGGGCCAATAATGTTTAGATATTTTGAATCAATATAAGACATAATATTGATATATCATACATGATACAAGGTACAATGTCAAGGATTAAAATTAATAAATTTGTGTAACAAAAATCCTATAACGATTGATCCACCAATAAGAACATGTCTCCACCTTTCCAGTACACCTACTCTGGAAACCAGTTCATCTCTTATTCTTTGAATTTCTTTATTTTGCTGAGTATGTTGTTGTACTGCAGCTGACATAATATCTTTAGTATTAGTAGTAATACGAGAATGTAATTCTTCTATTTGTCTTAATACTTCTGTTCTGCGAACTTCAATTTGTTCCTCTGTTTGAAAAATTGTTTCCTCTTGCCTAGTAAGTTTTTCTTCATGCACAGCAAGCATACGATGAATAGAATTGGAAACGTCGGTCAACTTCTCAATTGCAATATCTAAACGATCATGAATCTTTTTCTGATCGTGAAGTTCTTTTTTGAGAAGTTTGACCTCCGTTTCCAACTCCGACATGACTATTTTTCCTTAGTCCACATTGTCCAGGCACCCCAGACAATTGCAGCCCAAGCTGCCCAATTTGCAAAGGGACCAAGGAATAAGAACACCAGACCGACAGCTACAAGAGCAGCTCCGTCCCAAGACGTTCTTTCGGCTAACCTGTTTTTTATCCAGTTACCCATTTATTTCTCCTTAATTTACTCAGCACAAGCATAACAGTTGATTTCCATACCAACTGCAATTTCTGTGACTATAGGTGTCGTCCACATTTCACATTCTCCTTACTATAAAATTTAATCAACAGCATCATCAAAATGTTTTTGATGTCGAAATAACCAAACAACAACTGCTAGTGCGATAAGACCAGCTAGGCCTGCACTACCAAGTTGTGTCACTACTCCGATTATGTTACCAACAACATCGCCCCCGACGAAAGGGACGGCAGCGCCGAACAGCACTCCCCACACTATTCCTAGTGTAAGTAACATAACACTAATATGAGTGAGCCCAATTATCCAGGCTCCTGCTCTTTGCATAATATCCATTTATTTCTCCTTTTCTAGTTTCTCTAGTCTAGCTTCTAATACGTCAAGTTTATTTGATACATTAGGATATTTTTTCCTCCAAGTATTTTCATCTTGTAGTACCTTCAACCCCAATTTTTTAGAAGCCCATGTCGAAACATTATCAACCTTTTTGTAAAACCAAATTCCTAGTTTAGTGTCTGCAAACCAACTGTTTGCTGCACTACCAAGAATTGATCCTGCAATATTGCTAATTAAAAAAAACCACATGGTTAATTACTTTGCACTATTGATTCTCCATTCCACATTATACAACAAGCACAAGGGTCTTGCTTTGTACACAGGCATGGGTCACAATCACATAAAGGATTTGTGCAATCTTCATTAACACAATCTATTCCGACCATTTTCCCTCCTAAACACCTGGCCCGGGCCAGGATTCTTTTCTCTCGTTACATAATACGCAACGACAATAATTACATTTACATGACTCATATTTATCTGTCATACCAATACCAACAAAATCGGTACAAGTCTTTCTACAATGCGATTCATGTCCACATTTTTTACAGTGCGTCATTTAATCTCCACCACATAATTCACAATGACAATTCTTGCATATTTCAAGGAGTCGTTGAGGAAGTTCCTGTCTTGACCTACCACTAGTTGACCAAGGTTCATCACGCTCCAAAGATACGCCACAATGAGATTTATAACCACAATTTTTACAAAATGTCATTCAGTCTTCATCTCTAGGAATGATAGACCATTTTCCAAACATTCTTACTGAGTAATATGCTGCTGCAATCTTCCACCCAGCAATAGGCGGTTCTGCATCTTTCATGGCCATATGAAATACATTATCAGATGCTCTCTTTGCTCCCCGAATTACTTTTGGGTCTTCCCAGTTTCCTAACTTTTTTTTCTTTTCAGCACGATACTGACGAATACGTTTATAAAGAAGATCGTGAATAATTGCAGCACGAGCAACATCCCAAGGTGCAACAAATGCCCAACACATTCTAGGGACAGATGCAAGGTCAGTTACAAAATCTTTTCTTACAGTAATTTTACACCCCTTTACTTCAACACCAACACGTTCCAATGCATCTTCATCTATCTCAGGATTTGTATATGTTAACATTCGTGATAAAATCCATTTACGGGGTGGGTTAAATTCTGCTTCTATTTTGTTATTAAACTTGCCCATTTACTTTTTATCCTTTTCTTCTTCCTTCGGTTTAGGAGCCACTGCTTTTTCATAATAGATAATTATCTCTTTCTGTTGTAATATATATCGTTTTATTTCAGCCATGTTCAGAGCAAGGGTTTCGTAATCTCTAACACTTAGGGCATAAAATAAAAAATCTCCATTCTCCTTTACAAACCGTTCCTTAAATTCTTCAAAATTTTGTTCTGTAACAACATAGAAATGAATATTATTCATACTCATAGGTCTAGGACGATTCTGTGTAGGAATTACCCTTTCAACCTCTACAGTTTTTATTTCTATTGTTTTAAGAGGATTTTTAAAATAGCTACATCCATTACTCAGAAGGAGTATCGGCAGGATCAGGCTCAATGGCACTAATCTCTTCAAAGCTTTCAAATAGTTTCTTTGTTCCAGCATTTATCTTTTTTTCCACCAAGCCTGGTTTCTTTAAACTAAGTTTAGCAAGGTTATGTTTACGCAACTTATCTATAAGTGTATTCTTATAGTCGTTTGCAGACTCTAGTTTAGTATTTAGTTCTCTATTAAGTTCTTGAAATTTTGCTGCGTCTGCTACAAGAGTATCTATAGTCTGTTTTTGTGTATTTGTCGCCTGTTCTAGTTTTGCACTATTTTCTGTAAGTACTGCGATTCGTGCTTGAGTGTCCTTATAATAGTAATAGGCACCATAACCAACACCACCAATAAGTCCAATAACTAGAATTAGCATATATATTTTCAGCATGTTGGTATATTTAGGTGTTTTTAACCTAAGGCTATCGCTAATGCGGTGGCATCATCTGCCGCTAAAGAAACTACTCTTGACAACGCAGCTTTTCTGTTAGTTCCACCAGCACCATCATCTACAATAATTAAATCTGATGTAGATAAGGCTGCACCAATATCAGTACCACCATCAATATCTAATGCAGTTAATGGCGTAGTTCCTGCTGATAATCCAGCACCAGAACCTTCGACATTTGCAACCAGTGTACCAGTTGTAACTGATAGATTACCTGTGCTTGAACCTGTAGCAGTTGTTGTACCAACTTGGAACTTATCTGCACTCTCATCCCAATGAATGATGGCATTGTCACCTGTAGAACCACGTTCTATAACAATACCACTGTCATTTGCGTTTGAAGTTGCACCATTATTCAGTTCAATCATATTATCTTTCACAACCATATTCGTAGTGGCCACTGTGGTTGTAGTACCATTGACTGTAAAATTACCAGTAACCGTTAAATTTTGAGAAGCAATAATATTACCAGAAGAATCAATGGCGATAGAATCAGTATCACCAACTGAACCAATATTACCATCATTAGGAATAACTATATTACCGCCAGTAGTCATCAAACCAGCACCAGTGTATGTACCCGATACGTCAAGATTACCATTTAAATCTACAGTAGTTGCAGTAATTTCAACTTCCGTATCTGCATCTATATCCAATTGACCATCTGCACTGGAATATATTTTTAATGCGGAATCACGAAATGTTACATACATACTGGAATTCAATAATAGACCAGCATCAGCTACATGTGTTAAAGTTACATCTTGGTCATCACCAAATCCTATAACAGCACCATCAGCAAGATAGAGATCACTCCATTCTAATGAAGTTGTACCAAGCGCAGCACCGTCACTTGCATCTGGAACTACAGCAGTTGTAGCAGTTATTGTAGTTGCCTGAAAAGTTCCGTTGGTTGTTAATCCTGCATCTGCTGAATGAGTTAGTGTAATGTCCTGATCATCACCGAAATTAATAACCGCACCGTCTGCTAAAAATAAATCACTAAACTCTAAGGCTGATGTACCAAGTGCTGCTCCATCTGAAGCATCAGGTACAAAAGCTGTTGTAGCTGTAATAGTTGTTCCTTGTATAGTTGATGTACCTGTAATTGCACCAACGCCCAATGTTCCAGCAAGAGTGGTGTTTGCGCCACTAAATGTTGCAGCTGTTGTTGGTGTAGAACCAGACTTAATTAACAACTCACCACCACTTTGCGTCAAGGAACCATATACTGTTCCATCATCCTTTAATGTAACATCAGCACCACCAGCATCTAAAACGATATCTGCAACAGAATCTAAAAGAATATTACCCGAATTAGTTGACTGTAAAGTTACACCTGTATGACCATCAACTGTTACAGCAGCTGCATTTGAATCAATTGTAATTGCGCCACTTGAAGTCTGTAATGTTGATGCAGCATCACCAGTACCTACATCATCTAAAGCTGGTGAACCAGCATAAGTTTTTATTTGTGAAGCAAGTACATATTTTTCAGTACCACCATCTGAAATTGCAAATTTATCCGAAGCAGCAATAGTTATACCAGAACCATCTGTCATTCCATCAATATTAATTATTGCTTCGACACCACCAAATTCTAATGCATCTGCGCCAGAGTTAACTTTAAGTACTTGTCCAGCACTTCCTATACTTAATGATGCACCAAGGCCGCCATAGGCTAATGCAATAAATTCCGTTGATTGAAATTCTGCAAGTCCAGTTGCAGTTGATCCGTCAAAAACTGCTCTTATAGGTACTTTTGCTGCCATCTTATAATCCTATTTAAAATTGAAACAAATCTACTGCCGAATCACTACGGGCAGTACCATTACTTAGGGTAAATACATGTCCGGCGTCTGTATATACTGCTGTGTTTGATTTTCTTGCATTAAATTTAAATTCTGTAGCTGCGGTTGTCAATCCACTTGCTTGCGTAAATAATTTGACAATTTTAAATGTTGCTCCAGAACTTTCACTAATTGTTCTTGCCAATATATATCCTTCAGCATCTTTTGAACCAGTAGGTAATGTTACACCATCAGCTGATATAGTAATCACTCCACCACCATCAGATGATATTGTCGCACCACCAATATCAACAGTCTCAGCCCCCATATATAAATTTCTAAATCTTTTATTTGGCGAACCTAAATCATATGTTCCACCTGCTTGCGGTATAATATGTGAAGTAAGTTCTTGTAATAGATTATGATCAAAATCTCTACCCGAATTTACACCAGATTCTTGAAGAAAATCATCTCCAGCATCTGTGCTAGATGAATCTGTACCATTCATTAATAAATTACCATCAATAGAATCTTCTAAAGATAATTGATTTGAAAGGTCTGGTGGAGTGGAAGCAGATGAAAAAGTATACTTATCTGTAGAAGAATTATATATAAGTGAATCACCATCTTCACGACCAGAAGTATCAAGGTCATCCATATCATTTATTTTTACAGCACCACCACCACCAAGAGTACTTAATTGTTCTATTACTTTGTGTTTAAAATTTATAAACTCTTTTTGCAAACTTTCAAACTCTGTTATGGGTTTTTCAAATACATCAGCTTGTGCTGATATTTGAGTTACAGCACTTTTAATATAATCATCTTTTGGTGCTTCTATTAATTCTTCTTCTGTCTCATCTTCATATCCTATTATGGGTTCCAATTCATCTTGCAATTTTTCTGATTCTGATTTTTCTTCTTCACTTGCAGTATCAACGGTATCAATAATTTCAACCTTTTTTATTGGAGGAGGAGTAGAAGAATTAAAAGAAGTCACTAATTTAGAAAATTCATCTAATCTGATTTGTTCATCAGAAGATATAACAGATTCTTCTTTTGTTTCTAGAAGAGCAGTTTCTAAATTTTTAAATAGGTTAGCTAAATCTGAACGAATAATTTGTGGTTCTAATGTATCCTCAGATATATTAATAGGAGTATCTTCTGGAACTTTCTCATTTTCCAGAACTGCAATTGTATTTTCTAATTTCTTACGATTCTCACTTTTTTCTTTAGCCACAACACTAAAAAATTCAGAAAGGTCGGAGAAATTATCTTTGATTGCTGCATTATCCATGTTCAAACCACCAAGCTATTTCTTTTTCTTTTTTGGCATATTTCTATTAGACATGTCTGCCATAGGTTTTGCAGTATCATATCCTTGTCCATAAGCCCTTTCGTTTGCTTTCTTTTTAATATTCTCAATAAATTTACTAGACCTAGCATTATTCCGTTTCTGTCTGGAACTTTCAAGTTTCTTACGATGTTCACGATATGATTTAGTACGACCATCAATTTTTCCATTACGATCAATAATAGTGTGTTTCTTCTTTTTCTTAACTGCATCAGGTGGCATTGAAACATCACCACTGCTAGCATTATTGGCTGGTGCATCTTCCTCTATTCCAGTATAAGGGGATACAACTTTCCATTTCATTTTCATTCTTTTATATCCTCCAAACTAACGTAAATTTCTTCTTGCGATTTCATATGAACTACTGGAAAAATCTCAACTCCTAGTACTGTGTCTACAGGAGCCTCATCTTTATATGTAACAACCTTATCACCTTTCTTTGCAGATAGTTCTTCTTCCTCTTTATTTAGAATATCGTTAACAAGAACATACTCTCCTTTTGGTAGAACTTCACCAAATCCAATGACTTCTTCTGAAATACTGTCATCAATTTCATAACCCTGCTCTTTAAGATACTTCATAAATTCCTTTTCAAAGACATCTGGATCATCTACAGATTCTTTAAAGGTATCTTTAAGAAGGAATAAAGCTGCAGCATAGGTTCCTAATTTAGTTCTAAGCCCAGGCACTTTTCCAAAAATTTTCTTAATATTGAATACGAGTTTATGAAGAATAGTATATGAGTTTTTTTCTTCTGACGTTCTTAATTTGTCTGGTTTTGTTTGACGGACTCCATCAACAGGGGGAGGCAAAATCCGCGCACCATTTTTGTCAATAATACCAAGCTTAAACGCCTCCGTTTTTTCAAACGGCGTTACCAACAACTTTATAAATCTGTATGTAACAAATAAATCTATTGCGCGGCCCATTAGATTTTCCCTAAAGTATTTAAAATTGTTTCATCTTCTTTCACATGTTGTAACTCATCATCTCTGATTATATTTAGGAATAATAAAAAAGACTTGAGTGTACTCCAATATTCTCTTTGTATCTTAAAGAGAAGCAGGGTCACGCAAGCCTCTGATCCAAACAAATTATGTAACACAATAATGTGATTAAGAAGAAGTCGCTCTTTTAATACATTCGTGTCCTTATGTTTCCTTAGAAGACGTTTAATATACTTAAACCTCTTCATATCATCATAAAATTCTTTTTCCCCTTCACATTGAGGATTGTCATAATGCTTAATTGCAAACATTATAACATTTTCATTCGTTATCTTTTCATACATTTATTCAATGCGAGCAGATAGCCTACATGAATTATCCTCTTGCATTTCATAACCAATAACTAGTTTAAGTCCACCTTCTACTTGATGAGAAATACCGTCATCTACTTCAAATTCATCATGTGGAGTAGTTAAACCTTTACCAAATCGGCCACCAAACGAAGTTAGGGGCAACTCATGGGAACCACTTTCACCTTCCATCACAGGAACTTCATCAAACGAAAGTCCAATTTTTGATAATGAGCTTCTCATATTGTGGATTGCATCTTCTGGTAATGCATAACTTCCAGCAATCGTTCCAACCCAAGCATTTAACTTTTTAACAACTGTAGGATCAGAATAAACTGCCATGTTTTGTGTCCTCAAGGCCATAGAGCGATCCCAACCGCCGGCGGCGATTCCACTTTCACTAAGAAACGATTTAAAATTCTTCATCTTTTTCTTCCTCTAGTTCTACATCACATGGAACTGAATCCCTAATTTGTTCTTCCAACATTTTAGGTTGTTTCTTGGAGAGTTTATTTTTGATAGCATCAATGGGTTGTCCAACCCAATGCTCCCAATTTACTTCCTTTAGAATTTCAGCCATTCACATCTCCTATAAAAAGGGGGGAAGAGGAAATCCCCTTCCCCCGTTTGACCAATTAATTACTAACTAATTAGTTAGCAATATCAATCAAGTCGCCATCACCACCGGCAGATGCATCAGTCGCAAGGTCAGCAGTACCGAGCAATGCCCAACCAGTTGTTCCTGTCCACATCAACATGGCGGTGTCGCCAGCTGTAACAAAGTCAATATCGGCAAAACCAAGAGCATCAGTCACGGCGAGGATGGAGTTACCACCATCAACATCATGAACGATGACTTTAAGTTGACCAATAACCGTACCGTCAGCAAGAGTCGTAGCGGTGTTTGTACCACTAGACGCAAGCAACGTCAACGCAGTTGTAATACCAACCGCGGCCTGAATACCGTCAGTGATATTCTCATACGAATTCGAGAATCCGATGAAAGAAGGAAGGTTATTAACGAAATTAGTAACCGAAACCTTCTTATTAATTGGCGTACCCGTAGGATCGTCAATAACGTGAAGTAGATCAGCGCCTGCAACACCCGTTGAAAGGTCTGTAAGAGCTGTAATTTTCTTATCAGCCATTTAGCTTCTCCTTATATAAACCCCTAGGCATAATTGCCCTTTTAGGGGAATGTTACTGATGGTATTGACTACTATTTGTCATTTCCACCATCACCAACCATTTCTGGCTTTTCATTATCTAGTTCTTTAAGGAAGCCTTCACACTGTTGCAATGCTCCTGTAAGTGCATTTATTAGTGCAATATCTTCCTGTCTCTTTTTATCGTTCTCTGCTATACGTTGTTTAGCAGTAACAATATCATTCTGAAGAACGATTTTACGTTCTTTAATACTTTCTCTTGAAATAGTCATTTTCACCTCACTATATTTAATATTGTTATAATGTTATTTATAACACTTTATTAGGCAGTTACCGTAACTGTACCAGCAGCAGTACCTATTGCCGAAGAGCTCGTTATAACAGCAGCAGTGTTCATTTCTTGGTTCAAGAAGTCACCCATTGTCTCTTCCCGTAAGAACTCTGCATCAGCATCACCAGAATCAGTTGAACCACTTTCAAGCAGAATGTGTTCTGTAGAAATTGAAGTAATAAATCCACTGTTCAAGGCCATCGCATTAGTACCAACACTCATCACATCATTTGCATTAGTAGCAGCATTTGCGGCGGCAATTGCAAGTTCAAATACAAGTTCATGTGTACCAGTACCACTTGCATATGCCAAGAGATGTGGCCCACGACCAGAACCCGAACCAGCATTACTGTTGGTAACAGAAACATAAGGTGTTCCGCCAACAGCATTAACATCAACTGCTTCGTTCCACCTTACTGTAAGACCTAGAGTAAACCCATCCGACTTATCAGCTGTGGTACTATTCCAATCAATAGTAAGAATGTCTGCTGTATTAAGACCAGTTGATTCACTTAGATCACCAATTGCAACCAAACATTCTGGATCAGCAGCAGTGTTGTCATTACCACTTTCAGTAGCACCAGCTTCAAGCATCCAGCCTTTAGTTGTGGCAAACACTTTTAGTTTTTCGGCGTCGGTCAAATACTTTGGTTGTGACTCATCACCGTCTGTAGCTCCCCATAAACCCATTGTTTTTCTCCTTTATTCTTTAAGAATATGTTCGTTCTATTTATCTTATTTAAATCCTAGACGTTTCAATTCATTTATGGTTTTACCAACATCTGTATGATGTATTCCGATTCCACCTTTGTTTTCCCATTCTCGTATATTTCTAATATAATCATCTATCAAAACATTCGGTTTTTCTTCTTTAGTTTTTGCCCATGCCTGTTTTTGGGATCGTACTACTAAATGAATATTAGCTCTTTTAAATCCAGTATTTTTCTTCACCCATTTCATCTTACCTACTTTAGAAGTAGGATCACGACCAGAAAAAGCAGAAAGTATGTGGGGATTATAACGAATGATAAAATCATGCAACCTTTTTGCATTAGGTTTCCAATCAAGATTTGACCAAAAACCTTTAGTCTGATTTAACTTATTCCACCTCTCATCACTAGGCATTTTTATAAAATTACCACCTACAGCAGCATCAGCACCACGCAAGAAATCCACTAAGACTTCATCTAAGTCACAATAAATCTCAGGCAAATCATCCTTAGATGCCTCTACTAATTCTATTAGCTCTCTCATAAATCATTAGTCTTTAATTTTGGGTTTAAGATCAATTACAGCAGCTTTCTTACCAGTTTCAGTTTTACCATTCTTTCCTACTTCTTCATCTTTTTCCTCTTTATCTTTTTTCTTAGCATCAATTGCCTTTTTTAAAGCAGGAGGTAATTCACCTTCAGCAAAAGGATTCTTACCTTCTTCCATACCCCAAACTTTTGCAAGAGCAGCCTTCATGGATTGAATTTTAAACTCTCTGACCTGAGACATAGCACCTTCTGCTTTCTCATTATCCGCATCCCAATT
>Ga0310345_10004297_pt1 | contig 12995 bp, 9 predicted proteins | sample HC15DNA20500_MG_FD_204667 | JGI IMG/M metagenome (GOLD analysis project Ga0310345, IMG submission 204667) | Marine microbial communities from station ALOHA, North Pacific Subtropical Gyre - HC15-DNA-20-500_MG | ecosystem: Environmental > Aquatic > Marine > Oceanic | place: Pacific Ocean: North... | reverse complement strand
GGGAAGGAAGTAAGCTCCTTTTTGAAAGGAGATAAAGAATTCTCATGCAGTTTCACTGTGTAAGATTTTATTTGATCATTTAGCTAGCCGTGTGGTGTTGGTTGAAATTTTGAGAAGCAAGCGTTTTTTTTAAAAAGTTTAATAAATTCCAACCCTCAAAAAAATATCCTCGGATATTGGCGGCTCTGGCAGCTTGAATATCTGTGTCTTTGTCGCCTACTAAAAAACAATTTTCTGGTTTTAATTTCCAAAAATCAAGGCATGAAATTACCATACCCGGGTTTGGTTTGCGTCTTGGACAGTCAATCCTATATTGTTCCTTTATGGCTTCAACATGGTGTGGGCAGTATTCAAACCTGTCTATATGAGCCCCAATCGAATCCAGGTTTTCGCGGATACGTTTATGAAGAATTCTAACTGCACTTTCTTCGAAGTGGCCTTTGGCTACTCCTGCTTGGTTGGTTACAACAAACACAAGGTATCCAAGGTCATTACAAAGTTTGATAGCTTCGGGTGCTCCTTCAACCCAAGAGAACTGCTCCCATTGGTGAACATAACCATAATTAACATTTAAAGTTCCATCTCGATCAAAAAAGACCGCCCTATTATTTGAAGCATCTTTTATTAAATGTGAGGTCATGTCCAAATGGTTTATCTAACGATGAAATTTTAGAAAATATTAAATTTAAAGGTTTTTAAAAAGAATAAACATGACTTTTGTTTTTATTTTTTAGGAAATGACTTTTTTTATTGCAGACATCATTTCATCAGCCTGTTTGTCACGACTATATTGTTCTGCATTAAGGATGCCGTTTTGACCGAATGCAATACGTAATTTTTCATTGTAGGCTAATTTATATATTGCTTTGGCCAAAGCTTGAGGGTTTTCAGGCGGTACCCATAGTCCTAGTTTTTTCGATTCGATTAAATTTCTACTTTCACCATCCGGTGCTGCCAAAATAATTGGACATCCAGTGGCCATAGCCTCGAAGATCTTTGACGGTATTACTTCGCTGAAAGCCTTTGCATTTTTAAGATGGACTAGTGCGATGTCACACAAACTCCAAAAATGGGGCATTAGATTTCTAGGTTGAGTAGGGACAAATATTACGTTTTTTGTTTTTTTTTCTCGGGCAAGATTGATTAACTTAGACTTCTCTGCGCCACTGCCAACAAAAAGAATCTTAATTTTCTGATCTTTTTTTTCCAAAATTGATGCAGCTTCAATCACATTAGAAAGCGCGTGCGCCATGCCTAGGGTCCCAAAATATCCAACAATGAAGGCATCCCCTAACTCCCATTGTTTAGCCAATTGAATAGAACGTTTTCTTGGAAAAAACATTAACCTGTTTACGCCATTTACGACTGTTACAATTTTGCCCGGATCCGTGCCCCTGGATACAATATTGGTCTTGAAAGCTGGTGAAAGTACAATTATTTTGGCTGCTTGCTTATACAAAAAAAGTTCTAAACCTTCCATTAATTGCAACCAAAAACCATCTTTTACGACCCCTACAGCGCTTATAGAAGCAGGCCAAATATCGCTAACCTCAAAAATAAAGGGACGTCTTTTGAATTTTGAAGTTAACCAACCGGTGATTGCCGTAAAAAACTGTGGGGACGTTGCTACCACCACGTCCGGACGCTTTTGAAAAAAAGAGGCAACCAATCCCATCAAGCAAAAACTCAAAAAATCCAATATTCGGAAAAATGTTCCTTTATTTGGCGCAATAAACGTCTTTACCCTTACCACTTTGATGTTTCCTACAAACTCTTTTCTATACCAACTGTTTTTATAGCCATCAAAAACCTTGCCATCAGGAAAATTTGGGGCGGTACATATGATAGTTACATCGTGTCCAGATGTTGCCCAAATTCGAGCCCGTTCAAAAACCCTATTGGCTGCTGCATTAGTTTCTGGATAAAAATTTTCACTAAAAAATAAAATTTTCATTGGTATCAATATATCAAAATATTTAATTTATGTCGTAGCTTAATTGTGTTTAATAAAAATTAAAAACAATTGTTAATTAAAATTTATACTGAAAACAAAACATGGCTTTGCCATGACCAATTTTGTTACTTCAGTGATTAGATAATTATAAAAATTTGATTCCAATTCGCATAACGGTTAGTCCTGTTATATTAATTAGAATAAATAAGAGGCTAGTAGAATCTATTCTGAATAGGTAGGGACATTTGAAAAATTTTCACCCTAATCGGCCTGTTCGAAATTAACAAAAGAAAGTGGAATTATTGCCATTATCAATTTCTCTTATTGTGCCTTCTCGAGGTCGTCCTCAAATCTTAATGCGCATGCTTTCCAGTGTTTTCAAAACCGTGACTCATAAAGAGGCAGTGGAAACGGTGGTTCTGCTAGATGAGGATGATCAGGAAAGTTTGGGGCTACAATTTCAGAATGAAAAAATTGTGCGTCTCATAGGTGGCAAAATGAGTATGGGCGAAAGAGTCCTCCATTGTCTCCAAGTCGCCACTGGAGAAATATTGGTTCTTGTAAATGATGACGTAATCATGCGGACAAAAGGCTGGGACGAAATAATTCGGACCTCTGTCAATTCGTTTCCTGATGGCATCTACCTTTTATATCCAGATGACGGGTTTAAGAGCCAGAGTGTAGCAACGTTTCCCATTTTTTCGAGGTCCTCTTTCGACAGTGGCCTTCTTGAGGGAATACAGGCTTTTCAGGGGTCGTTTTTGGATCTTCATTTATTGGAGGTTTTCCAGCGTATAAAACAAAAAGGATATAATCGAATTCGTTATTTGGATGAAATACTCTTTGAACATATGCATTATCGTCTGGGCAAAGCTTCTTGGGATGCCACTTATGCCCAGCGAAACCGATTTATTGATGGTCCCGTTTTTGCAGACCATAGTGCAAATCGAAGACTAGTTGCTGAGAATTTGGTGCAGAAAATCATTGGAAATTCCAACCCGAAAACTTTAGACGTGATTTTGGAACAAAAATCTAAAACTTGTTTAGGCTACGTGTTTGAGTTATTTTTCGATTCAGGCTTACCATTTAAAAAAAGAATGGCGAGAGCACTCTGGTTTTTTTGCCATCAAAAAATAGGCCCCGCCATAACATTCTTTACTCGTTTGATAGTAAAACTTCTTCATAAATAAACCGTTTTCAAATTTTTATAAGACATTCTATCAAAAAGAAAAATCGGGTAAGAACTCAAATGATCAATTTACAACTTTTTAAAACAAATTTTCAAAAAATAGGCTCAAAAAATTGCACGAATATATATAAGATTTTTTCGAGGAAAATCGAAAAAGACAAATTAGTAATTAATTAAATTCAAATCGGTTAATTTTCAATCAGAACTTTCTTTACAAGCCTCTCCTCAGATGGATTTTAAACCCTTATTACAATTAAGCAAAAAGAATGGGGTGTTTACACTCGTAAGTGCCAGTACTCTTTGGTTCCTTACGTTAATTTATAATCTTTTACCCGAACCCAATTTCCAAAGAATTTTAGTTATACTGTTAATTCTTTTTGCCATCTTGTTCGGAATGTTGGTCTTGAGAAGCCGAGCTCCTTACCTCATTTTATCACCATTTTTTATTTTAGGAGTTTATGCTTTATTTGTTTACATTTTGCTTCCACAATTTTTTATTTTTATTGAAAGCTTTAATTCTCATCCCACTTATGACGTGGCGCGAGCGAAAAGTTGGATCGGGAGTAGGGCCGAAATGCTTGTTATTCAGTTTGCAGCGTTTTGCTTTACATTAAATGCATTAATTACAAAAATTTTAGCTAAAGAAAAGAAATCAATAAAATTTACAGAAAACAAGCAGAATTCTACAAATTTATTTTTTGGGATTGTTGGCATAATACTAATTTTATTTTTTGTCGAATTTTTACGTTCCCTCTTTCCCACATTTAATACCTTGTTTTCAAGCAGTATGGGTAAACAAATCGGTTTTTCATTTGAACCTATAATATCTATTTGTTTAGCAATCACTACGTATATGGCTGCTCGGAAAAAAGGACGGTTTACCGTAATTCTGGCTATTTTAATTTTTCTCTACTTGGGTTTAAAAGTCACGAATGTCCAAGTCTTGGAAGGGAAACTTAATTATTCGACTGTGCATATGCCGTTTTTCATTTGTATTTGTAATTTAACATACTACTGGGTTCTCAATTTCAAAAATTTTCGAAAATCTATTCCGACTTTAAGCCTGATTGCCATCGTTGTGGTGTCTACATTCCTTTCAATTGGCATATTTCGATATGCTATGCCTAGCTTACCTGAGACAAAAAACGCTAGTTTTTTTGTAACTGTTAAAGATGGTGTAATCGGTAAATTATTTCATAGACAAATTAACTCTGCTGTTTGTTTGAAAACAATTGTTAATTCTCGTTTAACAAAGAAATCAGGAGACCATTTTTATTTTTTATCTGCAATTACACCTCGTGCTCTTTGGTCAAATAAACCAAATTTGTCACGAGGACACGAAATGCATAGATTTTGTTGGCCAGAAGATAAAGCTACTTATACTGAATTACCAACAATTTTGGGTGAGCCAATTTTTGAAGGAGGTTGGTTGGGTTTAATTACAGCCCAAGCATTTCTTGGAATTACTTTGACGTTTGTAATGATTTTTTTAATGAATGGTGAACCAATACGTTTAATTGTTTTAGTTGGTTTGTTACCTTACCTTGGCCATTTCCAACAACATTTCGCACTTTATTTTGCTAATGCTGTCAAAATGGCTTTATTTATGGTCCCAGTTATTTTGTTTTTGATATTTGTAAAAAGTACATTTGTTAAATTGCAAAATATAAAAATGGGTGAAAAATAAAACTAGAATGTACCAAGGGGAGCTTAAGAAAGTGTTATCAAAAAAAGAATTGTGGAGACAAAAATCTATTTCTCTGGCATTTTTTTGCTATTTGTAACACCGTTAACTTTCAAAGAAAAATTACTCTATTTAATTCCCATGAAATGCGTTGTGTGCCAAGTTGTTTAAATAATCAGAACACCTAACGGTTTAACTTCTTAATGGTACTTATTGAACTTCATAATGAAACCGTTGGCTATGGCAAGGCAAAGGTTATAAATAAAATAAACCTCAAGATTGACGTTGGGGAACGTATAGCTCTAATTGGTGAAAGTGGGGCTGGAAAATCTACGCTACTAAATCTTATACACGCGCGTTTGGGTGACACTGCGGCCTTGATTCCCCAAGACCTTGGGCTGGTTCAGGCGTTAAACGTTTTTCATAACGTGTATATGGGGCGGCTCCACCAGTTCTCCTTGTGGAAAAATATTCGTAACCTTTTTATTCCAACGAGGACGGCAGTTGAGCTAATCAAGCCAATCCTCACGTGTTTGAGATTAGAAGACAAAATTTTTACCAATGTTAGTGAACTTTCTGGCGGGCAGCAGCAGCGAACCGCAGTAGGTCGTGCAATATTTTCCCCTAACGAGGTGCTGATAGCAGATGAACCCGTTTCATCGGTCGATGAACATCAGGCACGGGAAATCCTGCAACACTTAAATACCAATAAAAAAACAGTTATTTTAGCTATGCACGATCGTTCTCTTGCTATTGAGTTTACTGATAGGCTGATAGGTATCAAAGACGGCAAAATTATTTTGGATGCACCATCGGGCGAAATGTCACCTTCCGATCTTGACCACCTTTACCAAAAAACAACTCATTGACTGTGAAGTGGGCCCCTTCACCGTTGTGTAGAACAATTATTGCTTTCGTTGCAATCACATTAGTGTGCCTAATTTTTTCCGATATAGCTGTCACCACGGTTGAACCTTGGCCAGAATTTAGACGTTTACTCGCGGGACTTATTACTCCTAACTTTTTTGGTACGGAGAAGCTCACACAAGCGATTTTGTACACGTTATCCTTTGCGTTGTTAGGAGTGGTATTAGCGAATTTGTTTGGTTTATTATTAGCAGTTTTTTTTTCAAGTCGAATTGTGCGCGTAGGGTGCGCCATAGTTCGTTCCGTTCATGAACTCTTTTGGGCATTGATTTTTCTACAAATTTTTGGGCTTTCTCCTTTAACCGGTATTCTCGCCATAGCAATTCCCTATACGGGAATTATTGCCAAAGTTTACTCCGAAATTTTGGAAGAAGCAGATTCCAGAGCTCTTGAAACTCTTCCAACTGGTACTGGACGAGTGTCAGCATTTATTTTTGTACGTTTACCAGATGTTTGGGCACAATTCAGGACTTATTCCATGTATCGTCTTGAATGCGGAATTCGTTCAAGTGCTGTACTTGGATTTATTGGTCTCCCTACTATAGGGTTTCATTTAGAGTCGGCTTTTAAGGAGGGGCATTATTCCGAAGTTTCCGCGTTGCTGCTCCTTTTTTATATTGTGATTGCTTCTATAAGAGTATGGGTAAAACGTGGCCTATTACCACTATACTTGATTGGTGCTGTTATAGTTTTGCCTTGGGGTGTGTCATTCTCTCTTTCCAATATTGCAAGGTTTCTCACTCAGGATATCGTTCCCCATCCACTAAGGGTCGGTGGTGGAGAAAATATGATCAGTCTTTTTTGGGATTGGCTTTATATGATGACCGTTGACCAAGCCCTTCCAGGGATATTAGCTACAGTTCAACTTACAATGATTGCACTCGTGGCTACTGGTTTACTGACGTTGGTGCTTTTCCCCTTAATTTCACCCTTGTTAATGGGGCGAGGGTGCCGTTTGGGTGGTCATATTTTTTTAGTAATTATGCGATCAACGCCCGAATACATTTTAGCTTTTATTTTACTTCAAATTTGGGGTCCATCAATGTTGCCAGCCGTAGTGGCCTTGATGCTCCATAATGGTGCCATTATTGGCCATTTGGTAGGGCGTTATACTGAGACACTAAAGCTTCGGCAGGATGCGGTTAAGGGAGTAAACCGTTATTTTTATGAGGTGCTACCCAGAGTTTATCGTCCCATGTTAGCACTTTTGTTTTACCGTTGGGAGGTGATCATGCGCGAAACAGCAATACTCGGGATCCTTGGCATTGCGACATTAGGGTTTTACGTGGATAGTGCTTTTGCTGATTTACGTTTTGACCGAGCTATTTACCTTATAATTTTAACCGCTCTCTTAAATATTGGTGTCGATATGCTTTCGAGGCTAATTCGCAAGCAATTACGCCTCCAAACTAGCTTGGAACTTAGCTGAGACCATGAAAACAATTGATACTCCTATCATTAAAGACCTAGTTCTTATCGGTGGCGGACACAGCCATGTTGCTGTCCTTAAACGGTTTGGCATGCGGCCCGTCCCAGGAGTTCGTCTAACTCTAATTTGTCAAGATGCACATACTCCTTATTCGGGGATGCTTCCCGGTTATGTTGCGGGGCATTATAGTTTTGACGATGCTCATATTGACCTTGGCGCTTTATCGCGGTTTGCGGGGGCTCGTTTTTATCAAAATTATGCAACCAGCCTTGACACCAAAATCCAAAAGGTAATTTGTGAAGGTCGACCGGCTGTTTCTTATGATCTCCTTTCTATAAATTCCGGTTCAACGCCAAATACAGCTATTGTACACGGTGCTGCAGCAAACGTTGTACCCGTTAAACCTATAAACCGCTTTCTTGGGCATTGGGCATCATTAAAAGAGAGGGTGCTGAAACACAAAGGTACAATGCGTATAGCAGTTGTTGGTGCAGGCGCCGGTGGTACTGAAATTTTGCTTGCAATTCAGTACCGTTTGGAAAAATTGTTAAATGAGGAAGAGAAAAATAAAAATAATCTCCGTTATTATTTATTTAGTCAGGCTGCTGAAATTCTGCCAACACATAATCAAAATGTGAGAAAATGTTTTCAACGGGTACTTACCGATCGTAAGGTTGAAATGTATACTGGGGATTCTATTGTAGAAGTATCTTCTGGTAAATTAAGGACCGCAAAGGGAGCAGAATTTGAAGTAGACGAAATTCTTTGGGTGACTGCAGCAGGCGCCCCATTTTGGTTAGCTGATGCTGGATTGCAGGTAGACAAAGATGGGTTTATCCAAGTAAAGAATACCCTACAATCTGTATCTCATCCAAATATCTTTGCAGCTGGCGATGTTGCCACGTTGTTGGGTAACCCTCGGGCCAAATCGGGTGTGTTTGCAGTGCGCCAGGGAAAACCCCTAGCCCGCAATTTGCGCCGTATGCTTCTAGGAAAAAATTTAGTTCCTTTTAAACCTCAAAAATCATTCCTCAGTTTAATATCGACTGGAGATAAATACGCTATTGCATCGCGCCGCCATTTTTTTATCAAAGGTCGTGCTGTTTGGTATTGGAAGGACTGGATAGATCGTCGGTTCATGAAAAAATATAATGACTTGCCTGATATGCCAGAGGAGGATCAAGCAAGTCTTCCAAATGGGCTTGCCAGCAAAGAAGTAATAAAAGAAATTTCTGCAATTGCGATGCGTTGTGGAGGCTGTGGAGCAAAAGTTGGTGCAACAGTTTTGGCACGGGCACTGAACAATTTAAAGCCTGTTCCTCGTGACGACGTCATCATAGGACTTCACGAACCGGACGACGCAGCGGTCGTTGAAGTTCCGAATGGAAAGGTTGTAGTGCATACCGTAGATTCTTTTCGCGCCATGATTGATGACCCATATTTGTTTGGCAAAATTTCTGCCAACCATAGTTTTGGTGATATTTATGCGATGGGTGGGGAACCGCAAACTGCGCTAGCAATAGCAACTATTCCATTTGGTATTGAGGAAAAGGTTGAAGATACGCTCACTCAAATGATGACTGGAGCCATGGAAATTTTGGATGAAGCCGGTGCGGCGTTGGTTGGAGGCCATACAAGCGAAGGCGCTGAGTTGAGCCTGGGTTTTGCAGTAAATGGGTTAATCGACAGGGATCGGGTGATGCGAAAAGGAGGTTTGAGGCCTGGTGATAAGCTTTTACTCACCAAACCAATAGGCACGGGTACTTTATTTGCTGCCGATATGCGCCACAAGGCAAAGGGTCGTTGGATTGCAGCGGCTCTAGATACAATGGTGCAGTCTAATAGAAGGGCGGCATACTGTCTTATGGACCACAAGAGCCTTGCATGTACCGACGTAACTGGATTTGGTTTGCTCGGTCATCTAGTGGAAATGATCCGTGCATCAGAAGTGGATGTTGAGTTAGATTTGCGTGAAATTCCGTTCCTTGATGGAGCAGAAGAAACCGTTCGTGCGGGAATTGTAAGTTCCCTGCAACCACAGAATGTTCGTTTAAGGCGGGCAGTTGAAAATTTAAAACATGTTGGCCAAGACAAACGGTTTCCATTGCTCTTTGACCCCCAAACTGCTGGTGGCCTTTTGGCTAGTGTTTCAGCAGAAAATGCCGAAGAATGCGTAAAAGAGCTAAAAACTCTGGGGTATGCAGGCACAAAAATTATTGGAACTGTCTTGCCCCAGTCTAATCAACTAGAACCAATTACAGTGTTAGTTTAAAAATTCAGTAATTCAAATTATCTAGCAGCATCTTCCAGCTACCTCGTTCACGTTCCGGGTAGAAAAGTATTTTTTTTGCACGACATTGTGATTCCAAAATTGTAAGAAAAATTGGATCGGTTTCTGCTTTCAAAAGAAGATGAGTAAGCGCTTTTGTGTCCTGAACTGGGTAGTAACCTGAATATTTTTCTCCCAACAAACCAATGTTTCCATCAATTTTAGAAGCTATAACGGGTAATCCAGCTGCTAAGGCTTCTGAAACTACATTTGCCCCTCCTTCCATCACAGAACTTATGACTAACGCACGGCTTTTGCTGTATTGCTGCCTCACCTCCCAGCCTGCAACCTCTCCCCGCCATTTAAAGCGATGATTTTTCAATTCTTCTTCACGCGCTAACCGAAACCATTTTTGATTATGCGCTTTGCCCAAGTGGATAATTCTTAAACGAGATTTTGGTGGAAGTTTCCGTGCAGCGTACGCTGCCCTAAGAGAATCTTTTTCATCCCGTAAATGTCCCACCACACATATATCAAAGTATCGTTTTGTAGGATTTTTTGGTTTTATGAGAGGTAGTGCCGATTGATAGATCACATTAATTTTATCGGAGAATTTTGTTGGTATCGCCTTGTGTACTAAATTATGCAGAGAAACTAATACTGTCGCACGATTCATAGACTCAATAGTTTCCACCGGATGAGTGTGCTGAAAACTGTATATATCAGTGCCAGCAAGTAAAACTACCAGCGGACGCTCAGGAAATTTATCTGAAAAATTTCGAATAGATTCGAAAGAGCGCCAAGCATGGATTGCAATCATCAGGTCAGCATTGCTGCCATCATACCCTTTGACTACGGATACACGGTGGCCAAGTCCTTTAAGGATTTTAGCCCATCTATTTGCTGTTGTTCGATTGCCTACCCGGGATTGTTTCCCAGCAGGGGTAACTAAACAAATTTTCATTGGAACCTTTAATTAGGTAAAATTGACGAATTTGCCTCAAAATACACGCCGGATCTAAAGCAGAAATCTGGCCTAACGCGCTCAACAGCGTCTACCTGACCCCCACTATTGTCATGAAGTGTCCACGCGCCGGTCTCGTGATGTAACACAGAAATATCAGCGGTTCGGCCAATACCGAGTGTACCCAGTTCTTCCTCCAAGCCAATCATTTTAGCACAATGCGACGTTACCATTGGGATTGTGTTTTCCACCGGGATTCCCATTGCTATGAGTTCTGTCATGGCATGGCACAGACTGAACTGAGCTTGGTCGGCGAAAGGTTGCATTTCGTCATCCGGGTGTTCCTCCGGGGTACCTGGCTCAGGAGGCACTCGAGTATTGTAACCATGCATATCGGCACCCACGGTATTAGGTAAAACTCCAGCATCCAATACGCGTCGCGCTATATCAAAACTGAAATGCGAGCCACGGCCTATGTCTATTAGGACACCTTTGTCAATTGCTTCTAAAATGACAGGATGTAATTTACCGTCTTTGTTTACAAAACCTCCTGGATGGCGTGTAAATGGGTGAGCGAGTATATCACCGGATTCTATTAAGCTGACAATTTCTGGAAGGCGTTTATCCATATCTATTTCTGCTTTTTCTTCAGTAGGCCACAGCGTACCGAGATGGATATAAGTTGGTATACCCGCACCACGAGATGCCTGTTTAGCCATTTTTAAGGTATCAAGCCCCCACCGGGAAATACTGCCTGGCTCGGCGTGGGCTTTTATGCCTTTAATGATATCTTTATTTGAAATAGCCACCTTTATGCATGCATCTACGTCTATTCCGCCTGGGCCGTAGAGATAGGGATAATAATGGCCCTCTAGTCCACCCACAGTATAAATTGAGATAAATGCCAGGACATTACTTTTCGCCTGTTTGGCTATAAAGTTGCGAAACCCAGGAAAAGTCATGCAACTTGGGCCACCTTGATCTATTACAGTTGTAACGCCAGAATGCACTCCAACGAGGTCAGGATTTAGGCCAAAACGTCCACTTACATGCTGATAAACATGTGAGTGTGAATCAATCATACCAGGGATTACTAATTTTCCTGTAGCGTCGTAGGATTTTGTTTTTCTGTTTCTCAGTTTTTTTTTCAACGCAACGATCTTACTGCCTTTAACACCGACATCATATAAACCATCAATTTTATTGGCAGGATCAATAACTCGGCCGCCTGAAATTATAAGGTCGAAACCCTCTTCCATCGTTGCCTCCGTCTTGTTTTACTTGTCTATGATGACAATAAGCTTTAAGCGTCCGATAATGCGCTTCCAGAAGGATGTAATCAACCTGCGGATGGACTCATGAGACCAGTTTTAAACGGTGGTATTGGAATATCGGTAAAAAGAAAAGAGGATGAACGGTACCTACGGGGCCAGGGAGAATTTGTTGCAGATATTCAACGCGTTGGAATGAGGGAGGTGGCTTTTTTTCGGAGTCCGGTAGCACACGCAAAAAATATTAAAATTACAAAGCCAGAGGGTAGAGAGAAGGACATTTTTCTTGCTGAGGATCTCGTTGGCGTTTTGCCAATCAAAGCTAATTCAGGTCTGCCAGGCTTTAAATCTTCAGTACAACCAATTTTTGTAAACGAAAAAATACGGTATGTCGGCGAACTTCTTGCGGCTTGTATGGCTAATTGCAGAGGAGAGGCCGAGGACCTCGTAGCCCAGGTTCAAGTAGAGTTTGATGTTTTGCCTGCAGTTTCAGATATGCTGGAAGCGAAAAAGAAAGATAGTCCTCTCCTCCATAAGGATTGGGGCGACAATATATTTTTAGAAACATTTGTAGAGAGTGAAGAAAATTTTGAAAAATTAGTAAAACAAGCTAGGGCAAAAGTAACGCGCAAACTCCGCACAGCCCGGCAGTCCATGTCCCCCATTGAGGGTCGAGGTGTGTTAGCGGAATGGGATAAGCGTTTAGAATTGTTGACCGTGACGAGCGCTACGCAAATGCCGCATATTGTTCGGTCCGGTTTGGCAGAATGTCTTGGTTTAAATGAAGGTCGAGTCCGTGTCATATCCCCTGATGTAGGGGGTGGTTTTGGGTATAAAGGAATTTTGCTGCCAGAAGAAGTAGCTTTGTCTTTTATAGCTATTAAAACAGGCCATCCCGTGTGCTGGATAGAAGATCGGGGGGAACAACTTACGGCAAATGCAAATTGTCGTGAACATGACTATGAAATTACGGCATACGCCGATGCTGATGGAAAAATTTTAGCAATTGAGTGTGAGGCAACAGTTGATGCGGGAGCCTATTCTGCCTACCCATTTTCTGCGTGTTTGGAAGCGGCTCAAATTGCGAGTATCTTGCCGGGCCCGTACAAAATTTCCGGCTATCGGTGCCGAACGTGGTCTTCTGCCACGAATAAGCCGCCTATTCTTCCGTATAGGGGAGTAGCGCGAACAGGTGTATGTTTTGCTCTAGAAACTGTTATCGAAATGTTAGCTAGAGATCTTGGTGTCGAACCCTATAAAATGCGGGTATTAAATTTGCCGACACCACAACAAATGCCATTTCAAAAC
>Ga0310345_10004296_pt1 | contig 12995 bp, 9 predicted proteins | sample HC15DNA20500_MG_FD_204667 | JGI IMG/M metagenome (GOLD analysis project Ga0310345, IMG submission 204667) | Marine microbial communities from station ALOHA, North Pacific Subtropical Gyre - HC15-DNA-20-500_MG | ecosystem: Environmental > Aquatic > Marine > Oceanic | place: Pacific Ocean: North... | reverse complement strand
GAAATCAAGACGATCTCGAACGGCGTCGAGATCCTGCTCGACCTCGATTCTGCACAGCGGGCTGATGGACTTGTGATCGACATGGCTGATTCTCCCGACGGTACAGGGTTTAGTATTCAAAATCCTAATGCACCTCCATCTGCGGATCAGATCTCAGCCGAGGACCTCAAAAGGCAATTAGATAGCGGGGTGCCCCTGTACCTGTTCGACGTTCGGGAACTAGAGGAACGTGAGCAGGCCTCCATTGAGGGCGCACGTTTCCTAGACGAGTCCGCCGTTCACTTCATAGAGTCTTTATCCAAGGAAACCATCTTGGTGTTCCATTGTCACTCGGGGGTTCGGAGCCAAGGAGCTGCCGATTTCTTTAGCCGGCAGGGATACAAGAATGCGTACAATCTTTCTGGAGGCATCGACGCATGGTCACAACGCGTCGACCCGAGTGTTCCTAGATATTAATCGCTAGGAGTTCTAACTCGACAGTCCGGGGAAACGATATGCTTTACCGCCAGTTCGCGACACAAGAAGAGATTGACGATCAATATAATGTTGAACGCTCGATCGAGGACCCCAAGCCCTATTTTGAATTTTTTGTCCGCGAGAGTGCGAAGGCGCGCGATGAGCTCGACTGCATGCTCGATATCTCCTTTGGCCCGACGATGGAAGAGACAGTGGATGTTTTTCCGGCGGCCGACGCTAGTGCGCCTATTTTGTTATTTATCCACGGCGGGTACTGGCGACGATTGAGTTCGAAAGAATTTAGCCTGGTGGCCCGCGGATTGATCCGGTGTGGCATCACGGTTATTGTGACTAACTATGCGCTATGCCCTAGAGTTACGATCCCGGAGATTACTCGCCAAAGTCGAGCGGCGCTGAGTTGGGCACGGCGTACCGAACTGAACTATGCCGGTGACCGCGATCGCATCTACATATGCGGGCATTCGGCGGGTGGACATCAGGTCGCGCGATTACTCTGCACGAATTGGGAAGGGGACTATGGATTGCCCCAGAACGTGATCAAAGGGGGCTATTCGATCAGCGGATTATTCGATATCAGCCCTTTACGTTACTCGTGGTTGCAGCCGCTGCTACAGCTTGATGAGGATGTCATTCAGTGCGAAAGCCCACAGTTCCACATCCCGGTTTCGGCGCCACCCTTGGTGGCTGATGTCGGTGGTGTGGAATCGGACGAATTTCGTCGGCAATCGAGGGAGTATATGGATGCTTGGCAAGCGGCCGGGCTGCAAGGCGTGTACACGGAGCAGGTAGGCAAGAATCATTTTTCGGCAATAGAAGGATTCATCGATGGGGACAGCGATTTGTGCAAGGCTGTGTGTGGGTTTATTTCCGACTGCGAGTAGAGCGTAGGAAAATGCGCTTGACTACCGCTGCCCGTTCCACAGTTCGGCTATCTTTAGCTCTAATTCCTCTGGTGGTAATTCGTGATGTTCCGAATCGTTGAACAACGTCTCCAGTTTTTCGCGATCGTCCTCCGCGATGCTTAAAATGTGTTTTTCGACCGTGGCGGCCAAGGCATACTCGTCTGGTTGTTTGAGTTTTCGCGTCTCCCTCAGTGCTTTTTCGAATGAGTTAATTGCGTCACAAACGATAGGGCGTGAAAACACCTCCTCCATTTCTTCCATCGTACGGAACCCAAGCATTACGCGCACGACCTCCTTATAAGCTTCGGTAGTGTGCTTCGGAGGACTCGACGTCATTTCGTACCGTTTCAACCATGCTTCCCTCACTGTGTTTTCGTTGGCCCCTTCGAGGTGTATATAGGCGGGGGAAACCAATGGTAAAACACTCTCCACTGTGATTAGAACGCCGTGGTGGCATGGGTATTCCGGACCTTCCCTATCGTGCAATCGTTGCTTGATAACTTGGAAAACCGGACCATCCTCAAAAATCTCGGCGGTTCCTTTAAAGCGATAACCACGCCGAGTCAGGAAATTGACCACGTTTGCTTCAACACGTGGATTGTGTGTAAGGTTTTCTATGGTGTTTGGTGAGGCGATATTCGCGAAACTCAAATGCGTATCGTCGTGTATGGCTAGCGAGGCTTTGGGCGAGACATTAGGCTGGCCACCAACGCTGACAGTCGCTACGAACGCTAATCGAGTCGTCTCAATGGTCTCCCGTATATCCTTGTTGAACGGTAACATTTTCTGCGTCCCTAGGCGGCAGTCCCGGTTTCTTCTAGAATTTTGAGGTCTTTGGAGGTCGGATTCTTCAGACCGGCAATGCTCATCGAGATCTCCCTTTTAGTTTCCTCGTCTTCACTCCAGCGGTAGGTTCGAGCTCCCCAAATATCATGCCAAATTCCGCGAGCAGTGTGGTGTAGGGTTTGATGGTGGCTTGTTTCCATGACCATCTCCGCTGTCGGTCGTCGCGAACGTTCATAAAGCGCTAGTGTTTCGTCGGATACGCCGTCTTTGACGACGCAGCGTTTGATTACAGCTGCTAACACCTCGGCATCTAGGATAGCCATGTTCATTCCCTGGGCCGTTGTCGGATGTACCGTGCGGGCGGCTTCGCCAATTAAGCACACATTACGTCTGACGTAGGTATTGCTGTGGCGCCAATGGACTGGGTAGGAATGAGAAAGCTTATCCATCGCCTCGCTGGTATCAACACATTCGAGTATTGGCGCCCGCAGGATAAGGCGATGCCGGAGTTCACTCGTTGTAATATTCCTCCATTCCGACAGTGAACCCTTAGGGATTTGAACGGGGACCCGAATTTCCTTGCCGCCATCAAGCGGAATGAGTACCACCAAACCATGTCGGCCGATGTACTGCATTCCCTTACGATCCATTTCTGGTACATCTGGTCTGGGCATCGTCAACATCAAGTACTCGTGATCGTAGACATATCGTTCTTCTTGGTTAATACCGAGGAACTCTCGCAATTTTGAGCGTGGGCCGTCCGCGGCAACTACTACGCGACCTCTAGCCTCGAAGTTTTGGCCGTCTTTTTTACCTGACAACCCCACCACATTTCCGGTTTCGTCGTCGATTAAAACGCCACTAGTACTGGCCCCACGTTGAACGTTGATGAGGTGAGCCTTCGGTACCATTGCCGCGTAAAGCGCGTGATGGATACCTACGTGGCGCAGAATTGTCTGGTGATTGAAATCGGAGGGGAGCGACGAAAAATTCCAAGTCGCCAGATGTCCTATGCGTGCGTTATAGAAATTCCATTCGTAGAGAGGAAAGCCCCCCATCTCCTCGATATAAGAGTACACTCCCCAACGATCTAGAAACTGAAGGGATAGAGGTTGTAGAACGTCGCCCCTATTGAGGCTTGGCACCGTTTTGTTATGTTCGAGGAGAACGGAAGACAAACCGTACTCGGCAAGTGCGTGCGCCATCGAGGCACCAGCGACGGCGCCGCCGCTGATCACGACGTCCGCTTCCCATTCTAGCTCGGCGCGTTCATCATAGGGGACACCGCGGCCGAGTGGCGTTCGCTTAATCGCCATGAGGCATTCCGAGCGGAGCGATAGGAATCATGGTAGTCATCTGTACGAACGTTATCCTATAAATAAATAATTGTCATGGTTGAACAGGTCGAAACCCACCATTCCGCGTGCCCGCACGATTGCCCATCGACTTGCGCACTGGAAGTTGAAAAACTCCAAGACGGAACCATCGGAAAGGTGCGTGGATCGAAAGATAATACCTATACTGCGGGCGTCATCTGCAGCAAGGTTGCGCGCTACTCGGAACGCATCCATCACCCCGATCGGCTGACACAACCGCTGCGAAGGGTCGGACGGAAAGGTAGCGGAGAATTCGAACCTGTCGGTTGGGATGACGCACTAGACGAGGTAGCAGAAGCTTTCCTGCAGGCCGAGCAAACCTATGATACGGAAGCGGTGTGGCCATATTTCTATGCGGGGACTATGGGTTTAGTTATGCGTGATGGTATCAATCGATTGCGCCACACTAAGCGTTATTCTGGGGAGCACTCGACAATTTGTACCTCCCTGGCCTACACCGGATATATCGTTGGTACGGGTAAATTGGCTGGGGTCGATCCGAGAGAAATGGCGGTTGCGGATGTCATAGTGATTTGGGGTACGAACGCCGCTAGTACCCAGGTGAACGTGATGACGCATGCGCTCCGTGCTCGACGTGACCGCGGTGCGAAGATCGTTGTTGTTGATACTTACTTTAATAGCACGGCCAAACAAGCGGACTTGTTTGTCTGCGTCCGTCCGAGTTCCGATGGCGCCGTTGCTTGTGCAGTGATGCATGTTCTGTTTCGTGATGATTACGTAAATCGCGACTACCTTGGGAGTTATACGGATTGCCCGGAAGACCTCGAGAGACATCTAGAAAGCCGAACGCCCGAGTGGGCGTCGGAAATTTCGGGGGTCCCTGTGGAGACGCTGGAAATGTTTGCGAAGCTTATCGGTGAGAATCCACGCTGCTATTTTCGGTTAGGTTACGGATTCACCCGCCATCGTAATGGCGCCGTGAACATGCATGCGGTGTCGTGCATACCCACACTCACGGGCGCGTGGCAGCACGAAGGTGGTGGTGCGCACTATAACAATGGCGCTATCTATCACTGGGACCGCACCATGATTGACGGTTTGGACGCAGTCGATCCGAACGTTCGTTTACTGGATCAATCGCGTATTGGACCGGTGCTCTGTGGCGATTCTTTTGACCTTGGAGACGGCCCTCCTGTGACCGCAATGTTGATCCAAAGCACTAATCCCATGTCGGTCGCGCCCGACTTGAACTCCGTACATCGAGGATTTTCTCGGGAAGATCTGTTCGTCTGTGTGCACGAGCAGTTTATGACAGAGACGGCGCTAATGGCTGATGTTGTTTTGCCTGCGACTATGTTTATGGAACACGACGATGTGTATCAAGGGGGGGGGCACCAGCACATCATCTTCGGTCCAAAAATAGTGGAGCCACCCGGCGAGTGTCGGTCCAATCACCAAGTGGTCTGCGACATCGCGAAACGAGTCGGAGCAGAACACCCCGGATTCTCTATGACCCCAAAGGAAATTGTGGATTGGACCTTACAGAAATCGGGTTGGGGAAATGTCGATAATTTGGCGCGGCAGAAGTGGATTGATTGCCAACCAAGTTTTGACGAGTCTCACTATCTCGACGGGTTTGGTCACAACGATAAACGATTCCATTTTCGCCCGGATTGGCGGTCGGTCGGCCCACACGGTCACGTGGGTGCCGACGTCCTATCGTCTATGCCGGAGTTGCCCGATCACTGGGAGTCGTTTGAACGGGCTACCGCTACCAGGCCTTACCGCCTGGTAACCGCCCCAGCACGCCATTTTCTGAACTCCAGTTTCAATGAAACGCCGACATCTTTGCGACGAGAGCAGCAGCCGACTGTCATGGTGCATCCCGACGATGCCACGTCACTAGGAATAGTCGCCGGCGACCGCGTGGTGCTTGGTAACGATCGAGGGGAACTGGAAATCGTAGTTGAAGTGACGGATGGGCAGTTAAGAGGTGTCGTTATCGTCGAAAGTTTGTGGCCTAACCATGCTTTTAAAGGCGGGAAGGGGATCAATGTTTTGACGGGCGCCGATCCGGCCGGCCCCATTGGCGGTGCGGCATTTCACGACAATAGTGTTTGGATAAAACCAGCAGGGCCATAGCAAATGCGACCAAAAATTGAACGTGTAACTTCATCTACCTCAGCAACCGAACTTTGTTCCTTATTGGATCGAGATGGCGCAGTGATCATGGAAAACGTGTTATCGCTGGAGCAACTGAAGCGTTTGAATGGAGAGTTCGAGAGTTGTGTAAGCGCTACGCCGCCGGGAATTAAATTCCCAGATCATGAATATTTCATCGAGTTCTATGGCACTAAAACAAAGCGCATAGATGGTTTGCCCGCGAAGTCTGCAGCATTTGTTGAGCTAATGTTGTCTCCGTTGCTAACTGATGTCGCGGATCATTTTCTACTTCCGAACTGCGCAGATTATTTGTTCAATACGGGGCAGATAATTGAGATCGGCCCAGGGGAATCCGCACAGAAACTCCATCGTGACGAGGACGCATGGGTTTATTGTCCGAAACCGAAGCCCGAGCTAGAAGTTCAAGTTGAAGCCATATTTGCCCTAACGGATTTTACAAAGACAAATGGCGCGACGCATTTGATCCCGGGTAGTCACCGATGGTCACGGGATCGGAAAGGTCAACCGGATGAGGAGGTTCAGGCGGAAATGGAGGCAGGTTCCGCCGTTTTTTATTTGGCCTCGACGCTACACGGTGGTGGCGCGAATCGCACCACGGACGTCAAACGTAGAGGTATGTTTTTAGGTTACGTAGTTGGTTGGTTACGTACCGAAGAGAATATGTTTCTTACTGTGCCCATCGAAAAAGTACGCGAGATGTCCACGCGGGCACAGGAGTTGCTTGGTTACAAGTCTCATAACGGCATAGGGGTTGTCGACGTCGGCAGCCCGATGAAGCTGGTTAGTTCGTGAGTAAGTGGAGGTGAGTTTGTTATTGATCATGGGTGACATAGGCGTCGATAAAATCTGATCGGTAACCGCCCTCACGCCACAAAATAGGAAAGAAGGATTCATCCATCTTGGTATCGTCGAACCTTTTGTAACGCGAGTATATCGAGCCGACGTTGGTGGGGTGGAATTGAGATTGTGCCGGCATACAGTGGGCAACGAGGGAACGACGCGGCTGGTCGGAATGATTGGTATCGGACCCATGCCAGACCCATCCATGGTGGAACACACCATCGCCCGCGTCGACTTCCATCGGTACGCGTTTGGGGCGCTCAATCCCGGCGAGTTCGGCAGCTTTACGAACGTCCTCAAAAAGATCTTCGGGAGCGTGAAATCCAACATTTTTTACGCCATGTCCCCAACGATGCGACCCTAATACATACTCCACGGTACCGCCTTCTGCTCGTGTCGGGTCCAGAGCGATCCAACAACTCAGCATTTCTCCGGGCACAGCCCACTCTTGGTAGGCGGAGTCCTGATGAAACCCGATCGCGCGTGCTCCAGGTGGTTTCCAAAAGACGTTATCTTGATTGAGCCGCGCGCCGTCCCAACGACCCAGCAGCGCGCATGCTCGCCCAATGTCCTCTCGTAGCACTACCGCTGCTAGACGCCGATCAGCCTTCCAAGCATTACAAATCTGCCGGGTCAGTGTTGGATCACTTAGCCCCGTTCGCCAATTCACTTCATCCGGGCTCACGCCGGTTTCGAACTCACATCGAAAAAGTCTTTCATAGCATTCATGTAGATGGGGCAGCTCGTGGGAGGAAAGGATGTTTTTCACGATGACGAAGCCGTCGCGGTCGAAGTCGACCAATTGCTCTTCGGATATTGAGAGGGTCTTCATAATGCCCGGTTACTTCGTTATTTTATCATCATAACAGTTCGATCCGTGGCGAAGGTGTTATGCTCGTTGTTAGCCAACAGTTTTTCCGATAAGGGAATGCTTGGATCAAATAAGAGCGGCAATATTGTTCCTGGTGCGTGTTTGTGTGGCTCGGTGCGTTTTGCTGTGGACGGTAATTTGAGGGGCATCGTTTTCTGCCACTGTAGTCAGTGCCGGCGGGTTCAAGGTTCATTTGCGGCTTATACAGCTGCGGCAAGTCGAACGATCGAGTTGACGCATAGAAAGAGCCTCAGGTGGTTTGTATCATCTGCGCAGGCTCGGCGAGGGTTTTGCAGTGTTTGCGGATCGAGCCTTTTCTGGGTTCCCGAAGATAGTTCGTATTGGGCGATTTCGGCAGGTAGTATCGATCCGCGGTTCCGGCTGAAAGCTTCGCGCCATGTCTTCGTTGCCGATAAAGCGACCTACTATGAAATCCTGGATGACTTGCCTCAGTGTTTGGGCAGCCAGCGAAAGTAAAGCTCCTTACGCCATGTTGTGAATGAATGTCGGCCCTCTGCCTGTTGCGACAGAATTTCGTTAATCGGAGGCTGTGAACCATTCCAGCACGTGGGAACGATGTGCGTCGCACTTCAAGCAGTCAGGTTACCTACTGGCATAACGCATTGTTCAATTCGAGCTTGGGGGCTGGTGTTTCAATCACTTGGTTCTGACTCGTTTGGGCTCGCGTGACAACAGTCCCCATAGTATTTGGCTGAGCCCTAGAACCTGTTGGTGCGTTGAAAGTAATCTGTACTTGCCGCTAAAACCTTGGGCGCTAACAACACCGTTGCGACAAGATTCGGGATCACCATCAAAGCGAAGAACGTGTCGACAACGTTAACGATCGTAGATGGTCGCCACAGAGCGGCGAGGGGGATCAGTAAGAGATAAACATATACGAACTGCTTCCCAATTGTGTATCCAAAAATGTATCGGGCGCACTTAACGCTGTAGTAGGCATAGGTGATCATTGTCGTGACGGCAAAGAGACCGAAGATTACTGTAAGGAATTGTGCCCCGTAACCAGGCATGCTGGCTTCGAAAGCGTTCGCTGTCATAACAACGCCTGCTTCTTGGGAACCGACGCCGCTGGTTAGTATTACTAACGCTGTCAGGGTACAGACTATATGGGTATCGATGAGAGGCCCGAGCATTGCGACTAGACCTTCGCGAACAGGTTCCGAAGTACGAGCTGCTCCGTGCGCCATTGCCTCCGTGCCAACGCCTGCTTCATTAGAGAATACCGCGCGCTTGACCCCGGTCACCAAGATTTCCTTAACAGTCAATCCCGCTGCTCCGCCTAGTGCCGCCGTGGGGTCGAAGGCGCCCAAAACGATGGCTGTGAATACAGCGGGAACGCGGTCGAAGTGATCGATGATGACAACCATGCACCCGCCGAGGTAGCCGATGCACATTGCAGGGACAAGGTAGCCTGCCACTCTACCGATGCGGACCACGCCACCAACGACGGTACTTCCCACGATTACCATTGTGACCAAGCCGGTCCATATCGGAGGTACTGACCACTCGGAGGAGACTAAACTAGCAAGTTGATTCGACTGAAATATACCCAGGCATCCAACCATTCCGCAGGCCGCAAAGAGGAAAGCCAGCGGTTTAAACCGGGGGCCTAGGCCGATTTCGATGTAGTACATTGGCCCTCCCTGCATTACACCCAAATGGTCGGGCTTGCGGTACATGCAAGATAGGGTGCACGTGAAGAATTTCGTCGCCATGCCGAGAGCCCCGGCGATCCACATCCAAAACACAGCGCCCGAGCCACCGGTGGTGATGGCGATCGCCACCCCCGCGATGTTGCCCATTCCGATTGTCCCGGACAAGGCAGCACTTAATGCCCGCCCATGGCTAATCTCGCCGGGTGCTCGTTGTGTTTCCCAACGGCCCGTTACTATTCGGAATGCATGGCCGATATAGCGCAATGGAGTGAGCCGGCTGAGGAGGGAAAAATAAATTCCGGCCACGCCTAGCAGCACAACCAGAGGTAGGCCCCACACGATATGGACAACGTTCGCCCAGAATGTTCCAAATCCATCCGCAATCATTAGCATCGTATTATCGGCCGGATAGAACTTTTAATCTTGACGCATCGAAGCGAAAAGTTGTACCGTATTAAATTAAATTGCATACGATGCAACTCTAACAGGCAGCTCTAAGCTGCCTTGTGAGTTTAACTATGATGGGAGATTGCGCGTCGTGGCTTTGAGGAAAAGTTCCAAATATCTGATAGTAGGTGCGGGTGTACATGGGTTGAGTACTGCCTACCATCTCGCGGTCGGGCTGAAGGCAAGTGGGAAAGGAATCGGCAGTGACATTCAAGTTGTCGATAAGACCGGGATTGCGGCAGGGGCTTCTGGCATCGCATGCGGCGTTATTCGAAATAATTATTTCCAACCTGCGATGCGGGAACTCATGGCTCACAGCGTTGATGTCTGGGATAGTGATCCGGCGGCGTTTAGTTATCACCCCGTAGGGTATATGCAGATTTCCCCGGAATCCATGTTCGACGGTGTCGCCTCCATTGCGGAACAACAAAAGGACATTGGCTACGAGTCGGTATTCGTCGAGGGTGCGAAGCGGTCTAAGAAATACATGACGGGAATTTTTAATGACTGGCAAGCGCGGAACATAACATCAGTCCTCCATGAAAAACGCGGTGGTTATGCCAACAATGTACCTAGCATGATGGGCCTAGCTGCAAAAGCTCGCGCGGAGGGCGTATCCATTCATGAAGGCGTCGAGGTACTGGGTTACGAGAGCGCGAACACGCAGTCCGAAGCTGTACAAAAGGTCGTTACCGACCAGGGCACTGTTGAATGTGATCATGTCGTCATCAGTGTTGGACCGTGGGTCAAGCGACATTGGGACATGTTGGAATTACCCGAAACGATTCCGATAAAAGACCAAGACGGGATCACCCACCACGATAATCCCATGTGGGTGTTCTGGTCCCTACAAGAAGGGACACTCGGGGTCGAGCCCGAATTCCTCCTGACCGACTCAGGCGATATGCCGCCAGTTATTCATGTCGATACCGATGCTCCCCTTATCGCGGACGACGACGGTGTGGTGCTCAGTGACGCACTGTGGGGAATTTACTACAAGCCTGATTTCAATTTCGGTGGGGTACAGGGCGGGGCCGTGCCGGATAAGATCCCAACATCGCCCACGGACGTGAAAGTTGATCCCTATGGTCCAGAATCACCGGATTATGTGATGGGTCAGACTTTCGCTCGCTACTGGGTGTCCGCGTTGGCTCATTGTCAAAAGCGTTTCGAAGGTATGCTCGCGCAGTACAAGCACGAGCCATCTGGGGGGATCGGTTGTTTGACTCCCGATAGTTTCCCGGTTTTCGATGTGTTTCGCGAAAACTGCTACATCATCGCTGACTCCAATCACGGTTACAAAATGATCGGTGTCGGAAAACTCGTCGCTGAGGAGCTGATGGGGTCGAAACCTCGATTACTTGAGCCTTTTCGCTTTTCCCGTTACGCCGAAGGCCGGTTGCACCCGGTCTCGAGCAGCCCGTTCCCATGGAGCTAGCTTAGAAAAAGAGAGAAACCGATGTCCAACGAAACCGATTTAGAACGTTATGTAAACGCACCTGGCCGCGCCGAACTGGTCAAACAGGTTCGGGCAAAAATCGAAAAATTGAACATAAAGTATTTCTATTATCAATTTATCTCCGTGACCGGCCGTATTGTCGGAAAGGGTATTCCGGCAGATCATTGGGAGCGAACTGCTGAACGCGGTTTCCAACTTGTATATGGCTCGACGGCTAACCTCTATGTCGACCGCCACGGCGAATATATCGGCTATGGGCCAGAGGCGATGGAATTAGTTGGCATCCCCGATCCTGAGACCTTCTGTCAACTGCCTTGGGATAAACGTGTTGCCCGTGTGTTTTGTGTCTGCTTTCGCAACCGTGAAGAGCGCGAGAATGCGGGTGCCTTTCTGACTTCCGATTGCCGTGGGAACCTAAAGCGTCACCACAAAGAATTCAAAGACAAGTACGATCTAAATCTCCGTGTTGGTACTGAACCGGAGATGATGTGGCTTAAGCGTGGTGATGACGGATTGCCGAACGGTGGTTATTCCAAGCCGAATTGTTACCACATTGATCAGTTCGAATCACTGCGGCCGGTGTTCATGCAAGTCATCGAATACTGTAATGCGATGGGCCTAGACATGATTCAGGGTGATCATGAAGATGCTCCCGGACAACTAGAACTCAATTGGATGTTCGATGATGTTGTACGGAATGCAGATCGTCTGGCCACGTATCGGCAGATTTGTGCCCAGGTTGCCCGCGAAAACAATCTGATTGCTTGCTTTATGACAAAACCCTTTATGGGGGTTTCAGCGTCGGGTTGCCACACCAATATTTCTTTATGGCGAGGTGGGGAAGACCAGATCAACCGGCTTCACAATGACCCGTTGCCAGGTCTGGATGACGTTTTTACCTATATGCATGGCGGTGACAATACGTTTATGCCGGATACCGACGATCCACAGCTGCCAGGCAAAATAGGATTGCAGGCAGTTGGTGGAATTGTGAGCCACCTAGGCGCATTAACCGCCATCGGTTGCTCCACTGTGAACTCCTACCGTCGCTTGTGGGATACCGGATACTGGGCCCCTGTGTTCGCTGATTGGGGTTTCCAAAATCGAACAACTGGATTACGTATTTCCGCCCCCGGCCGATTCGAGTACCGTGCAGTCGACTCGATGGTGAACCCTTATTTGATGGGTAGCGCTTTACTAAAGGCCTTTCAAGACGGCATCGACAACGATATTGACCCAGGTGAGCCTGAAAATCGTAACATTTACCAAGCCATGGAAGCGGGTAAAGAGGTGAAGCGACTACCCATGTCGCTGGGAGAGGCGTTGGAACGATTGGAAGGCGATGAGGTCATCAAAGCGGCTATGCCAGACGAAATGTACAAGGTGTTCAAATGGTACAAAAACGACGAATGGGAAAAATTCATGGCGACCGTGACAGATTGGGATCTAGAGACTTATATCGATTGTTTGCCATAAAAATTTGAGCGACATCAGTAGGGTTTGACTTAAAGGGGATATCGGTTATGTGTGGGATCGCAGGTGTGATACACCGCGGGGCTAGTGAGAACATTGGGCGTGAGATGACCGCAATGCTTCAGGCCATGAAGCACCGCGGCCCCGATTCTACTGGTTTCGCTTTGTACAGCAAGCCGCGAGACGCTGACAAGTATGTGATGCGTTTCAAGGTTGCCGAAGGTGCAGAGGCACGAAGCGGCTTTGCTGTTGCGGAAAAAATGGTGGCGCGCAAGACAGAAGTAGATAAACGATTAGGCGAGCTTGGATGCGTCGTTAATAAGGAATCCTCGGTCGATGAATATGCATTGAGATACGAGATCGCTTTTAGTGGTGATTTGCGCCAGTTGGCAACCTATATCGAGGATATCGAGGCTGTGGAGATCCTTTCGATTGGGCGAGCACTTGAGTTGGTAAAGGATCTAGGTGATGCCACTGTGGTTTCGAGCCAATACTCGCTAGGCGGATTCAACGGTACGCACGCGATCGGCCATACCCGTATGG
>Ga0310345_10004294_pt1 | contig 12997 bp, 12 predicted proteins | sample HC15DNA20500_MG_FD_204667 | JGI IMG/M metagenome (GOLD analysis project Ga0310345, IMG submission 204667) | Marine microbial communities from station ALOHA, North Pacific Subtropical Gyre - HC15-DNA-20-500_MG | ecosystem: Environmental > Aquatic > Marine > Oceanic | place: Pacific Ocean: North... | reverse complement strand
TTGTTTATAAATTTGCTGTAGATTTAGGGCGAGTTCAAAATAAAATATTAGACTATGATATTGGTGGCGTAACATTACGAGATTTAAAACGTTTTTATTTTGAAAACAAACAAAAACAAAAAGGTTCCATTAGTAATGTAGCACAATTATTTGTTAAAAATTTTAATCCGATAATGCCAGCGACACAATTTAAAAAGGCTAATGCAGAATTTACTAAACATTTGTCGTTTAGAAATGATGCAATAAACACAGAGCAATATGATAATAAAAATTATTTACAAGCATTAAGCGAGCAAATGGCATTTAGTGCCTTAGCATTACAACCATTTGTGGGTCACCAAGCCTGGGGAACACCTGAATCTCGCATGATAACTAGATTACGCCCACAAGGAGCGATAGGATTAGAAGTAGATTTATATGATATGACATATTATAACCAAGCATTAGTTATAGAACCTAATGTGTGGAATGAGTTAGTTAATAAATTTGGATGGGGCATGTGGAATTGTGTATTTGAATCATGTCAATTTTTATTTAAAAATCCAAAATTATATCAATTTAAAATAAACAATTTATTTCTAGATGCTATGTATACAGATTGCGTAGCAGTATTCAAGACCATGGAAGAGGCTGATTATGCTGAACGGTCTTGGACAGAATTTCATGGAAATGAAACCGAAGACATACATTTTATGGCAGTAGAATAATTAAAATAAATATATATTCACGTATATATTAAGGAGAGGTAAAAAATATGCCAGTACAAACCATGCAACAAATTGCAGAACATTCTTTATTTAAAGCGGCCTTACCCCTTGTTACGGTGGCCCTAGTTGGGAGTATATCATGGATATTCGTCACGGTCATGGATTTAGACAAATTAGTACATAAAATTGAAGATTCAGAAATACCACAAATCAATAAAGATATTGTAGATGGTTATAAAAAAATAAGCGAGTTAGAATCAAAATTAACTGATTTAAGGATCAAGTTTGCTGAATTAGCTTCACCAGGTCATCCAATGCAACGATCAGTACACATTGATTAGTATAAAAGAACCCATAAAACTTAGAGGAGAAATATGGCAATTTATAAAGAAGACGAGAGCGGCTGTCCATTCATTTATAGAGTGGGAGCAGTAACAAAAGTAGTAGATGGCGACACATTGGATTGTGTATTTGATTTAGGATTCGATGTCATGGTAAAACATCGTGTAAGAATGCTTGGCATTGACACACCAGAATCTAGAACAAGACATAAGAATGAAAAAGTGTATGGAAAACTAGCCGGTACGGCTCTTAAATCGTGGGTGCATTGGGCAGTTATGTCAGACAGAGACGACATCGAAATTCAAATTAGATGTCCTGAAGCAGACAGCCGAGGTAAGTTTGGTAGAATTTTAGGCGAAGTTTGGGTAAACTGTAATGCAGAAGGTGAGTATGGCGGGTGGACTAATGTCAACAAATGGCTTTGTGAAAATGGTTATGCAGTTGGTTATTGGGGTCAAAACAAAGATGATGTTAAACCCGAACATTGGAAAAATAGAGAATTCTTAGCAGAACATGGTAAGCAAGATCTTCTACAATGGGATTAGCAATAAATATTAATATGAATATACTTGACGCATATTTAAAAGATAAATTAAATGAAGCCGCATTAACTTTTGCCGAATTACGAAAAGTACGATACGGTGATATGCGGTATTATAGAGATCTAATTACAAAAATTAAAAATGAAGATCCGGTAACTTTAACAGATGGATCTCATGTTGTTATTGCTAGTGATCAATATAAAAAACTTAATAAAGCAGTATTTGGCACTGAGGGTATTCCTAAAGATTGGGTTAATCAAATAGGGCAAATGCCGGGTGGTGACAAAGTATTACTTCGTACAGTATCTGCCGGGGGCGATCCTAATAGAATGCCTACAGGATTTACATTAAAATTAGAAAACGGCGAATCTATTAAATTAAGCGATATAGATAAAATAACTGTAAGAGAAAATTATAATAGAGGTGATGTTGCTGAAATTTTTATGGGATTGGCTGTTACTGCTAAAATTTTATATCACAATAAAGAAGAAGTTACATTTGATGATTGCCTTAAAATTATAAGCGAAAGTACTATTAATAGTGCTGATGGTAGTTTAACTTTTGGTAGTCCAATTATGTATAATGACGGCGAGCCAGATAGATTAGATGTTAACATACGAGTTCGCAAAAATAGTATGTATCATGTAGAAAAAGTTGTATTAGAAGAAGGTGACCAAAACGAATTTAGAGGATTTTTTCAAAGTGCTATAAGTTATATCAACAGTAAATCTCCTATAATAGAAAAAATAAGATTACCAAAAGAAGATAAAGCATCTAATAAAGTAATAATACGAGGTGTAGGGACAGAAGATCAAAAAGGTACTAAAGCAGATTTGGTATTACAAGTAGATAATACTGTAATTAATTTGTTAAGTGTAAAAGCAAATACAAGACAAGTAGGTCAAATTACAAGAAGTTTAAATACACCTGCATTAAAAACAAAAGCAGGAGTAGACTTACAAGCACATTTTAATGAATTTTTTGGACTTAATGTTTTTAAAATTAATCAACAAGCCTTTGCTCAAGATCCATCTGAAGCTCTACGAGGTGCATATGCAGAAGCCGCACAATTATTAAATACTGCGGTTAATACCCCACAACAAGAATTTAACTTTTTAGATGCAACATTTAAATTTTTACATTATCATGCAACTTTAGAAAAAGATATAGATATAGTAATGTTAGGAGCAGATCCAAATAATCCTATATTTACTAATTTAAAATTTGACGAAACATTAAAAGCAAAATTAGAAAAAGTTAATTTTATTTTTAGACCTCCAAGACAATCAGGTAATCCAACATTATTTGTTAATATATTTCCTGAAGAAAAAATAGAAGAATTGCCCAATTTTGATAGTGAAATGGGGTTATACAGTATACGATCGTATCTACAGCAAACCGGTAATATTAGAACAGTTATTGAAATAGGCAATGGTGCCCATTTGCTCGCAGATCAAAATATTAGCATAAATAGTAGTACTATGGAAAACATAAAAGAAACCGCCTCTGCAGGAGGCACAGGTGCTGGTAATGTTGCAACAGTAAACGCACCATTAGGCAAAGGCAAAGTAATTAGACGTGAACAAGTTGTTAGTGCTGATGCCAACAAAGTAGGAATGTTTCCGAAAACAGTTAAAGAAAAAGCAGTTGGTGTTAAAACAGGTGTCCAAGTTAAAACAAAAACAGATTATCCTGCACAAGCAAAACGCCCAGAAAATTACACAAAAGGAAAACTAGTAGGTGATTCAATGACAAATGAAAAGAATGACAAACTTAAAGAAGGTGTATTAGATGCATCAGATGAAGACGGTTGGATGGCAAAAGAACAGTTATATAAAACTGCTCAATATGCAATTAAACTTCATCAATTAATCGGCGATACAGATAATTTAGAACCTTGGATTCAAGCCAAAATTACTAAAGCCGCAGATTATCTTAGTTCCATTAAACATTATATGGAATATGAACAAGTTAATCCACATCCAACAGATGAGCCTAGTGACGCAGAAGCTCTAGAACCAACCATGGATGTAATGGGCATGGAATCTGTAGACCCTAGAATTAAAAAAGGGCTAAGTCGTATTTTTACTTCTGCAAATGAAGATTTAGCAACTAGTTTAGTGAAGTAGCGGCATGCATTATGACGTACAGTCTTACCGAAAAGGAAGAAATCTTATATGAACGGGCAATTGACGAATTATTCAATCTGACCGAAGTAACCGCCAATGTTACTCCTGATAAATTAACACCATATAAAGGTCGTGAGTTAACACCTGGTCATACCGCGGCATTAAGACATGGCAAGAAAACATCTCATTATACTGATGTATATGACAAATCTTGGTATACAGAGCCTAAAATAAGTCCCGTTGTTGATATTACACCAGATGATACAAGTGTATCGACGACCGATGGAAAAGAAGACGAAGGCGGCGAGCTGTCCCCATACATAGTTGGCCCACCGTTGATTGGAGCGGCGGCTAAGTTAGCAAAAAACAAATGGACGCCTCAATCACCTAAGAATAAACTAAAATTAACCGGACATCCGCGACCAAGACCTCCTTTTGTTAACGATCCACCAGATCCAAAAAAGAAACCTCCTGTTGTTAACGATCCACCAGATCCAAAAAAGAAACCTCCTGTTGTTAACGATCCACCAGATCCAAAAAAGAAACCTCCTGCTAAAGTTGACGATCCTGATACCGGACATCCACGACCAAGACCTAAAACAAGAGTAACTGGAAAAGTAGTTGATGCTGACGCACAAAAAGCAAAAGAAAAATTCATGGCCGATGAAGAAATAAAAAGAAAGGCAGCCGAAAGAAAAGCGGCAAAGGCAAATCTGGCAGAAAAAAAACGCAAAGTAGAAGAGTTAAGAAAACAAGCCTACGCAGAAACAAAATTAAAGAAGAAGAAACCTCTTGAAAAGGAATTAAAGAAACAACTAGCCGCCGCAGATGATTTAGAGCTTAAAGCAGAAAAAGAAAGAATTGCTCGTGAAGTTGAATTACGAAAAACAGCAGAAGCAAAGGCGGAGAAGAGACGATTAGAACTGGCAGAAGCGAAAGCAAACAGAGAAGGAAAACTGAAACTGGCAAAAGAGCTTCAAATAAAAAAAATGAAAGCCACAGTAGCCCTTACTGGAGCTGAAAAATTAGCATTAAGAGCAGGTGCCACTCAAGCAGAAATACTATCTACTCAATTAGATGTTACTGGAAATTTGCATTATCAAGATGTAGTACCCGAACCTTTAAAAAGTAATCCAGTTGAAATATCTAAAGAAAGAATAACCAATGCACAAAGATATGCTTCAAAAGCAAATCGCGCGGCAACAATTGCTAAAGCCAACCTTACAGCATTACAACAAAGCGGAGAAGCAACCGCGGCAGAGCTAGCCGCGGCAGACAAAGAATTTAAAAGAGCATCTTTAGATTCTCTTAATGCTCACAAACAACATGAGTTATTGCAAGCAAATAATGAAACCGTTAAACAACAAGCAAAAGCAAAAAAGAATCTAATATCTTTAGAAAATTATATAATGAAACAAGAAGCCGAATTAGTTACGGCAAAGAGACAAGGAACACCAGCAAAAATTTCTACTATTACACAAAAATTAGAAAATGCTAAAATAGAACAGAAAATTGCTATAGAAGCAGAAAAGAAACTTGGCAATGCTAAAAATGCTCAATCTCTTGCTATTAAAATTCAACCAGGGGATGATTTAACTAAAATTGGAAAAAGATATGGTGTAACAGTTAAAGAACTACTGGCGGCCAATCCTTCTATTGTAGATAAAGATCTAATTTTTGCAGGTGAAAAGTTAAATATTCCTGTAAAAGGTTCTAATGCATTTCTACCAGGTACTAAATTTAGTAAAAGTCAAATAGATAATATTTTAACTCAAAAACAACGGAATTTAATTAAACCAGGTGAAGCAGTATGGATAGATAACGAAGGTAACATTAGATCAAGTGCAAAAATAAATGATCCAACTGCAATTAATCTTAGTGATCCTCCTGAAGTTAAACCACTCCCCGAGCCAACAGATAGAATAACAACACCAGTTGAGCCAGAACCTTCAAAAATTAAAAAGGGAACTATAGGCGTAATTCCTAATGCAGAAGCAAAAAGATTAGGTTGGGAAAAAGGTACCGAAATAAAAATAAAAAATGGTAAGGCAATGTTACAACTTCCTGGAGGAAGACCTATGTATATTTCAAATGCTGATGCAAATCGAATATTGTCTGCTATGGGAAAACCTCCTACCCTTGTCGGAAATATAGCACGAAAAAGCCTAACTACCGCAGGGGCTATGCTTAAAGGAATGGGAAGACTGGCTACTGGTTCGGTTCTTGGATTTGGCCTTAAAGGTGAAATAGTTTCTACGGTTGTTATGACATCTGCTATGATGTACGGATCATCTCGAATGTTGCGAAATATTGATGCAGAACAAAAACGTATGGAGGCCAAACTACCAGGTAATGCACTATCACAATTATCTCCTGCACAATATTTAGGTGGTGCAGGTAATATGGGCAGGTGGCATGATGCAACGCAAGATCAGATGTGGGGCAAAGGTAAAGAAGATACAGGAGGTATATGGTCTTCGGATAAGATGATCGCTGAACTTTTATCACACGACGATGTGATAACTAGAACATTAGAAAATACAACACCTAAAAATCTTAAAGATCTTAAAGATTCATTTATGAATATGACAAAAGAAGATGCTGATGTTTATCGACGTACATTTAGAAAAGACGGTAAAATAAATAAAGAATTTTTAGAAGACAATATAGTTACTGTAATGGATCTCAATGGTGTTTTAAGAAGAATAAATCCGTGGGGATTAGGTGAACCAGGAGAAAGCGGTGAAGACGATTGGCATAATAATCCAGGTTTAGGCGGACAAGGCATTCAAGGAAAAGATAAGATGACTCCTTTGGAAATGATGAACTTAATAGTGCAACCAGGGGCAGTAGTTCAAATAATTCCTACTCATAAACGAGTTGGACCAAAACAGCATCGAAGAGAATTATCAAAAGATGAGCGAACTACTAATATGAAAACTGTAAGATTACATGGTGAAAATACAAATGAATTTACAGATATACAACATTATGTTTCAGATAAAGTAGAAAGAGGCGGAAGAATAGTAGTAGATGGTGAAGAAAAATATATACCAACAAAAGAAGAATTAAATGTTTTTCTTTTGTATCATACAGAGTCTACAATTCCTCCAGATTGGTATTTAGGATTTAAAGATCTAACAGTCTTCGATAAACAGCCAGACGAAACAGAAAAAAGATGGAAGGATAGGATATATAAGATGCGTAAAGCAGGGAGGAGGCAATATGGAGGAAAGGATAGACCTACTACACCTGAAGAGTGGATGAGAAGCAAACAAATTGAACCGGGTTCTGCTCGAGCAAAAGTATCTACTGCATTTTTAGATGCTGGACCTGATATGACCGACCAAGAAAAAATTACATGGTGGAAAGGATATCGAGAAAAATACAAAATTAAACCTTCGAGTCCTTGGATTGGAAAAGATAAATTAAAAGGTGACTGGGCAGGAAAGAATTACTTTGATATGGCGTCTGATTGGCTCGGTAAAAAGACAGGTCTGTGGGAGCCAGGAGCCGCAACAGATCCACAATCTAAATTAACTTATCTAAGTACACAATATATAGAAAAAGAAGATTTAGAAGGAAAATTAACAGCCAGCGAATTAGCAGAAATTTATGATGAGTATGGACAGTTAAAATCAGATATTCGTCCTGAACTTATAGCAAAAATAAAAGAGCCTCCTCCAGAAGGAGTAGATACTACTCTTAATTTTGGACCAGTAGGCGGAACGTCGGAAGATGAAGAAGAGATAGAAGACTTTGTTACCTCAAAGGAATTAGAATGGACAAAGCCACTGAGCCCAGGTGCATATGGTCGTCCTGCTACAGTAGAGGGATACGATAGATTAATGACAACCCTTGCAAACAAATATGCTAGTTTTGCTGGTGTATCATCTAATGAATTCAAAAAATTATTAAAAACTTTAGCCCACTCAGAAAGTGGTATGCTATCACTCAATGGAAAGTATAATAAAGGATACTACCGAGGTGATAAACATTTAGGTAAAGAAGGATCGTTTGGTGCATTTCATGTTAGATGGGGACATTATAAACCAGGAGCAGTTAATGCATATAATAAAGCTCATGGTAAAAATTATACTTGGAAAGATATTGCAGGTAAGCCAGGATTATCAGCAGATATAGGTGCTTGGTTTTATGCTAAATTATTTAAAGAATCTGGGGGAAATTATGCTAATGCATATGGAATATATAATGGTGGTCCAAGATGGTTAAAAAATGAAAAAGCCAGAGAAAATAATGTAAGGTTTGTTAATAACTTTAAAAATTATTATATGAAAGAAAGTATAAATTATATGCGAAAAAGTGCAATATTAGAAGGTATAGCAAAGGCCGCATAATAAATAACTACATATATAAACTCATAGGAGAAAATAGATGAAGTTAGCACCAAATTTTAGTTTAGAAGAACTGACCAAAAGTTCTACCGCAATTAGACTAGGAATCGATAATACCCCAAGTTCAGAACATTTAATTAATATGGTATATGTAGCAAGCCATATATTACAGCCTGTTCGAGATCATTTTAAATGTATTGTGGGAGTTAACAGTGGTTACAGAAGTCCTAAACTAAATACCGCAGTTAGAGGTTCAAAAACTAGCCAACATTGTTTTGGGCAAGCCGCAGATTTTGAAATTAATGGATTTCCCAATCATGATTTAGCAGATTGGGTTAGAAAGAATTTAGATTTTGATCAACTTATTTTAGAATTCTATAATCCAGCACAAGGACCAAATAGTGGTTGGGTTCATTGTTCTTATAATTTTAAAGGCCCCAATCGTAAAAAAGTTATGACGGCTTTAATTAAAAATGGAAAAACGTCTTATTTAAATGGATTAGTACTAAAATGAAATCAAATAGTGCCAGAGAAATAGAAAATAAATTAAAAGAAATATTTGCTCCTATTCATTTAATAGTAGAAGACTCTTCCTTAGTATCTAAAAAATTTAAAATTATAATTGTGTCGTCTAAATTTGCAAATAAATCTAGTACGGTCACAGATAATGATAAAGAAGTATATCATGCATTAAAAGATAAAATTAAAATTCAAAATCCTCTAATAGAAGAATTAGACATAGCAACATACATTCCTTCCACGTTTGATCCGAATTCCAAGGTCGAGTTCAAAACGTATAAATATAATGACATGTTGCAGAACTTTAGTAAGCAACTCGTACTATAAGCCGATTCCGGGAATATTAGCATTAAAGGTTATTTTATGAAAGCACTATTACGATGGTGGCTTATTTTTTGTCTTTCAATATTAGCAGGAGGAATAGCAGTATATTTTAATCTTCACGTTAATTTGTACAATGGTGACCAGACAAAAATAAGTTTTCTTATACTAGCAATTTTTATTCTAACCTCGGGATGGGTAGGATGGTGCACAAAAAAATCAGAATATCAAATTCAAAACATTGATGTAGGATGGTTCGTTGCAGAAGCGTGTCTTGCCTTGGGCATGATAGGAACTGTAACAGGTTTTCTATTAATGCTAAGTGGAGCATTTGCAGACATTGATTTAGCAAATACCGCTACCATTCAGAATGCCTTATCTAAAATGGCATTAGGAATGAGTACAGCATTATATACGACCCTAGTTGGATTAATATGCTCTTTAACATTAAAAATCCAATTGGTTAACGTAGAAAACGAGAACCAAGCCGATGGAGAGTAAATCTAAATATAAAAGTACATTAGCATTTACTGATTTATTGTTTAACGTATTAATCGGCTTTGCATTCATGTTCATAGTCGCTTTTATTTTAATTAATCCTGTAGAAAAAGATGCGGAAATAAAAGCAAAAGCCGAGTTTATGATTATAATGGAATGGGATGATCAATCTCATTATGATATAGATTTGTGGATGGAAGATCCAGTTGGTAATGTAGTTGGTTTTCCTAACATGCATGCCGGTTTATTACATTTAGATAAAGATGATCTCGGACAATCCAATGATACAGTTACGTTACGTGACGGAACAAGAAAAACAATTTATTTAAATAGAGAAGTAATGACAATTAGAGGTATTGTTCCAGGTGAATATATAGTTAATAATCATTTATATTCAATGAAGGGACAACAAGGAAGAGGACCTATCGAGGTAATAACAAAAGTAATAAAACTTAATCCGTTTGGAGAAGTACATGCAGGCCAGGTTACATTAGCCAAACATGGTGCCGAAGAAACAGTTGTACGATTCACAATTGATGCTTCGGGCAATGTAACGAGTAAAAATAGGCTTAAAAAACGATTTGCTGGTAAACGACCAGGACCAGGACATATGACTAGCACAGGAGCAACAACTGAATATGTGCCCGGTGATTATTCAGGAATGAATCCAATTGTTACGCCACCAGCCGATGATGATGAAGTTCATGAAAATTCAGGTCCACCTGTCCGTCCTATTCCGGATTCTTCTAGTAATTCATCTCGAGAAGAAGAAGAACGTCGTAATGACTATGATCCAGCAATGGGAGGTTTTTAATGATAACATTTAGTTTTTTAATAATAGCATGGCTAGTATTACTTTCTATATTTTTATGGGATTTAATACAACATGGTGCTGACAAAATATGGATGTTTATTATAATTCCTGTTACTCTTGCTCTTACTGTTACAACGTATGTTACAGTACAAAGTATGTTGGGTTACCCTACAGATAAGGTAAAAGAAGGAAAGTTTGTTGTAATTTCATCAGCGGTTAAAGAACCTGATTGGATATTTTATTGGGTTGCACATGAAGGTGACAAAGAGCCTGTAGCATATCGATTTCCATATACAGAACCAGATCATGAACAACAAGAAGAAACTGCTGAACGACAAGCCCAAGGTGAACTTGTTCAAGGCGAATTTATAGAAGATGCAATGGACGATTCAGATGGTAGTAAAAGTGTTTTAGGACAAATTGAATGGTACACATTTGATTTCACACAAACAGTTCCCAAAGATTAAACATGTTTCATAAAGATACCGAAGGCAATATCGTTGCTGAGGTAATAGATGACTACTTACCAACAGGTATAGCAGACGAATTAGAAGAACATTTCTTAAGTAGAAACCCTCAATGGCGATTCCAAAGTAAAGTTGCCGTCGAACAAATGCATAATCGATCAACTGGCGATCCATCAGATTGTTTTTGGGCATTTGTTATTTGGCGACAACCAGAAGGAATTATTGCACCAGAATTTGAACATTTAGTTCCAATTATAGAAAAATTAAATTATAAAGCATTAATTCGAATTAAAGCAAATATGTATCCTTCGACAGAAAATATATTAGAACATGCTCCTCATCAAGATTTTACTTTTCCTAATAAATCAGCATTATATTATGTCAACAGCAATGATGGTTATACAATGGTACATGGAAATAAAATAGAATCTATAAAAAATAGAATGGTGGTATTCGATGGATCAATTGAACACTATAGCACAAATTGTACAGATGCACAAGTTAGAGTATCTGTAAATTTTAATTTTTTATAGGTTGACCTATATTTTTGAATATGTTATAATAATAAGATATTATTCATGAAAGGAGAAAAATGCCAACAAAAACATATAGTATAAATGAAATTGCTAAACTTAAACAACTTGTAACCGAAGGTGTTCAAGTGTCGCAAGAAATTCAAGATTTGCGAGAAGGGTTAGGCGATACAGTTAAAGCCGTTGCTCAAGAAATGGAAATTAAAGCGGCTACATTAAATAAAGCAATTAAAATAGCCCACAAGGCATCACTGCATCAATCTAAGGATGACTTTGAAGCAGTTGAAGATGTATTAGAAGCAGTTGGACGAACTGCATGAACCCATTTCTTGTTTTTGGGGATTCGATTACATTTGGTGATGAATTAGCAGATGTACCGTACGAAGAAGCCAAAAATGATCCTAGTGAACATGCATGGCCTGCTTTACTAGGTGCAACAAATTTTTCATATCCAGGATTATCTAACTTTGGTATTAGACGCCTTTGTATTAATTTTAGTACATATCGTCGACCCAATTTTATTATTATTGCTTGGTCTTATAATGATAGGATGGAATTTTTACAAGCAGAAAACATAACAGATTATTCACCGTATACCAAAGATACTAAAGAATGTGATAAATTATTTACTACTGTTGGACCTTGGCCCGAAAAAACTAGAAAAGAAGGTCAGCAGTTTATTGATTTATACTACAAATATTTTTATTCTGATTACGCAGGAATATATAATACATTAAGTAATATATATTTTACTCAATTACATTTAGAATCATTACATATAAATTATAATATGACATTTCCTTCATATAAATCGTTATGTGTAGATGATGAATATATTTTTAATTTATTTGTAGACAAATCTCCTATAGATGCTGTAATAGGTAATATAAAACAATTATACGAATTAATAGATTGGACAAAATTTATTTTCTTAGAAAATGAAACTTCAAATTATTGTGGTATTATGGATTTTGCTAAAGAATTAAATGCAATAGCACCTCATAACCACCCTTCACAAGAATGTCATAATAAATACGCTGATGAGTTACGTAGACGCATTTTTTGATAGAGAAAAAGACGCAATACATATTGTAGAGCGAACTAGAAAGAAGCGGGAATATCAAACATATCCTGCAAAATATATTTTCTATTATCCTGATGCAAAAGGGAAATATCGTTCTATATTTGGTACACCGTTATCTCGAGCAAGCACCACAAGCGGAAAAACATTCCGCATGGAAAAGAAAATCCATTCACATAAACAATTATTTGAATCTGATATTAATCCTATATTTCGTTGTTTAGAGGACAATTACTTAGGTAAAGAAGCACCAAACTTAAACAAGTGTTTCTTTGATATTGAGGTCGACTTTCAACAAGAAAAGGGATTTGCAGATCCGTCTGATCCTTTTTCAATGATTAATTCTGTTACATTATGGTGTAGTTGGATAGAAGAATTAATTACATTAACAATTCGTCCTAAAACAGTAGAACGAGCAGAAGCAGAAGAAATATGTAATAAGTTTGATAACACAATGCTCTGCAACACCGAAGAAGAATTATTAGAAAATTTTTTAAAACTAATTGATGATGCAGATATATTAAGCGGATGGAATAGTGAAGGGTATGATATCCCATATACAGTAAACAGAGTTGCTAGAGTATTAGGTAAACAACGTATGCGAGATTTTTGTTTATGGGGTCAATATCCACGTAAAAGAGAATTTGAAAAATTTGGAAGAGAACTCGAAACATACGATTTAATAGGTA
>Ga0310345_10004290_pt1 | contig 13011 bp, 5 predicted proteins | sample HC15DNA20500_MG_FD_204667 | JGI IMG/M metagenome (GOLD analysis project Ga0310345, IMG submission 204667) | Marine microbial communities from station ALOHA, North Pacific Subtropical Gyre - HC15-DNA-20-500_MG | ecosystem: Environmental > Aquatic > Marine > Oceanic | place: Pacific Ocean: North... | reverse complement strand
GGCCGTCCCGCCGAAGTAGAACGCCTCGGTGAGCGGGCGGGCGTAGCTCACGCCGAAGCTGAAGTCCGAGGCCCCGAACGTGTCGCCGGTCCCCTCGGGCTGGCGCTCGGTCCGGACCTCGTCGCGGCCGTAGTCGAGCGAGGCCAGGCTGACCCCCAGCACGCCGGAGCCGGCCGGGAGCGTGACGCCGGCCGCGTTGTAGCGGAGGTCGGCGAGCCACTCGTGCTGGGTGAGGAAGACGGTCCCGTTGGAGCCGTACGTGCGGGCCGCGCCGGCCGGGTTCCAGAAGAGCGCGTCGGCCCCGGTCGCGGTCGCGGTGTAGGCGTGGCCGAGCGACTGGCCGCGCGCCCCGGCGCCGAGCGTGAGGAACGGCGCGGCCGTCGTGGCAACGCGGTCCTGCGCGCCCGCCGGCGCCGCGAGGGCGGCGGCGAGGACGAGGGCGATCCGACGGAGGAGGCTGCGGGGCATGGGGGTAAGGGCCTTGTGTCGGAGGCGGGTGCGCGTCGTCGTCATTTCACCAGGGCCAGCCGCCCGACGTACTCGCCGACGCCCGGGGCCTCGACGTGGTAGAGGTAGATCCCGTAGGCGACGTCCTCGTTGCCCTCCGTCCGGAGGTTCCACGACTCGGACCCGTCGCTGGCGATCCCGTCGTGCTCGATCGTGCGGACGAGCTCGCCGCGGATCGTGTAGATCCGGATCGTGCACCGCTGCGGGAGGTGGATGAACTGGACCCGCCGCTCGCCGCGGCCCTCGATCTGGGAGCGCGGCTCGTAGATAGACGTCCCGATGTAGGGGTTCGGCACGACCGCGATCCGCTCCATCTCGTCCTTCGCCGCCTCCGCGTCGATGGTCGCGCCGCGGAGCGAGAACTGGAAGAAGTCGCCCTCGAAGAACGGCCGCGTGACGCCCACCTGGAACACCGTGCCCGGCTCGGGCGCGGCCCCGTCGCCCGTGAACCGGACCACGTAGACGTAGCGCCGGCCGATCCCGCTCGGCGGGGGCTCCGCGATCACGAGCTCGTCGCCGGCCCCGAACTCGCCGTCGCCGTCGAGGTCGCGCGGGAGGAGGTCGACGAGCGTGTTCTTGCTCGCGTTGGTGGCGTAGATCGGGATCGGCGTCCGGAGGAAGCCGACGGCGCGCGGCGGCGTGTAGAGCGAGTCCGTCGGGTCCACCCAACGGATCTGGTAGTCCCAGGGCGTACGCGCCCCCAGGCCGGTCGAGTCGCGCCCGACGACGGCGCCCCAGCCGGTCGAGACCCCGTTGAGCGTGCCCGCGTCGAGGCTGTACGCCGTGTCGCCGTCGGAGCCGGTCCCGCGCCACCCCGTCCGCCTCGGGTCGATGTCGGACTCGGGGTCGTTGTCGATCTGGAACACGAACCCGTCGAGGTAGGGCGTCGTCGGCGCGAGGTCGGCCCGGTCGACCAGGACCTCGCCCGTCCCGACCCGGGTGACGGTGTAGCCGGTCGTCTCGTAGAGCTCGCTGTTCTCGAGGTACTCCGAGTGGAACTCGATGCGGTAGACCGCGCCGTCCTCGAGGCCCTCCGTGCTCACGACCTCGACGTTGCCGGAGCCGGTCCCGATGCCGCCGGCGACCCGGGAGAGGTCCTCGTTCGCGGCGCCCGCGACGTAGCCCGCCGCGGGCGCGCGCGGCGTCACGACGGCCGCGTTCTGCGAGATGCCCGTGAGCGCGCCGGCCTGGTTGACCGTGAAGTTGAACGTGTTCTCCTGGGGGTCGATGGGCGGCGAGTTCGGGTTGTCCGGGTCGCGGAACCCGCGGTCGTAGGCGACGAGGGCGTAGTAGTACGTCACGCCGTTCGTGACCTCCTCGTCGACGTAGTAGAACTGGAGGCCCGAGTCAGACCCCACGTTGTACGACGCCTCGCCCTCCAGGACGGACATGCCCCCGGAGATGCCGTTGTCGAGGTCCCACTGCGCGAGCGGTCGGTAGAAGGTCGGCGTCCCGTTGACGTCGGTGATGAGCCGGGCGTCGGTGAGGAGCGGGTCCGTCCCCTTGTACAGGCGGAAGCCCTCGAAGTCGAACTCCTGGCTGAACCGGTCGTAGCTGGCGATGGCGAGCGTGTCCCACGACAGGACCACGCGGCCGTCGCCGGGCACGGCCGTGAGCGTCGGGGTGAACGGGGGCTGGGCGAAGTTGTAGTCCGCGTTGTAGATGTTCTGCGCGGTCCGGCGGTTCTTGAAGAAGTCGGCCTCGTTGGCGCCGAAGATCCAGGCCGTCGAGAAGAACGACGTCTCGCCGGGCGCCAGCGGGACCGGCCCGGAGACGAACAGGAGGAACGGCTCGATGTCGGCCTGGAAGTCGGCGGCCGGCGTGCCGAGCTCGAACTGGGCGTAGTTGACGATCCGGTCGAACAGCCACGTGTCGCTCCGGAGGTTGTCGCCGTTCTCGTAGAACGGCCGCGTGCCGAGGTCGAAGCCCGTCAGGCCCACCTGGTCCGACTCGTCGACGTCGAGCTCGTCGAAGTTGGGCTCGCCCGGCGTCGGCACCCCGTCGGACTCGCCGTCGTCCGGCCCGGGGTAGCCGAGGTCGAACGGCCCGAGCCCGTCGCGGCCGACGTCGTTGTTGACGGGCTCGCCGGGGTCGGCCACGCCGTTCCCGTTCGTGTCCTCGAACCCGACCCAGTCCATGTTCTCGTCGCCCGTCCACCAGCGGCCGGCCGCGTAGGCGGGGCGCTGCGTGATCGGGCTGTAGGCGGCCTCGAACAGCGGGAGGTTGTACGCGGCGGCGGCGGCGGCCTGGATCTGGGCCTGACCCTCGATGAGCGCGCCGGCCCCGCCGAAGCGGAGCTCGTCGGTCATCCCGTCCTGGTCGTTGTCGAGGTTGTCGGCTTGGAGCGTCGGGCTCTCGAGGAACGCGAAGCCGGTGTAGCCGCACTCGTACTGGCCGCCGGTCGTCCGCGTGCAGAGGCCGTCCTGGTCCCAGCCGTAGGCGACGTCCTGGAGCGGGTCGAACGCGGCGTTCTCGTCGCCCTCCTCGGTCCCCAACCCGTAGTCCTGGACCTGCGCGAAGTAGAGCCGGTCGTGGTCGTACTGGCCGATGTTCGTGATCCGGTAGAGGACGAACATGAGGTCCTCGGCGAGCACGTTGGCCCACTGGAACAGCCGCACCTTCGTCTGGAGGCCGAGCCCGCCGGCCGTCGGGTCGCTCGGGATCGGGTCGAACACGCCGAACGGGCTGTACGGCTGCCCGGTCTGCGGGTCGACGAGGTACTCGTGGTCGCTCAGGTCGTCGATCACGTAGAACCCCTCGAGGTCCGCGTTGAAGACGCCCTTGCCGAAGAACCCGTTCCAGAAGCCGGGCCACCCGGGGTCGTCCGGGTTGCTGAGGCGGTCGGGCCAGATCGTGGGCCACGACGTCGGGTCGTCGCTGAGGGCGGGCGTCGGGTTGCGGGCGCCCGTGAACGGGTCGAGGCGGTTCGGGTTGTGGAAGCCCGGGAGCGGGAGCCAGCCCCAGAGGCTGCCGCGGGGGCCGAGCCGCCGGCCCGCCTCGCGGTAGTTGAGGATGACCGGGTTCAGCGTCGTGTCCGGGACGGACCCGTAGACCCCGGGGTAGTCCGTCCGCTCGCCGGGGACCTCGCCGGCCACCATCACGCCGACGCCGTCGATGTGGCGCCCGCCGACGCCGCGCGGCCAGACGCCCCAGGGCGCGTCGTCGTAACGCGAGAGCTCGCCCTGGTTGCGGAAGTTGGTCTCGATGAGGTTCCCGTCGAGGATCCCGCGGGCGATCGAGGTCTCCTCGCCGCGGATCCCGTCGGGGATGTCGGAGCCGCCCTGCGCGCGGGCGGGCGCCGCCAGGGCGGCCAGGGCGACGAGGAGGGCTAGGGAGCGGAGCACGGGGCGGTCGGAGAGGCGCGGGGCGCTGGCGGTCGTCATCGGCGGGCTAGAGGTCGACGCGGAGGCCGAGGCTCACGCGGCGCGGCGAGCCGTAGAAGTCCTGGCGGTAGTAGTACTCCTCGAGCGAGTTCAGCCCGCCCACGCGGACGTTGTCGAACAGCGCGAGGTTGATCGTCTCGTCGGCCCGGCCCGAGTCGGAGTACACGTTCTGCTGGATGACCGAGTCGAACAGGTTCTGGACCTGGAGGAACAGGCTCGCGTCGAGCGGGACGAACGGCGGCTTGTAGAAGGCCCGGAGGTCGGCGACGAAGGTCAGCGGCCGGTCGGCGTTGTTCGTCACCGGCGAGCGGACGAAGTTGCGGACGGTCGTGTAGGGCGTCCCGCTCTGGAACCGGCCCACGGCCGTGACCGAGGTGGTCGCGCTCGGCGCATACGTCAGCGTGCCGTTCAGGACGTGCCGGCGGTCCCAGTTGAGGCGGACGAGCGTGAGGATCGGCGGGAGCCCGTCCTGCTGGCGCGCGAACGCCTCGCCCGGCGACGACGCCGTGCCCTGGGCGAACTGGAGCGTGTAGTCGAGCGACCCGTTGAGCGCGCTCCGGCCCCGCTTGAACAGCGACGCCGTGATGCCGCGCACGTTGCCGTAGTCCGTGTTGATCCAGCGGATCGCGAAGTCGCCGCGCGGGTCTCGGATGATCTCCTGGCCGACGAGGTTGCGGATGTCCTTCGCGAAGATGGTCACGTCGACGCCGACGTCGTCCGTGAGCCCCTGCTGGAGGCCGAGCTCGAAGGCGAGCGTCCGCTCCGGCCGGAGGTTCGGGTTGCCGAACTGCGTCGTCGCCGACTGCGGGTTGACCTCGTACTCCGGGTTCGAGTAGAGCAGCCCGAAGTTCGGGATCTGGAAGAACAGGCCCGCCGAGAACCGCATGACGCCCGTCGACGAGATCGGGAACGCGATCCCGAAGCGCGGGCTCACCTGGTACTCGGCCTCGGCCCGGGTCCGGTTCGAGACCGAGTCGGCCGGGGACTCGGGGTCCGGGATCCGCTCGAGCCCGGCCTGGGTCCAGTCGACGGGGATCTCGTAGTCGGGGTCGAAGTAGTCGAACCGGAGGCCGGCGTTGATGATCATCCGGCCCAGCTCGATCTTGTCCTGGACGTAGGCCGCCCATTCGGTCGGCGTCGTCGAGAGCCGGTCGTCCTCGTAGGGGCTCTCCGAGATGTCCGGCCCGGCGTCGCCGGTCTCGGGGACCTCGATCCCGAAGTACCGGTTGTTGATCCGGTGGAACCGGCCCTGGAAGCCGGCCTTCATCAGGTGGACCCGGTTGAGCTGGTGCGTGTAGCTCCCGACGACCGTCTGGGTCTCGGTCCGCAGCCAGTTCGTGTAGAGGTCGTTGCCGGCCACCTGGAACGCGTTGGCGCCCGCCAGCTGGCCGAGCTCCTCGCGGACGTACCGGTCGTCGGTCGGCGTGTCGTAGAGCTCGACGTCGGTGTCGTCGAAGAGGTAGCTGTAGGACAGGTTGACGAACGCGCTCCGGCCGAGCGTGTAGCGGGCCGCCGCGATGTGCGTGTGGTTGACGAAGTGGGTCGGGTTCAGCCCGCGCGGGACGTACTTCCGGTCGTGCGAGAACGGCCTGTAGGTCCCGCCCTGGTAGAACCCGTCGTAGCTGAGGCGGAGCGCGTCGGTCGCGTCGAACGACACGTTCCCGTTGAGCGAGAGCCGCTCCGTCTTGTTCATCGGGACGAAGTCGCCGTCGCCGGTCGAGGCGACGGACCAGAGCGAGTCCGGCAGGCCCGAGTTGAGGCCGAACGAGAGGTCGCCCGGCGAGAACAGGTCGCGCCCGAGGTAGTACGAGTTGTCCTCGAGGTAGCGCCCCGAGAGCTGGAACCCGAGCCGCCGCTCCATCAGGGGGCCGCCGAGCGAGAGCTGGTAGTCCTGGAGGTTCGGGAACGCCGCGGCGTCGAGGTAGCTGACGCGCTCGCTCTCGAAGTCGCTCGTCGAGAGGTCCGTGCCCGGGCCCGCCGTCCGGGAGACGAACTCGAGCTCCCGCGTCGACGCGAGCGAGCCCACGTATCCGAGGACGTTCGCGTTCCACTCGGAGGGCACGCCCTTCGTCGTGATGTTGACGACGCCGGAGAGGGCCTGCCCGTACTCGGCGTTGAACACGCCCGAGATGACCTCGAGGCTCTCGACCATGTTCTGCTCCACCTCGAAGGCCTGCTGGCCGCTGAACGCGTTGTTGATCGGGACGCCGTTGACGAGGTAGGCCACCTCGCCGATGCGCCCGCCTCGGAAGTGCCCGTCGGAGACGCCGGCCTGGAGGTTGATGGCGTCTTGGATGTTGACGATCGGGAGCTCCGAGAGCGCCTTCGACTCGAGGACGGCCGTCGTCGTCGTCCGCGCGGGCTCCACGAGCGGCCGCTCGGCCCGGACCACGACCTCCTCGCCGGCCACGACGGCCTCGCCCAGCGTCACGTCGATCGTCGTCGTCTTGTCGACCTCGACGGCGACGCCCTCGATCACCTTCGTCCCGAACCCGATGTACGACGCGCGGAGCGTGTACGTCCCCGGTCGGACCTGGAGGATGAAGTAGTACCCGTCCGCGTCGGTCGAGGCGCCGAGGGTCGTGCCCTCGACGAGCACGCTGGCGCCCACGAGCGGCTCCCCGGCGTTGTCGACGACGCGGCCGGCGATCTTCCCCGGCGACTGCGCCGAGGCGGGCGCGCCGAGGGCCGCGAGGGCCGCCAGGAGCGTGAGGAGGAGGGGTCGGATCGGCCGAGAGGGCATGGGCCAGGGAGGGCGTGGGCGCTCGTCGTGGGGGCGCCCGCGCGGGCGCCCCCAGAACTCAGACGGTGGGCGGCCGGGACCTCCCCGGCCGCCCGGGGGGAGTTACCGGACGACCGTCATCCGGCGGGTCGTCACGAAGTCGCCGGCGGAGAGCCGGTAGACGTAGACGCCGGCGGCGAGGCCGCCCGTGTCGAACGTCACCGACTGCGGGCCGGCGGCGAACGGCCCGTCGGCGAGCGTCGCGACGCGCTGGCCGAGCGTGTTGAACACCTCGAGGCGGACCGGCGCGGCGGCCCCCAACGTGAACGCGATGTCGGCGGTGCCGGCCGTCGGGTTCGGCACGCTCTGCGCGAGCGAGAACCCGTCGCGCCCGGCGGGGTCCTCGACGGACACGGCGCTGGCCTCGAGGCCGGCCATGGCGACGGTCTCCCACATGGCGGGCGTGTTCCACCACTGGCCCGTCACGTTCGGCTTGATCGACCACACGATCTGGGTCTCGCGGGTGCCGCCGTCGGCGTCGTTGATCGAGAGGATGACCGGGAGGTACTGGATCTCGTTCGTGCCCGGGACCGGGAGGAAGACGTCGCCCTCGTCCGTGTTCTGGATCTGGTCCAGCGGGAGGAGCGTGAGGAACCGCCAGCCGGTGTCGGTCACCTCGACGGCCGTCGAGCCCGGGATGTCGAAGTCGATGCTCCAGCCGACCCACGTGCTCCCGCGGTCGATCCCGCCGGCGCCGTCGCCGAAGGCCGTCAGGCGCGTGCCGTAGTCCGGCTCGTCGCCGCGGAGCATGTCCTGGTGGGGCGAGCCCTCGAAGATGCCGCCGCCGTCCGTGGTGCGGACGTCGTAGTGGCCGAAGACGAACTCGGCCGAGTCGTAATTCCACGTGTTCGCGCCCGTCTCGGCCTGCGGGGCGAACGTGACCTCGTCGTCGGTGATCTCGCCGTAGATGAACAGCTCGTTCAGGCTCGAGTAGCCGATCTTGAACTCGCCCGAGCTGTCGGAGTCGTCGGGGAGCGTGGCCGCGGAGGTGCCGTCGCCCGGCGACCGGTGGCTCGAGTCGAGGCGGAAGACCGGGAAGTTGTCCGGGAACGGCTCGTCGGTCGGCGTGCCCGCGGCGACGGCGTCGAAGAGCGCGTCGGCCTGGTCGCCCGTGAGCTCGAGGATGTACGCCTTCTGCGGGAGGTCCGGGTTGACGATCTCGCCCGAGCTGCTCGACACGTCGGGGTTCTCGACGCCGAACGCGCTCCGGCTCGTGACCGCGTAGTAGAGGGGCTCCGCGCCCATCGACGGGTGCGGGACCTCGTAGCGGTGCCGGAGCTCGGTCGCCTCGCCGAACCCGACCGACTTCAGCATCACGACGCCCTCGGCGCCCACGTCCGTGATCGGGGCCGTGCTCGCGTAGACGTTGTAACCGCCGAACTCCTCGGAGTCCGGCCAGTCGACGACGTTGACGGCGCCGTCGGTCGAGAACGAGACGCCGCTCATGGCCGCCGGGGCCTCGGTGGCCTGCGAGATGTCGGTCGACTCGTCGCCGATGTAGACGTCGTCGAGGTAGATCGGGCCGCCCTGGCCGTTGACGTCCCAGAACGGGCCGACGCGGTAGAGGTGGTCCCAGGAGAACTCCTCCCAGAGGGCGTCGTCGGTGGTCCCGCCGAAGCCGGGGCCGACGCCGAACCCGCCGTTGCTCCAGGCGCCGGGGTAGGTCCAGTACTCGGCCCCGTCCTCGAGCGCGCCGTTGGCGCGGGCCTCCTCGAGGGCCGCGTACGTCGTCGGCGGGAGCGGGATGGCGAGGTCGTGCCACTGGCCGTCGTGGAGCTCGTTCGGGATCTGCCAGAGGAGGCGGAACTCGAGGTCGGCCGTGCCGTCGTTGGCGCCGCTGTCGTCGGTGGCGTCCGACAGCATGATGGACACGCCCGGGACGTCGGTGTTGGCCGGGTCGGAGAGCATCCGAATGTACAGCGTCGCGCCCTCCCCGTAGGTCTCGGAGACGGCCGCCGTCGCGTCGACGCCCTCGGTCCGGCTCCAGGCGAAGCCGGCGTGGGTCCACGACCCGTTGTTGAACCGGGCGACCTTGTTGCCGGAGGCCGGGTCGAGCGGGTCGTTGACGACCTGGCCGCCGTCGAGCGACGGGATCATGACGTTGGTGCCGTCGACGAAGAAGATGAACTCGTCGCCGATCGACTGGGCGGAGACCACGGGGCTGGCGAGGAGGGCCAGGACCGCCAGGGCCGTCAGCCGGAGGGTAGCAGTGGGCATAGCGTCGGGGTGGAGAGAATGTGGAGGGCGCGGGGGCCGCGGGTCTCAGGGCCGCCACTCGGGTAGCCTGAAAACCTTTTCAGGGCTAAGGTACAGCAATGTATGCGCTCTGCAAGGGCTTCCGCCACACCCCGGGGCGCCCCCGCTCGGGCGCCCCGCCCCGGCCACGGGCCTACCGGACGACGACGAGCGGGGCGGTGCGGACCTCGCGCTCGGCCACGAGCGCGACGGTGTACACGCCGGGCGCGAACCCGGCCAGGTCGACTTCGGCGACGTGCTCGCCCCCCGAGAAGTCGTCGGAGACGAGGCGCCGGACCTGCCGGCCGAGCATGTCGAGGACGCGGACCTCGACGCGGCCCGCGGCCGGGAGCTCGAACGCCACGCGGGCGCGGCCCACGGCCGGGGTCGGCGTGACGCGGAGACCGAGGCCTCCGCCCGCGTCGTCCTCCGCGGCCACGCCGCCGAGGAAGTTGAACCGGAAGTTGTTGACCGACAGCCCGCCGCTCCGGAAGTCGACCCGGAGGACGTGCCGACCGGCCGGGAGGACCACCTCGCCGACTTCCACGTTGCGGTACGAGATGTCGCCGCCCGTCGGGGGGAGCGTGACGTCGCCGGTGAGGTCGTCGCCGTCGAGCGAGAGCCGGAGCGTGCCGCCCACGCCGGAGGCCATCCGGGCCTGGACGCGGTACCGTCCGGCGTCGGCCACGTCGACCGTGTAGGTCACCCACTCGCGCGCCTGGACGTCGGTGAGGTCGTCGCCGCCGCCGTCGTCCTTCGACGGGCGGAGGTCGACGCCCTCGTCTGGGCGGATGCCCCCGCCCGTGTTCTCGGCCGAGAAGTCGCTGTAGGCCACGCCGGCGCCGCCGAGGTCGAAGTACTCGGCCTGGACCACGCCGGGGACCTCGGCCGGGCGTATGAGGTAGGGCCACGCCGAGCCGGCGGGGCACCCCCCGCCGACCACCAGCTCGACGGGGCCGCTGGCGCCCGTGTAGCCGACCGCGTCGGTCGCCTGCGCCCGGAGCGAGTAGCACCCGTCGGCGACGCCCTCCACCGTGAGGCCGTACGGGGCGAAGATGTCGGCGCCGAGGACGCCGTCGCCCTGGAGAAAGCGGACGCTCTCGATCGGGTCGTTGTCCTCGGCCGTGGCCTCCAGCACGAGCGTCGCGCCGGCCTCGACGGTCCCGCCGCCGGAGGGGTCGGCGAGCGTGACCTCGGGGTAGGCCTCGGCGTCCTGGTACACGCGGACGTAGTCGACCTCCATCCGCTGCGGGAAGGTCGTCGTCTCGTCCGGGTAGCCGGGCCACCGGCCGCCGACGGCCACGTTGAGCAGGAGGTGGAACGGGCTGTCGAACGGGGCCGGGTACGGCCCGCCGGCCGAGGTCCAGTTGACCTGGGTCTGGTACAGCTCGCCGTCGACGAACCAGCGGATCCGGCGGGGCTCCCACTCGATGGCGAACGTGTGGAACCCCTCGTCGAAGCCGCCCTCGGTCAGGTCGAAGTGCGTCCCCGTGTAGCGGTGCCCGATCGACCCCCCGCCGTAGTGGAGCGTCCCGTAGACGCGGTCGGTGTCGTGGCCGAGGTACTCCATGATGTCGATCTCGCCGCCGACCGGCCAGCCGCCGTAGGGCGAGTCCGTGGGGAGCATCCAGAACGCGGGCCAGATGCCCTGCCCGGACGGGAGCTTGATCCGCGCCTCGATCCGGCCGTACGTCCAGGCCGCCGTGCCGCGCGTGACGAGCCGGGCCGACGTGTAGTCGCTCCCCTCCCAGGCCTCCTCGCGCGCCTCGATCACGAGGACGCCACCCTCGACGCGGGCGTTCTCGGTCCGGTCGGTGTAGAACTGGCGCTCGGCGTTGCCCCAGCCGTGCCCGCCGATGTCGTAGTTCCAGTTGGCCGGGTCGGGGGCGCCGTCGACGTCGAACTCGTCGGACCAGACGAGGTCCCAGTCCTGGGCGTGGACGGACGCGCCCCCGAGGAGGACGGCGAGCGAGAGCAGTCGGAGCATGGCGGGGAGGGTCAGTCGGCGGGTACGAACGTCAGGCGGCCGAGGTCGAACCCGCCCTCGACGATCTCTACGCGGAGGACGCGGGGGCCGGCCGGGACGGCGCGCGTGCCGAGGTCGACCTCGGCCCACGTCGCGCCCGAGGCGGGCACGGCGGCCTCGCCCCACGGCTCCCCGTCGACGGTGAGCGCCAGCCGGCCGCCCCCGCCGCTGGTACTCGCGACGGCCCCGAACGTGCCGCCCGCCGGCACGCGGACCGTGTACTGGAGCCACTCGCCCGCCTCGGTCCACCCGACGCGGTGGCCCAGTTCGCCGTCGCGGGCGATGTCGACGCCGTCGTTGCGGTAGACGCCGCCCTCGTTGGCGAGGCCGGGCGTGCCCCCCTCGTTCTTCGAGCGCGCGTCGTGGTAGCCGACGCCGTCGGCGCCGAGGTCGTAGTCGACGGCGTCGATGGTGCCGGGGAGCGCGTGCGGTTTGAAGGGGACCGCGAGCGTGGCCCACGCCGGGTCGAACAGCGACCACAGCACGTCCGGGCGGAACGTGGTCGAGTCGATGTGGAGCGCGGCGGCCTGCGCGAGGAGGGCCGCCTCGGCCGTCTCGCGGTCGGGCTTGGGCCCCTCGCCTCGCCAGTAGGCCACGAGGTCGCGGTAGCCCGGCCACATCGGGGCCGAGAGCGGGCTCGTGACCGTCTCGATCTTCTTGTGGGTCCACCAGTTCCACCCGATCCCGTTCTCGACGGCCCACGTCGAGACCTCGTGGAACCAGTCGTTCGAGTTCTCGCCGGTCTCGCCCAGCCAGAGCGGAACGCCGGTCGAGTCGCGGAGCTCGACGAAGCGCGCCATCTCGGCCGGGTCGGTCGGGCTCCAGTACTTGTGGAAGGACCACACCATGTTGTCGTCGAACGCCGGCGTGAGCCCGTCGAAGAAGTTGGCGAAGAAGTCCCCCTCGATAAAGAGGACGTGGTGCGGGTCGATGGCCCGGATGGCCTCCGTCGCGCGGACGTAGAAGTCACGCAGCTCGGCCCGCGTCACGCCCTCCGGCAGGACGGGCTCGTTGATGATGTCGTACCCGATGACGAGCCGGTCGTCGCGGTAGCGCCGCGCGACCTCCGCCCAGATCCGGATCGTGAGCGCCTGATTCGCTGCGGCGTTCGGCCCGACCCACAGCTCCGCCGTCCCGTGGGCGTCGGCGATGTTGTGCTCGCTCTGACCGCCCGGCGCCGCGTGCATGTCGAAGATGACCGGCAGCCCGGCCTCGCGGCACCACTCGAGGAACTCGTCGAACAGGGCGAACCCGCTCTCGTCGAAGGCACCGGCCTCCTCGTCCCACAGCACCTTGTAGTGGAAGGGCAGGCGGACGTGGTCGTAGCCCCACTCGGCGATCTTCTGGATGTCCTCCTCCCGCACATAGTTGGCGCGGAAGGCCTCGAAGTAACGGTCGGCGCCCTCCTCCCCCGCCACCTCGACGGCCTGCTGGCGGATCGTCGTCGGCGAGCCGTGGCCCGGGACGCGGACCATGTAGCCCTCGGGCATGAGCCAGCCGCCGAGGCCGATCCCCCGGAGCACGTCCGGCTGCCCGTCGGGGCCGACGAGGCGCGTGCTGCGTGTGTGGTAGTAGCCGTCGCCCCCCGGCTGGGCCGAGACGGCCACCGAGGCGAGGACGACGAGAGCTAGGAAAGCCTGGCGCATGGCTAGCGGGTGCCGGAGGTCGGCGACGTGACCTCGAAGCTCGCCGTTTGGCCGCCCACCTGCACCTCGAACGTGCCGGGCTCGACGACCCACTCGCCCGTCCGGTCGACGAAGGCGAGGTCCCGCACCGGGACCGAGAACTCGACGGTCTGCGTCTCGCCCGGCGCCAGCGTCACCTTGCGGAACGCGCGGAGCCGCTTGACCGGGGGCTCGATCGACGCCACGAGGTCGCGGACGAACACCATGACGACCTCGTCCCCCTCGCGGTCGCCCGTGTTGGCCACGTCGACGGACACCTCGACGGCGTCACCGGCCGTGGCCGTGGCCCGGTCGAGGCGGAGGTTCGAGGTCTCGAACGTCGTGTACGAGAGCCCGTGCCCGAACGGCCACTGCGGGTTGAACCCGTGCGGGCCCGTCTCCTCGCTCTGCGTG
>Ga0310345_10004287_pt1 | contig 13026 bp, 11 predicted proteins | sample HC15DNA20500_MG_FD_204667 | JGI IMG/M metagenome (GOLD analysis project Ga0310345, IMG submission 204667) | Marine microbial communities from station ALOHA, North Pacific Subtropical Gyre - HC15-DNA-20-500_MG | ecosystem: Environmental > Aquatic > Marine > Oceanic | place: Pacific Ocean: North... | reverse complement strand
CCTCATCAGTTCCGCAGCCTCACGAATTTCACTTTCCGGAGATATCGAGATCAGCGGATCCAGTCTCGTCCCTCTTCGGTCGAGGATTTCAGCGGCGGTCAAGCTCAACGAACTCTCGACCAGTCCATTCCTTTTTAGCCAGTCTTCGTCGAAGACTTTGCTCAGATATCGTTCTCCGGTATCCGGAATGAGAACCACCATCAGATCATCTGGCCCCATCGTCTTGGCCACCTCGAGAGCCGCACAGACCGCAGTTCCAGCGGAAGATCCGCTCAGGATTCCTTCTTCGCGCGCGAGCTGCTGAGCCATCGAAAAGGCAGCGATGTCCCCAACCTGGATCACCTGATCCACCAATCCAAAATCGATGGTGCCGGGAATCATGTCCTCACCGATCCCCTCCGTCTTGTACGAGCTTGCCTCGCCAAGAACACCGGTCTCGAAGTAGTTCTTGTAGAGCGAGCCGACCGGGTCGCCACCGATCACCTGCACCTCTGGGTTCTTTTCTTTGAGATATTTCCCGATGCCACTGATGGTACCGCCGGTCCCTATGCCAGCCACAAAGTGTGTGATCTTGCCGTCGGTATCAGCCCAGATCTCTGGACCGGTGAAGCTGTAGTGTGCGTCTGGATTCCATTCATTGAAGTACTGGTTGGGATAGAACGAGTTTTTAGTTTCTTCGTTGATCTTCTTGGCCATCGAATAGTAGGAACGAGGATCATCCGGATCCACCGCTGTCGGACAGATAATCACCTCCGCACCAAAGGCTCGAAGTAACTTCGATTTTTCTTCGGCAACCTTGTCCGGCATGGTGAAGATCGCCTTGTATCCCCTGACACAGGCAGCGAGCGCCAACCCGAGTCCGGTGTTACCCGATGTACATTCGACGATGGTGCCGCCCGGCTTGAGCGATCCATCGCGCTCCGCGGCGTTGATCATGTGAATTGCGATGCGGTCCTTGACACTACCGCCCGGGTTGAAAGCCTCCAGCTTTGCCACGACGGTGCCTTGAATTCCACGGGTGATCCGATTCATCCGGACCAAGGGAGTATTTCCGATCGTATCGAGGATGTGATCATGGATTCTCATGTCGCCACTTTCCCGCCGTAGGCAATCGGCACCACCGATTCATCTGACAGCACCAGGTCTTCGATCTGGAACTGGAATGATAATGGCGATGCGGTCAGGAAACACGAATCCCCGTCGAATTCCTTCGATCCTGCCCCTTGGCCCTCTGCCGCTGATCCTCTAGGCTCCGCCCTCAGATCCTCGTTTCGTCACCAGGATCCTCGAATCGAACCCGGGGGAACCGTTGGGCTCCAGCAACACCATCCGAGAATCTGATCCAGCAGTCCTCGCTCGGAGGTTGCGACAAGATCTGCTGGAATATCTGCACCCGGAGGATCTGGTCTGCATCCCCACCGGTCGGTCACCAGAGCTGCTTTACAGTATCCTCTCCGAGGATCCAGCTTCCACTCAGCTATGGCAACAATTGCGTTACATACAGCTGGACGAATATGTCATGGCACCCCCCGAAACGGAAAGTTTCCACTCGACACTACGACGACAGGTCTTTGAACCGCTGCAGATATCTGCAGATCGGGTCTATTCCATCGACCCAACAGCGGATCCCACATCGGAAGCGCGCCGTCTCGATGCCCTGTTCGCTGAAATCGGGCCTCCACGTGCTGCCATCCTGGGACTCGGATCTAACGGACACGTCGCCTTCAATGAACCGTGCGATGGTGATCGATCCGGTTACCAGATCGTCGAGTTGAGTCATACGACGATTCTCGACAACTTCACTGAACCAGTCCCAGAAAAAGTGCGGGCGATTACCATCGGCCTCGACCAGCTGAAGTCTGCTGAAAGAATCTATCTGCTGGTACCGCAGCCGGAAAAGGCAGAGATCCTTGATCGCTGCCTGGAAGCACCCTACAGCCCACAGATTCCCGGCAGCATTCTCCACGACCATCCAGATCTACACGTCTACCGCAGCTGAAGGGTTCCGGTCCCCTCCGCTGCGGTTACCATCCACGGCTCATAGGAACCAGCGAATTGGATGGTGGTGGAATGATGCAACTGACTCTGTTGCTTACCTGTCTCGTATCGACCGCGAGTCTTCCCCTCGATGTGATGGACCCCGTCGGAGGAGAAGGCGATCGTGGAATCCTCTCCTACCGAATCGAAGACACCGCAGGAAATAACGTCCCTGCTCGGCTTACCTTTCGCAAAACGGATGGATCTGTCCCGGTTTTATTCAAGAACCGAGCTGCGAATCCAAAAGATCTCGCGATTCGCGACGATGTGATCTGTACCCTTTCAGGGGCCGGTAGTATCACCGTTCCGGTCGGCAACTGGCTGGTCTATGCCAGTCGCGGGCCTGAATGGAGCATCCATGAGCAACCGATCTCGGTCGAAAAGGATCAGACCATCTCGGTCACTTTCTCTCTGGAGCACCAGGTCGATAGCAAAGGCTGGGCCGCTGCTGACTATCATCTTCACACCCTGACCCACTCGGGACACGGCGACAGCAACATGCCGGAACGCATCATCAGCATCGCCAGCGAAGCACTAGAGGTCGGCGTCGCTACCGATCACAACGTCCACACGGACTACTCCGACATCATCTCCGAGCTCGATGCAGGAGATGAGTTCCAGGGAATCGTCGGGAATGAGATCTCGGTTCCACTGGGCCACTTCAACTCCTTTCCCCTCGAACCGTGGGCCAATGTCTTTGATCGTGGCGCCAAGGATGGACCGGCACTGTTTCGTGCAGTGCGTGCCCACCGCGACAGCTCCGGCATCGTGCCGGTGATCCAGGTCAATCACCCGCGCTGGGATGGCATCGACTACTTCCGGGTCGCCGGTCTCGATCCCATCACCGGACAATCGGTCGAGAACAACTGGTCAGTCGATTTCGACAGCGTCGAGATCTTCAACGAGAATGCTGGCTGGGGTTATTACGATGCCGACAATACCGATCAACCGGTCGGTTCTAGCCACCACTGGGTTCTGCAGGACTGGCACAACCTGCTCAATCATGGTGCCAGGATCACCGCCGTCGGGAACTCCGACAGTCATACCGTGTCGTCAAACCTGGCCGGCTGGCCCCGAAACTACTTCCCTTCCTCCAGTGACCTTCCGGCCGAGATCCCGGTGCAGGAGGTGTGCGATACCGTCAAAAACGGACAGATCGTCACCAGTTTCGGACCGTTCGTCACCTTTTCCGTCGACGATGCCGGAATGGGCCAATTGGTCACTGCAAAACGTGCTGCGGTACGTCTCAAAACCAAGGTACAGGCGGCAGACTGGATCGATGTTGATCGAGTTCTGGTAATCGTCGATGGCGATATCGTCGAAACGATTCCAGTACCAGATACTCGTGAAGTGGTTCGCCTTATCGACTCGCGCAAGATTCCTGTCCGTACCGACGGCTGGATCTCTCTCCGAGTCGAAGGAGATGACGATCTTGACCCGATCGTTCCTGGCAGGAAACGTCCGATCTTGCCGATCGCCATCACCAATCCGGTTTATGTCGATGCCGATGGAGACGGTAAGTACACCCCACCGGTCGAAGTGGCCCGTCTGTGGCTAGAAAAGCATGATGGCTCCGAGGGAACATTGCACGCCGAGTGGCAAGCGCGCCAGCCCAATCAGCGGGCGGCGATGCTGCTGGCGAGCGCGGTCGATAGTGAGACGACCCGAACTCTGGCCCGCTGGGGCATCACCGATCCGTCACGGCTGGTTCGACTGACCGCCTGTCGACTGATCGGATCAATCGGCTGCGGCGACATCGAAGAGATCCAGCAACCTCTGGTTTCGATGGTGATGGCCGCCGATGCCGATCCGTGGCAACGGGTCGTTGCCCTGCAAGCCCTGCCCCGCGATGTGGCCGGCAATCTTCTCTCCGATTTGCTTCGAAGCTCTGGCACGAAGGCCTTTGGTCGTCATGCAGCGAAGCTGGGCGCCATACTGCCGGGTCAGTGGGTGATGAGATGGAAAGCCTCCAATCCGTTCCCCGTCCATGGAGAAAAGGGACTGCGCGAGGTGCTGGCAATGTCAGATCAGGAGCGTGCGACCAATCAGGTGCTTCTCTCTGGCGACTCCGGAATCGTCGACCTGAAAAAATACGGCTCCGCTCACGGACGTAGCGAAAAATGCGTGGTCGCACTCCAGTGCGTGCTGATCAGCCCGACGAAACGGGAAGTGACCATCGCTGTCGGTTCTGACGACGGCTGTATCTTGAAGATCGGTGACAAGATTCTGGTCGAAGATTTCGCCCAGCAAGGAGTCGACCCGATGCGACACCTGGTCACTACAACCGTCGAACGGGGAGCCAATTCGGTGCTGTTGCTGGTCGAGAATGGTGGTGGTGGATACGGCGCTTCGATGCGCATCCTGGATGATGAAATCAGGATTGCTCAGGTGGGCGGCCCGCAGAGGTCTCAGAGTTCACGCATCGATCCACGACAGCGAATCACCTCCGACATGGCGGGAATCGGAGCTGCCGCCCAGCTCTACTTTCTCGACGAGGGACACTGGCCCAGGAGCCTGTCCGAATTGATGGGCGACGGTCGCTTTCCGGTTCCCGATGTCGATCCATGGGGCAACCAGTACCTGTTACAAAGCAGTGCCACCCGATATACAATACTGTGCCTCGGCGCCGATGGCTCCAAAGGTGGAGACGGCATCAACGCCGACATCGTCTCGCAGCACTGAGCCGCAACCAAGGAGATCGGGATGAAACGCTCGCTACTGATCGTGCTACCGATGGTTCTGGTCGGGCTCGTTACCGGTCCCGTGATCGGGATGCTCATCGTCAAGTATTCGTATAAGGATCCGAACTCGTTTACAGCCGCTGAGGGCGGGTTCGAAGGGTTCCTCTACGGGCTGGCTATCGGGCCCCCAGTGGGTCTGGTGCTGGGCGTGCTGCTGGCGCTGGTTGCCTCGAAGAAGAGCACCGAACAGCCCGAATAGTGGTGCACCCCATCGGGGCTCCAGATCAGGACAACTCTTCCAGTTTCTCAGGGCGAATCTCACGACGATCGCCGGTGCGGCGCGTCCAGCCATCCTTGTCGAGATACTCCAGCAGCGGAATCGCAAACTTGCGCGTCGTGCCCAGCACATCCTTGGCCTGCGAGGCGGTGAAAGCCCCTTCCTGCTGGTAAAGAGCCGCGAGCTTCTGCAACGCCTGCGGGATCGCGTCCGCCAGCAGTGCCACATCAGAGGTGATGCGCAATACCTCTCCCCGATCGATCAGCAGTGCCTGCATCTTCTCCAACGTGGGAACATCTGTCCCGAGAGGACCGGCCAGGTCTTCATGGCGAGCCGGCTCGAACAGATGCTGGGCCAGATGATCTCGCAACCCCTGCAACACTTTCTTCTCCGCCTCGGGAAGGTCTGGTTCCCAGCCGGGCAACATCACACGTCCGCCGCGGATTCGCTCGATCTTCTGCTCATCCTCCAGCTGCTCGACGACCGATTCCAGAAACCGACCGGAGAGGCGGGTGCGATCGCGAATCTCCAGTAACTTGACTGAGATTCGATAGGGATCTTCGCGATAAGCTCGCTCGATCGCATCGATGATGCGATCGCCCCCTCTCTTGAGTCCACTCCTGACAACCCATTTCCCATCCGAGATGGTCAGGATCTTGTCACTCTGCTGCAACGCTTGTAGATGGGTTTCTAACTCTTCTCTGGTCATCGCAGCTCGACGCGCCAGATCGGCGACCTCGTGAATCTCCAGCTCTTCCTCTTCCATGACGCTGAGCAGGAAGGCATCCGGGCTACCGAGGGCATCCATCTTCCGTTTAACCGCAGAGACAACGAAGTCCTTACCGGTCTTGAGGCGCCAGCGCGATTGGTCGAGAACCTCTCCGCCACCGAGGGTCACCATCGGGGACGTCTGGCGTAGAACGAACCGATCACCAGGAGCGACCACCACCGGTTGATCGAGTCGAATCTGTGCCAGAGCCTCTTCACCGGCGACGAGCACCTGGCAGTCGAGCAGATAAAGGCGACCAACCGCTTCCAACGTTCCTTGCAGAAATCTCACCGGCATCCGGTGTACCAGCGGTGCAGAAATACTGGCCAGAGCCCGCAGACTGACCTCGATCATCTCGGTCGCGCGAAAGTAACCCGGTGTCGCAGCGACCATTCCTCGCTCGATCTCTCGATAGTCGATATCGGCCAGATTGACGGCGGTGGAATGTCCGGCTCGGGCTCTCTCGACTGAAACGCGATATGCCTGCAAGCCGCGTACTCGTCCCATCGCACCACCGGGAAGAATCTCGAGTCGATCCTCGATTTCAACTGCACCACTCATCGGCACTCCGGTGACGACAGTGCCATGTCCTTTCGATGAGAACACACGCTGGATGGGAAGGCGGAACACGCCGGTTTCATCCTTGGCCGGTAGTTCACGCACCATCGCTTGCAACTGGTCACGTAACTCATCGATTCCTTGTTCCGTTTCGGCGCTGACCTTCAATATCGGAGCGTCGGCAAGAAAAGTACCTTGAACCGTTTCGCGTACATCCTCCTCGACCAGGTCGATCATGTCGGGATCGACCAGATCGATCTTGTTGATGGCGATGACCCCCTTCCGCACTCCCAGGATCGTCATGATGTCGAGGTGCTCACGAGTCTGTGGCATCACCGAATCATCGGCGGCCACCACCAGAACGACGATGTCGATTCCGGATGCACCGGCCACCATGTTTCGGATGAATTTCTCGTGACCAGGGACATCGATGATGCCGACCAGCTCACCGTCAGCCAGTTTCATCGGGGCAAAGCCGAGGTCGATGGTAAGCCCCCGATCCTTCTCCTCGGGGAGTCGATCGGGGTCGATGCCTGTCAGCCTGCGCACCAGCGAGGACTTACCGTGGTCGATGTGACCGGCAGTTCCCACAACAACGCCATAGATGGTGGTATCAGACTGTGACAACGCGTCCTCCCGCTGGTTGAGGATCGGGCCTGGAGCTCTGGATGTAAAGGTGCGCCACCTTGACCGACGCCAGGATCTGCCCCAGCATTGGACGCATGACTACAGCCAGAGATGAACTATTTTGCAAGTTCGCGATCCAGAATGGCGCCTGGACTCGCGAGGAAGCCATCCTCTTCATCAAGCACTACCGTGCTACCGGTGATGGGACTCGATTCGGTGACTGGGCCGCCGCCCAGGGTGCCATCGACGCGACCCTGGCAACCCGAATCGAAAACACCATCGACCAGCGCCTGTCCCAGGGCTCTACCGTGGTTCGCGCGAAACCTGCCGCAGCTGCGGATACCACTACCGCTCGCAAGGGCGGTGTTGTTTCAACACGACTGAAGAAAAGAACTCAAGCTGCTAAACTGGGGATCGATTTCCAGCGCAAGCCGGTGCAATCGAGCGTTTTTCTCCTCTGTGGTGTTCTGGCCATCGGCATCGTCTTTGCCATCATTTTTCAGTTCCAGAAATCAGAGACTTCAGCACCGATCGCCAATAAAGACGTCACGGCAGAAAGCTCGTCCTCTGGAGGTGGAGCTAGCAGTGCTGCGACAGATAAAGTTAAGCAGATGCCGGTCTTCAGTGAAGAAGAAATCAAATTCATGAACAATCAGATCCTTATTACCATCGCGGATGCCCGCAGTTATTTACGGGACGGGAAGAGCGCCATCGGGCTCAAGCAGTTGAAGAAAGTCCGGGCAGAGCTGGGAGGGGATGAACTTCCGGCAGAACAGCTGGGAAAAATCGACGGAGAGATCGCCGAAATGACGATCATCATCGAAGAGATCTATACCGAGTCCCTGGAAGAACTGAAAGAAGCCCGAGCTTCAGGAAATGACCAGGACATTCAGGATGTACTGTCGGAGATCGAGCAGATGTGTGGACCTGATTACCGTGCTCGTGCCGAGAAGGAAGGTTCCTAGGGTTCCTCCCTAATTGCCATGGCTTCTCCAAAGGAACGACTCCAGAAGTATCTCGCTCGCTGCGGCCATGGTTCTCGTAGAAGAGCAGAACTCCTCATCGAGCAGGGTCTGGTGATGGTCAACGGCAAGGCTGCGACTCTCGGTGACAGCATCGTCCCTGGTCGTGATGTGGTGATTCTTCACGGAGAAAAGGTCGCTCCTCCCCGTTCGCTGACGGTGATGTTTCACAAGACCGCAGGAACCATCTCCAGTACCCACGACACCCATGATCGACTGACCGTGATGGACATGCTTCCGAAGCGGATCGTCGATGCCGGAGTCCTGCCTGCCGGTCGTCTCGATCTCGACACCGAGGGTTTGCTGATTCTCACCAACGACGGAGACCTGCTACATGAGATCACTCATCCCAGATACCGATGTATCAAGGAATATTACGTGGCACTTTCTCGCGCTCCTGGCGAGAGAGAACTGTCTGCCTTGCGTAAGGGTGTGTTCCTTCCGGATGTCGGCAAGACAACATCTCCGGCGATATTGAACAAGCTCAGGCGCAAGAGAGATGGCACAGCAACGATCCACATCCAGATTCAAGAAGGGATGAAGCGACAGATTCGCCGCATGTTCTCGGGCCAGCGGATCGAGGTGACCTATCTCAAGAGGATCTCCGTCGGCGGACTGGAACTGGGCAGCCTTGCCCCCGGCAAATTTCGGAAGCTGACAGACAAGGAGATCGATCTGATGCTGTCTGGATCAGACGAGAACCGCCCACCAAACCGGCGTCGGTCTGGTAGGCGGTAACCCGTTTCGTTTGTCGTTCGACACTAATCGAGGATCACACTGACAAACCCATCGACCTGGACGCTATCGATCTGAACCTCCCACAGTCCCGGGATTCCGAAATCGGAGATCGACTTGGCGCGCAAGAAGCCTCCATTACCGATGTAGGTCTCGTCGAAGATCTTGAAGTTGAGCATGTCGTAGACCCTGATCCTCACCATTCCATCGAAATCGATTCCTTCGAAGGATACGAAAGTGTCAAAGAGCGACGTCGACCAGAAGTGATTCTCGGAAGACGTGTAGTTGAAAAAATCACCTTCGAAAAAGAAATCGAACTCACTCGATGCGACGTATGGCTCGTTAAAGCAACCGCCACCGCAGTGGTTGTGGCAACCGGGACTCGCCAGCAGCAACAACCCCCCCAGTAGTATCAGGAAAGAAACTCTCATGATCTTTCCTCCTTCCTGGGAGGAGCACACCAAGTACCCCTCTCATAAAGGTATGACGGGTCACCAAGGGAGTTATTCTAACGGACTTTTAAAAAAAACGGACCCCGGACGTCCAGAGACCGTTCCTGAAGCCGATCTTTAGTCTAGACCGCAGGCATTACGTCAGAGAGTCGATATTGTCTCTTCGCAGAGATGGCCGCCTTCTTGCTCTCCGTCCTTTCCCGGCGATCGGCGCCGGCGAAAGGGGTGCTCCTTGTTCCGTTGTGATCATAGCTATTCTTCTTTTGTCTTCTTGTTGTCACTGCAAATCCTGCTGGCAGTTTTTCTGTGCGATGTGGCTCTGGCCGGCTCCCCGTCACTGATGGTCGTCGATTCCACCCGCGACCATGTCGTCTGGCTCCAGGATTTCGACGCCGATGGCCGTTACGACGGTGTCGACGAATCGCAAATCTTCTACGACGACAGTGCGATCGGTCCGAATCTCTCGGTTCCTTCCGCTCTCATCGCCCGCTCCGATGATCTACTGCTGCTCGACGGAGGGACCATCGACTCTCTCATCAGCCTCAGGGACATCGATCGAGACGGTTTCGCCACCGGAATCGATGAGGTGCGAGTGATCTATGATGATACAGCGGCTGGACCCGATCTTGCCGTTCCCTCATCGATGGCCATCGACGAATCGGGTGTCATCTACATCGGCGATCAAAGCACCACCAAGCGACATGTGCTTCGTCTGCAGGATCTTGACGGAGATGGCGACATGGACCAAGCGGCGGAAGCGGTCATTTGGTTACAGATTCCTGGAAATCCACAGTTGGCGGACTTCACCCCCACTGCGGTTTGTCTCGGTACCGATGGATCGTTGCTGGTTGCCGATGGTACATCCGGATTCGTTTATGCCTGTCAGGACATCGATGGAGATGGAATCGTCCAGGGCACCATCGAAGTGCGACCCTGGTTTACTAACCCCAGCAGCTACGGCATCTCCAGCGTCGATGCCCTGACCGCCTCCGACGGCGACCATTTCTTTCTCGCCGATGAAGAAAACGGCATGGTCCTGCGACTCCAAGATATCAACCAAGATGGAGTCATCGATGCCACGGGAGAGGTGCTGGTCTTTTGCGATGGCACCAGCTCCGAGTCACTGGTGGTGGCACCGATGGTGCTTTTCCCATCGCCGACAGGCGGATTACTGATCGCCGATCCAGGGCAAGATTCGCTGCTGCTGGCTGTCGATCTTGATCAGGATGGAACCGCCACCACAACCGGAGAGCAGCAGTTCGTGTTCGACGACCAGGGAGTTCTTCTGCCATCCATCAGTGGAATTTCTACCGTTCCCGGTCCATTAACCATCACCATCGACACCATCGAACCGCAGCTGGTAGATCAATCGGGGGGAACTCCGATCCAAATCCATGGCGATGGTTGGCTCACCGGGGATGAAGTTGCACTTCGAATCGAAGGGATCGATGTTCCTGCAATGGCACCGCTGGCGGGTCTCATCACGGCAGTGATTCCCGCTTACCCAGCAGGACCTCACGACCTGACCGTCATCATCGAGAATCAGGAACACTTCGTGCCGCTGGCGTTCCATTCAGCTGCCTACTTCCAGCGCGGAGATGTCGATGGCAATAGCATTGTCGGGATCGGAGATGCCGTCACACTGCTGATGTGGATGTTCATCCCGGGAAGCCCAGTCATCCCGTGCCAGGAAACCGCCGACCTGAACGATGATGGCCAGTTACAGTTGCAGGATGCGGTCCATCTGCTCTGTTGGTTATTCGCTTCAGGACCACCCCCGGCCCAACCCCACCCCGATGCGGGACCCGATCCAGATCAGAACGGCCCCGGATGTGAGGGGTAGGCCGAAGATGAAACACCTCAGTATCCACTCTGTGGAGATACACCGTAGAGATACACCGTAGAGATACACCGTAGAGATACACAATGGCTTCACGGCTATCCGATAGTCATGAGAATTGGGTGTCACGCGTGCCTGTGTTTTCGTATTCTGGTGTATCTCCGTAGTTTCGGAGCGGTATTGCCGAACTGTGATCGGTAGAACCCATCGAGGAAGGGACACGACATGTCAGAAGAGAACAGGACACCGGAAGAGGAGAGTCGAAAGAACCTCTCAGAAGAAGAGCTCGACGACATTGCGGGGGGTACAAAGACCTACAATTCCTCCAAATCGAACACTTCTTTTTCAGTCGACAAGAAGAAGGGTAGCGGCAAGAAAGCTGCCAAATAATTGCACCGGTTTGAACTGATGCCAGTTGCCAGAGGTAAAACCACTGAGAGATGGTGAAAAATGGATGTCGGTCAGGTCTGTACTGGACCGGGATCGTCTCGCTGATCACCAGAGGGGCGTGCCCCCAGGGCACGTCCCCCATCTCAGCCTCGTTGCACAACATACATCCATCTTGAAGTTGTCCTCGATTGTATAATGAAGGATCGTACGGGCCCTGTACCCCGTGCACTTTCAGACAATTTCATCGAAAGGATGCATCATGTCAGATAAGAAAAAGAAACTCTCCGATGAAGAGTTGAAGGACATTGCGGGTGGAATAAAGAACTACAACTCCTCCAAGTCGAACACTTCTTCAATGAAAAAGAAGAAGGATGGAAAGAAAGCTGCCAAATAATCGCACTGGTCTGGATTGAGGATCGGATCTCCGAAGGGCTCTCCGATGGAATCGAAGCCACAAGGGAAATTCACCTTCGAATGCGAGGATATCACCCCCGCATTGCGCGATTCGTCTTCTGCTGGACGTAATCAGGTCTGGAAAAACTGGTACGACAAACTGATCAGCCAGCTGGGCAATAGCGAGTACCGTTTTTTCAACTACGGATACCTGGGCCCGGAGAAGATCGAGCTCGATCCAGCCGAGCAAGACAAACGCAACTTCATCGGGCTCTACCAGCGAACCCTCGGTAACACCGACCTGACCGGCAAGGATGTGCTCGATGTCAGTTCGGGACTGGGGGGTGGAGCTCTGTGGATTTCGCGAAGGCACCGCCCTGCCTCCCTCGTTGCGATGGACCTCTCTACAGAGGCCGTCAACCTTTGCAACGAGTGGTACAGCGACCAGAGAAATCTGCGGTTCGTTGTCGGTGACTCCGAATCGTTGCCCTTCCCGGATTCCTCCTTCGATGTGATCTACAACGTAGAGAGCTCCCATTGCTATGGTAACTTCGGTGCCTTCCTCGAAGAAGTACAGCGGGTCCTGAGACCCGACGGTGTCTTCTGTTGGTCCGACTTCCAGAGCCGCAGCGAGATGGCGGATATCAAGTCACAGTTCATGGACTCCGGCTTCACGACGGTGTCATTCCAGGACATTACCGAGGGCGTGATCCGTTCCCTCGAATTCGTTCGTAATGGAATCTCCGAGGGAACCCTCGACAGCAACCTATTCATCTGGGGCGGTGATACTGACGGTATTCAGGATGTGATCGAAGAGTTCGGCGATTGGCGTTCATACCATTGTTGTCAGATTTCGATGGATTCATCGGCACGCTCCAGCAGATAGACTGGCTCCTTCATCCAGCCAGTTGGGAGCCGACGCCATGAATACCTTGCCTTCTCCACGCTGGATCTTCATCTGCATGCTGCTGGTCGGATGCTCGGCGCTGAGTTCGATCGCTATCCGACCGACGGCGGAAGCCTCTGACTCCAAGCCCAACATCGTCTACATCATGGCGGACGAACTGGGCTACTACGAACTGTCGCACATGGGCCATTCCCACTTCAACACTCCCCACATCGATCAACTGGCCGCAGAAGGGATGCGCTTCACCCAGAGCCTGGCCGGTTCTTCTCTGTGTGCGCCGACTCGTTGTGTGCTGATGACCGGCAAGCACAGCGGCCACACCTCGATCAGGACCAACG
>Ga0310345_10004286_pt1 | contig 13026 bp, 12 predicted proteins | sample HC15DNA20500_MG_FD_204667 | JGI IMG/M metagenome (GOLD analysis project Ga0310345, IMG submission 204667) | Marine microbial communities from station ALOHA, North Pacific Subtropical Gyre - HC15-DNA-20-500_MG | ecosystem: Environmental > Aquatic > Marine > Oceanic | place: Pacific Ocean: North... | reverse complement strand
GCAAGGTGCCGTTGTCGTATACAGCCATCGCGTTGATCGTGCCCTCGCCCTGATCGGGAAGCCAGCCCGCATCGGCGGTATTGATAGTCACGAGCCCACCCGTGGCTCCTGTCCCGCTGATAAAATTCAGCTTATTCCTGCCGCCAGTCGCGATGACTGTTCCCAGACCAGAATCCAGCCGGAGATTTCCAGTACTGGCATCGATGATAATGTCCCCCTTGGTCGGATCGCCCCCGGTCGGAGCCCCGGCTGTTTGGAGGGTCAAATGCTCGCCTTCTACAAAGATCTGGCCCCAGAGCTGGGTGCTAGCACCAATCCCTAGGATGCCAGTGCCAGTTGCAGTCGGAATCAGGGTCACCACTCCAGCGGTCAGTGAATTCAGGCACGCTTCCCCGCCCTGCCCTAGGATGAGCCCCCCCGGGACCGTCGCCGAGTTTGAAATGACAATATGACCGGACTTCCCCCCGCTCACCGGTAACTGGACCGTATTCTGCGAGGCTGCATCGAAACACCTCAGCCCGTTGGTTGAGTCCGCTTCTACCCTCGAACCGGAACCAGCCGTCTGCAACTTCACGCCTGAGATAACCCCCGGAGAAAAAAGGGTGGCCGATGCCCTCGTTGTCGTTCCGGTGCTGCCACTATGATAAATCCAAGGGCCAAACCCAGCGATGCTCTTGTACCTCGCCCGGATATAACTCGGCGTGGTAATACTCAATGTCTCGTTATCACTATACGTACCAGCGGACGCGCCGCTAGCACCGCTAGAAACCAAGAGAAACGGCCGCCAGGCTGTAAATTGCACTGAAACAGCAGCCCAGCTATCAGCGACGAAATACTTGACAGCGTTAAGATCGGCATGATTCGGAAACCCCTGCGGGCTGGCTGCAACTAACAGGCTGTCAACCGTATTGCTTGCGATCTCGTAGGCATGCGGAAAACCCACTTCTCCTGTCGAAGCGTTTAATGAGGTATAGGTATATAGAATCTTGCCGGCCCATTCGTTAGTTGTCCACGATTGACCTGAATCTTTCAGCGTCAGCCCCCCCGTTGCGATCCTCCCGGTGGTCTCCGATCCCCCTATGCCCCCAACCTGCAACCCTACTAGGTTAGTCGTAAACTCTGCGTTTTCGGGGAAAAGCGCCTCTGCCGCCTGGATTTCCCATCCACCGACTGTGACCGACCCGCTCGGTCTAACTATCTCCACGAATGCCTGGTTCCCTAGGCCCTCACCAGGATCAGTTACGGTCAGAGACAGTGGCACCCCTGGGGCGGAATCTACGCCAGTTAGCTCGATAGAGGCCACTCCGAGGATGCTCCAGCGCAGTGCCCGGATTTCAGCGTCTACCGAGTGAGCCGCCGGAGCTGTGCCATAAAGTCCTCGCCTCACAGTCCATGTGTCGGTTACGCCTCCACCCGAGACAATCGCCGTGATCTTCAACCGCTCAGCGCCAATCGCGATGATATAGCCCACGCTGAACGCGGCCTTTCCCTCGCTCGAAGCCGATTTGTCCACAGAAAAGGATGTTTCTTCTAGATCCGTGACACCAGCAGCAAGATTCGTTTGCGGTCCAGGATTCCTTACTATCAGTTTAACTATAGGCTGGGTCGAGTTCGGGTTGATCGGGACAGGAATCACGTCTATGTGCTCCCGTTGAGGGTCATGTGCTATGCCCTCAATATAAACCGTGTGCTGTGTCCCGTCGATGGCGCTTTCGTCGTCACGCTGGTAGTCGATTCGGACCTCTCCTGACGATTTGACGTCATTTTCGGATTCAGTATCTTTGAGCCAAAACAGCTTAACGGCGCTCGGTGCTATGGTCCCCATGATTTTATATAACTCTAATAACGAGGCTCGACTCCACCTCAATCGCAGAGGTGTCTTTAACATACAATGTCACGCGGTTCATCCCTGAATTGAGTCCCCCGAGATTGAAGTTTTGAGCCAACAGAATTTGATTAGACCCATTACTTATCGTAAATGCGTCTCCGGTATCCCAATCGTTTTCAGAGCCTCCTGACAATATCCCTACAACAGTATCATTTTGGTTGGTCGTTGTGGCGATTCCTGTAATTGTTGCGGCCGAAACGTCCTCAGTCGGCACTGCCGGAAAAATCAAGCTGGCTGCCGTCTGCGGGAAAATCCTCCCCGAAGAAGCTCGCGGGAAGTTCCTCTGGGGAGGGGCCGTGTTCGACACAAGGTCACCCACGATAACACCCAGCTCTGTGAAGTCAGAATTGGTATCAACCAGCGATGCAGAGCCATCCGGTCCGGTATGTCTGCCAGTAGCGATTGTCTCCCTGGGGATTTCGGTTTTTGCTACCGTCGTTGCCCCAGACACTGCATACGAGACAGCTGCCACAAGAGCCGAGTCTGTTGCAAACGCTACGCCCGCAAACACTCGCAGCTTCAGGCTGTTTTTTGTTATCCTGGACGCTAACCCCTGGATCGATGCAGCCACCGTTGTTTCGGCAATCCTGACCGTGGCATCCGAATATGTGACTCGCACCCGATACGTTCTCGTCCAGTACGAGTCCGCGATTACAGAGTAAAATTTTAGAGCAGTCTCTAAGTCTGGGTTCGTTCCTATCGCTACCGCAGCCCACGAGCCTTCCCCGGAATATTGTCGCTCTAATCCGGAGACAGCAACCCCGCTGGGGGCGCGAACGTCGAGTTCTGCATACGGGTATACTCTGTCGCCTAGCGAGACGAATTTCGAGGCTCCTGCTACAACAAAATACTCCTCAGTTGAGGCTAGCGGGAAAATTACATTCTCCGATGACCTGGGAAAAACGCGCCTGCTCGATGGCCGAGGATAGTTTTGCTGCGGCATGTCAATCTTTTCGGGTTGCGTCTGCGGCTCTGTCCTGACCAGTTTTTCGGCTATGGCACGAGATGCACAACGCCTGATGGTTCGAGACCGTCCAAAATATCGGGTCTTGCGGCCCGTGGATTGGCTGGATATGATCCACTGCTATAGCTGGCTCCCTCCCACACCCCACGCAAATTGGGTTTCTAGCCAGAAATCCCCGGCGGTACTTCTCCCAGCGACGCCCATAGCCCCGAGCGGACGCCCCCGGGCGGTCCCTACGGCTCGGCGGATGCTTGCCATGCTCTGGGCAGGGCCTGAAGAGTGGGCACGTGGGCACCCAACAGGATCGAAGAATTGGCATCGGATTCCCCCCCCCTAATGTTTTCTAATGGCCTCATTATATGTCGGGGAGGGTGAGAACGACTTTTACCCGCTCCACTCGCTTTCCATCAGCATCAAAATAGCCGACATCGGTCAACGAATGAACCTTCACTGGAGCCGAAGTCCCGCTGAATTCGAGATTATCGTCCGGCACAGATTCCACAAAGCCATGATCCTCTCCGTAATCGTCGTACTGCCAGTCAGCGTATGGCTCCGCCTCTATCCGGCAGGTGATGCCGTCCGCTAGCTCGCGGATTTTCATGATCCGGACGAACGAGAGCCAGCTCGGAATGTGTGCTGATGAGATCTTCCGGACCGTTTCAACCGGAGCCCACTTCAGGGCGAGATGGATCGGGACTTCAAAACTGATTTTGCCCGTTCTCCAACTCCCCAGGAACGCCCCATTTCGCCTATAAAGACGCTCCATTAGCCGCCCTGCTTGGTCCTTGTTATTCACCAGCGGAAGCCACCGACTTAAAATTGTCCTGTCCCTCAACGGCTCGCCGAACATACGCGCCTGGCTTTCCTGCGAAACCTTGCTTCGCTTGGTCAGGGTGATCCTCTCGTCGCGAGAACCTCTATCTACAAATGAGACATTTATTTCATTGCCCGGCTCCTGCGAAGGTTTCCAGATTATGGTAGAGCGGCCGTCTCGCCTAATGACAGTGGGAAATGCTCCACGGTCTGTTATCAGCTCCTCATCATCCAGGCCCAACTTTTGAGCGGCTGTGAGCTTTTTGGGGATCACGAATCGAATCTTACCGCCATCATTGATATATGTGCCATCGCAGGTATCGAGGATGGCCTTCAGAGCTGTTTTGTGTGAGCCCTGTATCCGTAGGTATCCATTCGCTTTAAACCGCCTTGGCCTCAAGCCGGCTTCTGGCAGGATCTTGAATCGGTCGCCCCCCTTGGGGAGGTTCCCTGTGTCAGCATGCGGAAAATTCAAAGCTACACTGATGATGATAACAGGAAATCCCTGAACAGCTGATTCAACATTATGGTCCCCAAGCACGCTTGGCTCATACTGCTCAAGCTCTTGGAGTCGTTTAATGGAGGTGATTCTCTTCCGGATGTGGAGCTTCGACCCGGGATTCCCCACCTCGATGGTTATCTCTCCGAACTGCGAAAAATCGCTTAGATCCCAGTTCGCTTCTAGTTCGCCCCTATCGACAGCCACCGCGATCCAGTTTCGCTTTGTTAGGTCTGTTACATGGTCTTCCGAATCTCCCGGCCCGAAAAGAACGAATCCAGTCAGCAGGCTCACTCGGCTTTCTACAACCCCTATCTCCTCCTGACAGTAGGCAGACTCATTGCGGGCCGCCACAAGATCGATCTCATTGTCGCTCTTGCCCGCTCCGTATCGAGTGTTCCGTAAATAATGGTATGCAAACTGAATAGGGTTAGGCCGTGATGTCCAATACCTTTCGCTGTTGTCGTCCGCTTGGGCGTCCTCCCCTGGCAGCATCCGAGTCATAACGCCCTGGATCGAGATATCGAGTTCGGACGTCTTCCTATCCGCGCCCGCTTTCGGCTCGGATCTGGTTCTAACTAGAGCCAGCCCAGACATCGCTACCCCATTTCCCTCCTCAGTGTTGAAGAGATCAGGATTCCCGCTGTATGTGTCTAGTACGTGGTCTAGCTTGACAGATATTGATTGCCTTGATCCTACAGCCTGCATTTGCTGCTCCAGAGTCAGTTCCCCACTGGTTACAGCGGCCCCGTCATTGGCCTCAGCACCCGCAGTTCTGCCGCTGCTCTGAACACCCCAGCAGATGAGCTGATCTTTTTTGGCGTTCGCGTCAGGCGAGCCAAAGCCGTCTGCCGTGCCGTCGTCTACGCTGCCGCCGTCGATAGCCAACACCTCCAGGCTATAAATCCGGCCCTCGCTGACCACATGGAGCGCGTGTTGAAAAGCCTCCTGGTTAGATAGTCCCAGAAAATCAGCTGTCTTTGTGTGACAGGCCCCAACAGCTATCGGTATAGTCGATCCCGAAAGACCTTCGTTCCCTTGGCTGGTCGTTTCATACGGTCGCCAGGTCATGAGCCCCACCCTGCGCCGCCCATGAAATGTTTGTTTAGCAGGGACTATGTGCCCCGTGAAATATCGCCGCGCATCGTTGTTCAAGACTGTCAAAACTTGGCTCCCACTCGGGCCGAACATCCCTCGATCCTGGCACGCCTGGACAGAGTAGCTGCAATCACCAAAGCTCGGCCCCACAACATACCCATCCTCGTTTTCGGGAATAAGGGAACTCGTTGCTCCGGCAACTGTCCACCCTGAGACGGTCAGCACACCTTCCGCAACGCTTGAAACCTCCCCTACTAAAGATTTAGTTTCCACAAGCACCCAGTCTCCAGGAACAATCGCGATAGAACCATCGTCAGGATTCAGGAACTTGGCACCTGAGTCGCTGAGTGTCGTGCTCGTCCCACCAGTGGCTTGTCCAGAAGCCCTATTAACTGGGATGCCCTTCCCTCTCACAATGTCATAAGGACAGTGCCCGTCAACGCCGTCTGCGAAAACATTATTGCAGTTCGTTTCATATCTGCGTTGAGCCTGAGCCCCCAGGCCAATGAATCCAAACCCGAGTTCGAGAGTGGCTGTGTCTTCCTGTAGGATAGGCTCCCGTGAAATATGCCCCTGCCAATACCTTTCGATGATATTGTTGGGCGGGGAGAGCGTTGGAAAAAGGCGCGTGCATGACACCCGCCCCCCTTGAAAAGTGACGCCCTCGTTGACCAATTTGGTGACCCGAAGATCGACGTTCGACAATGTCAAGCTGGTCTTGTCGTCGTCGTCCCCTACCGGGAACGGAAGCTCCCCTTGACTAACAACGAGAGCTTCATATATAGCCCCATCTGGAGCGGCAAACGCCTGGCTATTGTCGCTCCGGAACGCGTTAGAATACCGACAGGCCCTAATGAGCCCCTCAGCTCCTAGATCGATATCCCAGAGATCGATAACATGGATACCCCGGTTATCGCTCAGATACTCAGAGACTTCTGCCGACAGGGTGCGTGACATCTAAACCGAGTGGTCTTGCTCAAAATTTAGACTTGTGAAATCTCCCAACCGCCAAGTTGATTGGACCCAGCCAATCTCGCTCAGACACTTGACGAGATAGCGGCCCGTTACATTTGTGACCGCCTGCCCTCTGCTATCGGTTCCCGAGCTAGAAACCTCCCCAGTCCAGGTGGCTATCACATCGTTCTCACTCGGCAAATAGAAATAAAATGACGTGTCCCCCTCGTCTACCCTGGCCTGGAGAAATAATACCATCGCGTCGAGAGTCGCGCGGATCTCTCGCGTGGTGAAGGTCACAGAAAACGAATGTACCCCCCTAAAGGTTGACGTCCCCTGCTGGCCGTCCGCCTGGAGGTAACTGGGCGAGGTGATTCGCGTGTATATGTGCCCCGGTGCTGTGTCAACCCGGATTCGCGAAACCCGTCGAACGACTTGCACCCCCAAAGTCGGCATGAACAGCCAGGTGGCAGGCATTAGATCACATTGTCTCCAAAACTATGCTTCTGAAATTCCCTGCGGTCCCGTGCATCTGCTGAGCCAAACACACCACCGTTCTCCTCCAGCCCTCCTGTAACTACCACGCCTCGTGGAACTGCTGAGAGCCGACTCAGAGCCGCCGTGACAGCCTCTAGACCCGCGCCGCCGCCGCCGAAGCTTGACATGTCTTTGAGAGGCACAATTGCCTCAGGCCCCATCTCTGCTAACGTAAACTCCTGCCCCGAGCTGGATACCGCAAAGCTCGGAAAATTCACGATTCCGCCGCTTGCCGCTTTGACGGCCCCGCCCCCCGCAGCTCCCGACACAGCACCCAGCATAGGACCAACCCCAGGAATGAACGACAGGAGGGAGGGAAGGAACTTTGACATAACCCCGCCTAAGAGGCCACCCCCACCGCCACCCGACAAAGAAGCGATAACGCCGCCGAGCACTTTGCCGAATTTCCCAGTTGTAGCCCCCAGTTTCAGGAACTGCGGAATAACCTCGGAGCCGATCATGCTGCTGAAGTCGTTCACTTTGAGCCCCATATGGTCAAATACTGAAACCGCTGGCTCCATCGCGACGCCCAAGTTTTTGAAGTTTTCCTCCAGCCCCGAAAGAGAGCTGCTTATATTTCCCTCAGCGTCTAGCTCCGGCTTCTTGCGAACGATGATGCCCGATATGTTTTTGTCCTCTACTTCCTTATGCCCTGCCATCATCTGCGATTCCAACTCCGCAGGCGAAGTTGCTAGAGTAGGTTTCGCTGCTATTAGGTGTGCATCTGTCAGTTTGTCCATTGGAGCAAGGTGCTGCCCCGCTGGCAATGATTGCTTTTCAGTGTCCATAAACGACAACAAACGGTTTTCATCGTGAATTTCCTTGATCGCTGTGTTGAGTTTTTTCTTGAATGCCTTGGCGGCGGCGTCTCCCATCACCGTGCCCAATTCGTCCCCGGTCTGTAACCCAGCCGCTGGAAGATCTTTGAGGGCGGTCTTGGGGTCAACTTTCTTAGCTATACCGGCAACCGCTACTGTGATGGCCTTCAGTTTGCTATCTGCAACTGCCAGCGCGGCTGTGGAATCGCTTATCCGTTGCTGATTTTTGACTACTTCTTCATTCACATTTTTAAATGCGTCGCGTAAAGTCCCAAACATCGCTATATTCGCGCCCGGGATTTTGTTTATCGTCTCAATCGCCGACCGTGCTGTTCTCAGGATCGTATCTACCGCTTTGAGAAAGTCTAGAATCATCGACTCAAGAACAGACCCAATGAGGAAAAAAGCTTTGATAGGCAAAGCAGCTAATTCTGCGATCTTTTGGAATCCGGTCTTAACCTCTCCGGTGCTGTCCCCTACATCGTGAAATCCTCTAGCCATCTCACTGAGCCCGTCAACGAGTTCTGCGCCGATGCTTAACAGGAATTCCCAAATGGGTAAGAGGTGCATCCCTAGTTCTGTCACCAGTTCCTCGACCCGTGTCTGGAGAATCCTCATTTTATTCGCGGGGCTATCCATCGTCCGCGCTAGGTCGCCTTGAGCATCTTTTGTCTGATCCAGGATAGCGAGCCACCGGGCCTGGACTTTCTGCGTCTGGGACATGGCCTCGCCCTGTTTTATGATCCCATGCCGCATTGCCGTCTGTTTTGACGTGGTTTCATCTACCAGAATACCCAGGCGCTTAAGCGGCTCCGCTTCTCCCGTTATCCCAGCCTGGAGTTTCATAAAAGCATCCGCTGGAGCCAGATTGAAAAATGACGCCATATCGTTAGCGAGTTGAGTGATTCCGGTCGCCATGCCATAGGCATCTTTCTTAGCGATCCCCATGCTCTTCGTCATCTGGAAAATAACACCGACGTTTTTGCGCAGCTCGAATTGGTTTAGACCGAGAGCTTTGGAAGTTGTAACTGACCACTCGCGTGCAGCCGTCGCCATGTCTTTCATAGAGACGGTAAAGAGATTCTCGCTCTCGACCGCATCCATGCCCATCTCAATCGCCTTTTTCCCTACCATAGCCAACCCAGCAGCGGCAGCGGTAACAGCTACAGCGCCCATTGCCGCCAGCCCCTTAGTCAGTCCACCCATTGAGCCACTCAGGCTGGTAAAACCTCCAGAAAGTCGCTTGGTTGCATCGTTCATCTTGCGGAGTTTTCCGCCGGTAGACTTAGCAACCTTATCTAGCCGTTTAAGCGCACGCCCGCCCGTCTGCGTGGCTCGGGTCAGCCCTTTTGCATCCCCCTTAAGCTCGAACTTGACTACGGCCATTATCGAATCCCTGACGGTATAAAATCAGACGGTCTTTTTCGGCTCTTTCCTGACGAGAGGAAGCTGATCACCGGGGCGGTCAGCTGCGCAATTGGCTGGTAGCAATGAAGTAGCCCTCGTAGGTAGCAGGCATACAGTGCGTTGTATTCGTTGGGCGTAGTGCCCCAAAACTCATGTTCTGACAACCCCAGATTGACCCGAGCATTAGCCCAGACCTCTAGCCATTCATCTCTTTCACCACGGTAGGGCGCGTGTTCGCCTGGGCACCCTCCTCGGGCACTCCCCAAAACTTCCCGAACGCTTCATTCAAGGCTTGATTCACGCAGGCCATGCTTTCGCCGTTGAGATCGATTTGCTTCGCCAGGTCATCGTCGGTCAGATCCGGCTCCGCATGGAGCAGCCCGGCCCAGACGTAGATGATAAGTTCATCGATCCCAAAACTGATCGAAGGGTTTCCATCCTCATCTGTCGGCGGGTTGAGCAGATCCACGCCGAGCTTGTGCTTGATCTGGCGAACAGCGAAAAACGTATACCTGAGCGTGCGCTCTTTTCCGCCGATCTTGACCAACACCGGTTCAGTGATGGTCTCGGCGCTCACGACGTGGCCCTTACCATAGCTCCAGCCGCCACCACCTCGATAGTGATCATCTCCCTATCGCCCACAGTCGCCTCTATAGGATTCCAGCTAGCGACGTATCCTGTTCCGGTATAGGTAGGATTTGAGGCCCCCACCGCAGCGGTGCTGCGCTTCAAAACGAAGACTTTAGCTAAGCCTTTATTAGCCCATAGATGAGCCTCCTCTGTCGCGTCATTATAAATCGTTGCCGACATCGTCCAGTTTTCCAGCCCTGGCATCGAACCTCTGGTTGTGTCCCCAGATACCGTGGCCTCCATCTGCTCAATCGAAAACGACATGGTTACCGATTCGAGCTGCGAGCTATAGTCGGTCCCGTCGTATGAAAAATAAGGTGCCGTGCTTACATTACCCGTGACTGGCATAATCCCTCCTATGACAAACTTAGTATTACTAGATTAGTCGATACCCATGACGATATGAACCTTGTAGGGGCCGCTGCCCACAATGGTGTAGCTCACTCGCCAATAGTCGTCTGTAAACGGCCCTGCAACCGGCAGAATATACTGTGAACCGGACCCCGTAGTGACCTCCGAGAATGATGCTCGCGTAAGGGCAGATGAAAAGCCGGCGTTGTCGTCGCTCTGGATCACCGCATTGAATGTCGTTCCGCCAGCCGACAGGATCTGGAGCATCGCATAAATACTTTCACCGCTTGCGACAGCTCCCAGCTGCCGCCCGGTTCCTACGCCGCTAGCTGTCAAATTTGACGTTGCGTCGAGTAGCACTGTGCCGCGAACTACGCCCTCAACCTGGTCGGGCAATACCTCGAATTCGTAAGTCGGTATTTCACCCAGTGCCTGAGGCATGTTATAGCTGAATCCATTTCCCTTTATAATGTAGGCTGTCTCTCCTGAGGCGTTCGTATCCGTTCCTAGCGTGCAGTAAACCGCCGTCCCACTGAGGGTCTTAAGGGTGGCATCCGAGCCCGTCGCCCCTTCAGTGACATAGCCCGCGAGGCTTACCTCTGCCGTCATCAATCCGGGCACTGACACCTTTGTCGTATCTCCCATGACGGTCGCGTCTGCGGCTTCAAATCCTATAGATAGCGTCTGTGATGTGCTGGTTCCGGTGAAGTCGATCCCGTTCAGATAAATTCTTCTGTTGATGGCGACCTTTCCAGTCACTGGCATTTGCTTATCTCCCCATTTCGGCTAGCGCCCCACGGCGTCGCCAGCTCTCTATGATTTCGCGAGAGATGCCGCGAACCTCTTCCCCAGGCAGGAAAATTTTTCCTTCCGCATCCAGAGAGAAGGCTGACGCGTTAAATAGTCGCCCGGGCCTGGCTCTCGCTTTGCTCCCGTTGTTCCCTCTCGCTTTCGCTTTCGCTTTCGCCATATTTGATCCCCAGCTCAAACCCCTGCCGCCGATCAATACGCTCTAAGGCGTATGCGATCCTCATCACCCCAGAGGCGACCTTTTCCAACAACTTATAGAATCGCAGCCCCATCAGCTGAAATCCTTTATTAACTCAAACTCCGCGTAGACATAGTGCCGGATTACCAGCGTGCTGGTCGGGCTCTTATCGCGCTTCAACGAGCGAGCGTTCGTTGTCAACCGGCAGTAGTGGTATTTCGTGCTATTTACAGTCCCGCTCCAGTGGTCCAGCCCCTGGATGACTTTAGCCAGCTGCGTCCTCGCAGTCGCATAGCTGATATTTCGCACCTGAACCTGGAGCCGGGGCCGTTCCAGCCCACCCCCGGGGCTAGAATCGGAGGCGCGCCAAGTCTCGCCCCCGCCCGTTTCATACACCATAATCGCAGTATCAGACCCTTCGGGCTCGTGCGCAGGAAACACAGTCTCGGTTATCCCGCTGATTCCTTCGATGGTGGCCTTCATATCGTCTAAAAACATTGCGCTACGTGCCCAGCTTTTGCAGTCGCAGCATGATAGCCGCAGACTTTACGGCCTTGTCCAGTCGCCGGTGAACGATGGGAGCCTGGGCTTCTACCGCATTTTCAAGAAAATGGCTGCTTCCTGAGCGGCTAGCGTCATTGTGTATGATATGCGCATACCAGGCCGGTCCACCCTTGTTGTCTCCTACAGACACCTCGCCCAAAACGACCCCACCAGGCAAGACAACAGCCGGGCGGTAGTTGTGGGAATCCCTCAACCGGCCAGTATCCACAGGCGTATTGGTCCTGGAATTCTTAACGATCTCCTGGGCCATCTCCGTAAGAACAGCGGCGTGGAGTTTAGTTGTCTTCGCAGGCAACTTATTCAGTCGTTCAACGACAAACTTAGTATTACTCGTTATCATGGCGTCAAATTTTCCCTACATCGGAGCTTGAGCATTTCACCGCGTTCTAGGGGGTTAATGACCTCCTGGATATCGAAGATCCGAGCGCCCCAGCTTATTCGCATTGTTGGGACAACTCCGCTCTGATATCGCATGACAACCTCGTGGCTAACAGCATGCGTCTCCTCTGTTGATCCCGCCGCTAGAATCTGTTCAGAGGCCCGCAGCGGAGAAACAGAGACAAATGCGGTTGCAAATGCTGCCCAGGCCCCAATCCTGTCCCCATACTCATCAGACGTTAGGGTGGGGCTCTGTATCGTGACTTGATGGCGCAGAAGACCCGCCCGCACTCGGCGCTGAGATGCCACTATCTGAACACCCACGTCTTATTGAGTTTCAACAGGTTCGTAGTATATGGCGTCCTGGTTATCGGCTCACCGCTAACCAGCGGCTCGCGGTTATCGTACATCTCTACTACTAATCGTTTCATAGCTATCAGGATATATTCTGGCACGCTGGTGCCTGCTGCCCCATGTCCCGCAACAAACTGGATCTCTATAGGCAACGACGGATACAAGGCCGCATCGCTCGGCCACGTCACGCCGTCCGCCAGCACGAGACGCCCCGGGGCCGTAGATGTCTGGGCAATGTAGTTAGCCCCAGCCCAGGTGTGCGAAGCCCCGTCAGCGGCTTGGTACTTCAAATGAGTAATGCTAACCAGGGGCGGCCGGGGAAGTGCAATGAAATTTTCGCCTGGAAATTCTGACGTTTTGTAATCCCACGTAGTGGTCAACAACGTCATCCCGCGTGCTATTTCAGTCTGGAGCCGAGCCGCCCTGATCAGCGCACCGATGTAATCATCGTCCACTGTGTTAGAACTATCGACCCTGCAATGTAGCTTCGCGTCTGCGAGCAAAACCGGTTCTGCTACCGGTGCGGTCTGCTCGTTCAAAGAAAATTCCATGCTTTAATTCGCCCCAGGTTTTCGGGAGTTGACGAACCGCGCGCTCCCCCCCGGGACGCTGGGCGGTAGTCTCCTCTCTCAATTCCGACTGGATTCGCCTTAGAATCTCTCCTAAGAGTTTCATACTACTCACTGCTTCTTGAGCCGTCCTTTCGTCTTCTTCGATTTCAGGGGCGCAGGTGTTGCATAGGTGGGCCCCCTATATCCAGTGTGTAAGCGCGCAAACCCTTCA